>OCZT010001828.1_pt1 | contig 22059 bp, 14 predicted proteins | sample 1539031 | NCBI WGS metagenome assembly OCZT01 (sample SAMEA3539308, study PRJEB22396) | soil metagenome | biome: tundra; feature: field; material: soil | place: USA | collected 2010-05 | depth 0.15 m | reverse complement strand
CCGCGGAGTCGCTGGCCTGGTGGGAGAAGGCCGGACCGTTCGGCATGATAGAGCTTTTGAGGCTTGGGCCGCTTGACGTTGGCCGGCCGGTCCGCCGCTGAGGCGCAGGACCACCCGGCCTCCTGAGACTTACGACCTTTCCCCCGAACGAACAATCGTTCTCCCCCTGAGGCTACTTCCTCCTGAACCTCACTAAAAACACGGCTTACTATTTCGGCGAACTCCCAGATTGGGCCTCATTTTTCGCGAAAATGTCCTAGCTAGTTGCTAGAATCGAACTAGAAAGCTAAAAGTGATCCCGGGTCGCAGGCCCGGGGAGAGGGGATTGCCCGTCCGGCCGTACCGGGAAGGGAGGTGAGCATCCGCGATGAGTCTTTCCGCTGCCGCGCGGCCGGCCAGTACGAGGGAGGCGCTGGCGATGCTGACCTCCGCGCTGGGGTACCTGGCCGCCGCGGATGCGACCCAGATGCCCGCCAGTGAGCAGGCGGAGTGCCTGGCCGGGCTGGAGCGGGCTGACGCGATCGAGACCGCGGCGCGGGCCTCGATCCTGGGCGGGTTCACCGCGGCGAAGGGTTATTGCGAGGACGCGGACTACAGTCCCCGGGCCTGGCTGATCCACAAGACCCGGATCACCAAAGGCGCCGCCGCCGGTCACATCGCCTGGGTCCGCCGGTCCCGCGCTCATCCCCGGATCGCCGCCGCGCTGGCCGCCGCGGAGATAACAGCATCCTACGCCCGGACCATCTGCGGCTGGACCGACCAGCTCCCCGGGGACTGCCGCGACGACGCGGACGCGATCCTGGCCGGCGCCGCGCTCAAAGGGATGGAGCTGCGGGACCTGGCCATGCTGGCCGCGGAGATCCAGTCCCGCGCCCACCCCGGCCCCGGCGGCGATGACGATGATCCGGGGCAGATCTTCGAGGACCGGGCGGTCCGGCTGGAGACCACGTTCCAGGGCGCCGGGGTGCTGTCCGGTGACCTGGCCCCGGAATGCGCCGCGGTGCTGACCACGGTCCTGGATGCGCTGTCCGCTCCCCTCGGCGCTGACGATACTCGCAGTCATGAGCAGCGGTACCACGACGCCCTGCAGGAAGCGATGCGCCGCCTGGTCACCGCCGGGCTGCTGCCCGAGCGGGCCGGTCAGCCCGCGAAAGTCTGGGCGCATATCTCCCTGGCTGACCTGATCGAGCTGGACGCCGATTCCAAGCTCCAGGAGGAGTGGGCCGAGCGGGCCCGGGCCCGGTGGGCCACGCACCGCGCCGCCGCCTCGGTGGCCGGCAGCGACGGCGCCGCGTGGCTGGACGGCGAGGACGCGGACGCGTTCTCCTGCGATGCGTCCTGGACCCCGATCGTCACCGGCGAGGTCAACCCCGCCGTCCTGGACGACCTCGTCCGGCTCTGCGTCCAGCTCGCCCGCTACCGCCACGGCACCCCCGGCCCCGTCGATCCCGCCAGCCCCGGCGACTCCTCCTCCGCCCCTGGCGACCCTGGCCGGGCCGCCTCAGCCCCGGATACCTCCCCAGCCCCGGGCACCTGCCGCGCCGTCCCGGCCCCGCAGGACCCCCAGGTTCCGGCGGGTTTGCTCAGCCGCGAAGCCCTCGAACGGGCCATCATCGGCGCAGCCGTCGCGCTGCTCTCGGGCCCCGGCGGCCTCGCCTCGTTCCTGCGCCGGGAACAGCTCGGGGCGCGGCTGGCCGGGCCGAGCCTGCCGCTGGACATCGGCTATAGCAAGGACATCCCGGCCTCGATCCGCAATGCGGTCAGGGCCCGGGACCACTACTGCCAGTGGGCCGGCGGCTGCCACCAGCCCGCCGCGGCCTGCGAGGTCCACCACCTCAAGCACAAGGCCCGCGGCGGGGTCACCAGCCTGGACAACTGCATCCTTTTGTGCTTCTTCCATCATCACGTCATGATCCACCAGATGGGCTGGACCCTGGTCCGCCACCCCGACGGCACCACCATGGCGTGGAACCGGGACAACACCAAAGTCCTGCGCAGCCACAGCCCACCCGCCCGCGCCGGGTAAGGTCCCCGGGGCGTCCGGGACCAGGACCTCGTTCCAGTCGAGGATGGTCCACTTGCGGACGACGCCGCCCAGCACGAAGGGGTCGCCGCGGACGAACTCCTCGGCGGCCGCGCGGCTGGTGAAGACGCCCATCGCGCCGTCGTCTTGCGCGTTGGCGAACGGCCCGATCATGAGCAGTTCGCCGCGGCGGCTGAACTCGTGCCACCGGGCGCGGTGCGCGGGCTGGTGAGCCGGTGCCTGCGTCGCCACGTCAGGAGCCGACTCGTAGAATACGACGGCCTTCATGATTTCCATTCTGTCGCCACGGCGAGGCATCCGAGGATACGGGCCCAGCCTTCGCTGTACGCGCCACCCAGGTAGCCACCGAGGTCATGTTCCAGGTCATGACGAACCGTTCGGGCGGCTCCCAGGCCAGCACCTGCCCCCAGTCGGCCTCGGTGCTGTCCTGCCACGTCCCGGACCTGGCCCTGCCCGGCCGAGAACGGCGTGACCGGCCACCAGATGCCGAGGGTCCGGACGAACGTGTCGAACGTGTGCTGCCGGTCGCTGCAGACCACGACGGACTGCCGAACCGGTGGCCGGCGCAGCGCTGCTACCCGAGCTGCACTGGGCACCTGAGCTGCACTGGGCACCTGAGCTGCACCGGGCACCTGAGCGATACTGTCCTGTGTCATATTGGCCAGCCCCTGTCAACGTGTCTTACGGTCTAACCTGCGGCCTGGTCATTGTCACGCACGCCGCGGTCGGCCTCGACGAGATCGCGGGCGACCTCGAGGGACGACGCCCACATCTGGTCGAGGAACTGACGCAGGCCCGCCAGCCCCTCAGGGCGCGCACGGTAGAGGCGACGTGTCGCCACCTTCCGTTCGGCCAGAAGACCGGCCTTCTTGAGTACGGTCAGATGCTGGCTCACCGCGGTTCTGGTCACCTCGAAGCAAGCCGCGATCTCACCGGCCGCCAGCTCCGAATGGGCTACCAGCTGCAGGATCGCGCGGCGGCGAGGCTCGGCCAGCGCGTGCAGCGCCTCGTCCATCTCGCCGTGGTCACTGGGCGCGGGGCGGTCAGCTTCCATGAAGCACCTCCCGGCTGTCGCTAACGTTCGTCGTTACTAACGTTAGCAGTAACTGTCTTACGGTCAAGGGAATCCAGGATGAAGGCGGCTGCGGACGGACTCGCGCGCGGCCAACAGTTCGTCCCATAGCTTGGCGCGGGTCTCGTCGGGCTCGGCCGGTCAGGCCGACCCGCCGGGAGCAAAACCGGGACGTGCGCGGAATCCGTCCCGGCTGCGAGCTCGACCAGCCCGGCAGCGGTCAGGCCGCCGCCCAGCAGGCCGACCAGTCAGGTGATCGCGCTGCCGGTGGCGAGCAGGGGCGCGAAGCGGGGTTGCTCCGCCTAGCGCAAGCCCAAGTTATCCAATTGACGTACGTCATCGACGGTCGACGGCGCTAGTGCGGGTATCTGACTAAGGAACCTAGCCGATGTGGACGCAGCGGTCCTTGACGGAAGTACCGATAGGGGAGTCAGCTCCTAAGCTTAGGTTTTAACCTGTGACTTGCCGTGCGGTGTGCCGGTTTCGCTGAGATTGCCGGTTTTCTTGGGGACTGGGTAGCGGGGTGCCGGGCCGCGGGCGGAGCCTTTCGGGCGTCCGGGGCCGGGCCGGGTGGGTTTCGCGACATGGGCGGGGGTGCCCAGGCGGGGGCGGATGTTTGCAAATCCGCGGCGGACCCGGCCTGGGGATAGGGGCCGGGCGGACCCACCGGTCGGCCTGGTCAGGGGTGCGGACCTTTGCGGCTGTTAATCCCAGGGTGCCCTTGGCGAACTTGAAGGTGTGTTCGTCGAAGCGGGCCAGGTAGGCGCGCCATAGCTCGTCGGCTGACAGCGGTGCGGGCCCGGCGTGCCATAGCCACATCGTCTTGTGCGGGGCACGGCCGTCGGGCAGGTGATCCACGGTGACGCGGAGCACGGTGCCGCGCAGGACGGGCAGCTCGCCGTGCCAGCCGGCGAAGTAGCCGCGGTCGCCGTGGATCAGGGGGTGGACCTGGTGCCAGGCATCAACCTGGACGGTGCCGTACCGGGGGGTATCAGGCAGGGTGAGGGATTCATCGCTTTCGGGGTTGGCTTGCTCGCGGCTGTTGCCGCAGGTGATGGCGGTGCCGTGCTTGACGGGGCGGCCCCGCTTGCCGGGCCAGGTGACGGGGTCCTGGTAGAACACCTGGCCGCTGGCCAGCCGGATGAGCAGGTGCACGTCGTGCCCGCGCAGCGCGGCGGTCAGGCCGGCGGCGCTGTAGCCGGCGTCCATGATGACCAGCGGGGCGCCGCGGCCGCGCGTGCCGGCCGCGTCCAGGCGGCGTAGCAGGTTCTTGACCTGCCGGGCCGTCTGGTGCGTGCGGGAAGCCGGCGTGGTCCGCTCGACATCGATCAGCGCGGTCCACGCGCTCCGCAGGTGCCCGAGCGCCGCCAGGAACTGGTATTCCCAGCCCGGGATGGTCTTGCGGGTGCCATCGCAGCGGCAGGCGTCATGATGGACGTGGCCGCGGCCCGGTGAGCATTCCGCGTCCGGACGCGGGTAGGGGGTGGCGTCGATCGCGAACCGCAGCCGCCTCCACCGCGCGCACGCCTCCCGGACCTGGGCGGCCTGCCCGGCGGGCACCTGGGCCAGTGCCCGCTCCAGCAGCCCGTAATCGATCTTGTCGTGCTCGCTGATCCAGGCGCGGCCCTCCTGGCCATCGATCAGCTGCGGCAAGGTGCCGGCCAGCAGCGCGGCGAATGCCTCCTCATTGATCTCGCCGGCGGCCAGCGCGTCGTACAGCGCGCCGTGCCCGCGGCGGAACTCCGCCACCAGCGACAGCTCAGCCAGCGAGGTCACCGCATGATCGGCGCACAAGATCGCGTCGCACAACTCAAAGCAGGCATCGGCGCGGGCGGTCAGGCACGCATACAGCCGGGCCCGGAACTCCCGCAGCGCCTGGTACCGCGCGACGGCGGCTGCAACCAGGGCCGGGTCCGGCGGCCGCGGCGCCATCCCCGCCAGGGCACCTCCCGTGCCGCCGGCGCCCGGGATGGTTTGCAGCTGCCCGCCCGATCGTGGGATGGTACCCAGCACGGCCGTTTCCCCTTTCCATGCCGATGTGTCGCAACACCAGCATGAGGGAAACGGCCGCACCTACGCGGGAAGTAGCATATATGCGCGAACAATACCGCTATGCACTGATATGACCCGAATCTAGGTTAAAACCTAAGCTAAGTGAGGGCGCGGTTGGCCTTGTTACGGGCGTAAGTCCAGGAAAGTCCGTCTCCCCGCCGCAGACCGCATGGCGGCGGGCCGACACGACAGGAGAACAGATGGCGGATCGACCCGTAACTTCCACAGGACCGACGTCCCAAGCACCCCTGGCCCAGCTCGAGCCGAATGCCATCGGGGCGGCCCAGGACATGGTCCTCGGCATGGCCAACTCTGCCCCGACCGTATCGGTCGGGTTGACGCTGGCCACCCTGACCGCGGTAGCCGCCTACGCCGTCGGACCTGTCATCATTCTGACCGCCGTACCTATGCTCATCATCGCCAACGCGTACCGTCGGCTAAACCTGTGGAACGCCAACTGTGGCGCCTCCTTCGAATGGGTCGGCCGCGCGATCAACCCGTACCTCGGTTTCCTCACCGGCTGGCTGATGATCGCGGGCAGCCTGGTCGGGGCGATCTCCGGCGTCGTGGTTCTCGCCCCGTCGGTCCTGGCCATCTTCAATGCCACCGCCACCAGCACCTGGCCGAATATCCTCATCAGTACGGCCGTCATCCTGTTCATGCTGGTGATCGCGGTCGTCGGCATCCGCATCACCGCGCGCACCCAGGTCAGCATGGCCATCGTCGAGTACACGATCCTCCTCGGCTTTGCGATCACGGGCTTCGTGCTCGTGCTCGGCCATCATCACGGCACCTTCCCCATTACCAGGGGCTGGCTGAGCGTCAGCGGAATCGGCGGGAAAGGCAGCCTGGCGTCGGGGTTCCTCATCGCAGTGTTCATGTACACCGGCTGGGACGCCACCGTGTACGTCAACGAGGAAGTGAAGCACCGGCGCCGGAATCCGGGCCGGGCCGCCGTCATGGCGGTCGCCCTCCTCGCCGTCATCTACACCATGTCTGAGGTGGGCCTGGCCGGGACGGTATCGCCGGCCAAACTGCAGGCCAACTCGTCCTCGGCGCTCGTCTACATCGCGCAGACGCTGGGCGGCGGCGGGTGGGCCAAGGTGATGGCGCTGTCCCTGGCGCTGTCGGTGATCGCCTCCACCGGCACCGCCATCGTGATCATCGCCCGGATGGTCTACGGGATGGCGGGTCACCGCGTGCTGCCGCCGGTCCTGAGTAACGTGAACCGTCGCTTTGCCACCCCCGTGGTCGCCAGCGTCGTCATCGGCCTGATCCTCATCGTGGCCACCTGGGTGTACCTGCTCTCCGGCTCGATCGCGAACGTTTTCACCCAAGTGATCGACGTGACCGGCTTGCTGTATGCCGGTTTCTACATCCTTACCGGGCTCGCCGCCGTCATGTACTACCGGCGTCGCGTCTTCAGCAAAGTCGGGGACACATTGCTGGTCGGCATCCTGCCCCTCGCCGCGGCCGGATTCCTGGTCTGGATCGTGGTCAAGTCGCTGCAGGCCGCGCCTGCCTCGCAGATCTGGTCGGTGGTCGGCATCGTTACGGCCGGTGTGGTCCTGATGTTCGTGGCGCGTTTCGTCCTGCGGTCACCGTTCTTCCAGATCCCGCGGGAGAGCGCTCCGAGGGATGCTGACGAAGGCGTCAGCGGGTAGCGCAGATTACGACGTGAGGCGCTGCCGGAGTATGAAACGTGACCTGGAAGCCATGACCGCGCGCTAATTCACCGTCTATATCACCTGGTGCCGGGTTTGACCGTATGGTTTGACAGTGAATGAACTGAGGGCTGTATGGCCTCGCACCGTCGATCCTTCTGCGTCGCGTTTGCGCTGGGTCCGGCGGAGGAACGTGCAGGAGACGCGGTCGGCCGTTAAGGGCCGAAACCCGAACTACGTGAAGCGCTGATCTTTGCTGCCGTCGAACGCGGGCAGGCCGACACAACAGGAGAACAGATGACGGATCGAACGGTAACTGCCGTTCCGGGAGCCACCCAGCTCCCGGCGGCCCGGCTAGAGCCCGACGCGATCAGTGCCGCCCAGGACACCATCATCGGCATGGGCAACTCCGCGCCGACGGTGGCGATCGGGCTGTCGCTGGCCTTGCTCGTCGCGGCGTCAGCCTACGGCGGCGCCCCGGTCATCGTCTTGTGCGGGATCCCGATGCTGATCATCGCCAACGCCTACCGTCGGCTGAACCTGTGGAACGCTAACTGCGGCGCCTCCTTCGAGTGGGTCGGCCGCGCGATCAACCCGTACCTCGGGTTCATGACCGGGTGGCTGATGATTGCCGCCAGCCTCATCGCGGCCGTCTCCGGCGTGGTGGTTCTCGCCCCGTCGGTCCTGGCCATCGCGGGCGTCAACGCCGTAAGCACCTGGCCGAACATTTTCATCAGCACGGCCGTCATCGTGGTCTTGCTCGTGATCGCGGTCGCCGGCATCCGGCTCACCGCGCGCACCCAGGTCGCCATGGGGCTGATCGAGTACGTGATTCTCATCGGCTTTTCGATATGGGGGCTGCTCGCGGTGCTCCACCACCACGCGGGAACTTTCCCGATTACCAAAGGGTGGTTCAGCCTCAGCGGAATCGGCGGGAAGGGCAGCCTGGCGGGGGGCCTGCTCGTCGCGGTATTCATGATCGCCGGCTGGGACGCTACCGTCTACGTCAACGAGGAAGTAAAGCACCGGCGGCAAAACCCGGGCCGGGCCGCCGTCATCTCGGTCGCCATTCTCGTCGTCATCTACACCTTCTGCCAGATCGGCTTGCAGGGAGTGGTGTCGCCGGCCAAGCTGCAGGCCAACTCCTCCTCGGTGCTCGTCTACATCGCGCAGGCGCTGGGCGGCGGCGGATGGGCCAAGGTGATGGCGCTCGCCCTGGCGCTGTCGGTGATCGCCTCCACGGGCGTCAGCATCGTCATCCTCGCCCGGATGCTCTACGGGATGGCGAGTCACCGGGTACTGCCGGCCATCCTGGGCAACGTGAGCCCCCGCTTCGCCACGCCCGCCGTCGCCAGCATCGTCATCGGCCTGATCCTCATCGCGGTCACCTGGGCGTACCTGCTCTCCGGCTCGATCGCGAACGCTTTCACCTCGCTGATCGACGTGAGCGGCGTGCTGTACGCCAGCTTCTACCTCCTCACCGCGCTGTCCGCCGTCGCGTACTACCGGCGCCGTATCTTCAGCAATGTCTGGGACGCGGTGCTCGTCGGCATCCTTCCCCTGGCCGCCACCGCGTTCCTGGTCTGGATCGTGGCTAAGTCGTGGCAAAACGCGCCCGGGTCGCAGCGGTGGTCGCTGATCGGCATCGTCGCGGCCGGCCTGGTCCTGATGCTCGTCGCGCGTTTCGTCCTGCGGTCACCGTTCTTCCATATCCGGCGAGAAAGCGCGGCCAGGGAATCCTGACGAACAGGAGCTGGCCGGCGGCCCGCCGATCAAGCGCCGGGGCCCGGCTGGCGCGCCAGACCGATGGGGCTCCAGTGGCGGGCGTCGGAGCCTGGCCGATCTGTGACCAAATGTAACGATCACTCCAGGTTGCGGCGGATCTTCCCCTCTGATTGGATGTCACAGGAATCATTGGATGTCACAGGAATCACTGGAGGTGTGATGTGACGCAGATAGAAACGTCTCAGTCGGACTACGAGACGACTGCTAGCGCTGTGCAGGAGAAGACAAAGCTGCGGCGTCACTTCCGGCGCCCCGATATGATCTTCTTCCTGATCTGCACGGTGGTGACGATCGATACCATCGGGGCTGTCTCGAGCCGAGGAGCACAGGGTTTCACCTGGCTGGTGTTTCTCGGGATTTTCTTCTTCCTGCCTTACGGGTTGTCGATCGCCGAGCTCGGTTCGGCGTTCCCGCAGGAAGGCGGCCCCTACGTCTGGACCCGGCTGGCGTTCGGACGCCCGCTGGCGGCCGTCAACGCGGTCATCTACTGGATCTCCAACCCGATCTGGGTCGGCGGAACGCTCACGATCGTCTCGTTTGCCGCGCTTCAGGAGTTCTTCGGGTTCTCGGGCGGCGACTGGAAGTATGTGTATGCGCTGGCCTTCATCTGGTTCACTATCGGGACAGCCATCGTGTCACTGCAGTATGGCAAGTGGGTGCCGACGCTTGGCGCCTGGGCACGCGGTGCGGTGCTCGCATTTTTCGTGTTCTCGGTCATCTTGTACGCAGCGAAGCACGGGGTGCACGGCTTCGGCGGTCACGCCTTCCTGCCCACCTATGCGATATTTATCGCCGTGGTGCCGGTGCTGATTTTCAATTACGCCGGCCTGGAAGTGCCGTCGGCCGCGGGCGATGAAATGACCAATCCCCAGCGTGACGTGCCGTCTTCGGTCCTGAGGTCGGGTATCGCCACGATGCTCGCGTACGGGATCCCGATCCTGGCCATCGTGATTGTGCTCCCGGTGAGCCAGCTATCCGGGCTGACCGGGTTCCTGGACGCTATCAAGACCGTATTCACCGTCTACGGCGGCCATGTCTCCGCTGACGGGACCGCGACGCTCACCGGAGCTGGACTGATCCTGGGCCGGGTAGGGGCCGTCGTGTTCATCTTCGCCCTGGCCAGCGCCGGAGCGACATGGATCATGGGAGCAGACCGGGCCGAGGCGGTGGCATCCTTCGACGGCGGCGGCCCCCGTATCCTGGGCAGCTTCTCGGCGCGATTCGGAACCCCGGTCGGGATGAACCTGCTCTCCGGGATAGTGGCGACCGTGCTCATGATCGGCGCCTTCCAGATCACCGGGGGCAATTCGAGCAGGTACTTTGCCGCTGTACTCGGGCTGACTATCTCCACCACCACGATCTCGTACCTGTTCATCTTCCCGGCGCTGGTCAAGCTCCGGTACTCGCGCCCTGACGTCGACCGTCCCTACCGCGTGCCGGGTGGCATGGCGGGAGCGTGGATCTGCTCGCTCGTTCCGACGTTCTGGGCGCTGGTAGCGACGGTTTTCCTGCTCTGGCCGGGCCTCGGCGTCAACTGGTTCGGCGCCGGAGGAAACCCGAACGACAGTCTCGCCTTCCTCAGCTTCTCCCATGAGCGGCTGCAGTACGAGCTCAGCCAGATCCTGCCGCTGGCCGTCATCATCGTGGTCGGCGTCGTTTTCTACCTTCTGGGCCGCAAGACGCGCCAGCAAGTGGTCACCGAGCCGATCGCGCCGGTCAATGCCCCGGTCGGCGACGCTGGCTAGCACCGTGACGCGCGCTGCGCCGTTCGGCTTCACCAAGGTTGTATTTCTCAGCCACGTCATCGGCCAGAGCGCGCCGGTGTTCCCCGGCGACTCGCTGGTCGAGATTCACCCAGCCGCCACGATCGAGCAGGACGGCTACTACCTGCAGTCGTTCGTGGCCGGCGAGCAGAGCGGGACGCACTGGGCCGCGCCGGCCCATTTCAATTCCGGCCACGCGGCCGCGGACGAGCTTGATCCCGGCGACTTCTTCCACCCCGCGGTCGTGCTTGACGTGCGGGCCGAGGCAGCCGCGGACCCGGATTTCACCCTCGGCGTCGCCGAGATCAGGCGGTGGGAGGCGGCCTTCGGGCCGATCCCGCCAGGCAGTGCCGTCATCATGTGGACGGGCTTCGAGGACCGATGGGACGACACGGCAGCGTACCTGAACAGGGACTCCGCTGGCATCCTGCACTATCCGGGCTTCGGGGCCGAGGCCACGCGCTGGCTGATCGAGCACCGTTCCATCGGCGCTCTCGGGATCGACACGATGGGAATCGACCCAGGCGCCGACCTCACCTTCCGCGCCAACCAGCTACTTCTTCAGGACCATCGCATCCATCTGGAAAACCTGGCCGGACTCGGCGAGATGCCGCCGGCCGGTGGCTGGATCATCACCGGAGGAGTCCGGATTCGCGCCGGATCGGGCTCCCCGGCCACGGTGTTCGGGCTCATCCCGTAGTCGCGCCGAGGCTAGCCAGCGGAACAGCTACCGCAATGGCACATCAGGCCCGACCCGGTCATGCCAGCCCACATCAGGACTCGCTTTCGCCGCCAGGATTTCCCGCTTCGCTGGCAGCGGCCCGTGCTTCGCTGACCCTTCGCTGGAGTCCGGCGAGCCGGTCTCGGGCTGCGGCAGCTGACCTGTTCGGCACGACGGTTTCCGCACCCGGGATTGCGCCAGGGATCAGGTTAGTGTTTGGCAGCCGCTTAGGGAGCCCCGCTCCCGTCGAGCCGTCCGAGGACGGCGAATCGGCTGCCTCGGCTGCATGCCAGCCTTCATCCGCTGGTGACGACCAGCGGCTACTATCCGCGGCGGCGCGACCCGACGAACTGAGCCCGTCGCGACCGCCCCTGAACCAGTTCGACTCGACCGCATCGTAGATAGGCAGCCTGCGCGATTCCGGGTGACCTTCTACGGGCGGTACCATCACGCCGCCCTCGGCGGGATTCGCCTCCTGGCTCAGGGACGCGGCGGTGCCCACCGCACTACGAGCGAACTGTGACGTCGCGCTCCCCCTCGACGCGGACAAGCGCGTATCAAAAGTTCCGCCAGGGGTTTCTACGACAGCCTCTTCGCCGAAGAGCTGGGCCTCTTGGCCTCGCCCGGGCGGTCTGACGCCTGCAGGTACTTCGGCCTGGGGAACTGGCTGCGGGCGGTTAACCGACCACGGGGGGCTAGGCCGCCGACCCCTATCAGGTATAAACCGTCGGCCGAGAGGTGCGTCTCGTATCTCGTCGCGCGATGATGCAAACTCGGCCGACCTTGCCGTGGCCGCCCGGTTCTCGGCGGTGGCGTGGCCAGCATCCACTGCCACCTCCTGCAGACCCGGCCCTGACCCACGGCCGCCGTGACTGCCGCGCCTCGGCGACATAGCTGCGCCCTGGTGCGTGATGACCTCATCTGGGAGCCAGACCAGCGCGGTGAGACCGCCGAACTCCGCCTGCCGCAACCGGACCCGGATTCCGTGCCGTGCCGCCAGCCTGGCGACCACGAACAAACCCATCCATTTAGGGATATTGATATCCGCCACCGGCGGGTTTTCCAGTCGCCAATTCGCGTACGCTAGCTCTTTCTCGGCCATTCCGACGCCTCGATCGGTAATGTCGAGCAAGACACCGCCACTATTCGCCGGGTGGCCAGAAATATCGACCAGCATGTCCGCCGCGGAAAACGACGCGGCGTTTTCAGCCAGCTCCGCGAGCAGGTGCACCACGTCGTTGACTACAGGTCCACGCACGGCGACGTCCGGCTGCGCACTCAGCGAGATACGTTCGAATTCCTCGATCTCGGAGACCGCGGCCCTGATGACATTCGCGAGCGCTATCGGCTGCTGGCTCCAGTCACTGGATGGTACGTGACCGGCCAGAATGAGCAGGTTCTGCGAGCTGCGATGCATACGGCTGGCGATGCGGTTCATCCTGAACAGCTGCGCCCGGCGTTCCCTGTCCTGCTCTCCCTGCTCAAGGTCCTCTATGAGGCGGATCTGGCGTTCCACCAGGGACTGGCTGCGGTGTGACAGGTTCACGAACATGGCGTCGAGCTTGCCCTGGAGTGCGCCCTCGTTGGCTGCCAACCGCAACAAATCGCTACGCATCTGATTAACGGCGCGCGCAACGTCGCCTATCTCGTCGGCGGAATCCACATCGATGGGTTCCAGGTTGGACGACACGCCCTCGCCATTGTGCTCGCTAATGCGGCGGGTCTCATCAGGCAGCCTGACATCGGCCACCTCCAGCACGCCGGTCCGCAGTTTGTACAGCGGCTTCAGGATGGACCGGGCCGCGACCACCGTCGACCACAACGCCAGCGCCAAGACGATGATCATCACAACACCAACCACGGGCACCGAAGCGATGGCCCGGTCACGTACCGAACTGCTCGACGAGTGGATCAGCGTACCTTGCAGGGCATCAGCAATGCGAACAACGCAGAACGCAGCGGCGCTGACGGCGACGGCCGGAATGATGACCAGCAGCAGCAGACGCGAGCGTACAGGCCAGTCTCTCAGCTCACGACGCGATCCCTTATTCGCCGTCGGCGGGCCGACACGTGGCTGCTGGCGGCCCCCGGCGGCTGGGGTGCTCTCAGGACGCCGGGCAGGCTCGGCATCACGGACGGCGGCGGCCATTCCGGTCCCGGTGGATTCTTGGGGGTACGCTTCGAGCCGGGCGCCGCGGATGTCTCCGGTGACACTTGGCCTGGCGTCATGCGCCGAGCCATCGGCATGCCCATGAGGACTATCGCTCTTTGTCCTGGAAATGTCCACGGCCACCAGGACGGCGACCGCGATGACCAGGGCACCCACGAGGATTTCGCCCAGCATTCCACTCACATCCGGTCGGTGGCCGGGGTCATGCGCACGATGCGGCGCACGGCGCAATACTGATACTGAGTGGTCACTTCGGGAGCAGCGCGCTCGGCCTCAATGACGATCGGGAGCCGACCCAGCGGCGGAACCGACATGGCACCCCTTCCCGGCAGCCTCTCCTGCACACAGTGTTACATGACCGACTTAACTCTAATGGGTAACCAGCTGGCGCACACCGATTCTCCTTTAGAGGGAAAAATCGGTATATCACCCATCTGGCCGCTGAGGCTTAGTGACACGTCAGATCGACCTATCTGTGCTAGGCATGTCACTGAAAGTTCGATTCTGCGTCGTCCCTGGCTCTTGTCGTCAGCCGCGGCCGGCTGATCGCGGTCGAAGGCGCGGCGAACATGAAGACCTCGGGGAGGATCAGCCCTCGCCAATGTTGGCCAGGCTCTGCTGGACCGCGTGCGTCAGCGGGTCCCCGTAGGGCAGCACCCGCTCACAGCGTCCGCCGACATCGCGGAGCAGCGCCACCGCGTCGCCGACCCGGCCCACCGCGTAGTACAGGTGCCCCAGGTTCGCCAGCCGAGCCAGGGTGTCCACGTGGTCGGGGCCCAGGACCCGCTCTGAGTCCGCGCAGCACTGCTCGGACATCTGCATCGCGGACGGCATCTTGCCGGCGGCCTGGTAGGCGGCGGAAAGATCCGCGCTGGCCGAAATCGTATCCAGATGGCCGCGCCCGAGGACCTTCTCCCGCTCGGACAGCACCCGCTTGTACTGCGAGACGGCATCCTTGACCTTGCCTGCCGCCAGGTACGCCGCAGCCAGGCGGTCCCGGGTGGCCATGGTCTCGGGATCACGGGCGCCCTGGACCCGCTCGCGATCGGCCAGCGTCCGGCTCAGCAGCCGGATCGCCGCGGTGGTATCGGCCGCGGCCAGGTAAGCGGCGGCCAGCTCGTCGCTGATGTTAAGGGTGTCCGGGTGGCCGGGCCCGCGGAACTGCTCGCATTCGGTGACAGCACGGTGCAGGACGGCCACCGCGTCGGCGGGCTCCCCCGCCATGATCAGGGACCGGGCCAGGTTGACGCGGGCCGCGACGATGGCCGGGTGCCCGGGGGCGAGCTCACGGCCCCGCTCGGCCAGTACCCGCTGATACCAGGTCACGGCGTCGGCCGCGTATCCGCCGGCGAGGTACGCGGCGGCGAGCTGAGCGGCTACCACCAGGGTGTCAGGATGACCAGGGATCAGCTTGCTGTCGCAGCGAGCGGCGAGCTCTCGCCAGTGCTCGACGGCGGGCCCGACCATGCGGGCGCTGTCCAGGCTACGGCCGGCCCGCAGCATCAGCGGGTGGCATCCATCGGCCCACAGCACATCGGTGGCCGAGCCCTGCAAGCTAGCCGCGTTGACCCGCAGGCTTTCCGCCGTCCACGGCTGCGGTTCCTCGGCCGGCCACGCTTCAAGCAGCGCGCCCGCGGCCGCCCGGGCCGCGGGGTCCTGGACCTGGGCAGGGGCCGCCAGCCTGATCGCTCCCTGGAGCACCGAGCTCATCAGGATCGTCGGCGGCGATTCAGCCCGGTTGATGATGATCAGGCCGGCCCGCTCGATGGCGAGCAGCGCGTCCCAGGCGGGCTTCGGGTCGACCGCCGTCGAGAACGGGGTCACGGCTCCGCCTAGGTAGCCGGCCACGGCCGGCGTGCTGAAAATCGATCCCGGTATACCGTGACCGTCGAGGAGGGCGACGAAGACCAGCATGGCCCGGACCGAGTCTCCCGGCAGCAGCGACTCCGCCTGCCCCAGGGACAGCGTCCAGGTCACCGCGGCCGCGGACGGTACCTCCCCGGCCGCGACCCCGATCTGCTGCCGCCTGCGGGCGAAGTAATTCAGGTAGTCCCGGCAGGCCAGGGTCGAATTTGCGACCACCGCGGACGCCTGGGCGAGCGCCAGCGGCTCACGGCCGAGAGCCTCGATGAGGTCAATGGCGCCGTGCCGCTGCGCCGGGTTCACGCTCAGCCGTTCGGTCAGGCAGTTCAGCGCCTCGCGGACGCTGAAGAACCCGACCGGCATGACCTGCGTGCCGCGGCGCCCGATGACCGCGGAGTGGGGGCTGGTGGCCAGGACCCGGCCGGCCGGGCCTTCCGGCCAGAGCCCGTCCAGGCCGACCGAATCGGGCAGGTCGTCGAACACCACCAGCCACTGCTGGCTGGTGGCGCTCAGCCAGCTGACGAAGCGCGCCACGATCGACTCCGCGGTCCCGGTCGGCTCGATGCCGCTGGAAGCGACCGACGCCTCGACGAACCCGGACAGGACGGACGCCCGGCTGGTGGCGTTGACCCAGATCAAGATGTCGATGGCTGCCGATCGCCAGAGCGACTCCGCGATGATCACGGCGATCTGAGTCTTGCCGCAGGCCCCCAGCCAGTTCTGCGGGCCCTCGGCGAAGGCCGAGCCGGGCACGAGAGCCACGGACGCACCGGGCACGACCGCGTCCACGATGCCGCGGGCGGTATCGGGCCGGTCAGTAAATCCCTCGGCCAGCGGAGGCACATCGCCGACCCGGAACCGTCGAGTACCTGGCTCCGCTGGCATTCCTCCTGAGGGCACCACAGCCCGCTACCCCATCTATTCGTCCGCGTCGAAAACCTCCTCGGAATACTCAATCAATAACATGCGGAGGTTCAGGCACGGGGAACCTTATCCATATCGGGATCTTCACTAACACCCCATTATGCACGTGCACCAGGGTTTCGATACAGCTCTATCGGAGGTCCGGTGCACGTGCTACCAGGTTGAGTAGGGGCGCTACTGAGGGTAAGGGGCAGTCGTGATGGGGGTTGAACAGCGGGTGCTGGTTGGTCCAGGGTTCCCCTGCTGTCGTAGTTGCTTTCGTTTCTATTGTGGCAGCTGAACGCCAGAGTTACTGAAGTGACGGTCGGGACTACTGGGGGTCGGCCACCGACGCGAGCAGGACCGCGCGGGCCTGGGCGACGGCGGCCAGCATCGCACCGCGCAGCACGGGCTCGCCCGGAACCCCGGTCGGCACCACCCGGGGGCGGGCGGGAAAGATGCTGGCGACTCCGGCGGCCACCCGGTCTGCCAGGGCGGTGCCGCCGGCCTTGCCCACGTCGCCGCCGAGCACGACCAGGCCAGGATCGAGCACGGCGCAGACGGAGGCGACTCCGACCGCGACCCGGTGCGCGAGCTGGTCGAGGAAGCCGGCGCCGCGGGACCCGGACGACAGGGCGGCCTGGACCGCCTCGGCCGCCGTGGGCGCGGCCAATCCGTGTTCGGCGGCCAGCGTGCGCACCGCGCTGGCCCCGGCCAGGGCCTGGAACCCGCCGCTGGCCGGGTGCCTGATATCGGTGTGCAGCGGAGCCCCGTGCACCGGCAGGTAGCCGATCTCGCCCGCCGCTCCGGCCGTGCCCCGGTGCAGTTTCCCGCCCAAGATGGTGGCCAGGCCAAGGCCGCCGCCGAGCCAGACCAGGACGAAGTCGTCGGCGCCGACCGCGGCGCCTGCGGCGCGTTCGGCCATCGCGGCCAGGTTCACGTCGTTCTCGATAACCACCGGCTTGCGCCAGGCGCCCCTCAGCGCGTCGAGCGCTCCTTCGTGCCACGCGGGCAAGTTGACCGCCAGCCTGGGCTCACCCGTCCGCGGGTCGACCACGCCCGGGCTGCCGATCACCAGCGCGCTCAGCCGGCCCACCTCGACCCCCGCGCGGGCGCAGACCCGCTCGACGGTGCCCCGGACGATCTCGACCGGATCGTCCGCGCCGTTCGGATTGACGCTCACGTCGGCCACCCGGCGGCCCGTGACGTCGGCCACCGCGGCGCTGACCATGTCGGACTCGACATAGAGCCCGGCGACGTAGGCGCTGGAAGGGACGACCGAATACAGCGCGGCGTTCGGGCCCCGGTTCCCGGCCTGCTCGCCCGCGATCATGACCAGGCCGCGTTCCTCCAGCCTGGTCAGCATCTGCGACACCGTGACCTTGGAGACTCCGGTGTACTCGCTGATCTGAGACCGGGTGAGCATCTCGCCGCCGAGCAGGAGGTCCAGCGCCGCCCGGTCGTTCAGCTCGCGCAGCAGGCTCGGCGTGCCCGGCCGGACCCGTGTTCCCCGCGTCTCCAGGTGAGCCTGTGTTTCCGGGTGCGGCCGTGGTTCGGGGTGCGACCGTGGTTCGGGGTGCGACCGTGGTTCAGGGTGAAGCTGCATCGCGTTCCCTTCGTCACGTCAACGGCCGTAAGGTCTCGATCCGGCAACGGGGTCTATCTTATAGGAAAGTTTCCGGTTAGTTTTTTTGTACGGCTTGCCAACATTTCAGCACCCCCGAAGGAGTGCCAGCACAGTGGGACTCAGGAAAACACCAGCGGCACTCGCCGCACTCGGCGCGGCGGCGGCACTCGCGATCGCGGGATGCGGCTCAAGTGGCTCGTCATCGGCCGGGACGAACCCGGCGACCTCCGCGGCTCCCGCCCAGCTCACGGTGTGGCGGATGGGGGCATCGGTGCCGTCGGAGGTCACCTGGATGAACGGCGTGGTCACGCAGTTCCACCAGGATTACCCCGCTTACGCCAAGACCCAGGTCAAGGTCGTCTGGGTGCCGTGGACCAACGCCACCGCAGACTGGACCAACGCCCTGGCCAGCGGGAAGAACGCGCCGGACGTCACCGAGCTCGGCAACACGGAAACGCCGGCCGAGGCCTCGATCGGCGCGCTGGCCAACATCTCCAGCTTCGTGAACGCCTGGTCGGTCAAGTCTGACGTGGTATCCGGCATGCTCGCGAACGACACGCAGAACGGGAATGTCTACGGGGTTCCGTGGTTCGGCGGCGTGCGCGGCATCTGGTACCGCACCGACCAGTTCAAGGCGGCTGGCATCACCAGCCCGCCGGCCAGCTGGGCGCAGCTCGTCGCCGACGCACAGAAGCTGATGGCCAAGAACCCAGGCAGCTACGGCCTCGGAGCCCCGAGCAACGACACGGACGCCATCGCCAGCTTCATCTGGGGCGCCGGCGGCCAGATCGCCACCGAGAGCAACGGGAAGTGGACCGCCCAGCTGACCTCGCCCGCGGCCGAGGCCGGGATCAAGTTCTACGTCGACCTCTACCAGACCTACCACCTGTCCCCCGCAAAGTACGTCGGCCAGACCGAACTCGGCAACATCGGGGCGACGTCAGGCGGCGCCAACGAGGACTTCGCGCTCGGCAAGCTCGACCTGTACATCGACGGCCCGTGGGCTTCGGCCAACTTCCCGGCCAACGCGGTGGGCAAGTCGGACTGGGCCTCGTTCCCCATCCCGAGCCAGAACGGCCCGAACCCGGCGCCGGCCTTCGCGGGCGGTTCCGACCTGGGCATCTGGGCGACGAGCAAGTACAAGCCGGCCGCCTGGGACCTGGTCCAGGTCATGGACAGCACATCCAACGCCACCTCGTTCGCCAACCTGCAGGGCTTCTTCCCGCCCTACACCTCCGCGCTGACCGGCGGCGCCTACTCAAGCAGCCAGCTCATGTCCGGCTTCGCCAAGGCAGCCTCGAACACCCAGATCTCGCCGCTGAACGCCAAGAACTGGGCCACCGCGGACTCCACCGACTACGTCATCCCGACGATGATCAAGGCGCTGATGAACGGGGCCCCGTTTGCCGCGACCGTCAGCAAGGCCAGCACTCAGCTCCAGAACATCCTCAACACCGGCAGCGAGAGCTAGCCGGGTTGCTGTCCCCATGGTGAGAACCGTTCCGGGCCAGCCGGGGGGACCCCCGGCTGGCCGTCGTCTCGCGGGCCGTCATCCGGCGGGCAGGCCGGGGCCCGCCGGCCAGTACACCGCGCGGGAGCGCGGCGCCGCGCTGATCCGCCGCCGTCACCTGGCGCCCTACCTCCTGCTGCTGCCCTCGGTGGTCGCGATCGGCGCGCTGGTGCTCTGGCCCGCCATCCAGATCGGGCTCTTCTCGTTCCAGAACTACGGGCTGCCCCAGGTGACGGGCGCCGCGGGCACCGACTGGATCGGCGCGGGCAACTACACCGCGACCTTGTCCGACCCAGAGTTCTGGCTGTCGCTGCGGATCAGCCTGATCTTCGCGGCGGTCGTGGTGCCGCTGACGCTGCTGACCGGGACCGGAGTCGGCTTGCTGCTGAACCGGCTCGGCCGCCGGATGGCGACGTTCGTGTCCGGCGCTGCGCTGCTGGCCTGGGCCACGCCCGCGGTGTCGGCCAGCGTCATCTTCGTCTGGCTGGCCGACCCGGACGGCGGCGTGGTGGACTGGACGCTGAGCCGGCTGCCGCACTGGCTGGGCGGCGGCGCGCACTGGGCCAGCTTCAGCTGGACCAACTCCGCGCTGCCCGCCTACACGCTGCTGACCGTGCTGGTGCTGTGGCAGGGCTTCCCGTTCATCGCGGTGTCCGTGCTGGCCGGGCTGAAGACCATACCCGCCGAGCTGCACGAGTCCGCCCGGGTCGACGGCGGCGGCCCGTGGCGGATCTTCTGGCGGGTCACCTACCCGCTGCTCAAGCCGATCTTCCTGGTGCTGCTGCTGCTCTCGGTCATCTGGGATTTCGGCGTGTTCACGCAGGTGTACATCGTCATCGGCGAGCTCGGCAACCGGGACGAGTACAACCTGGGCGTCTACGCCTACGACCGGGCCTTCGCGCAGCCGCCCAGCTACGGCGCGGCGTCTGCGCTCGCGTTCATCCTCACGGTGGTCCTGCTCATCATCACCGTCGGCTACGTCCGGGCATCCGTCAGACAAGGAGCGATCCGGTGACCAGCATGCAGTGGACCAGGGGCAGGTCGCGGCGGGTGCGCCGGGCTGGGCTGAACGGTCTCGGGCTGCTGGTCGCGCTGGTGACCCTGTTCCCGATCTTCTGGATGGTGTCCACGGCGTTCAAGCCCGCCACTGAGATCTACTCGCTGACCCCGCACCCGCTGCCCGCCCATCCGACGCTGGCGAACTTCCGCACGGTGATCGACGGCAGCGTCATCGGCGTGCCGTACTGGAACTTCTTGAAGAACAGCCTGTTCGTCACGCTGGTATCGGTCGCAGCCTCGATGCTGATCGCCATGCTGGCGGCGATTGCGCTGGCCAGGTTCCGGTTCAGGCTTCGCACCTCGTACCTGATCATGCTGCTGATCGTGCAGATGCTGCCGCAGCAGGCCCTGGTCATCGCGCTGTTCCTCGACTTCCGCCGGCTCAGCCTGCTGGACAGCCTGGTCGGCTTGATCGGCGTCTACACGGCGTTCGCGCTGCCGGTCACGATCTGGCTGCTGCGCAACTTCGTGGCGGCTGTGCCGCGCGAGATGGAGGAGGCCGCCGCCATCGACGGCGCGGGGCCGGTGCGGATCTTCTGGCGGATCATGCTGCCGCTGGTGGCCCCGGGGCTGGTGGCCACCAGCGTGTTCGCGTTCATCTTCGCCTGGAACGAGTTCGTGTTCGCGCTGACCTTCCTGGGCACCGACACGGTGAAGTACACGCTGCCCATCTACGTGCAGTACTTCTACGGACGCGGCTCGGTGGACTGGGGCGGCATCATGGCCGCGTCCACCCTGTTCACCGTGCCGGTCATGATCTTCTTCCTGATCGTCCAGCGCCGGATGGCGGGCGGCCTGGTGGCCGGGGCGGTGAAGGGGTGAGCCAGGACGAACCCGCGGACCCCGCGCTGGCCCGGCTGGCCGACGCCATCCTCATTCCCCCGTTCCCCGGGCTCTCGGCCCCGCGCTGGATCCTGACGGCGGTTGGCCGCGGACTGGCCGGCGTCACCCTGTTCGGCCAGAACATCTCGACGCCGGACCGGGTGAGCGCGCTGACGGCGAGCCTGCGCGTGGCCGCGGCCGGGGACGACCCGGTGATCGCGATCGACGAAGAAGGCGGCGACGTCACCCGGGTGGCGTACTCAGCCGGCAGCCCGTACCCAGGCAACGCCGCGCTCGGCGTGGTGGACGACACCTCGCTGACCGGGGCCGTGTACCAGGCGATCGGCGCCGGCCTGGCTTCCCTCGGGATCAACGTCAACCTCGCGCCCTGCGCCGACGTGCTCGGCTCGGCGGACAGCCCAGCCGTCGGCACCCGCTCCTTCGGCGCGGACACCGACCTGGTGTCACGGCACACCGCGGCCGCGGTGGCCGGCCTGCAGGGCGCGGGGGTGGTGGCGTGCACCAAGCACTTTCCCGGCCACGGCCGGACCGGGACCGACACCCACGAGGCCATCGCGACCATCGAGGGCGGCCTGGAAGAGCTGCGGCGGCGCGACCTGCCGCCCTTCGCGGCCGCGATCAAGGCCGGCACCATCGCCATCATGCCCAGCCACCTGCGGCTGCCCGAGCTCACCGGCGACCTGCCCGCCACGGTCTCCGGTGCCGCGCTCACCGGCTTGCTGCGCGGCGAACTCGGATTCACCGGCGTGGTCGTCTGCGACGCGCTGGAGATGCGGGCGACCAGGGACGCCTTCGGCATCCCCGGAGCGGCGGTGCTGGCCGTGGCGGCCGGCACCGACCTGCTCTGCCTGGGGCGGGACGGCGGCGAGGACCAGTACCTGGCTGTTCGCGCGGCCCTGGCCGGTGCCGTCCGCGACGGGACGCTCGCGGGCGCACGGCTGGAAGAGGCCGCCGACCGGGTAGCGCGCCTGCGCGGGGGCCTG
>OCZT010001827.1_pt1 | contig 22078 bp, 26 predicted proteins | sample 1539031 | NCBI WGS metagenome assembly OCZT01 (sample SAMEA3539308, study PRJEB22396) | soil metagenome | biome: tundra; feature: field; material: soil | place: USA | collected 2010-05 | depth 0.15 m | reverse complement strand
ATCCGCGTGATGCCGACACTCGGCGGCTGGTCAACGAGTACACTTTCGATATTTTTGCGATGATGAAAAAGACATCTACTGTTTGGTACTGGGATGATTTGCCGGTGGATGTTGGTCAGTCCGTAGCACAATGGGCCAGCCCGCCGAAGATGAAATATAAGCTGCATATCCAGTATGTGAATGGCGAGGAGTTGCTTCGCAACGCTGTTGCCTCGGTGAAAGACATCGGCAACATTCACATCTGGGCTGACGGTTGTCCGCCTGGAACGCCGCCAGTAGTCGCGGGCGCGATGGTTCATTCGATGCCCCCGATGCATCGGGCTACGTCGCAGAATACGACGTTTCACGCCAGCTGGGACGACGATGTGTGCTTCTACATGCACCATGACGGGCGAGCGAAGCCGGGCGTTGCAAAGAAGTTTTTGGAGTTCACCGAAGCTGCGTTCAGCTCCGGCGAGAAGTGGGGCATCATCTATTCGCACTATGACGTTCTGTGCGCTTTCAACATGAAGGCCGTTCGCGAAGTCGGTTTCTGGGATGATGCTTTCTATCACTACGTTATCGACAATGATTATTATCGCCGCCTCCGTCTCGCCGGCTACAAAGAGTTGGAATTTGGCGAAGAGGGCGTCGAGCATTTTGGATCCGCGACGGTTGGGACTGATCCGCTTTTTAAGTATCGCGTCGATTTCATGCATGACAGTGACCGAGCTTACTACATCAAAAAGTGGGGCGGGAAGCACGCTGACCTATTCCATCGCTGGTCGCGCGACGCCAACCCAACGGGCCAGGGGCAAGAGCGCTTCTTAATTCCTTTTCAGGATTTCGTGGAAAAGCCGGTGCGTCGCGCGCCGGGCGTGGCACCTCCGCGCTTCATTCCGGTCATCGGTGATCCAAAGGTGGCAGGATCTGACGGTCGACAGTGGCCGGCACGCTTGCGCGGCAAGGTCACAACGTACGGAGGCAGACGGTGAAAACGGCTTTAGTTCTCGGCGCTGGCGGATTTATAGGACATCATCTGGTGACGCGTCTCAAGCAAGAAGGCGTGTGGGTGCGCGGCGTCGATCTCAAGGTGCCCGAGTTCAGAAAAACGGCGGCGGATAGTTTCATCCTGGGGGATCTGCGCGAAGTGTCGATCGTGCGCAATGCGTTTCGTGATTTCGATTTCGATGAAGTGTACCAGCTCGCCGCGGATATGGGTGGCGCTGGGTTCGTCTTCACGGGCGAGCATGATGCCGATATCATGCACAATTCGGCAACGATCAATCTCAATGTGCTGAAGTACGGTCGCTTCGATCGCATCTTCTATTCGTCTTCGGCATGCATGTACCCGCAGGAAAACCAAACGGATCCGGCCAATCCAAATTGCGCGGAGGGCTCCGCTTATCCGGCGAACCCCGACAGTGAGTACGGTTGGGAAAAACTCTTTAGTGAGCGCCTCTACTTGGCGAACGCTCGCAATCGGAACCTCACGGTGCGGATTGCGCGCTACCACAACATCTTCGGGCCCGAGGGCACATGGAACGGTGGCCGCGAAAAAGCACCAGCAGCTCTGTGTCGCAAGATTGTCTATGCAGTTGACGGTGGCACGATCGATATTTGGGGCGATGGTGAACAGACGCGCTCTTTTCTCTACATCGCTGACTGCCTCGACGCGACGACCAAGCTAATGCGTTCGGACTTTCAAGGTCCGGTCAACATCGGCTCTGAGCAACTGATCACGATCAATGATTTGGCGATGCTGATCGCCAAGCTCGCCGGCAAAAAGATCGGTTTGAAACATATCGATGGCCCACTAGGGGTCCGCGGGCGCTGCTCGGACAATAAGTTGATGAGAAGCGCGCTCGGCTGGGAGCCGAGTCATCCTCTCTCGGTTGGTCTGCAGCTCACTTACGATTGGATCAAGGGACAGGTGCCATGCCAGTCGATTTCAACGCTCTCGTCATAACGCCGAACATGTTGGTGTTCGCTATTCCGGTGACCCATACGCCGAAAGGCGGCATGGGCTATACGACCGAAGGCATTTGGACGCTGCAGCATCTTGACGTCATGATGGACGACGGATCGAAATTGAGCACCGAAACAATTTCGCTCGATATTCAGTTGACGCAGTTCAAGGTTGTTCCTGTAATTGAGGACGTGATCACGCTGACCTCGGGTCAGGCCTTTGTGATCGATGACATTCATCCTGACGGCCAAGGGGCCGCAAAATTGATTTTGAAGGCCGCGGCTCCAATTCTCACAGCTGGTCCATTGGATGTCTATTCATGAGCACGAGCAACAGCACGGGCATTCGCGACGCGATTTTTGCGCGCCTCAGTCCGCTAGTCCCCACAGGTTTTTCGAAGTGGGGCCTGGCGCGAGTTGTTTCGGCACCGACGGTCAACGCGACCATGCTGCCGGCCCTGCAGATCGTCTTGCTCAAGGAAACCTACACGCCAGACGGCGATGAAAACGTCGGGCCTCCGCGGTTCATTGTTGATGCCACCATCGGTATTTCGGTGATGCGCGGCATGACAGATCCGGCTGTACTTGACGGTCAGGCCGACAACGACATGCGTCGCTTCCTCGATGCCCTGTTGCACGATGGCACTTTTGTCAATTCAGACTCTGCGCCGACGCCCGCATCGGGTGACCCTGTGTTTTGGTTTGAAAGCATTCCGCGGATCGAGAGCGACCGCCGCATGGTGCAGCAGCAGGCCGAGGGTTACATGCTCGAGCTGGTGCTGCGCATAACATTCCGATCGCGCGAGTTCTGGGATGCATTGGCACCGAACGACCTGACCACAGTCCATGTGACGGACAGCGTCGCCACAAGTGGTGATGAGCCTCCGGTCATTGCTGAGTTTACTTTACCCTCTGCCTAAGGAGAGTGTTTTGCAGACCAAACGACGGCAACGAGAAATCGTCGCACAAAAACGAGCAGGCGTCGCTGCATCGCGGGCACCATCAGCCTCGCTCCCGCGCAGCAAAGTCTATCCGACGAAACGAAATTCCCTCAATATTGTCCATCCTGACGGCACCAAATTGAAAGTGACCGGAAGCATGTTCGTGTTTGATGGTTTTACCTGCCGCATGCTTTCCAATAGTCTCATCACTTTGGATGCGGCGAGCGGCTGGAATGATTCCCCCTCCCCTAAAGAATAGGAGTACTTCAAAATGTCGATTTCAACTGGGATCCCTGAGAGCTGGATGCTTCCGTTGTTCTATGCAACGGTTGACGGCTCAATGGCTGGCAATCTAACACAGCAAGAGCCTGCGCTGATCGTCGGTCAGTACAACGCCGCATGGCCAGGCGGTGTCGGAACGGCCGGCGCGAACATCGCCGTGCCTGTCGGAAGTCCGCAGCTCGCTTCGGTCATGTTTGGCCCGGGCAGCATGCTTGCTTGGATGGTCAACGCCTTTTTCGCCGTCAACACCACGCAGCTCGTTTACGCGCTGCCCGTGCCGGAACCGACTGGCAACAAGGCTGCGGCCACGATCACGTTCGCCGCAAGTTCGGGACAGTCCGGCTTGTGGTCGCTCTACATCGGTGATTCGCTGGTGCAGTGGGAGAGTTTGTCCACTGACACTGGGGCTCTCTGCGCGGCTGATTGCGTAACGGCAATCAACGCCTGGGCCGACGGTCACCTGGTGCTGCCAGTCACGGCGGCGCTGACAACGTGTGGCGGTGACGAAGTCACCATCACCTGTAACTGGGCTGGCCTCACGGGCAACGATCTGTACGTCGGCTTCAACTATCTCGGCACCAACGGCGGGCAAGCTACGCCAGTCGGCTGGACCGCGACGGTTTCGGCGGCGGCGGGCGGCACGGGCGAGCCGGTGTTCACGAATGCGATCGCGAACATTCAAGCGATGGAATTTGATTACGTCGCTCTGCCCTACACCGACACCGGTTCAATGGGCATCTGGAATACCGAGTATGGCTTCAGCTCCAGTGGGCGCTGGAACTACACTCGGCAGCAGTACGGCATGATCCTCAATGCCGTTCGCCACAACTATGCGGACGCGGTGACGTGGGGCCTCGGGCAAAATTCGCCCGTCATGTCCACACTGGTCGTTGAACTTGGCGCTCCGTCGCCCGCTTGGAATTGGGCGGCGACTTATTCCGGCTTGGCGTCTCTCGCGTTCACTGATGATCCGGCACGTCCGCTGCAGACGCTCGAGTTGATCGGCATTCTGCCGGCGCCTCTGCACAATCGCTTCTCGCAGGCCGAATTGAACAACCTCTGTCAGAGCGGTCTTGCCGTTCAGGCAGTGGCTCCGTCCGGCCACGCGATGATCCTGCGCGAGTCAACGCAGTATCAGCTCAATAGTTATGGGCAGGGCGATACGGCCTTCGGTCTTTTGACGGTGCTTGCGACGTTGCAGGCATTGCTCAAGCGCATGAAGAGCGCGATCACTTCCAAATATCCGCGTGTCAAGCTGGTGCCGAATGGCACGAAGCTCGGCCCGGGGCAGGCGGCTGTGACACCTTCGGTTCTCAAGGGTGAGATCGTCGCTGAGTTTGTGCATGCGGAATATGATGGGCTTGTCGCGGACAAAACTGACTTCGTCAACAATCTTGTTGTCGAAATCGACGATTCGAATCCTAATCGAGTTAATGTGTTGTGGCCCCCGCAGTTGGCTGGACAACTTCGCCAATTCGCTGCACTGGCCCAGTTTAGGCTCCTCTACCCTACCGTGAACTTGGATTAAATGCAACTCAAAGTTTGTGCTGCATGTAAGCAAGAAAAGCCGGTCACTTCGTTCACCAAACGGAGTGACCGGATAGATCAGTATCATGCGTATTGTCATCCGTGTCAGTATGCATACGTCAGAAAGCGCCGCGCCGAAAACGCAAGTTATCGTCAGCGGTGCCAAACTGCTTCGCGAACGGTGCAGACTAGGCGTCGGCAAGACCCGCTGACGTTGGCACACGACCGCGCGCTGGCCCGCGCACGTTGCCAAAAGTGGGCTAAGAAGAATCGCGCGACGGTGAATGCTAACACGCGGGCATATCGTGCGCGTCAGATTGGCGCGGCTGGTCGACATACAGCTGCCGACGTTTCAAAAATCTTGAGTGCTCAGAAATATCGGTGCTTCTATTGCGACGGTGACATCACTGAACATCCAGTGGCTGAGCACTATATTCCGCTGTCGCGTGGCGGGTCGAACTGGCCGAGCAACCTTGTGGGTGCTTGTGCAGACTGCAATGCTCGGAAGGGCACGACGTTGCCTGAAGAGTTCATAAGCCATCAACACATAGGAGTCTAAAATGGCTAGCAATCGTATCGGAGGCGTGTTGGCCATTTTGGTCGACGGCAAGCAGTATGAGGCCCGGGGGAATTTTAACGTGACGGGCATGACGGTCAAGCGGACTGGCGTGGCCGGTCAGGACGGCGTTCATGGGTTCATCGAAGAGCCCATCGTTCCGACAATCAAAGGCGATTGGTCGATCGGCAATCAGCTTTCGCTGGTCGCCCTCGAGGCGATCACGAATGCGACGGCGCAGGTCAATCTCGCCAACGGCATGTCCTACATCCTTGTGGATGCGTGGACTGTGTCGGCTTTCGTTATTGACGCCCATGACGGCAAGGTCATGGTCGAGCTGGAAGGAATGTCACTGCAAGAAATGCCAAGCTGAGTGCCTTTAAGAGCACGGTGACGGCGATAAGATACAGAGGAGAGTATAAATGGCGAAGCAAACAAAACACGGGCCAAATCCAGCTCTGATCGACGAGCCGGATGAGGCCCTTGTTGTTCCTGCAGCCGTTGTGACGTTGATCGAGCCCATTCAAGTGTTCAAAGACACGGTGAGTGAAATCAAGTTTCGAAAACCAACGGCTGCCGATATTTTGCAAGTCGGCGGGTCGCCTGTGGAATTTGATCCGATCAGTCGGCCGCCTCGCGTGACGCATCCACCTGAATTGATGACGGCGATGATCTCTCGCCTCGGCAACATCCCGACGGGCTCGGTGTTGAAGATGGACGCTCGAGACTGGACGGCGTGCGCCTGGGCGATCTCCCCTTTTTTCCTGCCCAATCTGGGTCAGATTTAGTCGATCTCTGTATCGAATTGGCGGTCTATTTCAAGACCGACCCGTGGCCGTTTTTTGACAAGCCCGAACACGAAGTAATGCAAGTCTACAATCGGGTAATGGAACGGCTGCGCCGCATGTCGATCGAGCGCGGGGAGGATCCAGATGGCTAATGACTGTTGCGTGTATTGGCTGTACGATGAGACTTGCACGACGCCCGCGGTGTCGGGCTATGTCGGCATCACATGTCGGTTATCGCATCGGATGACGGAACATATCCGATCGCGTAAGTTTCCGTCGTTTCAGACGAAAGTGTTGTTTGACGGTACTTTGAAGCAGTGTTTGCGCGAGGAACGGCGCTATCGTCCGGCATCGCATATCGGATGGAATACTGCGCCTGGCGGCGGGAGCGGCTCGGAGGCCGCCCGTGCGCATATGTCTGCTGCGCTAATGGGACATGCTGTTGCACCAGCGGCGCTGGTCGCGTTGATGCTGCGCAACAAAGGAAACACTTTTGCCCTTGGGCATAAGCAGACACCGGAACACCAGGCCAAAATTCGGGCTGCGTATAATCCACGTAATCGCGGGCACACTCATACCACAGAGACGAAGGCCAAAATGTCGGCGGCAATGATGGGCCGCGGTCATCCGCAATCCTTAGAAACGCGCGCAAAAATTTCCGCTACGCTCACGGCGCGACGAGGAGTCTGATATGGCCTCACAGGATGAAGTCCTCAAACTAATTGCACAGGTCGAGGATAAATTTAGTCGCCCAATGGTCGATTTGCAACGTCAGCTCCGCGCTACCGCGGAGCTGATGGACAAAAATTTTAAGGTCACGCACAAAAATACGTTGGCGCAAAACACTGCCTTCGGTCAGCTGAAAAAAGGCGTGACTGAGGCTGGTCACGCAATGTCGGGTGTTTTGAATCCGGCCATGTCGGCGTTTGGTTTGACATCGTTGTCGGTCGCCGGCGCGGTGGCGGCGGTGGCCAAATCGGTACATGATTTCACTCAGAAAGCCGACAGTATTTCGCAGGTTTCAAACATCACGGGCATCGCCGCCGACAAGGTCAAGCTGCTGGGTGAGCAGTATGAGTTGGCGGGCGGAAACGCAGCAGATTTTCGGGCCCAACTTGCTGGTTTCAGCCGCGAGATGTTAGACGTTCACTGGCGACTCGGTTCCTATCAAACGATGGCCGCTCAAGGCATGGGTGACTTGGCGGAAAAACTGCGCAACACGCAAGGTGAAGCAAAACAGCTCGACTTGCTCATGACCGAGTTCATGAATGCTGGTCCCGACAAGCGGAAGCTGCTAGCGGAAGATTTTCCAATCTTGCAGCAGTACCTCGGGCGCACCAAAGATCAAATCTTGGAGATACAGCGCACCAGTGCGGCGATGCATCAAGAGATGACGGATGCCGAGGTCGAGCTGGGCCGAAAAGGCGCAGAATCGTGGCGCAAGATCGGTATCGAGATCGACAAGGTGAAGGACAAGATCGGCATCGCCGTTGCCGAAGGAATGCAGACGCCCGTCTCTGTGGGCATTACGCGCGGGTCGCCAATCTATAATGCAATCCGCACTATTATCGGCCCTAAAGCGGCCGAGGAGGTGGCGGTTGATGCTTTGCCGCAGCATGCCCTCGGTGGTCAGGTGTTGCGCGATCACGTCGCGACGGTTCACGCCGGCGAGCAAATTATTCCGGCTGACAAGGTCGGTGGCGCACCTTCACAATCGGATTCGATCAACAACATTGCCGTCGGTACTCGCAAGGGTGTGACTGACGGCCTCTGGGATTTCTACAACGCGCGTCTGGGCGTGCAGGGCGGTGCCGGCGAGACTATGCCTGGCGGCGGCGGTGGCGGTGGCGCTGGTGGCGCTGGTGGCGCTGGTGGCGCTGGTGGCGGTCCCGGCTCGAAAGTGAATGCCGATCCGATGGGCAAGCTCACGGGCCTTGACGGTGGCGGCGGCGAAGGTCGGGCAACACCAGCGGATGGTCCGCCGACTGCGGGCGGTGTCGATCGAAGCAAGATGAAAGCCTACCTGGATTCGCATCCTGACGAGAAAGAACAACTTTTTCGCCATGCGATCGGTGAGAATACCAATCGGCAAGCCAATCAGGCGGTGATGGAAGAGGCCGCGAACCGACACGAAATGCGCGGTGGTCCTCGTTTCGACAGCAAGGGCAATATCAGTTATTTTGCGGGCCATCGTTCGTTCAACGCAAAAGAGCGTGCGATGATGGAGAGCAATTACCAAAAAGTTTTTGGTGAAGGTTCCGACATTGCAGGCGGCGCAATCGACAACTCATCGCAATGGTTGTCCACCAAACATGAGCGCACCGGTCGATTCAAGACCGTCGTCAACTATGGCGGCGATCGTATCACTGGTCACCGCGGTGTCGAATCGTTTGAAATCCCAGGCACGGGTGAATCCGGCAAGGGCGAAAAAGCTGGGTGGCAAGCATTTCGGAATAAGCAGTTGGGTCAAATCGCCGCGGCGCAACAGCTGCGCGAGAACGCGGGGAAGAGCGACGCACGGACCTTTGCAGATCGCGCCGGCCCGGCGTTTAATCAAAACCTCTATCTCAGTGGCGTGAAGGTCGACCGCAATCAAACGAAGGGCGAGACGCCGCAAGGCTGGTCGCTGAACGTGCCGGCCCAGCACCCCGCGCAGAGTGATTACAACACGCCATGAGTTTTAATCCACAGCAAATTGCAGCCATCAATGTCGGTGGCGTTTCAATGACGCAGTGGGTGCGCGTGGATGTCGAGCGTGAATGGGGAACGACTTGGTCGTTCGCAAATTTTGAGGCCGTCGAGGCCGCGGCGATGCGTCAACCGATTATGATGCCGCAGGCAATGCCGGAAGCGGCTCCTGCGACGGTCACCCTTGGAGGGCAGCTCGCCATTTCGGGCAAAGTCTATCGACGCGCTGTCGACTACACCAAGGATTCGCACAACGTTCAGATTGGTATTTGGTCAGGCACGCGCCTCGCAACGGATCAGAGCGTCAAGGCGGCTCCCGGTGAGTACGTCAATCAAACGTTGACACAAGTCACCAACGCTGTGCTCGCGCCGATCGGGCTTAAGGCCGTTGTTGCTGCTGGGCCTGGAGCTTCTCTTCCGTTTCCAGTTGTGCGCGAAACGCCCGGAGAAACTGTCATTGAGTTTGTCGAGCGGCTGGCGCGTCATCGTGGCATGCACATTAGCGATGATCAGAGTGGCAATACTTTGCACTTCAATCCGCTGACGTTGCCTTCGGGCGGCGGCGCTGACTTCGTTGAAGGCGGCAATATCATTCGTGGTCGCATTCTCATTCAATCGGAGTACGCGACGGCGAAGGTCGAAACGAAGAGCCAGCCCCCGGCGACTTCGAAGACCAATACCGCAAGCATTCCCAACGCGGAGGCTGTTGCGACCGGTCAGGGTGCCGCCAATGTTGGGGTGACAAATCCAACGCCCTATCGTTTGATCGTGGCCGAGCTGCCATCCAATCAGCAAGAGCTTGCATTGCGTCTCGGTCATCAAGTCGTGCTTGATCAAATGAAAACGTGCATGGTGACGGTGACGGTCGATGGTTGGTTTGATCCCAATGGTCAGCTTTGGTTGAACAAAATTGGGAACGAGATGACGAAGGCCACATTGAAATCGCCCATGCTCGTTCCCACCGACGTTGGTCAACCGACGTGGTTTGTGAAACGAGTGCGCAGTTATCAGAGCAATCAAGAAGGCACGATGACCGACATCACCATTTGCACTGTGGTGGGGATGAGTAGTCAACCGCAGGTGGGCCCATGACGGTTCCGTGGCCGCTGCAAGCGGCGAGCTACAATGGCATTCCATTTTTTGTCGAGGCGAACTCACGCGCCTCGGGTCGCCGCACTGTGACCAAAGAGATTCCCAAGTCGAACAACCCCAGCCTGACGGAAGACATGGGCCGGCGCATTCGAAAGTTTGCCGTCACTGCGTACATCATCTATTCGCCTGTGCTCGACCCCGACTGGGAAGCGAGCCGGGACGCTTTGATTGCGGCGTGTGAGGCTGACGGCACCGGCACATTGATGTTGCCGACGATGTTGGCCGACGATGTGATGCCTGTCATCGTTGATACATATAGCGTGACGGAGCATCAAGCAAAGGGCGGCTACGCTGAGTTTACAATCAACTTCATCGAGGCCGGTCAGGCGCAGGCGTCTGGCGCTAATACGACCACGGCGGCGAACGACGCGGCGGACGCGACAGCGACCGATTCGACTAACGCTACAGACGTGCAGGACGTATGGGCCAATCCTCAGGCGCCGTCAGCAGACAATATGCCCAGCACCGGCGACGCCGGCATAGTTGCCAATGACTTTTCGTCGTTCCCTACACAGATCGCGCCCGCATCTGGTGATGCACCAGTCCTGAACATTATTATTCCGAATCCTCAGCTTGGTATGCCATGATCAGATCCCAGCTCATCGAGACGACAGGTTTTGCGCAGCAAATTTTGCGTGCGTTGGTACGCCTGTTTCCGGGGGCACCGACAGTCGCCAGCGCGCGGCTTCAGATGAACTGTGGTTACGTATACGCCAACGCCGCGAACCAGCTCGACACAGAACCTGGTACTCCGTTTTTTGCCAACCTGTCGGCGTGTTTCAACGCCGCCCTCGTCGCCGGCGCGACCTATCAGCAGTTTGATGCCGTGCGCGTGCTCGCCCTCGGGTTTGCGCCGCAGAGCGCGCCAGCGATCGCCGTGTGCAATTTCACCATTCGCATGGCGCTGATTGCGCAGTCGAGGTGGCTGACGGCTCAGAGCTTCACCAGTCGTCAGGCCATTGATGCTTACATCACGCGCGTTCAGGATGCATTTGAGCCGGCAGAGATTACCGCGGCCGACAGCATGGACAACGTCTCGTATGTCAATTTGATCACGCTCAAGGCGGCGGTGATTGCGAATTTGTCCAATACGGCGCGGACGTTGCCGGCGATGATTTCGCTGCGATACCCGACACGGTTCCCCGCCTTGTATTTGGCGCAGCGAATTTATCAGGACGGCTCACAAGGTGACGCCCTGGTGGCCGAAAATTTGCCCGTGCATCCGTTATTTATGCCGACTGAGATCGTGGCGTTGTCCCCAGGGAGATGACATGACTGAAGGCGTGCGCAGTGCATCCAATCGTCTATATACCCTGGCCACGCGCGCCACGTTGTCGGAAACCCCCGACGATAAGCAGCTGTTTCAAGAAGTGACGGCGCACGGATTTGCCGGCGAGGTTCACACTGCGGTCGAGCATCCGACATCGTATGGCTTTTCGCATGTGCCGATTGCACCGACGGGGAAGCAGGCCGCCGAAATCTTTATGGTGTACTTGGGAGCAAGTCGTTCTAACCCGGTGGCTGTGCTGATTGGGGATCGCCGCTATCGCATGGGAAATATGAGCGAAGGGGATGTCGCTCACCACACGCGATCGACACAGCAGTCGCATTTCATTGACGGCAAGGGCCATGTGCGCTCGGCCCCGAACAGTCACTATCACCGCCATCAAGTTATGCAGGAAGGCGACAAAGTTTCGGGTGGGCTCAATCCCATCGCTCCGTTTGCTTCGGGACAAACGCCTTGGGCCGCGAAGACCCCACACAGCTATAAGCATTCGGCGGCGGCACAGCAACAGAGCCAGCACCCAAAACAAATCAACCACCACATCATCAGCGGTCCCGCAATCCCGCCGAATATTTCTAGCGCGCTCACGTCGATGAGCGGCCTTGCAGGTCAGATTGGCGCAATGGCCGGCCAGATTGGGACGATGGCGACGGCGGGCGTGGGCGTTCCGGGCATCAATGCACTCGGCTCTCAGATTTCGGCGCTCGTTTCACAGATTACCGGCACCGGCGTGACCCCGTCCATGGGTGCGTTGGTGGGTCAGATCGCAACGTACGCTGCCACGTCAGCGGGAGCGACAAGCACGACGGGCATCGCCGCGATCGCCGCTCGCATTCAAAGTTTGACGGCGTCTCTTCAGAGTATGATGGGCGGCGGAATGTCGCAGATCATTCACAAGAGCGAGCACGCGCTCGCCAGCGGCCTTTTGCACAGTGTGTTTCAGGGCAAGCATGCGACGCAGCACGGCCTCTCGGGCATTGTTGCGCAGTCAATCGCACAGATCGCGCACAACGCCCCGATGATCCCACACAATGGCAACAGTTCGGTATCGGATCAGTTGACGGTGAGCAAAGACGTTTTGTCGCCGCTGTACAATGTCCTTTCTGATCGGCGCATCAAAACCAACGTTGTCGAGCATGAGTCCATTCTCGAGAAAGTGCTCACGCTCAAGGTCAAACGTTTTGACGTGTCGCGGGTGAACTATCATCCCAATCTCAAGACCATGAAGTTTGAGCAGCGCATTCATGGTGATGCACCGACGCCTTCGCACGGTTTGATTGCACAAGAGGTGCGTGAAGTTTTTCCAGCACTCGTTCACGGCGATGAGGCTCAAGAATTTCTGAGCATCAGCGAGCACAAGATCGGCATCTTAGTGCTGCACGCCTTCCAAGAGTTCGTGCGCGAGACGCGTGCTGAAATCAAAAAGTTGAAGGCCGCCCATGCTTAAATTTACTGCCCCCGACGGTTCGGCGGTCTATCTTGCGCACGACTCGATTCTGTCCGTAGCAGAGCCGGTTGGCAGTCCTCTTGCCGGCGCATTGATTGTTGCCAGCGGTGGCCCACATTTCGTCCGAGAAACCGTTGCCCAGGTCATGGAACGCATCAATGGATATTCAGCTCGTTAACGTGGCCACTGCGGAAGTGGTGAATATGGATTGGCTGCAGAGCCCCGCATCGGGCTTGCCGGTCGAGGCCGACGAGCTGGCGACCGCGGTGACGATTGCTCTTTTGTCCGACGCTACTGCAGCACTATCGGACCAGCTGCCGGATCCAAATAGTACGGACCTCCGCGGTTGGTGGGGCGACTTGCAGGCCGAGGAAATTTGGGGCGGATGGCCGCTCGGCTCGAAGCTTTGGCTTATGGTCCGCGCGAGTATCGTCGGCACGGGCGCGAAGCAGGGCAGTACCATCACGCGGCTGACGCAATACATTCAAGCCGCGCTGCAGCCGTTCGTGACCAACAACATTTGCACAAGCTTCACCGTTAAAGTATGGCAAGACAAGATCGACGGCATGACCGCGAAGATTGTGATGTACCGCGGCAACAAGTCAGCGATCGCTTTGCAGTACCAGAATGTATGGACTGAATTTTTTCCGCAAGTTTCGAGCCTGGGACGGTGATGCAAGCCTTTTATGTCTACATATATTTTCGTCCTGATACGGGCACACCGTGCTATGTCGGCAAAGGTCGCGGCAAACGCTGGCTGAAGTCGAGGAGCAACGCTCATTTGTGCAATCTCATTGCGAAATTCGGCACTGCACCGTGTGTGAAAATTCGTTCGGGATTAAGCGAGGCCGAAGCGTTCACCACCGAAATTGCTTTGATCAAGGCGATTGGGCGCGGCAAAAACGGGCCGCTGTTTAATCTGACAGATGGTGGTGACGGTGCGAGTGGCGCGAAGAGAACGGCGGCGACCCGAGCCAAAATGAGCGCCGCTATGGCCGGCCAACAAAATAAGCTTGGTCATATCGCGACGCCTAAGACGCGGGCTAAGTTAAGTGCCGCCCTACGTGGCAAAACCAAATCACTTGCACATCGGGACGCCCTCAGTGCTGCGCGGCGTGGACGCAAGTTCGGGCCGTTTACATTCGCGCACCGTGCTAAAATTAGTGCCGCGCTGAAGGGCAAACAAAATTGCCTTGGTCGTGTTTTGTCACAAGAAACTAAAACCAAGATGAGCGTCGCGGCATTGAAGCGCCGGCGTGCACCAGGAGGGACGTTCTTATGCCTTGGATAAGCCCGACGCTTGAACAACTCCGAACGCTGAACCGTGCCAATGTAACCGCATTGTTGCGGTCTGGTCCCATCATACCCAATTCCGTGCTTCGCATTCTCACGGATGCAAATGCTGGGTTAGCATATCTCACAATTTTGTATTTAAACTGGTTGGCGGATCAGATGCTGCCAGACACGGCGGAAAACGAGTGGCTTGTTCGCTTCGCGAATATCTGGGGTGTCTCGATCGCCAGCTCGACGTTCGCCTCGGGCACCGTCTATGTAAGCGGCATCAACGGTGTCGTCATTCCCTACGGCGCTCAGATCACCGGCACGTCCAACTCAGCGACGGGCGGTCAGACTACGTTTATCTTTCAAGTGTCCGCGCAGACGACGATCGGCGCGCTGCCGACGCCAGTTCCCGTGGTCGCCCTCACGGCGGGTGAAACCGGGTTGGTAGTTGGCAACAGCTTGTCGTTTTCTCAGGGCGTCGCCGGCATCAACGGATCACCGACGATTGCGACGTTCACTGACGGGATTAACGGCGACAGCGAAGATCAGATCCGAGCGAACGTCCTTCGCCGCATTCAAATGCCACCGATGGGCGGCGACGCCGACGATTACGTCAGCTGGGTCATGGCGTTGCCGGGGGTTACGCGCGCCTGGTGCTCGCCGCAAGAGCTTGGTATTGGCACGGTCACGTTGCGATTTATGATGGACGAGGTGCAAGCCGCGACCGGTGGCTTCCCGACGCAGGATCAGGTCAACGCAGTACAGACGGCGATTGACATCGTGCGCCCTGTGACGGTGAAAGACTTTTATGTCGTCGCGCCCCTTCCGTGGCCTATCAATTTCACGCTTACCAAGCTGGTGAACGACGATGCCGGCACTGTGGCCAACCTTGAAAAGAGTGTTACGGATATGCTGTTGCTCAAGGCCGCGCCGGCGTCGGCACGGATGGGCGTTCCGCAGGCACCTACGGAGATCTATGCGGTCTGGGTCAGTGATGCTGTGTCACAGGCGGCCGGCGTGGACAGCTTTGACATTACGATGTCCGACGCAGTGCCGCCGAACAACGGAAGTCTTGCAGTACTCGGAACCGTGACGCTACGTTAGCGGAGGCCAGTTATGACGACAATGCTTCCGCCAGACAAGCACGTTCGCAGAACGGATGACGACTACGCGTCGGCATTTGCTGCGCTGTTGCCATCGGGCCCAGCGTGGCCGCGCGAACCTGATACGGTTCTGCAAACGACGGTGCGTGGGCTAAGTCAAATTTGGGGCGAGTCACCAGACGCGGGCACGATCAGCGTTGACGGTCGCGCTGCTGACCTTCTTGAGAGAGAAAGTGACCCGCGCGCAACCGTTCAAATGTTGTCCGACTGGGAAAGGGCCTGGGGACTTCCAGATCCGTGTACAGCCGAGGTGATCGATATCACCGAGCGGCGCGGGCTGCTCGTTCAGAAGATAACGTTGCTTGGTGCGCAATCGCGAGCGTTTTTTATCGCGCAGGCGGCGAAGATTGGCTACGGAATTTCGATCACTGAGTACTCACCATTTCAGTGCGGCATCAGCGCATGCGGCGACACGCGCTACACTCCAGGCACTGACTCTCAACCCCGGTATTATGTCCCAGGGGTCAACTTCGATGACCCCTCGACATATCGCTGGCGTCTCGCGCCGCCAGAGATACGTTACTATTGGACGGTTCATGTCAACCAACCGCGGTTGACTTACTTCCACTGCAGCGCAGGCCAGTGCGGCGTCAACCCACTTTTAGCGATCGGTTGGACGACGGATCTCGAGTGCTGGCTCAGGCGATGGAAGCCGGCACACACTGACATAATTTTCGATTATTCATCGCTCGCTGGCGAATTGGACTTCGCATTTGCGGACGAGTCCGGACTCTTCATCCTTGGCTTCGTATAAAGGTAGATCCCCATGACAACACTCGACACGATTTATTTGAAAGACGCCTACGGCAATCCGTTTCCCGCCGCCGTTGTTCCGATCGGTGCGTCCAGCGGACCGCTGAACGCGGCGGCGCATGTGCTTCTGGATCAGTACGGCGATGCGCTAGCGACGCCAAATAACCCACTGCTCTGCAGTCCTCTCCAACTTGTTGCTGTCGCGAACTTCACGAGGCCTTCTAATTCGACGCCCTATACCGACGGCGCATTGATCGCGAACAGTGCCAGCGCCGGCAGCGTGGTGCCGTTGGCGTGGACGGTCGCTCGTGTCGCTGGCGGTTCGCTCAGTATTGTGCGAGCGCGCCTAAAGAAGTCGAGCACCACAATCTTTGAAGCGCTGATGCGTTTGCATCTCTATAGTCAATCACCGACCCCCGCACACGGTGACGGTGGACTATGGCTCACGCCGTCGAGCGGCTACATTGGCAGCTTCACGTTCGATTTCCGCGGCGTCAATTCTCGCGTGTTCAGTGACAGCGCCAAAGTCATTGCGACGCCCGATGTGGGTGCGCTGCAGATTGTCGAAACAGTCGCGCCATCCCAGCAGATTTATGGGCTACTCGAATATATTGCCCCAGCATCGGGTGACACATACACCCCAGCACATGCCGAAGTTTTCACCGGGTCACTCGAAGTGACACAAAATTGATAGGAGCGTTCAGTGAAATATAATCAGCCCTTCGACCAACCTGGCAACCCCGATGCCGCGTACACCGACGGCAATCCGACGACGGGGCAGAACGGGTCGATCCCGCCCGCCGCGAGTATTGAGTACCCGCAGCGCGAGCTTACCAACTTCATCATCGATTCAGGTTTGACGCCGACGAACAGTGATTTGCACCAGCTCAGCAAGAGCGTGCAGAGTGGGGCTGTGGACTTCGGCATCGATGGCGGTACGGCTGATGCATTGTCAGTGGTGCTTAACCCAGCTCCTAATACATTCACTGTGGGCATGACGGTTCGTATTAAAAAGGGAGCAAGCGCCAATGCCACGACGGCCCCGACACTAAACATCGGCCTCGGTTTTAATACCATTAAGCGCTCGGGTGGTTCGGCCTGCGCGGCTGGCGACATTCCGGCCAACTCGGTGATGGAATATTCGTGGGACGGCTCGTTCTGGCAGCTGACAAATTTCCAGGGGTTTAGTGCCACCAATACGACGGTCAACACCTACACCCTGAACATTCCCTACTGCGTCGACACTAGTGGCACACCGAACACCATCACAGCCCCATTCTCTCCAGCCCTCACCAGCCTGTCGGCTGGCGACATGATCAAGATTAAACTGGCCAACAGCGTGACTGGTGCGACCGCGGTTCATATTAATGCGATGTCGTCACTTACGATGGTGCGCCTCGATGAATCGGCAATTCGTCTCGGAGACGCGGTTGCCGGGCAGATCCTCATTCTTGAGTTCGACGGCACCAATTTACAACTTGCCAATCCAGCCTCGTCAGCCAGTTTTGTTCCAGGCTGTATTTACGACTGGCCCCTGGAAACGCCACCGTCCGGCACATTTGAGTGTGATGGCTCGTCAAAGTCGACAACTACCTTTGCTCGGTTGTTTGGCATCATTGGCTATACGTTTGGTGGCGCTGGCGCAGCGTTTAATGTGCCAGAACGACGTGGCGAATTTGTTCGCGGCTGGAATCACGGTCGTGGTACTGATCCAGATGCAGCTACCCGACTCAACCGGGGCGATGGTACTACGGGCGACCACGTCGGAACGTACCAAACCAGTGGCGTCGGTGCGTTTACGGCGGGCGGATCGATTCAAATCACCGATCCTTTCCTGAACGTGAACAACGGCACTGTTGCCCCCAACGGCAGAACTTCGTATTATACGGATCAGCCCAACGCAATCCAAGCGGACTCTCAGGCCTACAGTGCACCGCTGTTCGGCAACGGAGCGCAGTACCCTGGTCCAGCACCGTATTTGGGTGGCACTGTCTCTATGGCAGCATCTGGTGGCGCAGCAGAAACTCGGCCTCTCAATGTCAACACGATGTACGTGATTGCGTACTGAGGACCGTCGTTTGATCGCTTAAAGAAGGTTTGTGAAGCCATGTCCAACATCCTGTTGTTGCCGAAATTTTCTGGTGCCGGAACGTCGTTCGCGATAACGACGACCGGCGACTGGAACGATGCGATTTTGTTCACCGCGGTCGGATCGCCGGCCACTCCGATCAACATGGTCGGGGCAATCACCGCGACGAGCACAACGGTGACGGTGGCCAGCACGGCTGGCTTGCTGCCGGGGCAACCGATCTCGCAAGTCCCCGGTATTCCAGCCGGAACTTTCATCGGCACGATCCCGACACCGACAACGCTGACGATGGTAGATGCCGCCAGCGTACCAGTTACGGCGACCGTCACGGATGCGGAGGCAAGCCTCACGTGCCAGCCGCTACCGCTTGATTTGACGAACATCACATTCCTTGCGCAAATGCGCAAAGAGGCTGGCGCCGCCACGGTTTATCTAACGGCGAAAACGGGCGATGGCACACTAAACAATGGCGGCGTCACGGGCATTCTCGCGTTCAACATTCCGCAAGCAACTCTCGCCCATTTATTCCCCGACACTTACGTGATTGACATCGTGGCGACCGCTGATGGTAGTACGATCAATCTGTTTCCTGAAGGGCCGGCGACGGTGACCCTACTGCAAGGAATTTCTCAGCCATGATCCTCGGGTTGGTACTTACAGGGACGGGTGTAGCGCAAGCTGCCAACGCAACCGCGGGGGCGGCCGGCACACTATTGCCTGCCGGTCCGCCAGGGGTGGGCGGCACCATCGGGGCGACAGGCATCACGGGTTCCCCGGGGGGCTTGGGGCCGAGGGGGGATGCGGGAACGACAGGCGCAACCGGTGTGACTGGCATCACGGGCGCGACAGGCGCGGGCACCACGGGCGCGACAGGGGTCACCGGCACCACGGGCGCAACCGGCCTTACGGGTGGCGCCGGCACCACTGGGGCAACCGGCCTCACAGGGGCAACGGGCGGCCAGGGTACCACAGGCGCGACAGGGGCAGGTGGCGGCACAGGCGACCAAGGCACCACAGGCGCGACGGGTTTGACTGGAGCGACAGGCGCTGGCACCACAGGCGCGACAGGGCTCACAGGCGTTGGCACGACAGGCGCGACCGGGCTCGGCGGCGCTGGCGCAACCGGCGCGACAGGCGTTACGGGTGGCGCCGGCACCACTGGGGCAACCGGCCTCACAGGGGCAACGGGCGGCCAGGGTACCACAGGCGCGACAGGGGCAGGTGGCGGCACAGGCGACCAAGGCACCACAGGCGCGACGGGTTTGACTGGAGCGACAGGCGCTGGCACCACAGGCGCGACAGGGCTCACAGGCGTTGGCACGACAGGCGCGACAGGCGCTGGCAGTAGTCTCTCAAGTAAAGTTACATCGTTCACACGCGTGACGAATGCAGCAAACGGCGATGTAGCCTATACCGGGATTGGTTTTGTGCCAACGTCTATTATTTTTCGTTCAATGGCTATTAGCGGTGCCAATGTGGATGGATTTGTTGACAGCGCTAAGGGTATGCGACGGTTATTTATGATGATGGACAACGCTGGCACTGGCGCAATCATCGTGGAAACTTCAACTACCGACTGTCTCGGTATAACCTCGGTAGGGGACGGCAACGTCACGCCGGACTCTACTGGACAAACTGCTGTTTTGAAAACTTTCGACAGCGATGGCTTTACTCTTACTTGGACCAAGCATGGCTCACCATCACCAGCAACGGTCACTATCATAGCCCTCTGCTACAAGTGAACAGGAAGTATTCCTAAAATGATCACAGGCCTGGCCACTCAGCAAACGAATAGTGCGCCTCAGCAAGACGGCGTTCAGCAAGCATCGGCCGCCAGCATCATGGCGGCGGGACCGCCTGGCGCAACGGGTATCACAGGCGCGTCGGGACTAACCGTCGTTGGCGCGACAGGCGTGGGCACAACAGGCGCAACGGGTGCATCGGGCTCGCCGGGATCGCCGGGCTCGCCGGGGGGAGCGACGGGGCTCACGGGTAGCACGGGCATCACAGGCGCAACTGGATTCCCGGGCGCGACCGGTGCTGCTGGCACGACTTTTGCAAATCCGACAGGCGCGATCGGGCTGACCGTTGTGAACGGTTCATTGAACACAGCAATGCGTTCCGATGGCGCTCCGGCAATCGACACAAGCATTGCCCCGACATGGACAGGCACTCACACCTTCAATGGCGCTGTTCACTTGGGACCGTACACGGCCGTAGTGGGCGGGGACGCAGGCGGCGCGGAGTGCAGCGGCTACATAACGGTCTATGACACAACCACGGGCGCCGCACATAAGCTTGCGTGCTGGGACGGCCTGGGGAGCTATACGTATACCCTTACCGGGGGCACCGGTGGCTGATGGGTGAAACCAAATATCCACTTATGGATTGATACCGTAGAGCAACCAATCAAGAGGTGCATGGTGATCTTTCGTTTTCATATTTTGGGAATCCAGCACACCGCTTCGAACCGGACCCATTTGTCCTGTGCGTACAGTCAAAAAATTGTCAAACTCTGCAAGATGCTGAAGGGACTCGGGCACTACGTCATTCACTACGGCAACGAAGGCTCTGATGTCGAATGTGATGAGCATGTGCAAATGTGCTCGTCGTCCGATCTCGCTGCGCAGTACGGTGAACGGTGGATGACGGATCAGTACAGCTTCGACATCAACGACCCGGTCTACAAGAAATTCGACGCGATCGCGATCGGAGAAATCGCCAAACGAAAACAGCCGAAGGATTTTCTGTTGTGCATGTGGGGGTTCGGCCACCGGCGCATCGCTGACACTCACAAAGACATGATCATCGTGGAGCCAGGTATCGGTTACGCTGGCGGACACTTCGCGCCCTACAAGATTTTTGAGAGCTATGCTTTGCTGCACGCCTATCTCGGCCTTCAGAGCGTAGGCGACGCGAACCTGAACGGCCACTGGTATGACGTGGTCATTCCAAATTATTTCGAGCCCGAAGACTTCACGTTCAGCCGCAAGAAGGACGACTACATTCTCTTCCTCGGGCGCGCATGCTACGGCAAGGGCATTAGCCTGATTGACCAGTTGCAGCAGGTTCACCCCTTCAAATTGATCATGGCCGGCGTCGGCAAGACAGAAGAGCTGCCGGAATCAATTAGACCAAGTTTCATCGGCTTCGCTGGTTACGACAAACGCCGCGAGCTTCTGACACATGCCAAGGCCGTGATCGCGCCCAGTCTCTTTGCGGAGCCGTTCTGCGGAACGCAGATCGAGGCCATGATGTCGGGCACGCCCGTGATCAGCACCGACTGGGGCGCTTTCGCAGAGTACAATCTCCACGGACTGACGGGCTTTCGATGCCGCACGCTCGAGCAATTCATCTGGGCGATCGACCACACCCATCATATTTCGCCGCTGGCGTGTCGCCAATGGGCCGAGAAAAATTTCTCGTGCGACCGCATCGCTCCGATGTATGACGAATTTTTTGCGACGGTTCAAGATATGTATGGAAAAAAAGGATGGGCCGAGTTGCATCCCGAACGCACCCAACTTGACGCCCTGACCAAGTATTACCCCCTCCAAGGCTATCATCATCCAGACAAGGAAGTCCTTTAATGGCCGGCCCACGAACGATCAAAGTCCGCGCGCGAAAAACCCCGGTGTCAAAGCGTACATCGCAAAGCATCTATGTCCGGCCCAAAAACCGGCACGAGCGCAAGAATTGGAAAAAGTACCGCGGTCAGGGCTGAAACCTATCAACGGCTGGCCCGTTGTCACCGCATGAAGTACATCCTGCAAACCTGGGCAATGGTGGCCACCGTGTGGTTCATAATTATCGCCGGCTTCGCGGCCGCGGCATTCGCGGTGCCCGTCGTTTTTTGGACCCTGAACTATCTCAATGTTCATGTTTATTCGGTCTGGTGGGCTTGGTGGATGCCGTTTTGATTTCGTGCAACTACGAAAGATGGTGTTGAACGTTGCAAGATATGTTAGCCGGACCCGAGGGCAGTACTCGGCGTCTCCACCCAAGCCCGGCGAGTACGGGCTTCGGCGGGGACGAAATAGGATCGACGGCTTTCTGAAGATTGCGACTTATACCGGGCGTGACCTGCCCCAATCGGTCAATTGAAGTGCCAATGATAATGCACCTTATGTAGAGGAAATGCGCCTCGCGGCGTAGTCGTCTACCGGGTTCGGCAGGCAC
>OCZT010001826.1_pt1 | contig 22095 bp, 21 predicted proteins | sample 1539031 | NCBI WGS metagenome assembly OCZT01 (sample SAMEA3539308, study PRJEB22396) | soil metagenome | biome: tundra; feature: field; material: soil | place: USA | collected 2010-05 | depth 0.15 m | reverse complement strand
TCGCCGGTCACCTCCGTGATCGCCACCCGATCCGCGCGACCCCAGCGAGGATCGACAAGCCCTTCCGTCGTGACAGGAACACACACCACCATTCGAATCACCTTCGTTAATGTTGATCGCCTTCGAGACTCGATGGTTGTCTGCTGATCAGCTAATAGCGGGGTCCTCGGATCGGATGGGCGGCGACGAGCTAGTTCGCCCGCGGGGAGCTGCGGATCGGCACCCCCTCCTCCCCACCCTCGAGTTCACCGGCGGCCTGCCAGCCGCGGACGATCACAATCGCGAGGCTGAGGACAATGACCGCGCCGGCGACGACCAAGGTCCAATGGTTGCGAGCGAAGAAGCCGGCCACCGAGCTGCCGTAGCGGGCACCCAACCACAGCCACGTGCCCGACCAGATAGCGGTGGATACGGCCACCGAGGGGGCGAACGCCCGGTAGGGGAAGCCGAGGATGCCGGCGACCACGGTGATGGGGATGCGAAAGCCGGGGATGTGGCGCCCGAAGATGACAGCCACCACCCCCCAACGCTCGAACCACCGCTCGGCGCGCCGCCGCCGGCGCTCGTCGATGTGAAGCAGGGCGCGCAGACGGGTGTTGACGAGTCGAGGACCAAAGCGGCGAGCTAGGAGATAGAGATTGGTCGATCCGAGGACCGCTACCAGCACCACCGCGACCCAGGCGAGAAGCCATTTGGCGATCGAGCCGTGGGTGAGGACGCCCAAGTAGACGACAAACAGGTCACCAGGCACTGGCATCGGAACTCCGCTTTCCTCGACGTAAAGCAGCCCCAGGCTGGCCCAGGCGCCGTAGCGCTGGAGCAGCCCACCCACCCAGGAGGTGACGTCCCCGAACTCCTCCGGCAGGTCGCCCTCCAAGACCGCAACCGCGAGCAGCACGAGCGCGACGGAGACGAACGGGAGTAGCGCTAGGTGGTGGCGCCTGGGGCGCATGCGCTTGCGCAGTCGGCTGACCCTGGATGGTGTGGCGATTCCAGTCATTAGAAATCCCAGCCAGCCTAACAGCGCACAGAAAGTCTCTGACAGACCAGAGATCCACCGGAAGTTGTCTCAACTCCCCGGGGTTGGTCGCTAACGACGGGAACCCTTCCATTGTTCGCGTTCTGGTTGTGATCGGCCTGCGAATCTGCGCCCGTAGCTAATCGATGAAGTCATCCCCTCCTCGAAGATCTGCCACGGCCTGGCAGGGCAGGCATCTGGTGGACTCCGGCCGGAAAGCCAGCCGGGCCGCGCTGATTCGGCATCCGCAGCCTTCGCAAATGCCGTAACCGCCTGCCTCTACGATTGCAATCGCATGAGCGAGTTGGGCTCGCGCCCTGGAGATGGCCGATTCCAGGGCTGCCGTGAAGAGCTCCTCGGATACGCGCTGGGCACGATCCATTTCATCAAGCACCTCTTCCCCGATGGTTTCCGGTGTGGCCGCCAAAGCGTCCTGTCTGAGTTCCAACGTATCCGCCATCGCAGTCAACCGCGAGCGAACTTCGACCCGGTCAATTTCGAATCGCAGCGAACTCGGGTTCACCACTTGCGCGCACTCCTTGGCTCACGCGATTCGTTGCTAACCGGGATGTACGCTCTTGGGAGCACTTCGTCCCATCTGCGAGCGCTTGGGTGCCAATGCGCTCGCCGGCGATCTGGCTCGGTCAATCGCACCAGGCGGGTGGCGACAGCGGCGATCCGGCGGCGCCATGCCATCATCCTGTAGATCCATGCATTCATCAGTCTCACTCCTCTTTTGCAATGGTCGGCGGGAACCGGCTCTGAGGAACGAGATTGGGGCGGGCACATTTGCACTGGCTGGGATCGCGCTGGGAATCCTCTGTGAGTCTCGTTTGCAGACTGTGAGGAATCCAAGTAACCCCTCACGCGTGGAGGGCAGCGCTGGAACCTCAAACGGCTACACGTCCTTCTTATGGAGCTCGGAAGGCGGAGCGTTTTGTCTTTTTCCGGCCCGCCCCAAGGCCGAACAGCAGCTGCGGCGGTCGGCGCCCGCACAGGCCGCCGTCGCATCGCGTGCAGAAGCGCTTAGACGGAGCTTTACGCCGGCGGCATCCCCGGCTGTGCGCCGGTCGAGGCCCGGGTCCTCACGTACCGCACACGAATGCCCAAGGTGTACGCCCCGATGAAGCAGGCCATGGCGGCAAGAGCCGTGACTGTGGTGACAAGAAACACGGTGTCCTTCGGGAACGCCAGCGAGGCGGACGGAGCATAGCCCGACCAGCCGCCGAGGGCGAGCGTATCCACAACATTGATGGTCAGGAGCGACGCCATCAGCATCACCGCCGCCCCGTTAAGGGCCAGGCTCATGCCTCGGAGGCGAAAATCCTCCGCCGACGCCGGCACCCGTCGCAGCAGGCTCCGAATGCGCTTGGGCAAGGGATCCTTGCCTGTCAAAGTGGAAAACAGCCCCACCGTCACGCTCACAAGGCTCAGCACTGCCGCCACGGAAATGAGCGATAAGGTGATCACCTGTATCCCGGGCTCGTCAAACGGCACGGCCACAGCTTATCCCCAAGGCAGCCGGCGGTCTGCGGAACTCGCAGCCATGGGATGGAGCCCAGCCCCGGATCGGAACCGGGAACTTTTCCTTACCCAGGAGGTGCTGTACGAACACGGCCAATGCCTTTCCAAACATGCCGGTGGCCGCCGGAAACCTAAAGCCGAAATTGCTGCAGCCCTTCGGCAACGACCCACCAGCTGGAGTCGGTTTCCGTCCTACTTGCCCGGGCCTGCGCCGGCGACAGCACTTTGAGGTCGCTCTACATCTCGACGGCTGATCGCCAAGTACGCCACGAACGCGATGATCAATATCCACAAGGCGACGCTGATAGTCCCCTTCCCGAGATTCAGGCCACCTAGACTCGGCGGCACGGCGAGCCAGTCTGCAAATGACGCTCCAAGCGGTCTCGTGATGATGTACGCGAACCAGAACGCAACGATTTCGTTCAGGCCAAACAGCCGGTAAGCGACGCCCGGGATGGCGAATACGATAGCGAAGAGGATCCCCGAAGCAAAGAAACCGAATCGGAAGGACACCGCCGTCATGTCACCCGCCGCCGTTCCCAGTGCGAACGTCGCGAGGACCGCCGCCCAATAGAACAGTTCGCGGCGGCGCGTGTGGATGCTATGAACCGAGAGAGTCTTCTCACTCAGATACCACAGCACAAAGATGACGGTCAGGGTGACCCCATAAATGATCGCCGAAAAGATGTACGGGACACCCAGGTAGACGTGGAGGATGCCGGCGGCCATAGTGCCAAAGACGGCGACCATTGCGACCGCCAGCCAGTAGGCCCACGTTACGTATCGCCGCACATAAAGTTGCCATGTGAGTGCGATTGCCAAACAGGCGCCTCCAAGAACCACCACAACGTATGGGTTGTACGAGTGGACAAAGTAGTCAGAGGTCGCCTCACCCATCCCCGTGGTCAGCACTTTGATCACCCAAAAATAGATCGTTAGTTCGGGAACCTTCTTGGCCAGGGGCTGATCAAGGAACACGGATGGAAGAATATGGCTGAAACAGCTTCTGGGCAGCATCGTGAGATCGCAAGGTTTCTCCTCCAGAACCTAGATCGCCGCGTTGCTCCGCTTGCAGGCATACGACTTCGCCATGACGATCGGCTGTTCGTTCTCAACATCGGGACAGCCGGCACCCTGGACGAAGGGACGGTTCTGACACCGATGGCCTGCCGTCTCTGCAGACTGGGATGCAGAGTTTTGAATACGGGTCTTTGGCTCCGGATGTCTTTGGCTCCCCTTAGTGGACGCTCTTCGAACTTGTCTCCTCGCCCCGGCCTCTGAACTGCGGGAGATCCTGGAACGTGATCGAGCTCATGGACACCTCGGCCGGCCGCTAGGTATCTGAAAGGTGATCGTCCTCGCGGGACTTCGACCGAGCGGTCAGGACTCCACGAACGGTCTGACCCTTCGGTCGCATGCGCGGTCAACCCATAGGTTGCGCTAGCCGCTGCGGCTCGGTAGATGATTGCGCCGTGAAGCTATTGATCACGGGCGCCGGAGGAACGGTAGGCTCTATGCTCCGCGACGGACTTCGCGGCAGCCTAGCGGGCCAGATGCGCCTACTCGACCTCAACCCCATCCAACCTGGAATTGCCGAAGAGGTCGTCTTGGGCGACATTACCGACCTCGCCGTCGTGCGCCAGGCGATTTCTGGCTGCGACGCGTGCGTCCATCTTGCGGCTATTCCGGTCGAAGCGCCCTTCGACAAGATCCTCCACACCAATATCCAGGGCACCTGGGCTGTATTCGAGGCCGCTCGCCTCGAGCGCTGCCCGAGAGTTGTCTTCGCCTCGTCCAACCATGCGACCGGCTACTACTCGATCAACGACCGCATTGGCCCCGAATACCGGGGCCGCCCCGACAGCTACTACGGAGCAAGCAAGCTGTTCGGCGAAGCACTGGGCAGTCTCTACCATGACAAGTTCGGGATGTCCGTGGCTTGTATCCGGATTGGTTCTGCCCTCCTCCGCCCCATCGATGAGCGACATCTCTCAACTTGGCTCTCGCCTGGTGACCTGACACGTCTCGTGGCCGCATGCCTCACATCACCAGAACTCGGTTTCGCGATCGTTTACGGCGCCTCCGCGAACCGGCGCGGCTGGTGGGATCTTGAGCCAGGTCGCAGGCTTGGCTATGAGCCGCAGGACGATGCAGAGATGTTCGCGGCCGATGTTGAGCCCGGGCTTCCCTACGAGTTCCAGGGCGGAAGCAGTTTCACCCGAGCGGGCACCACGCCATGAGCGGCCGCTGCTGAGGTCGGCCAACTGTTCGGGCCGGTCGGGACTAGGCCGTGCGCGATGGGGCGATCCGTTTCACCATCGTCCCGTGTTCGGCCTGAACCGCGGCTCGATCTGCCGCATGTAGCCTGTGTCGTCGCGCCGGACCAAGCCGCAGTTGATGTACGCCTTGTGCATCCGCGCTAGCGCGCGCCGATCGAGCTCGACGCCTAGTCCAGGGCCCTCCGGAACGGAAACGGCACCGTCAGCGAAGCCTAACGTCCCCGCTACAACCACATCCTCCTCCAGCCAGGGGTAGTGGGTATCGAGCGCATAGCTTATGTAAGGCGTGGCCGCGCCGAGATGAACCATCGCGGCCAGGCTGATGCCCAGATGACTGTTGGAATGCATAGAAATGCCCAGGCCAAAGGTCTCGCAAAGGGTTGCCAGTGACTGGCTGAGCCGTAGACCGCCCCAGAAATGGTGGTCGGACAGCACTATTTTGATGGCACTGCGTCTGATGGCTTCGGGAATGTCTCCCCAGCTGACAACGCACATGTTCGTCGCGAGAGGCATCGGAGCCCGCCTGGCGACCTCGGCCATGCCAGCAAGTCCCGGGGTTGGGTCCTCGAGGTATTCAAGAAACCCATCTAGCGACTCAGCGATGTCCACTGCGGTGCTCACCTGCCAGGCAGCATTTGGATCTAGACGTAACGGATGCGTAGGAAACGCCTCACGTAGCGCCCGGATCGCCTCGGTCTCTTCGTTGGGTGGAAAGACGCCGCCCTTGAGCTTGATCGACCGGAATCCGAACCGCTCGATCATCCCTCGAGCCTGAGCGACGATGGCCTGGGGGTCGACCGCTTCACCCCAGGCGTCTGCCTTGCCGCCGGGATGCCGATCCCACTTGTAGAAGAGGTAGGCGGCAAAGGGCACGTCTCGCCGAGTGGCGCCACCGAGCAGTTCGCACACTGGGCGATTCAGGGCCCGGCCCTGGGCATCGAGGCACGCGACCTCAAGGGCAGAATAGGTCGAGAGCCGGGTCTTCAGAGATGACGACTTCCCGATCAGACCGTGGGCGTCGCGACTCGCACGGTCGCCAACCGCCCCATCTACCCGCGCGCGGACGGCGTTCAAATCGAATACGTCGGCACCTACAACGGCCTCCGCCGCGATCTCGAGTAACTGCACGAAGTCGGCATCACCATAGGACTCGCCAAGCCCAAGAGTTCCGTCCTCGCAGCGGAGCTCGATGATGCTCCGAAGGGCCCACGGCTGATGGACTCCGACACAGTTGAGTAGAGGCGGGTCGCGGAAGGCGACCGGCGTCACCGTGGCCTCGCGGATAACCAGACTGCTACTCGAGCTTTTCGTCACAATCGCTCCAAGGGAGTCGTTGTCAGCTCTGGATCTCTATTGAGGTCACAACGACTGATTATTACCAAGGAGCCGGATCTGCTGACCTTTCGACTCACGCGGGATGGTCGATTCCCGCCAGGAGCGATGGTCAAAAATGGCTTCAGACCTTGGCCAGTCGCTGGGGCGCGGCCACTGACTCGTATTCGCAAACTGGCTCCGGAGCAGGGATTCGAACCCTGAACCTTGCGGTTAACTGAGCCGTCCTGAGTTTCCTGGAGACCGCCGTCTAGCACCGTTTGCTAGCGGCGTTACTGTACGGTGCCGACATCTCGGGACATGCCCGGTGACTTTTGGCGTCGGGAGTGAAGGCCCGTGCCGCGCCTGGGGCGGTAGCACCATCATGGAGGAGAAGTCCGTGAAGCTTGGCGACATCGACGTGGCTCGGATCGGCTTAGGAACGAACCGACTGACGAAGACGCGGGACAACGTCGCGTTCGTTAGATCGGCGGTCGCCGCTGGTGTGCAGATGATCGACACTGCACACTCATACACAGGCGGACAAAGTGAAGAGACGATCGGCGAGGCTCTCTCGCTGTTCCCCGAGGCTTGCGTCGTGGCAACCAAAGGCGGGATCGGTGGCGCTGGGCACGGCCGCCCAGAGGTCCTGCGCGCCGAGCTAGAGCAGAGCCTTCGTCAGCTGAGGACCAACAGCATCTCTCTCTATTACCTGCACCGCGTCGATCCGGAGACTCCAATCGAGGAAAGCCTGGCCACGATCAAGGAGTACTTGGACCACGGCAGGGTCCGCCACGTCGGCATCTCCGAGGTCGAGATTGACCAGATCGAGCGCGCCCGGCGGGTAGTGCCCATCGCCGCGGTCCAGAACCACTACAACCTTTCAGAGCGCAAGTACGAGGGAGTCGTCGACTACTGCGCCGGCGAGGGCATTGTGTTCGTACCGTTCTTTCCCCTGCGCGGGGACGGTGGCTCTGCGCTCACTGAGATTGCGATGCGCCACCGGGCGTCAGCGCGACAGATCACGCTTGCCTGGCTCCTTCGGCGCTCCCCAGCGATGCTGCCGATTCCAGGCACGCTGTCGTTCGACCACTTGGAACAGAACCTGGCGGCGTTGAAGATCGAACTCACCGACGCGGAGTTCGAGGCGCTCCGGTAGTGCCAAGCCATCTGACTGAAACGTTCTGGATAATTGCCTCTTATCGATGGCAACGGCGTGCCAGAAGTTTAGGTGCCAACACATGCGCTGATGGCTGAATGCCTATGTGGCTCTGTCGGAGTCGAGCACCTCGGCCACCCACCACGCTCCATTTCCGGATCCGGAGATCGAGAAACCGATCGGCTGCGGATAGGCGCCTGAATCCGCATAGGGAGTCGTCCGCTGTCTTGTCTACAAGCCGAACTCTCGCAGCACCTCTTCGGTGTCCTCGCCCAGCGCGGGCGCCGGACGCGGTGGCACCGGCGCCGCCGCGCTGAAACGAAGCGGCGACCCTGCGGTCAGGAAGCTGCCCAGGCCCGGGTGCTCGACTTCCGCGAACATCGGATTGGCGGTTGACGCGCGCGGGTCTTCGGTGACCAGTTGCTTGAAGGTCTGGTACGGACCCCACAGCACGCCGTGCGTTTCAAAGGCTTCGCCAACCTCGGCGAGGTCGCGTTCCGCCATCCATTCCGCCAACATCTCGCACAGCGGCGTCCGGTGGACCCAGCGATCGGCCTCCTTTCGAAAATCCGCCCCCACGCGCGCCTCAAGCGCCGCGAAATCTCGCGCGAGGCCGGTGGCCTCACCCAGGCTCGCCCACTGGCGCGCGGTCAAGGCCAGTACCATCACGCGGCGTCTGTCGCGCGTGCCGAAATCCCTACCGAAAGTGCCGTAGACGTCGTTGCCGAAGCGCCCGCGCGGCTGGGCTTCGAGCATCGCCTCGCCGATCAGGCCCAGGTGGCCGGCGACCGCCAGACCCACGTCCGACAGGCTCAGCTCGACCAGCTGTCCCTCGCCGTGCAGCCGGCGATGCCGTTCCGCGGCGAGGATAGCGAGGGCGGCGAGGAACCCGGTCATCCCGTCCCACGCGGGCAGCACGTGATTGACCGGGCCGTCATGATCCTGTGGCCCCGTCAGCCGCGGAAAACCCAGCGCGGCGTTGACGGTGTAATCGACGGCGGTCCCGCCGTCGCGGTCGCCCGTGATGACGACCATGATCAGGTCACGCCGCAGCTTCGACAGCTCTGCGTATGAGCTCCACCCCTTGACCGGCAGGTTCGTGAGCACGATCCCTCCACCCTCGCCCGGCGCCGCGATCAGACCGGCCACCTGCCGCTGCCCCACCTCGGTCCGGGTGTCGATGGTCACCGAGCGCTTGCCCTGGTTCAATCCTGCCCAGTACAGGCTGCGGCCTCGATGCAGCGGCCACCGGTCGATGTCGATTCCGCCGCCGGGCGGGTCCACCCGGATCACGTCCGCACCGAGCGCCGCCAGGGTCGCGCCACCAAGCGGCGCCGCGACAAATGCCGAAAGCTCGACCACGCGCAGCCCGGCGAGAATTGGGAAATCAGCTGGGCCTGGCATCGTCCAGGGCCTCGGCCCTCTGCTCCTGCAGGCGCGGCGGCAGCGTTTCGTAGACGTGTTCGAAGATCGCGGCCGCGCCAGGCCTTGGCAGCTCCTCGACTTGTCGCTGCGCGGTCTCGATTGCGGACCGGATCTCGTTGAGCGCGGAAGCCTCCTGATCGGCCGACCAGATACCCTCGCGGATCGCGAAGCGCCGCACGCGTTCGATCGGATCGCGCTGCTCTGCCTCATCGACCTCTGCCCGATCGCGGTATTCCTTCGGGTTGTCGGACGTGTTGTGGAATCCCATGCGATAGGTCCGGCATTCGATGAGCGTCGGTCCGCCTCCGGCAATCGCCCGATTCACCGCATCGACAGTGGTCGCGTAAACAGCCAGGAGGTCGTTGCCATCGACCACGAACCCTGGAAAGCCGTAGCCCTCCGCGCGCGCGGCCAGCTCTGCTGCCGCGGTCTGCCTGTGCACCGGCGTCGAGATGGCGTAGTGGTTGTTGATCAGCAGCATGACCAGCGGGACGCGCATGACGCCGGCGAGGTTCGAGGCCTCATGGAAATCGCCTTCCGATGACGCGCCCTCACCGAAGTACACGGCCACCACGCCGCCGGCCCGCCGCAGCTTCAGCGCCCAGGCAAGGCCCACCGCATGCGGCAGCTGCGCGCCGATCGACTGCTGGCGCGGCAGCAACCGCACACCATCCGGGACGGCGGCGGCATCGAAGTTGCCCATGTAGGTGGCGAACATGTTCTTCAGCGGCAGGCCGTGCCGGAGCATCGCGGGGTGCTCGCGAGACGCGGGGACGATCCAGTCACGCTGGGGATCGAGCGCCATTGCGGATCCGATCACCGCTGCTTCCTGTCCGTGCACCGGGCCGTACACGCCGACTCGGCCCATCCTCTGCAGCTTGATGAGCCGATCGTCGACGGCCCGCGAAAGCAGCATTAGTCGAAGGGCTTCGACGACCTTGTCGAGGCTCATCGGCGAGGATCCGCGAATCTTGCCGTCGACACCTAGCAGCTCGATCACTCAGTACTCCACCGTGGCACGCGTCGCGGCCACGATGCGGCGCACCGACGGAAGGAAATAGTCCTCGAGGGAGCCCGGCGGATACGGGGTGTCCCGAGCCGCCACCCGGCGGATCGGAGCGTCGAGCGAACCGAACGCCTCCTGCTGGATGGTGGCCACGACCTCCGCTCCGAAACCTCCGGTCACAGGCGCCTCGTGAACGACCACGGCCTTGCCGCTTTCCTCCACGGCCGCGATCAACCCGGCGACATCCAGCGGGACCAGGGTCCTGAGGTCGAGCACCGAGGCGGCCACGCCCTCCTGGGCCAGCTGGTCCGCGGCCGCCAGGCACAGGTGGACGGCCGCGCTCCAGGCGATGAGCACCACGTCCTTGCCTTCCCGGACGAGCCTCGACGAGCCGAAGGGCACGGTGTGATCGCCGGCCGGAACCGGCCCGCGGATCGACCGGTAGAGCCTTTGCGGCTCGAGGTACAGGACAGGGTCAGGATCGCGGATCGCCTCGAGGAGCAGGCCCTTCGCGTCGTCCGGAAAAGCAGGGCAGACGATCTTCACGCCGGGCGCCTGGACGAACTGGGCCTCGATCGCGTCAGGGTGAAACTCGGGCGTCCTCGTCCCGCCGCCGAAAGGCGCCCGGATCGTCACCTGCGCGCTGAAGCGCCCGCGCGAGCGGAATCGGTAGCGCGCGAGCTGCGGGCCGATCTGGTGAAACGCCTGGTGCGTGAAGCCCAGGAACTGGACCTCCGCGACCGGGACCATGCCGCCGATCGCCAGCCCGAGCGAGGCTCCGACGATTGCGCCCTCGGCGAGCGGCATGTCGACCACCCGCTCAGGCCCGAACTTCTCCATGAGTCCACGCGTCACCCTGAAGACGCCGCCGAGCTGCCCGACGTCCATGCCCAGGACCATCACTCTCTCATCGCGACCCATCTCGTCCAGGAGGGCACTCCGGATCGCTTCGAGGATCGAGAGCTCTGGCTGGTTGCTCACCGGGGCTTCAGGCTATGGCTCGCCCGCAGGAGCTGCTTCGCGCGCTCGGCCACCGGCCTGTCGACGAACTCGCCGGCAGCGGTCTTCGTCGCCGCGCCGCCTGACTGCTCGAATGCCCACAGCACTTCCTTCGCCCAGGCCAGCTCTTCCGGCGTGGGCGTGAAAACCTCGTGGATGATCGGCACCTGGCGCGGGTGGATGGCCGACTTGCCGAAAAACCCGAGCCGCTTCGCCGACTCGGCCTCCTTGCGCAGGCCTTCGTCATCGTTGAGCAGCGGGTGCACGCCATCGCTCGGTCTGGGCTTGCCCGCGGAGCGCGCCGTGATGACCAGGTGCGAACGTGCATAGAGCGTCTCCTGCTCGCCGGCTGAGCTTCCGAGATCAGCCGCCAGGTCGAGGGCGCCGAACGAGAGCAGCGTGCATGCCGGCGCGGAGGCTATCTCGAAAGCCATGAACACGCCGCGTGCAGACTCAACGGTGCAATCAAGGTGGATGCCCGGCGCGCGCTCGGCGACCCAGGCGACCTCGGCGGCCGATTCCACCTTCGGGAGGCGCAAGCCGGCAACCCTGCCGGCGATCGCCACAAGGTCGCGCTCGCATTCTTCTGTCTGGGCTCGGTTGACACGGACCCAGCAGCGCTGGCTCGCCGCGACCTCGGCGACCATGTCGCGCGCGCGATCCTTCAGGGCGGCGGGCACGGCATCCTCGAGGTCCAGGAGTACGGCGTCCGCGCCCACATCGAAGACCTTGCCAAGAAGCTTCTCGTCGTGGCCGGGTGCGAAGAGCCAGCTCCGCGGCAGCTCTATGTCAGGCACGCGCTTCGACCAGCCGCGCGAACGGTTCGTCTGGCGATGGAAGTGGCGTATTGAACGCCAGGTGAACCGTGGCCTCGGCGCCGCCGTTCCAGTTGCGATGCGGGACACCGGCCGGAAACACCACCAGCGTGCCCGGGTCTGCGGTGTATGCATGGCCGTTGATCTCCAGGCTCATCGTCCCGCTCAGGATGTAGAAGAGCTGGTCGACGACGTGGGTGTGCATCCCGGCCGGCGAGCCCTCGCCCGGAGGCGTCTTGATGCAGTTGACGCTGCAGCTTGTCGCTCCGGAGTCCCAATCCAACAGAGGCTGGCTCACCCGGTCGTCGACCGCCGTAAGTTGCGCGAAATCGACCTTACGCAAATACTCCACCTGGTCCCTCCTGTCAGGAATGACCGTCACGGACGAGCTGGCGGGCGATCACGGTGCGGAGGATGTCGTTCGTGCCCTCGCCGATCGCCATCAGGGGCGCGTCGCGGTAAAACCTCTCGACCTCGTATTCGGTGGAGTAGCCGTATCCACCGTGGATCCGCATGGCCTCGAGAGAGGCGGTGATGCAGACCTCGGACGCGTAGAGCTTCGCCATCCCGGTCTCGAGGTCGGCGCGCCGGCCGGAGTCGAGCGCGGAGGCCGCCCACCACGTGAGCAGCCGCGCCGCCTGCACCTGTGTCGCCATGTCCGCCAGCTTGAACTGGATCGCCTGGAACTCCGCGATGGGGCGGCCGAAAGCATGGCGCTCGCGCGCGTAGGCGAGCGAGCGGTCGAGGCTTGCCTGCGCCACGCCTACGGCCCTGCCGGCGATGTTGACGCGGCCGAACTCGAGCGCCGACAGCGTCTGCTGCAGCCCTTGACCCTCCACCCCGCCCAGCACGTTCTCGACCGGCACGCGACAGTCGCTCAAGAAAACTTCCGACGACTCCGGTCCCTTGTAGCCCAGCTTGTCGAGGTCCTTGCCGACCGTGAAGCCCGGCGTCCCCTGTTCGATCATCAACACGGTCATGCCCCGATGGCGTGGCTGCGCGTTGGGATCGGTCTTGACCAGCACCGGAAGCGGGTCGGCGTGGCGCGCGTTGGTGATCCAGGTCTTGGAACCGTTGACGACGTAGTGGTCACCCTCGCGCTTCGCCACCGTTGCGATCCCCTGTAGGTCGCTGCCCGCCTGCGGCTCGGTCAGCGCTATGCCCGAACGCCGCTTGCCGGTGGCGAGGTCCGGCAACCAGCGGGCGCGCTGTTCAGGGGTGCCGAACTTTGAAAGCATCAGCGTGGCTAGCGAGTGCGAGCCAAGGATCCCGGCCACGCCCATCCACGCCTTCGAGATCTCCTCGAAGACCACGGAATACGAGACCGCATCGATGGCAATACCCCCGTACTCCTCCGGCACCAGCATCCCGAACAGGCCCATCGTCTTCATCTCTTCGACGATCTCGTCCGGGTAGCGGCCGGCCAGCTCCCACTCGCGGGCGACGGGGCTGATGCTCTTGCGGGCGAAGTCCCGCATGAGGTCACGGAAGGCGGCCTGCTGCTCGGAAAGCTCGAAATCCATCGGCTAGCCCTTCGGCGCTTTCGCGCTCGGTTTCTGGTCGCGACGGTAAATGAGAGCCGTGCGCTTGAAGGAGATCACCTCCGTGCCGTCCTGGTTGAAGCCGGTCGTGCGCACTGTCACGATGCCGACGTTCGGTCGCGAGCGCGACTCGCGAATCTCGAGCACCTCCGAGCGCGAGTGAATGGTGTCCCCCTCGAACACCGGGTGGGGCAGGCGCACCTCATCCCATCCGAGATTCGCCATCACGTGCTGCGACACGTCGCTGACGCTCTGCCCCGTCACCAGCGAGAGCGTGAGGCAGCTGTTGACCAGGGGTTTTCCGAACTCGGTCTGCGCGGCGTACTGGTGGTCGAAGTGAATCGGCGCAGTGTTCTGGGTGAGCAGCGTGAACCAGATGTTGTCCGTGGTCGTGATCGTCCTGCCGAGCGCGTGCTCGTACACGTCCCCGACCTCGAAGTCCTCGAAGAACCGCCCCCGCCAACCTTCTTTGATCGTCATCAGTTTCCGCCGAGATCATGGCACGCCAACGATTGGCGCATGCGGTACAACCGCTACGGACAGAGCGGGCTCAAGCTGCCGGCGACCGCGATCGGACTCCAAGAACATCGCGGTCGTCAGGATCAAGAGAGACGACTCGGAGGCAAGGCCGACGGTCAGCCGACTCGAGGTCAGTTTTGGCTCCGGAGCAGGGATTCGAACCCTGAACCTTGCGGTTAACAGTTCGCTGTGTCACGTTCAGAAATGTAGTCCCGAATTCACTGAGTGGCGCTGAACACCACCAACTAACACGGTTTGCCACCGGCGTTGAGGCCATGACCGGCGATCCGCACCGACTCGCCATCATGCCTTCGTACATCGCACCCCTCCTCCAAGTCGTGGGCTACAGTCGGAGGAGCGCTGACGAGCGCCTTCCTAAATAGCTAAGACGCAGGCTCAGAAGGGCTGGAACCGGCAACAGAGACGCGTCCATCGCCTCCCGCGGTCGCCGCAACAGACCGCAGCTCGGCGGCGCTGCGCAGAGGTAGGTCACGAAGGATCAAGGTGCAGGCGAGCCCCAGCACCCCGGCAACGAGCGTGATCCAAAAGAGATCACCAATCGACAGAGCCAAGGCGTTGTTGGCACCCGCGATCACCTTGGGGATCAGCGACTGCAGCGACCCCGGCAGAAGGTGCTCGAGCAAGGCACGGCCGTTGCCAACGTTCTGCAGCGCACCCGCCAGCTTGACCAACTGAGTGATCAGCGGCTGCGGTACGCCCTCTTCGGCAAGGTTCGTCGGCAGCCTGTTGGCGAAGGACGACGAGAAGATGGTGCCGGCGGCGGCGAGTCCGACCGAGGCGCCGATCTGACGTAGGAAGGTGAGGGTGCTGGTGGCCACGCCGAGACGATTCATCGGAACCGAGTTCTGAACCACAACCGTGTAGCCCGCCATCGCCGGACCGATGCCGAGGCCGAGCACGAGCATCCACGACCAGAGCTCCCAGTCGGAAACGCCGGCCGTCAGGTGCGTCATCAAAAAGCCGCCCACCAGCATTACCCCCGCGCCGCCGGTCATCAGCCACTTGTAACGGCCCAGGTGGCTGATCAGCAGCCCGGTGCCGATACTCCCCCCCATCAGGCCGACCAGCAGGGGCCAGATGTAATAACCGGAGGCGGTGGCGCTGATGCCACGAACGGTCTGGTAGAAGCGCGGCAAGAAGATCACAGCCGCGAACATCGCGACGCCGAACGCGAACACCGCCGCCATGCTGACCGAGTAGTCACGGCGCTTGAAAAGGTCCAGGGGGAGGATTGGCTCTTTCGCTCTGGACTCGACGAACAAGAAGACCACCAGAATCACCAGGCCGAGCGCAATCAGCCCACCCACGTTGAGGTCGGTCCAGTTGGCGAGCTGCCCCGAGCTGGTCACCTCGCCTTTGTTCGTCAGCCCGAGCATGAAGGGCACCACCCCGGCCGTGAAGAAAACGATTCCCAGGTAGTCGAGATCACGCAGGGATGCTTGCCGGCGGCCAGCACTGGGAAGCACGATCGCCAGGACCACCAGGGAGGCGATTCCAAACGGCACGTTGACGTAGAAGACCCAATGCCAGCTGATGTTGTCGGTTATCCAGCCACCGATGAATGGCCCGACGATGAAGCTGAGGGCGAACACGGCGCCGAACAAGCCCTGGAATCGGCCCCGCTCACGGGGACTGTAAAGGTCGCCGATGGTCGCCATGACGATCGGGAACAAGGCGCCGGCGCCAAGGCCTTGCACGGCCCGGAAGGCGACCAACTCGGTCATGTTCTGCGAGGCGCCCGAGAGCCAAGAACCGGCGAGGAATATGCATACGCCGATCATCAGCATTCGCTTGCGGCCGAAGACGTCCGAGAACTTGCCGTAGATTGGAACCGTCACCGTCGAAGACAGCAGGTAGGCGCTCACCACCCAGGCGTAGAGGCTGGCTCCGTTGAGGTCGGTGACGATTCGCGGTAGGGCGGTGCCAACCACGGTCTGGTCCAATGAGGCCAAAAACATCGTCAGCAGGATTGCCCCCAGGATCGTCAACTTTGCCCGTGGGGGTAGTGACATCAGCGATGGTGCCGCGGCGCTCGGCTCGGGGACGACGCGCTGTGCCGCCGGCGGGCGGCGATCTTCGATGGCTGCCATGTTCTTAGTCCTTCGCCAGCTTTTGAGCGTTGGCCAGCAGCTTCAGCGAGAGATGCCGGAGCTGAACGAGCTCGTCATTGGTGAATCCGTCTGCGAGCGGGAATTGGACCTTTAGAGCGGGTTGGCGGAGCGAGTCGATGCGCGCCCTGCCGGCCGCCGTTAGCCGAGCTTGGATGGAGCGCCGGTCGTCGGGGTCGGGTATGCGCTCGACAAGCCCCGCTTTCTCGAGGCTGTCGACCAAGCCGGTGATGTTGCGCGGGCTGACGTTTTGCAACGCGGCCAGGTGGCCGAGGCTGATGCCGCCGTCGCCGAAGTGGCTGAGCATGAAGAGCAATTGCAACCGGCCCTCACTTAGGCCCTGGCCCTCAGCCCAGCGCTCCTGCATCAGGTGCAGGTACCGCGCTGCGGCGCGCACGGCTGCAATCGCCTCGAGGGCGCGAGCCCCCTCGCCAGTGCCCACGAAATCACGCGTGCGCTCATCAAAGAGGCAGCCGTTGGGGTCCAGGGCCAATCGCGGCAGGCGCTGGAATTCAGTCTCGATCTTCATCGTGTAGTACTACATTATCCTGCAGTTCACGAATCGCCAAACGCCAAGTATCCACCGTAGCCGAGCCAGGCCTTAGGTCTTCACCCGCGACGTCGGGGCGGCTCCGGATTTCTCGAACAGGTCCTGGGCCGCGCGCGCGATGATTTCGATGCACGTGTCGAGCGATATCGCCGTGCTGTCAAGGACGAGATGGTAGTGCCGCGGATCCTCCAATGCCCCGGCCCTGGGGTAGAAATGGGCGGCATACGCTCGCCGCGCATGATCCGTCCGTTGCTGCTTCCTGGCCGCATTCTCGTAGTCGAGTCCTAAGTGCGCCATCGCGGCGTGCCGACGGGCCTCGACATCGCCGTCCAGGCGAACATGGAGGACATCCGGGCGGTCCTTCAGGATGAACACGGCGGCTCTGCCCAGTACCACCGCTCCCCCAGCGTCGGCGAGTCGGCGAATGGCCAGCTCGACCTGGGCGACATCAGGCACGACGCCAAGCTCTTCGGGCGTTATGGGAACGCCAACGAATAGTCCGCTGTAGCTGAGGGCTCTGTCCAGCAACCGCCCGACGGCGCTCGTTTTGTCGGCATCACCGGCGAGAGCCGCCACAAGCGGTTCGTGGATCTCTTCCGCCAATGAAGCGGGGATGGCCCGGCCAACGAAGGGCAGCCCCAAGCGCTTGGCGACGGCGGGGCCGATGACGCTGCCTCCGCAGCCGTAGGTGGCGGCGATCGTAACTGTGCCCATCGGCCTTATTGGTACTCCTTTTTTATTGCGATCGCACAGCCGTTGCGGTGATGTACTTGCCGCAGGCGGTCATTGTCGAGGCGCGCCGCCGTCCGTGTTGACCGGGTCGGGCTCAGAGAAAGTCGGTATCCAGTGACAGGCACGAGATCACGCACACGGTCAATTGCCCTTCCTGATGCTTCCGCGGCACGGCTGGCTTGCACCGCGCGCACGCCGATCCGCTCTGGTTGTAGTGGAGGCGGTATTCGCGCATGTCATGGCGTTTCGAAGTGGACCTCGGGATACTCCGCTGACGGACCTGCAAGCAGGGGCGACGGCAGACCACCGAAGGAGGCGTCAAAGAACGCTCGTAAGTACGTGTCGGTGACCACCAGCGCCCGCACGCCGTCTATGGAACCGACGGCGCCGAGCTGATGCAGCAGAAAGAAGAAGTAGATGCCACGGTCACTGAAGTTGAAATGTCCGGTTCCCGTGATCGTCATTACATGTCCTGCAATGTTGGAGTCGTTTCGAAGCACGCCACGAAGCTGAGCGCGGGTAGGCTGGTCGAGTGTGTCCTGGCTACCTACGAATAAGAATGACTTGCCAATTCCCTGGCTAACCACTTTGCAACAGAGGGACCCGTCCTCGTCCACCGCACCAGCACACGATGCGTCGTCGAAGCATGCCTCTGCCGCCGCCGCCCCGCCCAGCGAGTGGCCGAAAAAGCCTACATGGCTCGCGTTCAGATGACCCGCAAAGCGATCAGCGGAATCGGTATCCAATAACTGGACGCGGCTTAGCACGAAATGCATATCGGCTGCCCAGAGCTCAACGAGTTGGTTTAGATCGGCGTTCCCCCCTCTTGCGCGGTTGACCGATGAGATGAATCTGCCGCCGGTGAGCACGACGTCAGTGCTATAAGTTGGATTGATCGCAAAAACGACGTAACCGTGGCTGGCGAGGTCTTCCAGAGTGGTGGTGTAGTCGTACGCAGCCTGGCCCAATCCGGGTGCGAATATGAGGATAGGAGGATTGTGAGCGCCCGCAGCAAACGGGGCATCGTCGAACGAATGTGGGCGGATCAGAGTGGGTGACGTTTGAATAAACGACTGCACGACGCCTAACTGCAATCGCTGCGCCCAATCGGCTCGTAAATAAGCGGAAGGCGTCGCATTCGGCGCAGGATCCGCTGGATACCAAACCCAGACCGATATCTCGCGAGGGGTTTTACCTTCAGCAGAGAACGGATCGAGCCTGGAAGGATCGACCCAGTCGTAGACAGATCTTCCGACTTGATAGTTACCGGTGGGTTGTGGAAGTACTACTGGCTGGTGACTGCTTAGACCGACGTACGCAACCAGCATGCCAACGAGCAGCACGATGGTCGCAACAAAGACGCCCCCGATCTTGAGTAAGCGGCGGCGCCAAATCATGCGCTTGATGTCCGACGCAAACTTGCCACGTTTCTTAAGCACCTCAGCCAAGCGCTTTGTGACGCCCGAGACTGATGGTGACCTTGGCTTGACCAAGCGGACGAGTCAGGGTAATGACAAATACGTCGGCGTTCCTGCCCACCCACATCGTCGAAGTAACGCGGGCCTGCTCTGCAGCCAATTACCGCCGAGCTGCGGATAGCCGCCCATTATCGGCACCGTCCAGCCTGGGCCGAGGTCGGACTTTCGATATAGCCCGTCCCCAAGGCCTATTTCGCGTGCGCCTGATATCCGATCGGTTCCTGTCTAGCGTGTGGCACAATCGAGCCGGTCCCGGCCGGCCCGGCGTGGAGGCATCAGCCATGAGCTTGAGCACTACCGACGTCCTCGTCGAGATTCCACAGGGCCGCTTGCGTGGCGCGCTCACGGATGGTGTCGCGTCATTCAAAGGCATCCCCTACGCCGCCGCGCCCTTCGGCGCCAATCGCTTCAAAGCGCCGCAGCCGGCCGCGGCCTGGCAGGGGATTCGGAATGCGCTTGCCTTCGGCCCGACAGTGCCCAAACCGCCGTATTTCCCGCCCTTCGACGCAATCCTCCCCGAGCCTGTGATCGAGGGCGAGGAGTGCCTCAATCTGAACATCTGGACACCCGACCCGGCGGCAAAGGGGTTGCCCGTGATGGTGTGGATCCACGGCGGTGCCTTTGCCAACGGAACTGGTGCCGCGCCGAACTACGACGGCCATCGGTTCGCGCGCGACGGCGTCGTCCTCGTAACCATCAACTACCGGCTCGGCGTCGATGGCTTCCTGTTTCTGGGCGATGGCGTCTCCAACCTCGGCTTGCTCGACCAGATCGCTGCGCTGGTATGGGTGCGGGACAACATCGGCGCTTTCGGCGGCGACAAGAACAACGTCACCATCTTCGGTGAGTCGGCTGGCGGCATGAGCGTCGGGTCGCTCCTCTCGATGCCCCGAGCCAAGGGCCTTTTCAAGCGCGCCATCGCCCAGAGCGGCGCTGGTCACCACGCCATCTCGGCGGCGACAGCGTCGAAAGTCGGGGGATACCTGGCCGAGGTGCTCGGCGTACCGGCGGACCGCGCAGCAATCGCGGAGGTGCCGATTACGAAGGTCTACGAGGCCCAGGTCGCCCTGAGCGCCGAGGCGTTCATGGTGCCCGATCCCGTCAAGTGGGGCGAGGTCGCAGCCAATCTGATGCCGTTCGAGCCGGTGATTGACGGGGACCTCCTCCCCGCAATGCCCATCGCGCGCATCGCCGCCGGAGCGAGCGCCGGAGTCGACCTCATGCTCGGCACCAATCGCGAGGAGCAGCGGCTTTTCATGGTGCCCAGCGGCGCCATCGACCACATCGACGAGAACGTGCTGGGGATGGCCGCCGTCGGTTACCGCCTGCCGGCGGACGCCATCAAGGTCTACTCTGCCGCCCGCCCAGGTGCAACGCCGGGCGAGCTGCTGGCTGCAATCAGCACCGATTGGTTCTTCCGGATCCCGGCAGTCCGACTCGCCGAGGGCCACTCCGGTAACGGTGGGTCGACCCATGTCTACGAGATGGCGTGGCGGTCGCCCCTCTTCGGCGGCCGGCTCGGCGCTTGCCACGCGCTGGAGATCGGGTTCGTCTTCGATACGCTGGACGCCGACTGGACCGACAGACTCGCGGGTTCCAACCCGCCGCAGTCCATTGCCAATGAGATGCATCGCGCGTGGGTGGCCTTTGCCCGCACGGGCGACCCAGGATGGAAGACCTACAACGCTGACCGGAGAAACGTGATGCGCTTCGATACGACTTCAGGCGTTGTCGACGACCCCGACGGCGAGGAGCGCCGGCTGTGGGAGGGCATCCGCTAACTCGGACTGCACGCTGATCGCTGACGGTAGCTCTCAGCTCGGAGGTGCGCACTACCTGTTCCCCGGCTCTGCCCCGGGCCTATCCGACGAGTCACATGGCTGCCAACTGGTGCGTCCGTCTCGCTACGGTGCCTATCGAACTCGGGCACTGATCGGAATAGCCGAGCCGGATCCCTCGGGCAGCCGAGGCCCCAGGCCACCCCGCGCTGCGCCTTGTGCTAACCGCTGGTTGCCAGGCTGTCGACTTCGCCGCCGGAATTGGTGATTGGGGCTAGTTCAGCGTCGTCTTGAGTTAGTAGATGGCTGAGGCGAGCCTCGTCCGCGACCTGGTGGCAAGTGGATGATCAAGACCGAGTTCGTCGAGGATGCCTACGACCACGCGGCGGATCTCGTCGCGACTGCTACGTGCTCGAGTAATCGCATCGATGAGCACGTCCAGCGCCTGTTCGTTGTCGCCGGCGTCCAGCGCCACGAAGGCCCTGCTGAGATCCGGCACCGCCGTCCGTTCGAGCCTGATCCTGGCAGCCAGTCCTTCGGCCGCGAAGCTGCCGTGAACTTTTCCGAGGATCTCGAGAGGCTCGTCCTTCTGCCCGCGGCCGTGGAGGATCCGGGCGAGCTCGATGGCAGCAGCGGCGTGGCCCGGCTCGAGCTCCAGGGCCGCGCGGAGGGACTCCTCATCGCCCTTCTGGGCCAGCACTTCCGCCTCCGATGGAAGGAGTGAGTCGAAAAAGCGTTCCACGGCGGTCGCCGGCTGGGCTCCGACGAACTCGGCAATGACTCGGCCCTTGTGAAAGGCTTTGACCGCCGGAATGCCTTGAATCCCATATGTCTGCGAAACGCCCGGGTTTGCGTCGACATCGAGCTTTACGAGTTCCAGCCTGCCGGAGCGCTTGGAAGCCTCGCGCTCCAGGACGGGCCCCAGCTGCCGGCAGGGCGCGCACCATTCGGCCCAGAAGTCGACCACAACCGGGTGTGAGTGGGAGCGCTCGATAACGGCCGCCTCGAAGTTGCTCTCCGTAACGTCCATGGAGTGAGATTACCGGGCGCGGGAACGTGCGAAGAGGTCCAACCGTCAGACCCCGCGATCGCCCGATAGTCCATTGCTTTCGACAAGGTTGGATTATCGCCAGCAACGCGGGGCAACTTTGGCTCACCTGCAACCTGGCAGGACATTGCTCGGCCCCTTTTGGGGCCGGTCGCTCGCTGACCGTTATCAGCCTTGCCCCTGCCGCCGGCTTCCGGCTGTCGCGCTGAGAATCGGCGCTAGGATGAGCCTGGGGAGTCGCGGCGCGGTGCCAAACGATGCAAATGGAGGTCCCAGTGACAAGCAGCGACCTGTTGGTTGAAGCGTTCGGCCGGATACCCGATCTCGTGCACGGCGTCATAGATGGCCTAACTCCGGACCAGCTGACGGCTCGCCTCGATGGCGAGGCGAACTCGATCGCCTGGTTGGTGTGGCATCTGAGCCGGATCGCTGATGATCACGTCGCCGACGTCGCAGGCAGCCCCCAAGTCTGGACGTCAGATGGCTGGGCGCAACGCTGGGACCTGCCACTTGACGTCGCCGACACCGGCTACGGACATACCACCCAACAGGTTGCCGCGGTCACCGGCGACGCCGAGATGCTGCGCGGCTACTTCGACGCCGTGCATGCGATGACACTTCAGTTCGCTCGTTCAGTGACCGATTCCGACCTCGATCGCATTGTCGATGAGCGTTGGGACCCCCCCGTAACCCTGGGCGTACGACTCGTAAGCGTGGTCGGCCACAGCTTTGAGCAGGTCGGGCAGGCTGCTTATGTCCGCGGCATCCTTCAGCGCAAAGAACG
>OCZT010001824.1_pt1 | contig 22124 bp, 26 predicted proteins | sample 1539031 | NCBI WGS metagenome assembly OCZT01 (sample SAMEA3539308, study PRJEB22396) | soil metagenome | biome: tundra; feature: field; material: soil | place: USA | collected 2010-05 | depth 0.15 m | reverse complement strand
AGGATGCGGGCTATGGCCCGGACATGCAGGACCCCCGGCTGCTGGTGGACATTGTAGGCAGCGGAAGACCAGATATTGGAGGCAGGCCCATGAATGAGAACGCGCGCGACATTGCCGCCAGGATATGGCGCCACAGTGCTCTGCGGTACCAGGAATGGGGTCCCCTCTGGGTCCTAGAGGGCCATGTCCGGACAAAGCCAGGATTTGGCAGCCAATTCCAGTGGAAGACCCTGCGTGTGGGCATTAACCCCACATTTGAGGGGCGCATGCGGAAGGCCAAGCAGGTGTGCATTGCCAATGGCGTGTTCCAGCCTGACCCAGTAGCGCCTTACAAGGTGGAAGACAAGTAAATGGGCCCCATGTTAGACCCTATTCAGGAGGGTCGGCAACTCACCGCGGTGCTTGAGGATGCCTACTATAGGTTTGTCGCCAAGCTCCCTGCCGATTATGGCCCTACCTTGGGGTTCCCCCGGGACAACCTCTCTTGGTACAGCTTCCCCCAATTATGGGGCAGCACTGCCTGCGGCCACGGGGGCATCGGCGGTTGTGCCATGACCTCTGCCCAGACGGTGATAGTGGTCTGCAGTGGGTTCCATGATGCCGCGGTCTACACGGACTACCGCTTCCAGCAGTGGCTGGACGACTCGGACCCCGGATTCCCGTATGCCATGTATAATCTGCAGGTGCCGAATGCTTATAAACACCCAACTCAAAGCCCTCGGTCCCAAGCTCTTCACCCCGTATGATGCGTATAGCATCAAACCGTATGGGATAGAGCTACATGTGGGTGACGGCTTCCTAATTGACAACTTCCTGTTCAACGGGCCGGGCGCCGGAGACCTAAAGAAGTTTCTGCTGCCTGGAGAGATGTTCAGCATCGCCTGGAGGGCCCATGACATGGGTGCGTTCAACGAGAACCAGTATAGACCCTGGAAGCTGGTTCCTGGTAATACTATCCTTATCACCACTCGGGAACACCTGGACCTACCTCTGGGTGTGATGGGCCAGACTTTTCCCACGGACGTGGCGAGGCTCAATGGGTATGGGATAGGCACGCAGCTTGTGCCGCATGGCCACTACGGCCCTGTAACCATAGCTGTTACTAACCTTTTGAAGCGCACGGACCTGCCCATCTATCCCGGGTTGCCTATCGCGTATCTCACTCTTAATGTGCTGGATGCACTGCCGGAAGCAGAGGCATTGGCCCTGCCGGAGCGGGTCGAGGTGGAGCATATCATAGCGATAGGTGAATACAGTGCCCTCTTGTAAAGTCCTGGACCGCATAAAAAGAGTGATAGCCCTGCGGCTGCACCACTTCACCCTGGAGGAGATCGCGGATAAGGAAGAGTATGCAAGTACGACGGGGCTAGGCCGCACCCTAAGGAAACAGATCCCCTATCCCGTACTTAACTGGAGGCAACTCCGCTGCCGGCAGGCCCTGCTTCTGTATGAGCAGGGAAAGACATACCCAGAGATCGCGGAAGAGCTTAAGTTTGACTCTCCAAAACAGGCCGCGGCTGCCATCAACCACCGTCGCGGGTACGTTAAAAGAATGGTGAGGGACCATGCCAAAGTTTGAATACAGCTACCAGACCTTCAGCATCCAGGGGAATGTGGGGGATCAACTAAACATCTGGGGTGAAGAGGGTTGGAGAGTGGTCGATTTTAAGACCAAGGGCGCCTGGAATTGGATCCTGCTGGAACGCCGGTACCAGGACACTCTGGCGCCCAGCGGTCCCGGCATCTTTGATCAGAAACGAGTGTATGAGCGGGGAGCCCCGATTAGCGCCCCCGTGGAGTCTAAGTAATGCTGTCTCAAAAAGACCTGGCCATTGCGCGCGCCCATGCGGAACATCAGGACGATGACCTTATGCTAGGCCTCCTGGACCATATCGCTGGGTTGCAAAAGATGCTGGACCAGGCACGCACCTCCAAGGGCAAACCGGCCCCTGCCCCGCGGCGTCAAAAGGATGCCGGCACCCGCGGTAAGTGGTATCAAGATGTTGGGCATCCGGATACGGTGCCCAAGCGGGACCAGAACAATGCAACCACTAAGCCCAAGCGTCCGGCGTGGTATCCTAAGGAAGAACCCCGCGTAAGTGCCTAAGCTCAGTGACCATGAGGTCGAGGAACTGATCGAGGAGGTCTCCATTGTGTTCTGTACCCCGTCATCCCTTATGCTGGGCAAGGGCGGGATCAGAGACACCGAGGTCGCGCTCGGGCGGCGCGTTTGCTGGTGGGTGCTGAAGAGGCGCGGGCTGAGCTTAGCGGAGATCGGCAAGATATTCAGCCGCCGCTGGGACACCATCTGGAGCGGGGTCCGCGCCGTTGAGCAGCAGCTAACAAACCTCTGCCCACCAGAGTGGTCCGTGGACATCTATCCCTTAGCAGGCATAACCTTTGAGCAAAGTCTTAAGTGGGCTCTGCGTAGCACGGGGGAGGCAGAGGATGGACCTATATTCGCCTATTGCGTTGGGAGTCTTGGCCCTGCTAGTGGTCGCAATTCAAGCGGCTTACCGGCTGGACTTCAGTTGGAAGGCCTTAGGAGATTGGCTGCTACTCCACGTCTTCGTAGAGGTGTCCTCTGGGTATTCCACTCCATCCTTGACAGCACCCCCGAGTACTCCATCAAGTACCAAGCAGAAAAAATGGGATACCCCTACAGTGAGTAAGCAGCGGTACCCACTGTATGCTTATGAGAACGTGCAGTTCTGGTGGACCATAGTGCTGCTCAGTACCTTACCCCTGGTCTATTGGGGATTCTGGGTGTCCTTTATCTGGATTATGGCCTACGGCGTTGCCATGACCTATTATGAGCTATTTATTGGGGCGCCCAAGCAACTCAAGGCCTACAACGCTGACCGCATGGTCAAGCTGGAAGCGGCGGTCGAGGCAGAGCGTATCCTGAAAATAGAACAGTTTGAGGCGGAATTGAGGCAGGCATTGCGTACCGAGGCCCATGCTAATACTCAAGCGGTATTGGATAGGTCCTCTGCTGTAATAGCTGAGTGGAAACTGCGCTACGAATTCGAGCCACCGGACGTGTCGCAATACAAGTGGCGCCGGATCCGGCCGAACTACTCGGTAGAGTTTGCACGGACTTGGATAGAGAAGAACAAGCCGCCCCAGATGGCGCTCAAGCCGCTCTACTCGCCGCTCGAACCAGTCGAATTAGAAGCCATAATGCAGCGCAGCCGGGATCACCTTGCCCAAAAAACCGCGGACTTGACAAGTTGCTGGCAGGGTGATAAGATTCCTTATGAGGACCGGCGGTGAGGGTTAACTATCTTTGTAAGGTTGGCTTCGGCCACACTACCCTTTCCAAATTTTGTCTTCATGGATTTATGGATCCCCGAGCCGAATGTAGTGGGTTAACGCTAAATTTTACCCATTGCTCTAACTTGTTCGGGGATTCTTTTCTCACGAAAGAGGCATCATGATTCGCTCGGTACGTGCCAAGTTCCAGGTCAAGGAAATAACCAAGTACGCCAACAATCCCGGCGCCAATGTTAAATTGGAGGCGGTTACCAATGACAAGGGTGAGAACGAAGCCTTCTGGAACGCCACCCCCAGCGGCACCCTGACCATGTTTATTACCAACGACACTGACTTCCTCCGGCTGGGAGACAACTACTACCTGGACTTTTCTTTCGCTCCTAAGTTCTAATTCCTTAGTGGAGGGCCGATCTGGAAGGGTTATCGAACGGGCTCAGCCTATTGTAAAGCTGAGTTACAATACCCTTCCTAAACTCACTTGCCCTCCTTGCACTTATCCGCTCTATCTTTGTTTCCACACCGGAGGAGGAAGTCGATGTCGTACCTGAAGAGCCAAGCAGTAGCCCCAGGGAAAACCCGCGATACCCGCACATTTAAGGTGGACAAGTGGACCCGGCTCGACCGCTTCCTGATGCTGGGAACCGAGTCCGCTACGTACTATGCCTCCGAGGGGGAACTGACCTTTACCAATGTGCTATCGGTTGAAGAGTGCCTGGCGGAGGATTATACGCGCGCCATCAACCGCATTGTGGACATCAGCGAACAGGGCCGCGCCCCCAAGAATGAGCCGGCACTCTATGCCCTGGCTATGGCTGCTAGCGTAGCAGATGGTCTCGCAGATAACCATATTTGGCATCTTACCGGAACAGCCACTCGTGCCTATGCCCTTGCCAGGCTGCCCAAGGTGGCCCGCACCGGCACCCACCTGCTGCACTTTGTCAGCTATGCGGAATCCCTGCGGGGCTGGGGCCGCGGCCTTAAAAGCGCCGTGGCACGCTGGTTCCTGGACAAGAGCCCAGAGGATCTGTTCTACCAGGTCATGAAGTACCGGCAGCGGGACGGCTGGAGCATGCGGGACCTCCTGCGGCTCAGCCACCCGGATGTGATGGACACGTTCTGGGATAAGACCCGCACCAACCAGTACAACCTGGTCTTTGAGTGGGTCACCAAGGGCTGGCCGGATGCCCCAGAAATCCCTGTCTCGGCGCCCACGGTTGTGCGACGTATTGGCGCCTTTGAGACGCTGCAAAAGACCAAGCAGGTGGGGTTGGCCGCGGAGATTATTAACCAGTACAACCTTCCCCGAGAAGCGGTGCCCACCGAGTTGCTTACCAGCCCGGTAGTGTGGCAGGCGCTTATCCCCAACCTGGGAATCACGGCGCTCATCAGGAACCTGCCTACCCTTACCCGGGTTGGCCTGCTCACGGACCGGAACCTGGCAGTAGGGGACATTGTAGAGCGCCTCACGAACCAGGCAGAATTGATTAAGGGCAGGGTCCACCCGCTTAACCTGATGGTGGCCGCGCTCACCTATGGGTCCGGCCGGTCTCTGCGAGGCAGCAGCACTTGGACCCCTAACCCGGAGATTGTGACTGCGCTGAATAATGCATTCTATCTGGCCTTCAAGGCCGCGGTCCCGACCGGCAAGCGCATCCTGTTGGCCCTGGATGTGTCCGGCTCCATGGGTTCCGGCGCCATCAATGGGGTACCCGGCCTGACCCCTCGCCGTGCGGCGGCAGCCATGAGCCTGGTTACCGTGAACATTGAGCAGAATACCGAGGTGGTTTGCTTCAGCGGCGACGGTGGATACCGGTTTGCTGATAGTACTGCCATTAAGCCATTCCCCATCGATAGCACCATGCGGTTGGACCAGGTGGTGCAAATGATGGACGATGTGCCCTTCGGCAGCACCAATCCCGCCCTGCCCGTCCTGTACGCTCTGGAGCACAATATCCGCCCGGAAGTGTTCTATATCCTGACGGACTCAGAAGCAAACACCGGCAGAGTCACCGCAAGCCAGGCGCTGGAGTCCTACCGGCAGAAGACCGGGATTAAGGCCAAAATGGTAGTGAGCGCCTTCACGGCCAATGACATCTCTGTAGCGGACCCCAATGATCCTCTCTGCCTGGACATCTGCGGCCTGGACTCCGCGGTGCCGGCCCTGATCAGCGACTTCATAAAGGGGGATTTGTTTTCCGGGTAATGCTGTGGTATACTGAGCATGACCCGAGCGGGTTCCCTGCTCTACAGCGGCCCACCATCAGCCACCAGTGATGGTGGGCCATTGCTCAATTAAAGGAAGTTCATCATGTACGGTCCAGACAGTCTCATCGTCTTGTTGGTTGTTGTTATTCTTGTCGTAGTGTTGGTCCGGGTGCTGTAAGAGCCCCATTGCTCAGGACCAAAACGGTAATGGACCTGTCTGTTAAACAGGATTTAGTAGGTTCGACTCCTACCTGAGCAGCCCATGCAAATGGCCGCGTAACCTGGGTGGCAAGGGTACCGTCTGCTAGCTCGGACGGTCTTCGCAGGTCCAAATCCTGCCGCGGACACCAAGCCTTTATAACTTAGTAGGCAAAGTACCGATCCTGTAAATCGGGAAGCTGGGTTCGAGCCCTAGTAGAGGCTCTTTCAAGGAGGTACCCCCATTCATGAATCCGGATGCCCTCAGCACCCCGCCTGCTCACATTGATACCGGGTCGTCAACCACCTTCCAAATGACCCCGATCCCAACCCCAGTCCCACCCCTAAGAATCAGCAGGGCCTTTAGGGAACTGGCGGCGCAGTTTGGCGCTACGGCAGCAGAGACCATGCTACACCCCACCCCGAACCAGGTACGCCACGAGCGTCGCGGGCAGGAAGCCTGGGCCCGCCAGCACTACTTCACCCTGCCTGGCCGGAAGATGCGCAACATTATCAGACGCAAGAGCATAGCAGACCAGTAAGGAACACACCATGAGCGACCGCATAGATCTTGAGTTGAAATATGGCCTGGACCAGAAATCCTTATTTGTCACCGTGGATACCAAAGCGGACCCTGCCGCGGTGAGTAACCGCTACATAACCGTGCATCTGCCTACCTCGGAGAACTACAGCAAGGCCAGCTTTGAGGTAACCAGCACCGGCAAGGCCAAGCTGGAAGTAATCTATGATAGATTGGCGGAAACGTTCCTGGTCAATGCCCTGATCACCGCGGGGTCCTCCACCTATGATGTGGTGGTTACCGTGTCCTCCCCCAGGCACACTGGTGTAACCGTAACCGGGATAACCGGCATACCTATCCAGGTACCCGGCCTCCTGTAGCCGTGCGTCCCCCCTGCCCCCCAGCCGGTAGCATCAATGATGTTACCGGCTTCTTTATGTCGTGTTCTACTCTTGTGGAGGGGGGTTTCCCCTGCTATTATAGAGGAAAGTCACCCAACTTAGTTTCCTTTGGATACCCCCATGCACCTAGCCCGCCTCGTCGCCACCATGCTCATTGCCCTGATGGCCCTGATGGCCCTGCTGCCCCTATCCGGCGCGCGGTCGGCGCCTCCTCCTGCTCCCGTTACCACGGTCTATCTGGTACCTAGCTCAGACCTTCCCACCACTGTTCTCTCTGATGCGGAGATTGCCCGCACGGCACAGGCCCTCACCGATTGGGCGAACGCCGGCCTGGCCCCTGCCTGGCGGCTCTCCGCTGTTAAAGTGGTTGCCGTGCCACGCGGCGCTCCCGCGCTGCCAAGCACCGCCTGGTACTTGAGCCTTATGCCCCGCACGGATGCCTGGGGGGTTACGGGCTATCACTTTGAATCCAAGACCGGCGTGCCCTACGGCGAGATTGGGGTCGAGGATGCGATCAACTATGATTTCACCTGGACCGTCTGTGTTAGCCACGAGCTAGCAGAGATGTTGGTCAACCCCTATACCAATTACTTTGCCCTTAACGGCTCCGGCAAAACAGCCTTTGCCCGCGAGGTCGGTGACCCGGTTAGCAACTCAAGTTACAAGTGGAGTGAAAACGGCATAACCTATCGATTTACGGATTTTGTATACCCGAGCTACTTTACCCCCGGCGCGCCCTACCCTTATGACAAGATGCACCTGATAACCAGGCCGTTCGGTTTTCTGCAGGGTGACTATCAGCTAGTATTCGGTGCCGGCCCACTCATTCCATTGGCTAAAGGTTAGAAAGTAATGGCCTCCACTTCCACACAACCACCCGGTCCTCCGGCTGACGCGCAGGGGCGCACGGCCACGGATCCTACAGTCAATGTGCTGGCGCTTGTGCAGGAGGCGGTCAAGCGTCTAGACGATATGAGCCGTGAAACCACGCGCCGCCAGGATGATATTTCCGCGGCGGAAAATAAACACATCCGCGAGCTAATGACAATGCAGAACCACTATGATGAACTGCTGCGCCAAAAAGAATCCGAGCGCCTGAATGCCATCCGCACGGTAGATGTAGCCGCGGTCGCGGAGGCGTCTCGCGTGGCAGCCGCCCAAGCGAACGTGCTTGCGACTCAGCTGGTGACCAATGCGGAAACCCTGCGGACGCAGGTGGGTACTGTTGCGACAGCAACGGCTATCGCGCTGGCCAACGCTTTGGAGCCTCTGCAGAAGGCCATTGAGGACCTGCGCAAAACCCAGTACGAACAGCAGGGGCAGAAGGCCGCACAGGTAGAGAACAAGGGGGATGCGAACACAGGCCGTGGGCTCAGCCAGCAGCTACTTGGTATTATCATAGCCGCTTTTCTTGCCGTAGGCGCCATCTGCGTTACCATCATTATTTCTACCCATAAGTAAGGAATACAACTATGAGCACCGTTACCCTCAAACAGGTGGGTCTCAAGCCACTGCCCCAAACTGGCGGAACGAATGTTGTGCTATTGCCGGCCGGGACGCCGGTGGTGGTTGATCCTACCTGGGTCCAGGTCAGCGCGCTGGGCCACACTGGCTGGCTACATAGTGCGGATACCGGCCCCGCGGTGATCCCGCCGCCCGCAGGTGTGCAGCCGGTCGGAGTGCCGGGGGTGTGGGGGCTGAAGTTTGAAGACGAGTTCAATACCGGCCTGCTGGACCCAACCAAGTGGACCCCAAACTGGTTGGGCGGTCCTGGCCAGGTCACCCCGCCGGTGAACAGCACTTATGAAACCGCCTGCTATGACCCTGCTCAGGTTATGGTTAGTAACTCTATGCTCATTTTAACAGCGACCGCCAAGCCGCAGACCATTAACGGTAAGGTGTATCCGTTTAGCAGCGGCATGGTTCAGAGCAGCGGCAAGTTCAATTTCACCTACGGGTGTTTTGAAGCCCGCATCTGGCTACCGGCTGGGGCTGGCATGTGGCCTGCATTCTGGACTGATGGGCAGACCTGGCCACAAGACGGCGAGATTGATGTGCTGGAGGCGTCTGGCACGGATGCGTCATGCTCCTACCACTATCACTACCCAGGTGGTGGACCGGGCGGTAACTCAACCGTGGTCGGCTCGACGGCCGGTTGGCATACCTACGCCGCTGTCTGGGAGCCTTGGGTGATTACCTGGTACTACGATGGGAAACCGGTCTGGCAGTATACCACGGGCATTACTTCTTCTCCTCAGTACCTTATCCTAAACCTCGGCTTGGACTCTGCCCAGTCAGCGGTACCGGCCACCATGCGCGTGGATTATGTCAGGGTCTGGCAGCACTAGGCGGTTAGGTAACCGCCTGCACCCCGCCCTGCTTGAGTTTCAGGGAGCCCCAGTTGCCGCTCAGCAGGTCATATTCAACACCACCGACCAGGTAGAGCTTACAGCCCCAGTACAGTTCCACTATGGTATCCAATGGGCACAGCTCATTAAAGAGCGTGTTATTAGTGTCCGTAGGCGCTAGGCTAATCGCTGCCAGGCCCCCGGGGCCGTTGGTGATGCTTATGCTGCCCCCGACCAGGCTCTTGGTAATCAGGGCGCCGCGCACATACCCCGGCAGGCCCAGGGTGCCCACGCTAAGATCAGCGTCCAGGGCATCATACTTCACCAGAAATCTAATATCCACCACGTCGCCGGTAAGAGGATACACGCTACCGTCTGGGTAGGTACACGGAATCAGAATCGCCTGCGTGGTGCCTCGGGGGATGCTAAGAATGTTATCGCTATTAGCCATCATCTTTCTCTTTCTTTAATTGGCCAGCTGTAGCCAGGCCTTGGGGTACTCTGCCGCCACCAGGAGGGCCAGCGGAGTATCCTCCACCCCCAGAAGGGCCATTGGATTGCCCGTGGCCACCAGGAACGCTATGGGGCTGACTCCGCTGCCCATCACCACAATCAGCGCGGGGAGGTCCTGCAGGGTGAGGGACTCCAAAAGCGTTTGCAGAGCCTGAGAGCTTACAGTATCTGTAAGGAAAAGGGCATCCTGAATGAAGAATTGGCTGACCGGCTTTACCAAATCCTTTAGGGCAAGGATGTCAGAGGCGGTAAACACCACGGTCGGGAAATTGACCAGCAGGAAAGCCGCATAGCCCGGCACCATGGCCGCTAGGGAGTACCCCTTACCCTTTGCCCATGCCGGCAGCGGCACCTGGCTGCTGGGCTCCACCAACTGCTGCCACTTGAAGAATGTTGGTGCAAACATGCTGGGTGCAGCCTGATTCAGGTAACCGGTAGCTGGCAGGGCCCTTTGTGGTAGGTTAGGGGTGGAGTACCATTTGTCCACCTTGGTGCGCTCCGTAAAGGCCAGGGTTGTAGGACCGACCAGGGTAGGCCAGAGGGCCTGCTGCCGGGCCTTATCCCACAGGGGTCTTTCCGTTTCCTTAAACCATTTATCAAGCTGGGCAGCCTCTTTGTATTTTGTAGATAGAGGGCCCGCAGATACAACTGGGTAGAGGTATTGCAGCCTCTTTGCCGCGGGCACCATATCTGGGTTATTCACGTACCACTTATGCAGCGGCAGATTTTCCTCCCACCCCGGGGACACTGGGTTAACCATGGTAGGCCACGGGGCCTGCTGCCGAGGCCTATCCCAATTGGGCCTGGCCGTTTCCTTGTACCAGGCGTCCAGCAGGGTGCCTATGGTTTTAGCAATGGTCCGGGGGTTTTCCACTGCGGTGGGGAACAAATGCTGCAGCCTGGCGGCTACAGGCATATAAGGAGCATTAAATGCCCATTCGTCAGGGGTTAGTGTCTCTCTAAAGACCGAGCTAACAGGTCCATCTTGCCGGGTAGGGTTAAGGTGCTGCAGCCGCGGCCTATCCCAAATCTTGTCTGGGTATGTGCCCAGCCACTTATCAGGGGTAGCCCTCTCCGGGAAGGTGTTGGATACCGGCCCAAAGAAGGTGGGGTTAAGGTGCTGCAGGCGGGGTCTATCCCAACGGGGGGTTTCGGTATTCTTAAACCACTTATCAGGGGTGGCTCTTTCCGGAAAGACGTTGGATATAGGATCAGTCAGGGTAGGCCAAAGGTGCTGCTGCCTTGCCATGTCCCACTTAGGTGTAGCGGTATTCACAAACCAGTTTGCCGCCCTAATGGGGGCCTGCGGGTAGGTAGGCTCCGGAGAGGCCGCGGGGTACAGGAATTGGTTCCTGGGCCGATCCCAGCGGGGTCTTTCCGTTTCCTTAAACCACTTGGAAAGTACAGGGGCTTCTGGGTAATAGTTGGAAACGGGCCCCACAAAGGTCGGGTCCAGGTGCTGCAGCCGCGGTCTATCCCAAATCTTATCCGGAAACACCGGCGCCCACTTATCTGAGGTGATGCGCTCTATGTACATAGTAGGCCCAGCCTGGATAGTGGGGTCCAGGTGCTGCAGCCGGGGGGCATCCCAAACCTTGTCCGGGAACACCGGCAGCCATTTGTCTGGGGCGCTGGCCTCTATATATGTAGTGGAAACGGGCCCAGTAAAGGTTGGATGCAGATACTGCAGCCGCGGCCTATCCCAAACAGTGTGCTCGGTGTTCTTGAACCATTTATCCACCTGAGGGGTTTCCGGGAAGACGTTAGATACAGGACCTACAAAGGTTGGGTCCAGGTGCTGCAGTCTAGGTATGTCCCACTTAGGAACTGCAGTGTTCACGAACCAATTAGTAACCACCGGAGGGGGCTCGGACTTAACCGGCTCCTGCAGCACGGAAGGGTATAGGTATTGATTCCTAACCACATCCCAGCGTGGCAGTTCAGTGGCCCTGTACCATTGATCTAACTGGGCGGGCGGCGCAAAGAGCAGCTTCTGCGGACAGCTAATAAAGCTCTGAGCGTCAGTGGTAGATACCCGGTCGGAAGTTACGGCGGTTGTACCGTCCGCGAACAGGGTCAGGCTGCTGGAGGAGGGCGTGGACGTATAGGCGACCGCCGCCTCAATGATTATATAATCACCATAGATGGCAGTAAATGCCGCGCCGGAGACCACTGCATAGAATGCGGTCTTCTCGGTAGTGATAAGATCCGAATTACCTATAAGCGCCGCGGAGGCGATGGTGGTACGGATCGCTCCGGTCGCTCCGTTAATAAGCAGGATGCTCACCTGCGCGCGGCAGATTATACTAAAAGAACTTAGCATGCCGCATCCAAAGGTCCAGTTAACTACACCAATACTTTGTGCAGCCAACCTTGGGGAACAGAACTGGCCCAATGGAACAGGGTTTGTGTTAACAACACCGGATACAGTAGAGGAAAGCTGACCGGATCCAGCTACTGTGTCTAATGCCCGAGCATTCGCCCCGGCAAAAGAGAGGTTTCCCGTGGCAACCCACCCCCCGAGATACCCACTGGGCAGCGGGATGCCCCCCGGCGCGGCCTCACCGAGGCGCATATAGAGAACGGTAGGCACGGCGGCGGGGAAGATATTAGAGACTGGCCCCGCAAAGGTCGGGTTAAGGTACTGCAGCCTTGGCGCGTCCCACCTGGGGGTGGGCGCTTGCGGGTACCATTTGTCTAACTGAGTGGTCTCTATCCACGTAGGACTGACGGGCTCGGTAAGGGTGGGCGCCAGGTACTGCAGGCGGGGCCGATCCCAAATCGGGTGCTCGGTTTCCCTATACCAATTAGTAACCAGCGGAGGGGGCGGCAGCCAGAGCAGCGTCTGCGGACAGCTAATAAAGCTCTGAGCGTCAGTGGTAGCTTGTCTGTCCGCTGTGATGCCGGTCGTGCCATCCGCGAATATAGTAAAGGTACTAGAGCTGGGCGGGGAACTATATATGGCACCCGCTTCGATAGCTATGTAGTCACCAGCCAGGGCGGTAAAGGCCGCGCCGGAAATCGTTACACTGAATGCGGTTGCTTCGGTAGTGGTCGCACCTAAACTACCCGATAACGCAGCAGTGATGTTGGTACGAACTGCCCCGGTTGCTCCGTTTACCAGGAATATCTGCATGTCCCAGCGGCAGAGACTGCTGATAGAACTCATGAACGCATACCCAATGGTCCACCAGCCCGCGCTGATGGTCTGCGCACACAGCGGTGGAGAGCAGAACTGGGCTGCCGCGGCAGGGCTAGCGATAGCACTGACACCGGATACCGCAGCGGAAAGCTGGCTTGATCCAGCTACTAGGTCCAATGCGTTGGCACTGGCTCCCGCGTTGCTTGGGTTTGTGTAGCTCCATGTACCAAGGTACCCACTGGGCAGCACAAGGCGCGTTGACGCGGCCTCACCAAGGCGCATATAGAGAACGGTGGGCACAAAAGTAAGTAATGGCTGTGCCCATTGCTGATATTGGTAGACTTTGCCGGCCATTAGTAGGGCACCACCCTGTCAGGCATAAAGAATGCAGGCGGGAGTTGGCTAGACATGTCTAGTTCTGGTGTCCAAATAGGCAGTCCTTGCGTAATGATGCCGGTGCTGCTGCTTGCCGCCGTGGCCTGGGTGATGGCCAGCGATGTGGGCGCGTGGTCCAGGGTTACTCCGCAAAGCTGAACAGCCCCCGAGGTAAAGTTGGTGATCTCGGTCCACTGGATGGTCAATGTCTGGCCCGCTGAGTTGGCCGTATAGGTGAACTGATACTTATTTATTAGGGTGCTACTCGAATTGGTAGTACTGCTGTCGCTATAGGCGGTGGCACTGGCGTCGCTCAATGTAGCGGTTATGGTACCCGCGGCTCTGCTTACGCTCACATAGACATTGACAACGCTGCTTGCGAGACTCGCCGGTACCGTAAAGGACCACCCACGTCCGACAATGTTTATCGCGATGGCAATGGTGGTGGAAGCTGTAGTGTCGGGCGAGCCGTCAGTCCAAGTTATGGTAGCGGGAATGGATGCCCGAAGTGCGGTAAATGCCCCGCCGACCTGCGTGAGACCGCTGATCCGATTAGCAACAGAACCACCGATTACCTTATGATCATCGGTGGTACCGGTTGTTAACCCCCAAAATCGCCAGTCCGCCACACCCGTGGCGGTAAAATCAATCGTGGGGGGTCCGGTGAGGGTGGTGATGGTTCCGGCGAGGCTACCCATGTTTCACCCTATGACAGACTGGAGAGGTTGGTCGCACTCCCCAAGGCCGGCGCATTGCCTACGCCGATGACCTGACTGGTGCAGCCGCCCGCCAGATAGAGTGCGGTGGCGCCGGAGGCGGTTGGCCCGGCGCCCCAGCCGACAATCGTGGAGGTGCCTGCGGTTGCCATTGGCCCATCAATTTCCGCGTTAGTTGCCGTGACCGATGGGTTGGCGCTGGTGGCGGCAGCAATTTTACCCGAATGGGATGTCCGTGCGTAACTGGTATAGGCCGCTTCATTAGTGTTTGCGACCTGACTGTTGGTGGGCAGGGTGGTATAGAATGAGATGTAGGCGCTGTTCGCACCTCCCGTGGTCCTACCGCTAAGTATGTCGATGAGGTAGTTGGCGCCCGCCACGGTCAGGCCGGCGATAGCATCGGTGAATGCCAAGGTAATGTCCCCGATTGGCACGAATACAGGACAAGAGGCCTTACAGGTTATTGCTGCAGAGAATGTGCCCGCGAAGATCATCGTGCCGCCGCTGGAGAGATTATAGGCCGCATAATAACCGGCAACAAACCCATCTGGGTGACCCACGGTGGGGAAGGTAATCACCCCGCCATTACTGCAGGCGCCTGCGCTGGCCGTGGTCGGGGATTGGAAAGCCTCGCGTTGATAGCCGCCGTAATTGGTGCCGGTGTTGGGCTCGGTAACGTTGCCTCCGGCAGCGGTAGGCAGGGTACTGGAGAGGGCTATGAAGACCGGCACCAGGGCCCCGCCATTCATGTAGGCAATGTTCCAAACCTGGTCGTTGGCCTTTTGTAAGTACGCGGTTGAGACGAATCCAGCCATTTATGTTATACTAACCATGAAAGAGGATTGATTATGCCTGAACACGCGCACCAAGGCCGGGAAATAGACACCGGGATTTATGAATTCTGGGACAACGGAGAGATCAAGGTCAAGAACCTTAGGGGCCTGATAAACCGTGGGGGCAAAGACTGCACGGCCCGCATTTATCGCCACGATGGCGGCGGCTGGGGTGGGGCAAGGGGCAAGATGCTCTGCGAGATTACCCTGATGGTGGATGAAAAAAGAATGCCACCCCCAGATTGGCTGCCCCCAGAGGAGCACCTGCTTGTGGAGGTGGCTGACTTTGTGCCCAAGGTTGTGGAACCGTCTAATGCTGTGCAGTGGGCCAAGAGTGTGGCGGAGTATAACCGTATTGTGAATACGACTCCTGTGGTCCCTTTGGAACCTTACGGCCGCAGGGAGGGTGAATATCATGGTCCTGCACCTGCTGCACCAGTAACTAGTCGGGGATTACAAGAAGAGGCTTCGATGCTATTCCCAGGCTTTCAGGTGTCCTGCATTCGGTGCGGCAGTGTGAACGTCTCGCTCACTAATGGCGCCGATAGGACCTACCTGGAGTGCGAATCCTGCGGGACCGTGTGCCGCATCAGGCTCCCTTGATATATCTTACCGGCCCCGGGGATATTGTTTGGCCAAGCGCCAATGGTGAACTGTACTTCATGGGCAACGATTCCCCCGACATCCTGCATGTAAGACTCTGCCGGAATCGTGATGGGTCGAACATGCTTCTGGATACGATGCTGGCGCCAAGGAACTTCTGGGAGGCCCGGATTGGCGGGGCCATAATGCCCAACCCGGCTGTGTATATCCGGGCTACCCGAGCAGCTTCGCCTTGGCGGCGGCAAAGGCAGCCTCCGCATGCGCAAGCTCTGCTTCAAACTTGGTTTCTCCGGCAGCCAGGCCATTCCGGATTCCGCCCACCGCGTCCAGCACTTCCAACAGGCAGCCGTGAATGGCGCTGAGGGTGGATGGATCATTCAAGGCATTGGTCAGCCGGGCAGCCTTGGCCTCTGCCGTGTCCAAAACCTCGGTGGCCTTGGCCTCTACGGTAGCTAATACCGTGGGGGTCCCATCATTGACCAGGGAGAGTACGGGTTCATTATCCATGGATGATATTTCTTTCTGCCTTTTCGGCAAGGTCTAATTGGTATTCCTTAGGGCGGCAGGGGTCACAGGCCGCTGCCCCGCAGGTCATGCTGCCGCACTTAAGGCAGTAGCCCCTGATGTGCCCACTGCCCTTAACACTAACAAAATGTGCCCCGCAGTGGCAACACTGGATGGTCTCCGCGACTACCTTCCCATCAATAATGATGTACCCGGATGGTTTAGACACAGATTGGGATCTGGGGATTAGGGTTTCGGTCCAGGGCATATAGGTTTCCTCCTCCTACTGCCGGCAATGCCGGAGTTATTCCATAAATAGAATGGTTGCGTCGGCTGAGCCAACTCCGGCGTTCACTGCCACGCACTGGCAGCCAATACCGTTGGCTGAAGTAGCCGGGGTAATGAACTCAGACCCAGGAGCGGCAACCCAGCGGAAGGTGGCCCGCTGATTGACCGCAACGTCCAGCAGGGTCATGCTGGCGGTATAGGTGGGCTCCGCGGAGGGGGCAACCTGTACCGCGGTAACCGCGGCCGGGTCGGCGGAATCCAGTGCCGGAGGGGTCAGGGCAGTACCACCGGTTGCGGCAACCGTGGAGCGCCGGAGCTGCCACTGCGCGGCATTATCGGCCGGAGTGGCAAAGTTGGACAGAACAAGATCATACACCGAGGTGCGGATAGTGGTACCGCCGGTCAAACCAAGAATGGTCTTGGTGGCTGCCGCGGTGATTGAACCTGTGGCGCTATAGCGTCGTGGAGTCATGGGTAGGGTTTCCTTTTATAGTTTTGAACAAACGGGGATGCAAGAGGCCTACTGGACTTAGTATAGGGGTGGCCTGGGGCCGCTACAATAGCACATCCCCTCACTGCGCGCTACTTGAAAATGGGCATGAACGCAAAACTGTAGGTAGTGCTGGGGGCCAAAGTTTTAGCATAAATCTGACACATCATAGTAGGATAGGGGCTGCCCAATAGTCCTACGGTATCTATATCATTTACCCATAATCCTGGTTGAGTACTACTCGTTCCAATCTCACTTATAAGTAAACCATTCAAAATAGGTACTCTTGGCAGCAAAGGAAGCGTATAATTATTTATCTCGGGAAAAATACCATCGACTGTAAAAGAGAATATGTATCGGGGAAAACTGGGCAACGTGTTGAGGGTAGTAAAAGTAATTATGCCCCCAGGGACGGTCGTAGGTACTATATTGATATGGTAATCATATACAAGTGCCGGGCTGTGTCCCCAAATTGGAGTAACCTCTACTCCAAAGTTCGGATAGGGAAACGTAAGAGGACCTAGGGGTTTATTTCTAAGAATACCCTTAATTATCAGGTCACCATTAAGGATGGTTTGTCTGACAAATAGTGTTTTTATATCATATACATTAATTGGGGTACCAGTAGTCATGCCCCCGGCAAGAGTCACGGTAGATGCGGCACCGGACCCGTCAGGAGCCAAAACAGCCGGAAACACGGGGGCCAGGGCTGCCAGCGTGGTAACCGGAAAGCTCACTACGGTATTGCTGGTGGTGGTTGTGGCTTTATATAGCCGGAGGTTCCCGGCAGTCGGGGCAGAGGGGGTGACACCTACATTTACGTTGACCACTACATAGGTACCCGAGGGGGTTATGTCAACATAATTATCCTGATTAGTACCGCCGCCGGCACAGGACACTGTTCCGGCAACTATTGCCACGGTTACCGGCGAGGCACCGGATGTCGGCAGAAGCACCGCCCAGGTTGCCGGTTGGGTAATGGTCAAACCGGTCGCGGCAGTGGGGATGCCCCCGCTCTGCAGGTAGGCATTTTGGGTCGGCACCAGGCAATTGAGGTCTGCCGCATTGAGCGGAAAATTGCCGGGATAATCAGCCCAGAGCGGTCCTTGATAGGTTAAAGGCATTGTTTTCTCTGCATTCCGATAGGCTGCAACCTATGGGCTAGCCCCAAAGGATCATATAGGAAAGAGTATAAGCCGTGCCGGCTGCCAGAGCAGCAGATATGGTAATCCCGACGCTATAGGTGCCAGCGGCAAGACTCACCACCGTTTGGGAAACATAGCGTGAGGTTCCACCAGCATTGAACGTATTGGTAAACAACACGCCTAGCATAACCTGGCTCCCAGTTGGGTGATAGGAGAGGGTTAGTAGGGTGCCGCTGGTAGGCGAGGATCCGGTGGTAAAGGTCACATTACCAGCATTGGCAGTCCCATTGACTGTTAACCCAGAGGGGCCGCTGCCGGCCGCTGCTCCAAAGGCCGCGGAGAGGGTGGGAGTACTAACAAATCTTATGAGTTGATTGTTATATACATCACCATTAAGGGTAGTCGTCCCGCCCACGGTCAGGTTGTCTGCCAGGGTCACTAGGGCAGCGGCATTGCTGCCATCCGTGAGCATGGCACTGCTGCTGACAAGGGGATTGGTATTGGCCACATTAGTAAAACTAGAGACCGCGCTGTTGCTGCCGTTAGTGCGGGCATAGTACAGTCGCAGCATGTTGCTGGCGACTGCTCCCGGGGTAAGCCCCGCGGCTACCATGGTTACATGGTATGCCCCGCTGTTGTCCACGTCTACATAATTATCCTGGGACACGGACCCGGCAGCGCAGGTTACCGTGGTGGCGGTTGGCTGAATGAAGGCTATGCCGGTACCAAAGTTGATCACCGCCTGCAGGGCGGGCTGGTTTATCACTGGGGGATTGGCCGCGGTGGCGCTGCTGGCGATACCGGTTGGGCTATTGATGAGATAGGACATCTGCACCAGCAGAAAGGCGTTGAGCAGGCTCTGCTGTAGGGCGGAGCCCGGGGTGGCGCCCGCGGTGTCAGTGACCGCGGGACCATTATAAATAGTCATTAACCGTACACCCTAGCATTATCCACCAATGACCAAGGATCCGAGATGTCGGGGGATTGGTGTAAGGGGAATCGTGCTTGGCATTCGGGGCAGCCGTGCTGGACCATCACCTCCGCGTGGTTAAAGCGGTTGTGGGAGGGCATCTTAATGACCGCGCCGCAGGAGCAATCCACTCTGCCGGCGCCTTCCGGGATCTCTATAGTTTCCTCAATGTGTTTCTGAGAGCGCGTAATAACCTGCATGCTTACCCCGCAATCGTGTAGCTGATACTGCAGCCCGCATTGTTGCTCACCGCCTGAGGCGAGAGCACAAAGCGCCCGTACCATATCCCTGACGCGGAGGCCGCAGCCGTGGTTAGCCAACCCCCAGAGTACTGCCCTGGGGTAATGGTGCCCTGCACGAACGTATAGGTGAGCACCACTGACCGGCCCCCAATGCCAAAGCCGCTGGGTACCGCGGTCACCGCCGTGCTGAATTGGATCCCCGCAGGGGCGCTGCCGGGGTTATCCGAGGTGCTGCCATTGGCCACCACCCAATCCCCGCTGGTATGGGTCTTGGTAGTGACATAGCTGGTGATGTTCACATTAGTGGCGCTATTGGCGGTAACACTGCCGGCCACACCCTCCGCGTTGCTGGTGCCCAGGCTGACCGTGATGCCCGTGCCATAAAGGGTATCGAGCCCTACTGTAGCACTTACTACCCCAGCATTGTTGTTGTTCTGCTTTATGCCGGTATTGCTGGCGTTAGCCTGAAAAGTGCTGGCGGCATTGGCCGCTTGGTAGGAGGGTGCCCCACCACTGTACCCGGAGGCACCGGTTGCGGAGACAGTAAGCGCGGTCTGCGCGCCAGGAGTGATGGTCCCATTTAGGGTCACCGCGGCTACAGACTGGTCCAGGGCGAGGTAATTGGCCCCCACTGGACTGTTATGACTAAATACCCCTAAACTAGCAACAGCGCCCAAATCAGTGATGATGTTAGAGGTAATGCAGCGGCTCTCCACCAGGGCGGTCTCCGCGTTGATCACATCAAAGACCACTACCGTGGCTCTGCCTTTAAGGTTACCCTGCCTGGCGACCCGCAGGAGGTCCGGCATGTACACCTCGCCGCGGCCTCCCCTAAGCTGTTCGGTCTGCAGGCTGCCCCACACTCCCGGCAGGCAAATGTGGGTGCGGGGATGCCCATCTGGGGCAAGGCCCGGCAGGTAGAGGTTAGGGGTTTTGCTTTGGTGCGGCAGGAGAACCATTGAAATCCTTACTGAGGCGGACTGATCTTGGCCACTACCGCATTAGGAATGGCCTTGGAAATGGGAATGCCGGTCTTCAGAATGGAGAGCAGCGGCGCCCCCAGCAGCACTGCCACACCACCAATATAGTGGTTAGCGGTTGCATTGCCTAACAGGGCGGCAACCAGCACAATGAGGCCGGCCAGCAGGAGGGTGCCCAGCACGGTCAGAATAATATAGCGTTCAGTAACCGGGTCCGAGGTGGCGTTGGCCAGTACCTTATCGGCAATGTCTTGAATTTGGGCGGTGACCGCTGCCTTGTGGTCATTGATCAGGCCGGTAACCGTGGTCGTCAGGGCTGTTTGGCCCTGTGTTACCATAGCGTTGACATCGCTGGTAACCTGATTCGCGGTGTTGGTGACCGCGGCCGCAAGATCATTTGTAGTTTGATTGACCGTGGCTACAAGATTATCCGCCACTGCCTGGGCGGCTTTGGTAGCAATGGGCTCCGCGGTATTGGCGATCATGTCATTGAGGACGGAAGCAGTGATTGTAGTGGGGGTCGAGGTGTCTGGCATGGGTGAATCCTTTATTTAGCCCAGGGGACCAAAGTTAAGATAGGTGCTGGAAGTCGGGTCAAATAGGGTGCCGGCAGGCATCAGGGAGGTACAAAATTGTTTGAGGAGTGCCTTTGCCGGATTGTCTATTCCGCCCGAGGTGCCATACGCAAGACCGGGGAGGCCGGGGTACGGGGGGTTAGGGAGCACAATAGATACTCCGCGGGTGGCAAGTTGGGCCACGGTCACTCCACCGCCAACCACGGTGCCGAATCCCGTAGAGGATGCAACAGTCGCGGTAAGTGTGGAAGGGGTCCCATTTACCACCTGTGCGATTTGCTGACAGATAAAGTATAGACTTCCCTGCTCTCCGGAAACAGGGGACACGGTAACAATTCCAGTTCCCGGAACCACCAAGGGTGCGGCCGTGGTACCTGTTCCACTCGTGACGATGCCGGTTGGGGCATCCGCCAAGGACTTTGCTTGCAGGCTGCTGGAGAGTCGCAACTGGTAGGAAGAGCCTGGTTCTCCCAGAATATGGGGCGCGTTGAGGTCGGCACCTTTGGCCAGTAGGTACTGGCCTGTGGCAGTGCTTACCCCAAAGCTGTCGGTGTATTCATAGGTATCCGCGAACTGATCCGCGACAAAGGTTACCAGGGACCCAAAAAAGGCTTGCTGCAGGGGGCCTGGGGTCCAGTTAGGGGGCATGCCCATCTTCCCGATAAACAGGGGGTTACCGGCTGCCGTGGGCGACCAAGCGTAGATACTGAAGCTGCGGGCCCAGGCCATCTGCCCCTGCGTGTTAACGGTTAAGTTAACCGTGAATTGTGCATAGCGCCCCACGGCGGTGGGCATCAGGCCGGCATCAATCATATGAGCGCCGCTGGATGGTAGCACTATCCCGAGCAGGGTGAGCGCGGTGGTGGTGCCATTGATGATGGTGGAGTAGGTGTTGGCGCCTGAGTTGGTGGTCGGGTCCGGATTGGCATTGAGTATTACTTCAGAGCTGTCCACCGCGGTGACCGGCATCGGGGTTCCCGAGGGCGGGGCGTAGGATCCTACAGTAAAGTTTGCAATGGCAGGACCGGTAAGCGCGGACACGGATACGGTGGCGGCGCCGTTAGGGAAGAAAGCATCCTCGTGCTCATAGAGAAACCACTGTGTAGCCGGGTCGGTGGCATCCAGAATGGGGGTGGTATACTGCCCGGCAGTGGAGCCGACTGCCGTGAAAAAGGATACCGAATCCAGAATCACCATGGACGCATCCGTGGTGAAGGTCGCGGTATGGGTGCTGGTTAATGGACCATTCACCAATAATGCGACACCCGGCACCGTACCGGTAGCGTCATAGGTGGTACCGGTATTGAAGGTACCGCCTACCCCGCTTGGTGCGCCACCTGGCAGGGTCTTGGTCATAGTGTAGGTGGTGCTGCCGGTTGCCGTAATGGTCCACAGCGCGGCTATAGTGCTGGCCGCTGCTATTTGCCCCTGCGTGGTGGATCCTGTAGCAGAGACCTTGTTGTATAGGCTACTGGTGAATAGGGCTACCGGCGGATTGATAACCGGCAGGGCCGCATCATAGAACCCAGTATGCGTAATGGTTACCGCGTGCTGGGACAGCCCATCCAAATATACGGACACTGTGATGGTTTGATTGCCGGTGTCATAGATAACGGCCGGCTGCTGATCAATGGCAATGGCTACATGGGCGCCGTTGCGGGCCTGCCCGCTCTGCAGGACATGGGTACCGTCAGCTATATCCCCAGCATTGAAGCCCATGCCCGGCTGCAGGGAGCCGGTTAGGCTGATCTGCACCATGGCTGTGTTGGTTGGCGGTACCAGGGTAACCCGGTCTGCGTA
>OCZT010001823.1_pt1 | contig 22145 bp, 14 predicted proteins | sample 1539031 | NCBI WGS metagenome assembly OCZT01 (sample SAMEA3539308, study PRJEB22396) | soil metagenome | biome: tundra; feature: field; material: soil | place: USA | collected 2010-05 | depth 0.15 m | reverse complement strand
CCGCCCAGTCCTGCACCGCCCAGTCCTGCACCGCCCAGTCCGCCAGTTGTCCCTCCGCCCAGTCCGCCGGTTGTCCCACTGCCTACGCCGAGACGCCGGGAGCTGGTGGTGTTCGTCGGTAGGGCGGTGCTGAGGTCGGCCAGAACGACTTGCTGGCCGGCGCTCAGACCCGACATGACCTGTGTGATGAGCGTGCCGGCATACCCGGTCTTGACCAGGGCCCGCGAGGCCACACCGTTCTTGAACGTCATGGCCATTGCCTGACCATTTCCAAGCGGGGTCAGCGCCGAGTTCGGGACGGTCAGCACCATGGCCGCGGTACCGATCAGCAGGCTGACGTCGGCACGAGAGCCGGATGCGAGCGCGGGCAGCGCGTCAGGGACGAGAACAACCACGGGGTAGACCGGACTGCTGGACGTGGCCGACGCCTGTGCGGACCCAGCCCCCTGAGTCGTCGCCTTGCCCGCTGTATTCGTGGACGTGGCCGTGGATGGAAGCAGGCTGATGGAAGTCACTGCACCTGGCGCGGAGCTGGTTGCCCCCTGTGGTGTGACGTTTGCCTTCTGACCCACGCGCACGGTGGCCATCGAGGCCAATGGCACGTTGACGGTCACCTCGACGGCGCCGGTGCCCACGATGACAATGTTCGTACTTCCGCTGGAGGCTCCTTTCACCAAGGTGACCGAGCCCACCGTTCCAGCGATGGACGACTTCAGGGTGGCTGAGGTCATGTTGGCCTGCGCGCTGCTCAGCGCGTCCTCGGCGGTGGTGATGGCTGTTTGGTCAGACACGACACGAGAAGCGCTGGACTGACCCGACCCGCCTGTTTGCCCTGCCGATGACGGTCCGCCCGATGACAGTCCGCCAGAGGACTGGCTGGTTGAGGACTGGCTGGTTGACGAGCGGCTGGTCGACGACTGGCTGGTCGACGAACGGCTGGTTGATGACTGACCGGTCGCCGCGGAGGTACTTGCCGCAGTGGACGCCGTCGCGGTGCCCGCGGTCGTGATCGCCAGGGTCACGGATATCATGAGTTCGGACTGGGTGCGGGTGAGTGCCTGCTGGTCCCGCTGTATTTGTTGCTGTGTCGGAGCGGTTCGCAGGGCGGTGATACAAGCCTTGGTCTCCGCGTTGGACGGCGCGGTCGTTGTTGCCGTAGCTCCGGTCGTGGGCGCCGTGGTCGTGGGCGACCCGGACGACGTCGGGGAGGTAGTCGCAGAGGTGGCCGAAGCAGGCTGCCCGGTTGGCAAGAACGATGCACACGTGGTCAAGGCCACAGATGCCTGGCCGAGTTCGGCTGTGATGGCCTTCTGGGCGCTCGTCACGCGCTGCTGGGCCTGAGTCAGGCTCTGGCTCGAGCTGGCACCTGATCGCCCGGACGGCGTGGCCACCCGCGGGCTGATCGTTGGCGTCGCCGTCGGAGCCGGCGTCACAGTCGTGGCCCCCGCTGCGCCGCCGGTGCCGCTCGTGGGAGTGGTGGTGGTGCTCTGGTCGGACTCCAAGGTGGCCTTTGCCTTGGCCAGGGTTGCCTGGGCGGCAGTGACGGCGCTTGCCAGCGGCACGGGGTCAATGGTGGCCAAGGACTGGCCCGCGGTGACGGTGTCTCCCACGGATACAGCCACGCTGGTGACCGTGCCGGCCACGGCGAAGCTCTGGTTCACCTGATTGACCCGCTGGACGGAGCCCGTCACGTTCAGACGCTGCTCCACCGATCCGGTGGTCACCGCGGTGGTCCGGTAGGCGTCGACCGGACTGGTGTTGGCATTGGCACGGGTCACTGCGGTGCCCGCCACGACGAGTCCGGCGGCGATACCGGCCGGGAGTGCCCGGCGTACCCAGGCCCGACGCAGGAACCGCTGTGGGTTCTTAGGCACCGGCGCTCCCTGCGGTGGGGGCCGAGCCGCCGCCGGCCCCTCGTCCGCCGAATCCTCCGCCGAATCCTGAGGAGCACGAACCGTTCACGGCCGGCTGCAGGATGATCGACGTGGCGGCGATCGAACCCGTATCGTCGGCCTTGCCCAGCGCCGTCACGCACAACCCGATGACCAGGGCCTTGGCGTTAGCGGCCCCGGTCCGGGTGTACTTGGTGCCAGCAGGGGTCTGCACGGTCTCGGTGGTGGGCGCGGCCGTGGTGGCGGTGCCGTTCGCCGGGCGGATGCTCTCAATGGTGAAGCCGGTGGGGTTGACTGCGGTGACCTTGCCGAAGGCGCCAAGTCCGCCGAACCCATTGCCACCGGCCCCGCTGCCGCCTCCCCCTGGCCCTCGGGTCCGTCCGGGGTTTGCCGCTCCAGATGTCCCGGGAGGTCGGGTCCCTCCCGTCCGCAGTCCGCCCGCGGCCGAGCATTTGCCGTTCACTGCGGCTGAGATCTCAACGGTGGCGGCCACGATCGGCCCCGAGGTGGTGCGGGGAGCCGTCGTCGGGGCCGCGCCAGCCGTACCTGCGCCCGGGCGGGCGCTGCGCGCCTGGACGCAGGCTCCTACTACGACATCGGAGAGCTTTGCCGCCACGGTGTTGGTGAACGTGGTGCTTGCCGAGTAGGTGACCGCCGTCTGGGCGCTGGTGCTCTGGACCTGCAACGTTGTGCCGCTGATCTGAGCCAGCAGCCCGGTGGCTCCAGGAAATGCCCGCCCGCCACCTGCGCTGTTGGCTGAGGCCGCCGTCGTCGGTGCGGCCGCGGCGTTTGTGGTGGCTGATGTCCCGCCACCACATGCTGCTACGAACATCACGGCGCAGCCTAGTGCTGCTCCTGCTGCGATCCGGTTCATGGTCATGTCGCTCACTCACTTCTCAGGGCGTCGATGGGGGCAAGGCGTGCAGCGCGGCTGGCGGGATAAACTCCGGCCGCGATGCCGATGATGAGGGCGACGCCAAGGGCGCCGATCCCGGCGACCGGAGGGATGGTCACCGGCTGGTTCAGGAAGTGTGGCAGGACCTGGGCACCGACCATGCCAAGGGCTATCCCGAGCACGCCGCCAACCAGGCCGAGGGTGCTGGCTTCGACCAGGAACTGGCGACGGACAACACGAGGGGTCGCGCCCAGCGCCTTGCGCAGCCCGATCTCACGGATTCGTTCGGTGACCGAGACGAGCATGATGTTCATGACACCAATCCCGCCAACCAGCAGTGAGATTGCGGCGATGCCGGCGAGCAGAACCGTCAGTGTCTGGTCAGTGGCCGTCGCTGTGCTCAGCAGGGACTGTTGGCTGCTGATGGTGAAGTCGGCAGCGGCTACCGTCACTGCGTGGGTTGCCAGCAACGTCTTCTGGGTCTCTTGGTATGCCGCAGACAGGGAGTCCGTCGAGTTGGCCTGGATGTAGAGGGTCGAGATACCGGAAGCGTTGCCGCTGCTGGCGATTCGGCTGCTGTAGGTCGTCTGCGGGACCAGCGCCTGGTCGTCGTCGTCGGTCGTCGTGGAGGAACCGGCGGTGTTGAGGATGCCGATGACGGTGATGTCCGTGCCGTTGATGTTCACGCTCTGGCCGAGGGCGTCCTGGCCGCCGAACAGCTCACTGGCAGTGGTCGAGCCGAGCACTGCAACCGGCGCCGCGTCGTTGAGCTCAGTGGTGGTGAAGAAGCGCCCCTCGGTCATGCTGCGAGCTCTTACGGCGAGCCAGTCCGGTGTCGTGCCGACAACAGTGGTCGTCCAGTTCGTTGTGCCCGCGGTGAGCGACTGTGATCCGGTGACAACCGGGGCAACCCTGGCGATGTCTGGTGCGACCACCGGGCTGGCGAGCGCTGTTGCGTCTCGGGTGGTCAGTGTTGACGCAGATCCGCGGCCGCCGCGGATACCGGTGGTGGTTGTCGTGCTGCCCGGGGAGACGATGAGCAGATTGCTGCCGAGCTGGTTGATCTGGCTGCGAACCTGGGCCTGTGCGCCCTGACCGAGCCCGACGGTGAGCATCACTGCCGCGATACCAATCAGGATGCCGAGCATGGTCAGTGACGAACGCATCCGGCGCGAACGGATGGCCTCCAGGGCAGTGCGGACCGTCTCGCCCCAGTTCATCGAATACTCGCAAGAGAGGAGACGCTCGAATCTATCTGCCCATCAGCGGCTATCTGTCCGTCAAAGATTCTCACGATGCGCTGGGCCGACTCGGCAACATCGTTCTCATGGGTGATGAGCACGATCGTGCGCCCCTGGTCGTGAAGCTCGGCGAAGAGTCGCAGGACGTCTGTGGTCGAGTGTGAGTCGAGGTTGCCGGTCGGTTCGTCGGCCAGGATGAGGGCAGGGTCGGTGACCAGCGCCCGGGCCACGGCGACTCGCTGCTGCTGTCCGCCGGAGAGCTCACCGGGACGGTGGTCGAGGCGGTCACCCAGGCCCACGCGCTCCAGGGCTTTTACGGCACGCTTCTTGCGCTCGGCTCGTCCCACGCCTGAGTAGCACAGGGGAAGCTCGACGTTTCGCCACGCCGGCAGTGACGCCAACAGGTTGAACTGCTGGAACACAAAGCCGATCTGGCGGTTGCGGACATGGGCCAGTGCTTCCTCGTTCATGGTGCTGACGTCTTCGCCGGCCAGGTCGTAGCTGCCGGAGGTCGGCACATCCAGACAGCCCAGAATGTGCATCAGAGTCGACTTGCCCGAGCCCGAGGGCCCCATGATGGCAACGTATTCGCCGCGGGCCACTTCCATCGAGACACCGCGCAGTGCCTCGACCTCCACCGATCCGGTGGCATACATCTTGCCGACGTTCACAAGCCGCAGAATCGGTGAGTTGTCTTCCTCGGGGAAGGGCAGGGCGCTCATCCGTTGGCCCCGCCGGCGCCTGCCGGAGGACCGCTGAAGCCGCCACCACCGTAGCCACCGTAGCCACCACCACCTGTGCCGCCACCACCGTAGCCACCGTAGCCACCACCACCTGTGCCGCCACCACCTGTGCCGCCACCCTGGCGCGATCGGGTGCCCCCAGCGCCGCCCGTCCGGAAGGCGGTGCCGACCACCTTGTCACCGGTCTTCAGTCCGCTGAGGATCTGGGTCACCGGGCCATAGGTCGCCCCGACCTTCACCGGCGTGCTCACCTGTGCTCCGTTAACGATCTGGTGCACGACTGTCTTGCCGCTCTCGGTGTGCAGCGCGTTGGTTGGCACGGTGAGCAAGTTCTCGAGCTGCTTGACGATGATGGAGACGTCGGCTGCTCCACCGGCATAAAGGCCCTTGGGACTTCCCGTGACAGTGATGGTCACGGGGAAGGTGGCGCTGCCGCTAGATGACGAAGAGGCAACGATGCCAATGGATTTGACCGTGCCGAAGATCTTGGTCGCGCTGCCAGTGGGTGTGATTTCGGCTTGCATCCCCTTCTTGAGCCTGGGCAGGTCGGCGCTGCCGACGCTGGCCTGGACCATCCAGGAGGTTTGTGAGATCACGACGATCTGGGCTGTTGAAGAAGATGAGGAAGAGCCGGAGTTGGCAGAGGATGAGGCCGCACCGCCGGAGCTGGCCCCCGTGGAGGCGGTGTTTCCCAGCTTGTCGCCCAGCGCGATGTTGACCTGCGCGACAGTTCCGGCAATCGGGGAGGTCATCGACGCCGCAGTCAGGGCGGTCTGGGCATCAGTGAGCTTGCTCTGGACATCCACGAGTTGTGCCTGGGTCGAGGCGATCTGGACCGCGGTGTCCCCGGCGCCCTGCTGAGCCGTCAGCTGGTCCTGCGTAGCGGTCACACTGGCCTGGGCCGAGGTGACCGTGCTCTGCAGGCTCGCGGAGGCGACCGTTGCAAGAATCGCGCCGACCTTGACCTGATCACCGGCAGCCACCGGCAACGAGGTGACGGTCCCGCTCACGGCAAAGGACAGGTCAGCCCGTTCAGCCGGCTGGATGGTGCCGGAGGCCGAGACGCTGTCACGGATGGTGCTGCTGGTCGCACTGACAAGGGTCGGGGCAGCGGCGCTTGACGAGGACGAATGCGTCACAGCCCAGGCCCCGCCCCCACCTACGACGACCAACGCAGTGACAACCGCGATAATGATGTAACGCCTCTTAAAGGTCGCTGCCCTGAGGCGCACGGGTATTCCTTTCATCGGGCGAAGTCGGTTACCGCGCCAACGGCAGGGTCCTCCCGTTGGCTGGGAGCATCCTGATAGCAGACCGTGCAAAGGGGGCGCCAAGCACATGGCCTGGTTCGGGGCGCCAAGCACATGGCCTGGTTCGGGGGGGTACCTGGTGTCCTTGTCGTCCAACCCTTGCAATCACCTGCAATGCCGGTGGTAATGGCGCGCTGGTAGGGGAGGTATCTGGCACGGAGGTTCGTTAGCCTGCTGTGGTGAGTCAGACCGAGCAGGATCCCGTCCAGCAACCGAACGCCGAGTCGTCCGGCCACGCTCGCTCCGCACCCGCGCCGGAGTCGATGTCTGGCGGCGCCGTCCCACGCGCGGACCGTGTTGCGGCGGCTGTGCGTACCTGGCAGCGGCACCTGGTGGACCTGGGCGGTCGCAATACGCTGCTCTGGTACCGGGACCTTCCATCCGGAACCCTTGACCTGACCACGGCACACCCCGGCGGGATGGCCATGCTGCTGGCCGGGCGCCCGACCAGGCTCTCCGACCTGGTACGCGAGCCTACGGCCTTGAAAGAGGCCCGACGCCGGGTTCGGACAATTCGTGCCAAGACCCTTGAGTTGCACGAAGAGCGTGGAATCACCGCCGGATACATCGCCGTTGGTATGGCGACCTGGCGCGTTTCGGGTGCGGGGCGCCCTCCGAGCGCGCCGGTGCTGCTGCGCTCGTGCCTGCTCAAGCCCACGGGCGCAGCACAGTTGGACTTCGATATCGATCTCGGCGAAGACGTGGAGTTCAACCCGGTTCTGGAGCACTATCTGCGCTCCGAGCAGGGCATCGAGCTCGACCCTGAGGCACTGGAGGAGCTGGCCACGTTCTCCAAGAGCTTCGACCCCCAGCCGGTGTACACCAGCCTTGGCCGCTTGTGTCAGCGCATCCCTGACTTTCAGATTGCGCCTCGGCTGGTGCTGGGCACCTTCTCCCTGGCCAAGCTGCCGATGGTCGCCGACCTCGCGGGGCAGGTTGAGCCCCTGGCCAGCCATGATGTCGTGGCTGCCCTGGCCGGTGACCCCGGGGCCCTTAAAGCCGTCCGGGAGACCGTCCCTGACTTCCCTGCCGACCCCGACCCGTCACGTGAGAACCTCGTCCTGGACGCCGACTCCTGCCAGCAGGCCGTGATCGATGCCGTGCGCTGGGGGGCGAACCTTGTCGTCAAGGGCCCACCCGGCACCGGCAAGACCCAGACCATCGCCAACCTGATCGCGTGCCTGGCCAGTCAGGGTAAGCGGACCTTGTTCGTGGCCGAGAAGCGTGCCGCGATCGAAGCCGTGATCGGCCGGCTCGAGCGACTCGGCCTGGGCGACCTGGTCCTGGACGTCGATGACGGCGCGACCAACAAAGCACGACTGGCCCAAGAGCTCGGTGCGACCCTCGAGCGAGCCACAGACGCGCAGGTGTCGGATACCGCAGGCATCGAACGCACCCTGATCGACCGGCGTGCCCGTCTGGTGAAGCACTGTGCCGCGTTGCACGACAAGCGAGACCCCTGGGGGGTCAGCGCATTTGACGCACAGGTCGCGCTGGCCCAGCTTTGGGCGCGCCGTACGCCGCCGATCTCACGGGTCCGCCTCCAAGGTGATGTCCTCAAGGGCATCAGTCGCGAGCGGGTCAGCGAGCTGAGCCAGTCCCTGACAGAGGCCGCGTCGCTGGGAGCATGGACGGTGGGGGAGTCCGTTGACGACCCCTGGTATGGCGCGCGGGTCATCTCCCCGGATGAGGCGGCGCAGGCCCTTGAGATCACGGACCGTCTTGGCGGCGACGGCATGGACGCCGTTCAGCAGCGCCTCGGTGCGGCAATGCGCGAGGTCGGCCTGCCTGACGCGAGGACGCCGGCGGACTGGGGTCGTGCGCTGGCCATCGTGGAGCAAGTGCGCCAGACGCTGGAGATCTTCCGGGTTGAGGTGTTCGACCTGACGCTGACCGACCTGGTTGGCGCCACCGCAAGCAAGCACTACCGCACCGCCAACGGGCTCCGGATCGGGGTCTGGTCGCGGATGCGGTTGCGGCGTCAGGCGCGCAGTCTGCTGCGCCCCGGCATCCCGCCAGAAGATCTGCACTCGGCGCTGCAGGTGGCCCAGGAACAGCGTGTCGCGTGGGCTCAGCTGGCCGGGACGGGAGGACGTCCTGGGGTGCCGAGCGAGATCGACGAATCCCAGCACACCTACGACGCTCTCGCGCAGGACCTGGGCTGGCTGGGCGCCCGGCTGGCTACCACGGTTGCCGGCGGTGACCTGCTGGGGACACGCCATGCGGAACTGCAAGATCGCCTTGCCGGGCTGGCCCGGCGTCGCGATCGACTTGCCGTGCTGCCCCGCGTGGTCTCCCTGATCGATGACCTACGCGAGTCCGGGATGGGCGCGTTGGTCGACGACCTCGCCGCTCGCGGGGTCGCACCGATCGACGTCGGTCCGGAGCTGGACTTCGTCTGGTGGACGTCGTTGCTCGAAGACGTCAGCGTCCGTGACAGCGCCTACGGTGCCCACGACGGCGATTTCCTGCGTCGGGCCGGCTCTGAGTACATCGAGGCGGATCACGCCCATCTGGCTGGGGCCGTCGACAGGGTCCGTGCCGGCGTGGGTCGTCGACTACGTGAGGTCCTGGACGACCACCCAGAGCAGGAGGCGTTGGTGCGCTCCGAAGCGGGCAAGCCGCGGGGGCAGATGCCGTTGCGTGAGCTGTTGCCTCGAGCCGGCGAGACGTTGACCGCGATCAGACCTTGCTGGGCGATGAGCCCCCTGGTGGTCGCCTCGATCCTGCCTGCCGGGCGCTTGTTCGACCTTGTGATATTCGACGAGGCATCGCAGATCCCACCTGCCCAGGCTGTTTCGGCAATCTCACGGGCCACTCAGGTGGTCGTCATGGGCGATGAGCGTCAGCTGCCCCCGACCAGCTTCTTGACCGCGGCGGTCGAGGAGGACGGCGCAGCCGATGCTGAAGACTCGCCGGCTGGAGGGTCCGAGTCGATCCTTGACGCTCTTTCGGCAATGTTGCCGATCCGCCGGCTGACCTGGCACTACCGCTCCCTGGACGAGCGGCTGATCTCCTTCGCCAACCTCCGGATGTATGACGGAGCTTTGGTGACCTTCCCCGCCGCCAGTGACGAGAGTGTGCTCCGGCTCGAGGTCGTCGACGGCTCTGCGCCGGTCCAGCCGGGCCTGGAGGCGATCGAGTCCACCCGGGCCGAGGTCGACCGGGTTGTCCAGCTGGTTCTTGCGCATGTACGCACGCGCCCGAGCGAGTCGTTGGGAGTTATTGCGCTGGGTACCAGGCACGCGGCCCGGATCGAGGATGCCCTGCGCGACGCGCTGAGCGACGGCGTCGGCTTAGGCGTCGGTGACTTCTTCGAACAGAACCATGCCGAGCGTTTCTTCGTGAAGAACCTGGAACGGGTCCAGGGCGACGAGCGTGACGCGATAATTCTGTCGATCGGCTATGGCAAGACCCCTCACGGTCGGGTGCTGCACCACTTCGGGTCACTGAACCTGGACGGTGGCGAGCGTCGCCTCAACGTCGCGATCACTCGCGCTCGCCGCAGGATGACCGTCGTCTCCTCCTTTACTGCGGCTGATCTCGACCCGGCCCGGCTCAAGGCTCGTGGTGCCCTCATGCTGCGCGATTTCTTGTTGTGTGCCGCACAGGGCGGTGTCCTGTCTGCCTCGGCGCCTCAGCTAAGCCCGGACCCGCTGGGTGCACTCGCTGGCGATGCGCATGCTGTGGTGCCAAGCACCCAGCTGGATCCACTGGTCGCCGATCTGGCGTTCCGGCTGCGGGCCGAGGGCCTGGTGGTGCACACCGGATACGGCACGTCCGCTCAGCGCCTCGACCTTGCCGTTGAAGACCCGCAACGTCACGGTCGGGTCATGGTGGCAGTCGAGACCGACGGACTGAGCTATGCCGCGATGGCGAGCACCCGGGATCGAGAGCGGTTGCGGGTAGAGCAGCTTCGCCATCTCGGTTGGGAGCATGTGCGCGTCTGGAGCACCGACCTGTTCCGCGATCCGGCCCGGGACGTCGCCCGGGTCATTGCCGCGGTACGCGCGGCATCGGCAGCCCGACCGGCCAAGACGGCGTTGGCCGAGGCTCAGCCCGGCGATCTCCAGCCGACTGAGGCCAGGCCCCACGTCGCAGTGACAAGGTCCAAGCTCGAACAGACGCGTGATGACACGGACGTCGGCTGGGGTGAGCGGCCCGATGAGGACGCACAGGACCAATGGCTGCGGGACCAGCGACCGCCGCATTGGGGGTAGTCAAGACACAAGACCGAGACGTAGGTCACTTCCACGTCATGCGTCTCGGTGAGACCTAGATGATGACAGTCCCCGGGACGGTTTATTCTGATCTGCGAGTGGCCCAAGACATTTTGCGTGCGGGCTTGGGATAAGGAACGAGCCACTCGGTCGGCATCGTCACATTGAGGATGCCGCCGGCGCGGTCAACAACAGGTGCGCTGCACATAGCCAGCGTCTCGCATGATTCTTGAGAAATGGTGGAGTTCAGGGATGACAGACCAGTCAAATGCTCGGTGCAAGGCTTTCGCTGACAAGATCATGTCGGCCGAGGAGGCCGCCGCGTTCATCCCGGCGGGTTCGAACGTCGGGATGAGCGGGTTCACCGGTTCCGGCTACCCGAAGGCGGTGCCCGCAGCCTTGGTCAATCGGATGAGCGAGGCGAAAGCCCAAGGCGACCGCTTTGCCGTGAGCGTCTGGACCGGCGCGTCGACTGCACCCGAGCTTGACGGTGCGTTAGCGGAGGTCGAGGGGATCGACCTGCGTATGCCCTACCAGTCCGACCCGGTGAGTCGCGCCAAGATCAACGCCGGGCTGATGGAGTACATGGATATCCACCTGTCCCACGTCGCCCAGATGGTGTGGGAAGGCTTCTTCGGGCACATGGACGTGGCCGTGATCGAGGTCGCCGGGATCACCGCGGACGGCGAGCTGATCCCATCCACCTCGGTCGGCAACAACAAGACATGGATCGACCAGGCCGACAAGATCATCCTCGAGGTGAACTCAGCCCAGCCCCTCGAGCTCGAGGGCATGCACGACATCTACTACGGCACCGCGCTGCCCCCCCATCGCCTCCCGCTGCAGATCACGAGCCCCGGCGACCGGATCGGCGTGCCCTACCTGCACTGCCCTCCGGAGAAGATCATCGCGGTGGTGCCCACCGACAGCCCGGATCGCAACTCGCCGTTCAAGGCCCCCGACGCCGACTCGAAGCAAATTGCCGGTCACGTCATGGACTTCTTCAGCCATGAGGTGAAGAAGGGCCGGCTGCCCGCAACATTGCTGCCACTGCAGTCGGGCGTCGGCAACATCGCCAACGCCGTCATGTTGGAGCTCGGTGAAGGACCCTTCCGGCCGCTGACCGCCTACACCGAGGTGATTCAGGACGGGATGCTGGAGCTCATCAAGAACGGCACGCTGAGCATGGTCTCGGCCACGGCGTTCTCCCTCAGCGAGGCCGGCCTGGCCGATCTGAATGCCAACATCGCCGAGTTCCGTGAGCGGATCATCCTTCGCCCGCAGGAGATCAGCAACCACCCCGAAGTCATCCGCCGGCTTGGCTGTCTGGCGATGAACGGCATGCTCGAGGCCGACATGTACGGCAACGTCAACTCCACCCACCTCATGGGCTCGAGCATCATGAATGGCATTGGTGGCTCGGGCGACTTCGCCCGCAACGCGTTCATCTCGATGTTCCTTTCGCCGTCGACCGCCAAGGGCGGGACGATCTCGTGCATCGTGCCGATGGCCAGCCACGTCGACCACACCGAGCACGACACGCATGTCATCGTCACCGAACAGGGGCTGGCCGATCTGCGCGGCTTGCCGCCGCGGCGCCGTGCCAAGCAGATCATCGAGCACTGCGCACACCCGGACTACCGGCCGGCGCTGCTGGACTACCTCGACCGGGCTACGGCCAGCTCGGGCAAGCACACGCCGCACCTGCTCGGTGAGGCGTTGTCGTGGCACGTGCGCTACTTGCAAACGGGCTCGATGCAGCAAGTCTGACTCGACATAGCCAAGGCGCCGACCCCTTGGGGGTCGGCGCCTTCGCGCGTTCTAGCCGGGCACCTCAGCTCAGACGCGAATCCGCAGGGAGTCGCGGATCTCGGTGAGCAGCGCCACCTCTTCACTTGGCGCCTCTGTCTCGGGCTCAAGACCTCTGGCGCGACGCTCGGCCAGCTTGTTCAGCGGCAAGACCACAACGAAGTAGACGGCTGCGGCCACGATGATGAACGCAACTATCGCCGTAATGAGCGCGCCGACCGGCACGCCGCCAGGCTTGATGTCGTTGAAGTTGGGTTTGTCGCCGAGCATGCCGATGAGCGACAGGATGACATCGACGAAAGCCTTGACCACGGTGCCGAAAGCAGCACCGATGACGACAGCGACAGCGAGGTCAACGACGTTGCCCCGCATTAGGAAGTCCTTGAAACCCTTGAGCATGAGCCGTGGGGTCCTTTCGGGTAGGTGGAGTTACGCAGACAAAGGTAGCGAGCACCGGACCCAGCGATCGGGCCGGTCCGCGCGCGATCAGCTGGTCGGCGCTCTCACGACCAGACTGAACAAGCTGCCGGACGCAGCGGACAGACGAGCCGTTGCCAGCGGCCTGTGCGAAGTCGGGTGCCGTGCCAGCCTGATCGCCGTTCGGGACCGATCAGAGCTGCTGGCGAGATCCGCTCGCGGCCATCAACGCGATCATCGGGTGCGGCGGTGTCGCCGGGCACGGCCCCGAGCCTCACCTCATCTGGGCAGGGAGAACGGCAGCCTCAGGCCATCCAGGGACCGCCGGCACGGGCAGGTGGCTGAGACATCATCCTGCGGGGCCGGCATCGCGCCGATGGCCGACTTGAGGACCGCCTTCAACCCCTCGAGGCTGTGTGCGAACACCTTCAGGACCTCTTCGTGGGTCACCGCCTCAACACCGTCGACCCCGGCGTCCCGGTCGGTGACAAGGCAGACCGTGGTGAAGCACATGGCGAGCTCACGCGCGATGGCTGCCTCCGGCATACCGGTCATACCGACAACCGTCCATCCGGCCTGTTGGTGCCACAGGGACTCCGCGCGCGAGGAGAATCGCGGGCCGTTGATGACCACCATGGTGCCGCTGGCGACCATGTTCTCGCCGGCTGCGCGCCCGGCGTTGATGACAGCCTCGCGACCTTGCGGGCAGAACGGGTCCGCGAAGCCTACGTGCACCACCGGACCGATCCCGTCGTAGATCGTGTGCTCACGGCCCCAGGTGCGGTCGACGACCTGGTCGGGCACGACGATGGCGCCTGGTCCGTGCTCTGGCTTCAGCGAGCCCACGGCGCAGGGGGCCAGCACCTGCCGAACCCCGACACAGCGCAGTGCCCAGAGGTTGGCGCGGTAGTTGACGCGGTGCGGCGGGAAGCGATGGCGTTGACCGTGCCGGGCGAGGAAGGCCACGCGCCGACCCGCCAGATCCCCGACCATCACGTCGTCGCTGGGGTCACCGAACGGCGTTGTGATGCTGATTCGCTCTGAGTCGGTCAGGAACTCGTAGAACCCTGAGCCACCGATGACGCCGATGTCGGCGCGAGCCGGGCCTGCGCCTGTCTGGGAGCTGGCAGAGGTCTCTGTGCTGGGTGTCATACAGCCGAGACTAGCCGCGAACCAACTGAGGTCCGAGGCCCTATCTGAGGCGTGTGGGCCGTGGGGTGATGTGCCTTATGGATGTGCAGAACCGGCCGACTGGTAAGCAGCCTCAGGCCGCGGAGCCCTCGGACTTGGTGGCTGTCTTGGTGGCTGTCTTGGTGGTGCCGGCGCTCGCAGATGAGTCAGAGGACGTTGACGAGGACGAGGACGAGTCGGAGGACGTACTGCCCGATTCGCTCGAGGACGTGGAAGTACGCGTCGAGCCGGAGTCACTGTGTGAGTGGCTGCCTGAGCTCTTGAGGGAGCCACTGCTTGAGCTCGTGTTCCGGCGTGAGTCATTGCGTGAGTCATTGCGATAGAAGCCCGAGCCTTTGAAAACAACGCCCACGGCGTTGAACACCTTGCGCAGACGGCCCTGGCACTGCGGGCATTGGGTCAGCGAGTCCTCGGTGAAGGACTGGGCGATCTCAAAGCGGTGTTCGCATGCGGTACACGCGTAGGCGTACGTCGGCACGATTCCTCCGGTTGGCACTCTAAGGGTTTGACTGCCAAGTGTACGGCAGGGACCCACCGTGAGTCCCTCACCGGCCTGCGCCTTTCCCGCTTGGTCCTTGGAGTGGCCCTCCCGACTTTCTCACGGGTCACGGGCCAGAGCCGCTTGCGAAGCTCCCAACCACGTTCGTCACCTTCCAGATGCCGGCTGACCCCTGGCGAGCTTGGCGGCCGCTACAGGTCGATCCGGCCAGGTAACTGTGGAGGGCACCGCTGCTCAGGCGCCGTTCCAGCCAGCCAGTCGCCCGAGCTTACTGACCTGACGTACTCGCTGCTCGGCTGCCATCCGGGTCTCTGCAGTTGCAACGATCAGGAGCTGGTCACCGTGGCGCAGGGTCGTCTGCGGGGCCGGGACGAAACCCTTGTCGCCACGGACGATCAGTGTGACGTTGGCGCCGGCAGGTAGTCGCAGCTCGAACACCTCCACGCCATGCAGCATGGAGGTGACCCCGACGGTCATCTGCAAGATCTCGGCCCCGAGCTCGTCCAGAGGCGTCGACTCAACCTCCAGGTCCAGTGGCCGGTCGGTGTCCGTCACACCGAGCCGGCGCGCCACCCAGGGCAGCGCCGGGGCCTGGACCAGCGTGAAGATCACGACCAGGACGAACACGAGGTCGAACAGCCGCCCGGCGCCCGGCGTCCCCATGGTCAACGGCACCGTGGCCAGGACGATGGGTACCCCGCCGCGCAGCCCCGCCCATGACAGGAACGCCTGGTCGCGCCACGGCACCCTGAACGGTGTCAGCGAAAGCAGGACGGACAACGGCCTGGCCAGCAGCAAGAGCGCCAGGCCGATCACGATGGCGGGCACGATCTGCGACGTCAGCCGGGAGGGGTTGACCAACAGGCCTAACAGGACGAACAGACCGATCTGGGCCAGCCAACCCAGCGCCTGGGCGAACCCGCGGACCGCCGCCCGGTGTGGCAGGCGCATGTTTCCCAGGACGAGCGCAGACAGGTATGTCGCGAGGAAGCCGCTCGTGTGCAACTGAGCAGCAGTTGCGTAGGCCAGGACCGTCAGCGCCATCACCCCGATCGAGAAAAGGCCCGAGGATGACGATCCGATCCGGCGCATGAGGTGGCCGCCGGTATACCCGATGAGGAGTCCGATGGCGGCACCGCCGGCGAGCTCGGCAGCGGCCATGAGCAGCAGCTGCCACCAGGCGGCGTGGCCACCACTGCCCGGGGATGCCTGGGTGGCAAGGGCCACCACGAGGATCACCACGGGGGCGTCGTTGAAACCCGACTCAGCTTCCAGCAGGCCGGTGAGCCGGCGGGGGAGTGGAACCCGGCGCAGGACGGAGAACACCGCCGCTGCATCGGTGGAGGCCAGAACGGCGCCGACCAGCAGGGCAACAGTCCATGAGACGTCCAGGACGAGGTGGGCAGCCAACGCGACGATCACCACGGAGACCATCACGCCCAGGGTCGACAGCAGTGCCGCAGGTGCCACCGATCCCCGGATGTCGCCCCACTGCGTAGTCAGCCCGCCTTCGGCCAGGATCAGGACCAGGGCGCTGTAGCCCAGGACCTGGGTCAGCTCGGCCGAGTCGAAGGAGATGCCTGCCTGACCGATGGCGACGCCAATGCCGAGGTAGAGCAGCAGGGAGGGCAGACCGGAGCGTACCGAGAGACGAACCGCAGCCACAGCGACCAGCAGCACCAGGGTCCCGACCAGCAGCGAAAGGTCGAGGTTGGAGACCGTGAAGGCGGGCATGGCGTCGATGTGTCATATTCTCGCAGGGTGTCTAGAGCCAAACTGGTCCGTCGCATCTCCTTATCCGTTGTCGTTCTGATTGTTATTGCCATCGTGGTCGCCACGGTCGTCGGCGTCAGTGTCATCCGGAAGCCGTTGCCACAGACCTCTGGTGAGCTCTCCGTCTCGGGTCTGACGTCAAAGGTCACCGTGTTGCGTGATGCCCAGGGCGTCCCTCAGATCTACGGAGACAACGCACAAGATCTCTTCCGCGCACAGGGTTACGTGGCCGCACAGGACCGGTTCTTCCAGATGGACGTCCGACGGCACATCACTGCCGGCCGGCTCTCCGAGATGATCGGTAAGAGCGGGATCCAGACCGATCGCGTGATCCGGACCATGGGCTGGCGCCAGGTGGCAGAGGCAGAGCTGCCGACGCTGGCGCCCTCGACCCGCCAGTACCTCCAGGCCTATGCCGACGGGGTCAACGCCTACATCAAGAAGGCCGGCAGCCCCGACAACATGGCCGTGGAATACTCGGTCCTCGGGCAGCAGTTCCCTGACTACCGCGTGGAGCCCTGGACGCCGGCAGACTCCCTCACCTGGCTCATTGCGATGGCCTGGGACCTGCGCGGCGACTACAACGGAGAGCTCACCCGCGCCCGGCTGGCAGCGACGATCACCCCAACCCGGCTTGCGCAGATCTTTCCGCCATACCCGATGGCAACCCACCAACCGATCCTCTCGTCACTGGACTGGCGACCGGCGCAGGCCAGTTCGCCGGCCAGCGGAGCCTCGCCGGTTGGATCGAATCCATATCTCCCCTCGACGAACGCCGCCCCGAGCGACAAGTCGGCCCTCACCGTCTATTCCGAAGTGGCCAAGGTCCTGCAAGCACTGCCCGTGATGGTTGGGCGGGGCGACGGCGTCGGGTCCAACTCGTTCGTGGTGGGTCCCAGTCGTTCATCCACCGGAAAACCGTTGCTGGCCAACGACCCTCACCTCGGGGTGAGCATTCCCGGCGTCTGGTACCAGAGCGGTCTGCACTGCCGCACCGTCTCGGCGGCCTGTCCCTTTGACGTCACAGGCTTCTCCTTTGCCGGCCTTCCGGGCATCGTGATCGGGCACAACCAGAGCATCGCGTGGGGCTTCACCAACCTCAACCCGGACGTGAGCGACTTCTATCTCGAGCAGACTCGCGGGGAGTCCTACCTTCGCGGCAAGACTTATGTGCCGATGAAGGTGCATACCGAGACCATCAAGGTGGCTGGTGGCCCGGATGTCCCTCTTACCGTCCGTGCGACGATTCACGGCCCGGTGCTCTCGGACGTGATCCCGGCTGTGCGCCAGGCTGGTGCCACTGCCCCGGTGGAGGGCAAGGCTGTAACCACAGAGTATGACGTGTCCCTGGCCTGGACGGGCCTATTGCCCGGGCACACCGCGGATGCCATCTTCGAGATCGACACCGCCCAGAACTTCACCCAGTTCCGTGACGCGGCAAAGGACTTCGCGGTCCCGTCGCAGAACCTCTTGTATGCCGACACTGCGGGCCACATCGGCTACCAGGCACCCGGCCAGGTGCCGATCCGGGTCTCGTCGACCAAGGGCGCACCGCCGGGCTACTGGCCAGCCCCCGGGTGGGACCCGAAATACGACTGGAAGGGGTTCGTGCCCTTTGCTCAGATGCCTATGTCATACGACCCACCCGAGGGTTACATCGTGGCCGCCAACCAGGCTGTGACTGCCAGCAAGACGCCCTTCCTGACTACCGAGTGGGACTACGGCTACCGCAGCGAACGCATCCGCGACCTGATCACGGCGACGCCCAAGGTCACGCCGGCGCGGATGTCCCAGATCCAGGGCGACACCTATAACGCTTTCGCGCCTGTGCTCGTCAAGGCGCTGCTGGCGGTCAATCTGCCCGGCGACCCGTTCGCCGAAGACTCAAAAGAGCTTCTGCGTACCTGGGACTACACGCAGCCCATTGGTAACTCGCCGACGTCGGCGGCCGCGGCGTACTTCAACGCGGTGTGGAGCAACGTCCTGCGGCTGACCTTCGATAGTGAGCTCGGCGACATGAAGGCTGACGGTGGCTCGCAGTGGATGGAGGCGCTCACGCTGCTGTTGGCCAAGCCGCACGATCCGTGGTGGGACAACAAGATAACCCCGCAGGTGATCGAGAGTCGTGACGAGATCCTGCGCGAGGCCATGGTCGCGGCGCGGCTGGACCTGACCGAGCAGCTCGGCAAGACCCCTGTCACGTGGCAGTGGGGCCGTCTGCATCAGCTGACCCTCAAGAGTCAGATCCTGGGCGGCGACTCCGTGCCGGCTCCGGTGGCGATGATCTTCAACCGGGGACCGTGGCAGCTGCCCGGCGGCTCGTCCATCGTCAACGCCAACGGCTGGAACGCCAGCGAGGGCTACCAGGTCGACTGGGCACCCTCGATGCGAATGGTGGTGAACCTAGGTGATCTGGATGCGTCGCGCTGGGTGAACCAGACCGGTAACTCCGGTCACCCGTACGACGCTCACTACGTTGACCAGACCGATTCCTGGGCCAAGAACGAGACCTTTGCGTGGCCGTTCTCCGCGAAGGCGGTCCAAGCTGCCGGCGGTGACGAGCTGACCCTCATCCCTGACGTGTCAGGCGACTGACCCAGGAGCCGGGATCTGGCAGTAGCCGCCCGCTGGGGTGATGACGGCGTCCACGCGCACGTCATGAGCGTCCAAGGGCAGTGGCGACTCGGCAAACTCTTCGTCGTTGACGATTGCGACGATGGTCGCATCGGGGCGTCGTCTTGCCAGTGCCCGGTCGTAGCAGCCGCCGCCTTGGCCCAGCCGGGTGCCGGTGCGGTCAACCGAAAGGGCCGGCGTCAGGATCAGGTGGGCGTCGGAGATCCCCTCAAGGCCGAGCCGAGGCCCCTCACTGCCGTCTGTCAGGAGCTCGTGCCACTCGAGGTCAAAGTCGGGCAGCGTCTCGGGCACGATCACCGTCACATTGCGCTCGTGCAGCATCTCGGCCAGTGCCCGGGTGGGTGGCTCGGTGGGCAGCGAGCGGTAAATCGCGACACAGGGCTGCCCGTCGTCTGCCGGCTGCTGGCCTGCGCGCGAGGGCGACAAGACGATGGTGTCCACAAGCGTGCTGGCTGCCCTCGCGATGGCGTCGGCATCGGCGCTTCGATCCCGTTGTGGGGCAAGAGATCTGCGCTGGGCCCGGAGCTGGCGCCTCAGTGTCTTCTTGTCGTGCGGGACGGTGGGTTCGTCCTCGTTGCTCATGGCGAAATTGTCCACCTTGGCGCACCCTCGCACAGCCTCGACCCATGATCATTGTCGTTGGCGCGACCAACTACATGGCTGGCAGGGACACCAATGAGAGCGTGGCCGACGACCATCTGTTGTCGGCTGGTGAGTCGTTGGCGCTGATCGAGCGACAGCATCCAGAGGTACAGCGAGGGCTGGGGGTGACCGCTGAGGCGCAGACCCTGTTGACGGGGACGAGGCCGTGGGCCTGTTCACGCCGCGTCGACGTCTCCGGGTGTCGCTGGCGAAGGCCGGGTGTCAGGCTGTTGTTTCCGGAGTGTGGTCACCCATTGCTGTAGTTGGAGCCTGCCACGGCTTCGTCAACGAGTACATCTTCTCAAATGCTCGTCACTACATCGGTAATCTCTCGGACCTTCGGGCTAGCTAACCTGCCAGCTTCTTCGAGTTGGTCCAGGATGGCCGCCGGGGGAACCGCGCCGGGCCCATCGAGGGTGACGGCACTCTCGCGCGCGAGTAGCTGCAGCAGTTCGTTGGCGGGTGTCGGAATGCCGTGTACCCGGCCCAGGAGCACGATCTCGCCGTTGAGGTAGTCCGTCTCGATGTCGCCGGTGCCGCGCTGCAGGCTCTGCCACGAGGACCCGCCAGGGCGGGCTTGGCCGGCGATCTGCCCGGGTTGGAGGAGATTGCCTCCTCGGCTCCGGTCCTCATCAGCGGTGGCGGCTTCGAGCCCGGCGGCGGACAGCACCGCTTCGCCCTCTGCGAGAAGCAGGTCCCCCAGCGGTCCGACTCGCTCTTGGGGACCGCATACTGCCTCGATGGCGTTGCCGAGGTTGGTGAGCAGCTTGCGGTTCTTCCAGCGGCGAATTGCCTCGACGGTATACGAGCTGAAGGTGGCCGCGCGGAAGTCAGCGGCGACGTCTTCGCTGAGCTGGTCGATCCCGGTGGGGAAGCAGCCAATATCCAAGAGACCGGTCACCGGTGTGGACCAGGCCCGGACTACGCCGGGTTCGAGGTGGCTGGTCGGGCACGCGACGCTGACCGCGTACACGTTGGGGAACAGGCGCAGGACGGTCGGTTCGTTGGCGATCCCGTTCTGGAGGCACACGATCGGCGTCTGAGGCGGGGCAACGGCGGCGAGTTCGACGAGCGCGGCCGCGGTCTGTTGGCTCTTCACCGCCAGGAGTACGATCTCGTTTGCGCTCCAGTCGACCTCACGAGGATGGCCCACCGCCGCAAGTCGAACGGTGTCGGTGCCTGCCGGTGACTCAAGACGCAGTCCGCATGTCCGAAGAGCCTCCAGATGGGCGCCTCGGGCGATCAGGGTGACATCGCACCCGGCTTGGGCCATGCGGCCACCCACGACCGCTCCGATCGCCCCGGCGCCGAACACCACGTATCTCATCTTGTCGACGGCGCAGGTTGCGGCTGAATCGAGCCTTCGACCCCGGTTCCGTCCCCGGGCTTGTCCACACGGGCATCCGCGCCGGTCAGCCAGCCAAGAGTCGCAAGCGCTATCGAGGTGGCAAGCACCGCGGCTGCGCCAGCCAGGTGCAGGTCCTGCCAGGCCGGTGGCGCCTTCAGCAGGGCGCTGACGATGCCGAGGGTGGCGGTGGCCGCCACGAGCGCTCCGAGTGTCGCGGCCAGTGCGCGGGCCCCGGGTGCGGCCGACCAGCGCCGCCAGGCGTGTACCGAGAACGTGAACAGTGCGATCCCCGCCAGCACCGCGATGCTGCGGTGCAGCAGATGCGGCCAGACCAGATCGCCAGGCTGTCCGGAGGGGCATAGCGGGAAGCTAGCGCAGTCTTTTTCGGCTCCGGCGTTGACCACCAGTGAGCCGGAGACGAACAACACGCCGGCCGCGCTGATGGCCACCCAGGCAACCCGTCCCAGCCGGGGTCCTGTTGGCCGGGTCACTCTCGCAGGCACCAGGGCACAGACCGCGGTGACCGTGGCACCGCCCAGCATTGCGACCCCGGCGATCAGGTGGGCAGCAACTGTCGGGGCGTCGTTGCCGGCAAATACGGTCACGGCGCCGAGAGCGATCTGGACCACGATGACTCCGGCGGTGAAAACCGCTGGACGCACTGTGGTCGCCCGCTGGGCTCGTGCCCGAAAGGCAAGCAGCGCGGTGAGGAACGCCAGGATCGTCACTATCGCCGCGATGTAGCGGTGGGTCTGCTCCATCAGGGCGTGGAACTCGTAGATCGGCCCCACGCTTCCGCTGCACAACGGCCAGCCCGGGCACCCCATTCCCGAGTCGCTGACCCGGACCTGACTGCCGAAGATGATCAGGGCGTATGCCGTTACCGCAGTAGCTATTGCCAGACGGGGCAACCACCTACTCGGAGGGCGGGGCAAGGGGTCGAGTAGGTTCGCCAAAGGGTCGAGTCGGTTCGCCGCGGCGCTGTCCATGATCCGCAGAGTAGTCCGACCTTCGCAGGTCGGCGCGCCGACTAATGTCGAGACCATGACTTCGACCGATCATCAGGCCTCATCCGCGCCGATCCGTGGCACCGTCAGGAAGGCTGTGATTCCTGCCGCCGGGCTGGGCACCCGCTTCCTGCCCGCCACCAAGGCGACGCCCAAGGAGATGCTGCCGGTAGTCGACAAGCCGGCCATCCAGTATGTCGTCGAGGAGGCTACCCGCGCCGGACTGCGAGATGTCCTCATGGTGACCGGCCGAAACAAGGCTGCCCTCGAGGATCACTTCGACCGTCACTGGGAGCTCGAGCAGGCACTGGAGGCCAAGGGAGACACCGTGCGTCTTGCGCGCGTGCGCAAGTCCACCGACCTCGGCAACATCCACTACGTGCGCCAAGGTGAGCCGCTTGGTCTGGGCCATGCGGTCCTGTGCGCTGCGGACCACGTCGGCAACAACCCCTTCGCCGTGCTGCTCGGCGACGACCTGATCGACGCGCGCGACCACCTGCTCGAGGCCATGATCGCGGTTCGAG
>OCZT010001822.1_pt1 | contig 22146 bp, 30 predicted proteins | sample 1539031 | NCBI WGS metagenome assembly OCZT01 (sample SAMEA3539308, study PRJEB22396) | soil metagenome | biome: tundra; feature: field; material: soil | place: USA | collected 2010-05 | depth 0.15 m | reverse complement strand
TAAAGTGAAACCAGGATTACTAACCAAATGTGTAAGGTTTTTCTAGGACGAGACACCATCTGGAAAAACCAGTAGGATTGACCATAGTTGGCCGGACAATATTGACCATAGAAAGGCGGAGTTATGTATTTGTTGTATATCTATGTATGTAAATTGTAACCTTCCCGGCGAAATGTGGTCATTAAGCTCGGCTTTTGTAATAGTCACCGATCCTAAATTTTCATAAGCTATTGACTTTTGTTTATTTAACTAGTAATTTTATTGTCTAAACATCAAATTAATCAAATACTTAATGTCATGGCAAAGAAAAATCAAAAACAGACTTCCCCAAAAGTAGCATCAAAGGCAGCAAAGCTTTTAAGTAATCCCAAAACCCCCAAAGCAGTAAAATCTGTTGCAGCATCAGATTTAGCTCAAACCAGACCGCATAAAAAAAAAGCTAAATAGCGAGTTGTACTTAATCACAAGTAATAGACATTAGGATATGACAAGAGGTAAAATAAATTTCGTTAGGGTATTGATGTTAATTCTTCTTCTTTTTGGCTTCTATACTCTAGGAACTAACTATTCAAAATTAAATTTGATAGGTTTTATAATTGCTCTGATTTTTTGTACAGTATATTGGATTGGTGGCGAAATTGACTGGAAATACAGTGATGAAAATCCAAAATCAAAAGGCTCTAGCAATATTACTAAATCAAGTGGTTCTACGTTTGGACAAACAATTAATTTAATTGCAGCTTTTTGTGGTATAATAGGCTTTATTATGATGCTAATGAAAGGATGTAGTTGAAATATAATTATCTCCTTAATTACCAATAATAATTATAGAAAGTATAATTGGCTTCCTTTTATTGTAATAGGAAAAGTCTTTAAATGCCTTATCCACCCTATCACGTTGATATTAAGTTTTTTGTTTAACTTTAGTATAAATTGTAAATTTTGTTTTGGAGATTAAAGTCATTAAGACATAATCTAAAACAATCGATATGATAACTATGCGAGCATTTTAGGTACTTCTATAAATTACGGGAAACATTAATTCCACAAACAAATAATTCAATGAAAAAAGTAACTCCAAAATCTAAAAAGCCCAACGGACAAACTGTCAAGATGCTTATTCAATTACATATAGCTGAATATAATATGTTGACACTACGACATACTTACTTTATGACATTGCAATATGGGTTAATTTCAGTTTTTATGATTTTCTTAACTCTTATTGCATCAGTTTGGGATAAATATGATCATATAATTTTAATCTGGGTTGGTTTTTCTATGGCACAATTATTTGCAGTAATTTTAACCACTAATATATTCGAAATAAATAATATCATTTTGTATATAGAGCGTGACTTAAAAAAATTAATTTGCTTTAATATTAATGAAAATATACAATCAATTCCATCGATTACAAGGGCTGATTTTCTAAAGTATGAACAATATCAAACTATCTCACGAAGTTCTTTTTTATCAAGATACTTAGAGTGTATTCTTATGGCGTTTATAATAATTGTATTCTTATTAATAATATTATTTACATGCTCATTTAAGTATGAAATTTGGGTAATATTTTTTAATCTGATTCTTTCGGTATTGGCAAGTATTAACACTTTAAAAATTCTAAAATTAAGAAATGAGTTTTCTAAAATTATTTCTGAAATTTGATAAACAATGTCTGTATATCAATAATAACTAAGAAAATGAGTATTGCACAACTGAAAAATAGATTGACTCCAATCGAAAAACGTCAAGAAGAATTCATTGATAATTTTGAAAAGTTAGTAGATAGTTTTGCTGATAAAGTAAGCGACATATCTTTAGTTCAATGGACTGGTAAGGCTAACCAATTTAGTTTCTTAAGTTATGTAGTTGAGTTTATTTTATTATGGGAGAATAAATGGTGGACAAAAAAGGAAATCAATGTCAAAATTGAGATAAGACATGAAGCATATAACCGAGTAATCGAGGGAAATCCAGTCGATAGTAAGGCGGCAGATGAAAAGTATTATGAGTTTAGACCTTTCCTGTTAATAACGATTGATACACTAGGGAACTTAACTTTAAATAATGTTGCTTATATAATAGAGAGTGAGGAGGCATCTGAATTCCTACTAGTTGAGATTTGTAAAGCAATAGGTATACCTTTCTCGTAAATTCATTTTGCGGTACCTACTACACTTGCAGCGAGCAGCACATCAATGAAGTGCCCTAATGCCCAATCTTTATCAATAGTGCTTTTAACTACTCCTTTTTGTGCTGCGATAGTGACTATTTCTTTTTGTAAAATCATTAGTATTGCTTGTTACAAATATCCAGAATTTCATTGCGACTAATATTTAACCGTAACCGCCAGTCATTTACAAATTCTCCTTTGTCGGTTCCTGCCGGGTCAAACACATTGTACTTTCTATTTATCTTCCCCTTAGCGTACCTGATGAAGTTTTTTAAGCCTTTCTTATCAAGTAGTTCAGCAAGAAAGCCTATACGCTTGGTTGCTGCAATGTTGTGGATAGCCATGCAATAGGTAATCATTTTTTCGCTACCTAGTTTTGCCTGGTTGAAAGTACGCATAAGTTCGGCATAGCCTCCGCAGTGCTCGGGTAGGTCAAAACAGTCCACAATGGTCTTCTCCACATCGGTAATCCTGTATTTTCTATTACCCTGTCCCTGAGTAAGTATTCCGGTAATTTTTAAGGGAGTAACTTTGACGAACTTATATGAAGTTCCCAGTACTGTTTTACTGCTCTTTGGCTTTGAGGTTTGAATAAACACATTATTGGGAAACTGTTCGGTAAGCCCATGAGCACTCAATGCAGACCAATAGGCAATAGCCCCAGAATTGGCAATAAAGCATCCTATTATTTTTTCGTCTGTGAAATTTGCACGGCAGTATTTGCCCCTTTCAATCCTGAAGAGTATTTTTTTATGAGCTAAATTTTCTACCAGTTCATTAATGTCAATAAATTGCTGGCTGAATTGCTTTTTAAGTTCATACAATGTGAAAATATCCAGTTCATAATCGTCTAATAACAGCATAAAATCAATTTGTTGCTGGTTTAAATTCTGCGATATGTATGTACTTCTTGCTATTACTTACTGTTGTATGATAAACCCTAATAATTATGGTTTATAGTCACTTAAAAAGTAAAGCTAATGTATAAACAAAATTTATATTTACAAACAGGAATAGTAATTTTTATAAAAAGAGTGAATCAAGCTCCTTAATGCCGAAGGGAGAAACCCCAATCTTAGAAGCAAGGTCTTTCTGGCTGATCCCTGAATCGCTGCGTAGAGCTTTAACGAGCTCCCCGATCCACCCACTCTCCTCCCCTGCTAAGTTTGTATTAAGATTTCTATGTGCCCTATTACTATTATTTAATATAAGAAGTATAGAAAGACCCCATTTTTCGCATAAGCTTTGCAATCTTGGTAATATCTTCCGGAGGCTGGTCGATCCACTCAACCTTATTAAAAGTACCATCGACAAAAAGGGCACGGAATTTTGGCGGTTTTAAATGTTGAACGATATCTCTAGAATCACTGACCTTTTCAAATTTGTAGATTGGATCTTTCTTAGAGTATTCTTTTACCAGGTTATCAATCGGCTCCTGCAGGTAGTAATCTTCGGTAGTGTAGCTAAATAGTTTTCCCTCAGGCTGGAAGATTTGAAAGACTTCATCAGTCTGTCGGATGCGGTAGACAGTTGAGCTGCTTCGATCCTCCAAGATCTCAAAGGTGCAAATCTCAAGCATTTTTAACCTATTGACAATTTCAATACCCGGCTGAATTGCAACGGCACTAAAATTTTCATAAAACAAGGTTAAGATCTGTTGCCCTGATAGCTTGTGCCAGTCATTTCTAAAAATTACCCCTTTCATATCTATTTCCATTGTTTACACAAATTTAGGGTTTTTACCGAGCCATGTTCAAAAACAATAATGGCCAGTCATTTCTAGATGTTAACGTCTGGCCATCCGCTCACTTAATTTTCGCTCTAAAGAAACAAAACCTTATCAGCTAAGTAGATCTTAAAAACATAAATTTTCCCCTCTTAATCATCAATTGTTCTCAAATTATTCTTAATAAATTTCATTTTTATGAAAAGAGTTCCCTATCACGGATTTTCCTAACATCTGTATAATATTCTTCCCACCAAGGTTGATCTTCGTTAGTTCTTGGAGGTTTTTTAAGACAGAGAACTTCTTGCGCCTTCTTGGTCTCTCTTTGTGTTATTCTAAAATGGTAATGGTCAAAAATTCGCAAAGCCTCTATCATATATGATGTTGCAACCTTCCTATCCTTAATTAATAATAGATTTTCACCATTCTTGATATCAGCTGTAGGGGAAAAATTATATGAGCCTAAATATACCCTGGCCGTTGGTTTATCGAAATCAATTACTACAAATTTATGATGCATCCGTGTTCCTGTACCGCCAGTAGGTTCCGATTTGAACGGTTCCGGAAGATTTTTTGATAGTTCAGATGGATAAACTGGTGCTATGTTCCCATCAGGTTTTTGTAAATCTAACCCACCTACTCGCTTGTCAGAGATTCCATAAACAAATATCTTATCATTTTTTGTCAGTTTTTCAACAGCGTCTCTTATTGCTCCAGTTGTTTGATATAAAAACGCAAGAGAGTATAAAAGATTTGAATTAGTATTTTGGTTCATATCCTCTGCTATTTGATCCAAAAGGGCATTATTACTAGAATGCGGGGAAAATGAAATATTAGCACCTATATTAGAGAGTAAGAGATTATTCCAAGTAGCTGAAGCAGTTATACTAAAATCTTTTACTGAATCATATTTCAAATAATTTTCAAATGCATCAATAAAAGGTTGAATAGCCTTTTCCCCGTAGATCAATACAGCATTATTTGCTTGAACATAAAAACCTCGCCAGGATAAGTTAGTAGAACCACAAGCCGCAGCTTTTATCTTTGCTCCGTTTACAACAATCGTTTTGTTATGTTGTAATTGACCCATATGTTGGCGCTTAACTTGCCCATTAGTTGATTTGTCCAATCGTTTTTCAGCCTCGGTTTCTGCTGAAGATTTCAAACCATGCGGATTACTATCATCAATAATAATGTTCAACCTATCCCCAAGTTTCTCTAGTCTTTCTACAACTTCAGGTTCATTTAGATCATAAGCAACAACCATAACCTTTGCTGTTTTGTCAGCGATTGCATTATCTAACAACTCAAGTATTGCACTTCTAGCTTCGAACCCCATCCAAGTTAATGCTTCTTGTGCCTTTGGATGAGTCGGTGAAAAATCTAATCCCTGGTCGGCCTTGGCTGGAAGCAATGTAGAAATTCCACCATCCTGTTCATATTTATCAACAAATGATTGTGATGATACAAATCCTCTAGTAAATGTGACATTTAATTTATGTTCATAGGTTTCTCGTTTTAGTTGAATTGAAGCCTGTTGAGCCTCTCCATAACTTAATTCATCGTTGGAATTCATAAATACAGGCTTAACCATATAGACAAAATCACCATCCATTTCAGCGTTGTAAGGGAAATGTATCCACCTGAATTTTTGAATAGGTGCTAACAGTGTTGAAGTACTTTTGCTGCTTGCTTTGCCATTTTTTTCAAGAAAAGAGAGTCGGTTTTTTAGTGCATAAAACTTTTCGCCTCCTGGCTCTTTATATTCAATAGAAAACCCTACAAAATCATCAGTAGGTTTCCCATTTTTCCAATTCATCGCTAAAAGGAGCATACCTTCTCCCCTATGGAGCTTTAATGTAAACAATGATGCATTGTTTTTACCAACGACTTGAAATTCTTTAGAATTACTCATGGCTTAATGTATTAGATGTTAAATCATTCTATAAAAAAGGAATATTTTTATTTTTAAGATAATCTAGCATCTCAATTTCATTTAAATGGTAATATCTCCCATATGCTACAGTCCTTATATATTCTGGATCATTGGCCAATTGCTCAACAAATGCCATTAACTTTCTATTAGACATAATCTTATAGCATGGATCACAAATTACGTCCTTGATAAATCGTTCTGAGAATATAGAATCTCCAAACGTACCTTTCACTATTGAAACCAATCTTTCAGGCCCCCAAATTCTGAGACCATGCAGTATGGGATTTCCTTCTGATTTATCGAGGATATCTGCTAGAGAATTATTTCGAATATTACCTAGGTCAAGTGGATGTTGACATTTAAGTGCAACAAGAGCCCCAATGCAGGCTATAATACGGCCATCAGGAAAAATAACTGGTGCTCCTGCCGCTTCACATTGCCCTTGGCAAGGGACTTCAGATGTAAAGTCTTGGGAAATTTTGATGGTATTAGAGGCTCTCCCAGCTGGAAAGGTATTAACATGTTGAATGTTTTCTTTTGGACTTATTTCTTCAATCCTAGCTAAAAAATCTACCGATTCTTGATAATTATCATTTTCAGAGGTTACAATAATCTTGTAAGGTATATTACATTTCTTTGCAGCTAGAATTGCATTTTTCACTCTCTCGAAAGGAATAAAATTTTGATGATGTGGATCTGCACTTATTCCAATCATCTTAAGTCCTTCAACTTTCTGAAGAGTTCTAGTTGCAGCACTCAGACTTTTAGCCCAGAATCCATTGGTGATTGTTGTAATAATCATCCCAAGCTCTGCTCCGTGCCGTGCAATAGCTATTAGTTTTTCATAACAATAAAAGGGTTCTCCTCCTGTTAAGGAAATAGCTCTAATATACCCATTTCGATATTTTGCAATCTGATCTATCCAATTACAAGCTTCATCAATGTTGATTTCCTCTGTTCGATGCGGACCTGCTTCTACCACACAATGTAGACATTTTGCTTGACACCTTAGGGTCATCATTATCCCTATATTGCGTAGAAATGCAATAGAAGGCTTTTTCTTAGCCATTTAATTTGAATATGTTAAAAAGAAACTCTAAAAGAAATAGTGAATACACTTCACTTTTAAAAATTAATCCAAACAGATTTAAATTGGCATTGAACTATTATCCACTCGCGGGACTATTACAACATCAAACCCTGCTTTAGTAAGACCGCTATATCCCAATTTGGCTAGGATTTCTTCTGGGAATATAATTATTCCAGGTGCGGGTGCGTGCTGAAATACAATTTCACCTATGGATTCTTTTTTAAACTTTTCTAATAAATCCGTAGGAATTACTACCTGGCCTGACCTAATTAGGTCTGTTACTTTTTTACTCATAATAAGTTACCTCCTCAGTTGTTTTTAATTAAAATTGATTATGACAAAAAAAAAATTATGACTATCAGGTTTTATCACTGTTTCTTAATTTGCTTAATTTATAATTCCTCTGAAACGAACAATTTAAAAAAATTTACTATCGGGGATAATTCCTAAGAAGTTCTTTGAGGTCAACCTTAGTTAATGAGTATTTGCCAGGCAATATGGAACGTAAAGAAACATCTAATTTCCCATCATCATTTTTGCTCAAATATCCTAGACTGAAAAATACTGTAACATTATCTGACCAAGGTTTAATAAAAGATGAATCTTTATATGAACTTATATTCACCTTTAATGATGCATCAACTTTTGTACCTGTGCTTGGTTGAAGCCCTTGAACATTTCCATCCAAGGTAAGTGATGCTGATCTCGAATTAGATTGCATTATTAGCGCTTTCTTTGCAGTAGTGACTGAAACTACCAAGTAACAGCCTCCTATTTTGGGATCTGTTTTGGCTAGGTTAAGCTGAGATTCAATACTACTTAAATCTTTTATTGACTGTAAAGTGCAATCAATTGCGGCAAAATATGTTGCCCCCTCTCTGCTAAAAGTAACATCAAGTTTGCCCCCAATATTGGTGGTGGCATTGGCGTCAGCAGTGAATTTTACTCCTACTGAATTTTTACTTGAATAAAGATAAGGATCTGGATCATTATCTTCTTGAATATCAAAACGAATATCATATTTTGAGAGCGAAGTATAATGAACAAAAGAACCTATTGGTTTTCCTCTAGCTTCATAATCGCCAAATCTTAATATATCTCCAGGAGAAACAGGTGTACCAGGAAGGTAAACTGGAATCTTGTCTAATTCTTTAATGATTTCTTTACAGTACTTTTTAAATAATGCCATAGTATAATTTTTTAAAATTCTTTTTGTATCATTAATGAAGCATTTATTAGGTAGAATCTTAATGAATTTCCGCAATGAAAATTTATGCTTTAAATTTTTGATATAATTCATTTTTTTGGTAATTATTGGGTATAAATCGGAATTATTGAGAATAATAGGGAAATGAAAAATATCTTATCCTCCTACCAAATCCCTCAAATGTGGGATTTGGTGGATGAAATCTAGCACTGTTAGTTTTCAGTGGTTCTTGAGTACTTAAAGTCGAGGTGAACCAGTTATTAAAAATTAGTGTCTTTGACCCCCATTAGCTTGAGAAAATTGACCATCCATGACCTGAGTTAAGCGTCTATTGTTAAAATATGTATATAAATTGTAATATTATCGGTGAAATGAGGTCAGGAACCCCACCTTTTGGGAGGTGCTGTTTGCAGCTGCCCTTTTTCTTCCGATGTAATGCTTTTCAAAATTGTCATTGTCATACTATAGCGTTCGCTGATATTAGTAAATGTTCGTTAACAAGACCGCTACAAAAATTTCTAAGTTCGGGGTAAATAAATTTGTTATCAATACCATTATACTCAATTTTTCGTCTGATGTATTCTGCTAAATCTTTTCTGATGTTATAGCAATTAAATGGTAGCAGCTCTAAATTATTACCATCTTTGTAGTGGTCTGTATTAAAACAATCCTCTAATGGTTTACTAGGAAAAGGACTGAACATAAAAAGACCTTCTTGCGGTAAAATATTTAAGTTGTAATAAGTCGTAATAGGGCGGTTTTCTCTAAATCCTTTTGTCGGGGTTCTGTTGTTTTCAAAGTCGGAGATGTAAAAAATCGAATTTACATTATTCTCCCAGTCCTTGAAAGAATTTAGTTGAGGAAAGTGCCCTTGATTCCAATCAAGTAAGTTATTTAATTCTTTTGGCTTTTGTTTTTTCTTGTCAATAAGATAAATTGAAAAATATTGGTCAATGTCATTTAGAGAATAACTTACTCCAACATTCTCAGTTCCAAAATAAAGTGCAACATCAATATTGTAGGACCAGTCCATTAGTGGAGTTGGTGCGCCATAATGTTGAAGAATACTTAGTAATGGAAAATCTCTTTGTGATGGATGTAGATTGTAATATTCAAAAACTTTCTTAAAAAGTAATTTGTCTCCAGCTCTATTTACAAGTTGTTGAAAAAAATCAATATAACCATTGTTGTTCAATTGAATAAGGTCATTTAGTATCCAAAGTCATTGTGCTGAATTGAAAAGTTTATACTTCGCCTCGGTCAAACCACGAAAGAAATTATTCTGCTTGTAATCTTCGGAAAGTTTTGGCTCTCGAAAATATTTATACCAAGTGTCAAATTGTTCAACCGTGTCAATGCGTCCAAAGTTAGAGGATCCTTTAAACTTCTCGTTTTTCTCTTGAAAGTTTTTATAGAAAGGTATTTGTCCCATTGAGTTGTATTGTTATAAAATTTATATCAATTTTCTGTTTATTTTATTTCCATCACCTTGATATTAGCACAGTCGCTATAATGTTTTCGGGCTAGGTGAGGTGGGTTGTGGCCCAAGTGCGGTTCAAATTAGTAACCATGGCTTAGATTTTGATCCAAGCATAGGGATTAGCCACAACCATTTTCATATCTGTATTGATTTAGTTATTAAGCAATTTACATTCTTCTTTAAGAATAATCAATTAAATTTCCAGAGCTTCAAGTCCACTCCTCTCTCTAATCTATTTTCCAGACTATCTGGCAAATTGTGGAAGAAATCTATTTTGGTTACTTTCTCTACTGAATCGACAGATACCGTATAATTAGACAATTGGCCTTTACCTTTTGCATTTGGCAATATGAAACCTATCATTTTTTTCTTACCTATTGGATCGTATATTACTTTATAATAATATCCAAGCACTGTAACTTTGTCCGGTCCAATTGACTGCTTATTATTTAAAAATATTGGCCCTGTAACTATATATAAACTATCTTCTTGAAGTGACCAACTCCTTACTAACTCTTCAAGCTTTTTCCATATCCCTCTATTGAAAGTGGGAACTTGGGGACTCATATTTGATAAATAAAATGTTTCAGACATTGCCTGCGAATCAAACGACATATCAGCCGCTGGGCATAGATGACCCTTATCATATCCAGAATTTCTATAATCTAAAAGTGATGCGGAACCAGTTGGAACTAGTGGATCAGGACGAAAGTTATTTTCCCTTTCAACGGCCCCAATGGAATTTGCTTTTGTAAGTAAATAAAATACCCATTCTGCCTGCTCGTTTTTTTCTGAATAAGAGAGTGTATAGTACTTATGACTGACGATCTCCCCAGTAGTTGAAACGGGTAATAGATCTGGCTTTTGTGCCATTAAATTAACAGAATAGCTGAATATCAGGACGGCAATCAGTTTTTTCATTTTAATCTTGCTTATAAGTTAAAAATTATGATTCTACAATTATAGTGCGGGATAAGCCTATCGGCATAGCCAGTGATCAACATCACCATGAGAAGAACAAGCTCCAGAGCCAGTTGCTGAGCTTGAAGTGCCGTCATTACAGACTGCTCCGGTCCTTCTTGAAGCAGGACAGTCTGAACTTCCTGCTGAATCACTGAATGTATCACAACTTTTTAAGCATGTAACAAATAAGACTATCAGGATTAAAATGATTGATTTTTTCTTCATAGATTCGCTAAGTTACAGTTAGCATTCAAGTTAACCCTGTTTAATTAAACCACCTTATACGTGGTTTAATTAGTATTAATGACAATATCAAAAGCATCTAATTGGAAGGCATATTCAACTTTATTGACTTTGCTTTCAGTTTTTGAAGTAGCGAGATGTCTCTCTAAAGCTTTAATTCCAATATCTCTCGATACTGTGTCTAAAAAATAAACTTTCCAGGCCGTTGTAAGACTAGAGATTTTTGCCCACTTATTCCTCTCAAGTGATTTATAAAAAATATCTCTTTGCTCTTTTGTTGCAGGGATATCTAAGGTAACTAATGCTTTATAACCCATTTTACTGTCATTTTAATTTATAATAATAACCGATTTTATTTGTTTTTTTCCAAATAAACCATATCAATCTCGAAACTCAATTTTATTTATTAAAGTAGCGCAGCAAACTCCGGTATCTTACTGGCAACTTTTATTGCCACCTCACCAAGTGCTTGGATGTTTGTAATAAGTTCAGCTTGAGATAAATTGTCACTTATTGCTTTTTCAACCACCTTAACTAATTTCTGGTAGACATCATGCTCTGCGGTTCCCGGAGTTGCCGCATCAACTTCTTTCTGAGACAATCCTTTTAATTTAGCTAATCTATCTTTAAACTCATCGTTAAAGGCTTTATCAGCTTCTTTAAACCGATCTTCATATTTGTTTTTTTTATCTGTTGTCATGATCTTATTTTTTATGGGTTAATTCTTTTATCTCTTTAACAATTCCTTCTAGCTTACTATAAGCATCATCACTTTTGATGTCGATTTCTTTTCCCTTTTTCAGTGCAACATCCACTTGATCAGATAATTTAACAAGAGCATTACTCATTAGAGTATCTGCGCCTGGCAATCCAATCTTTGAAAGCGCCTCCTGCTGAGCTCCTCGTACTTTCCGAATAGATTGTAAATATCCTGTGATTGTAGAATTGGCGTATATAGCATTCTCATAGGACTGATCCACTGCTAAGAGAATCTGACTCTCTTGTGTATTTATTGGGGAGATTAACTCATCTCTTTTAGATTCTATCTGGCCCCTGGCGGCATTTAAAAAATCAGACATTTCACTAAGAGCATTTTCAGATTCTTCCTTACCCTGTTTTTGTCCAGCTAATTCTATTGTGCCAAACAAGGATGGATTACCTGCCTTATAACTTTTTAATTCACCCTTTAAGACATAATTAATAATATAGGGTGCATAGACATCATCGACAAATGAGTTAATCTCATCCTTGATTTTCTCGAAATGAATATTAACAATATTTCGGTGAGCATTGTGCAGGACCTTCAAATCACTACCTAGTGTTTGGGAGAGGGTTACTGTTTCTTTGGGAATAACAACACATCCAGAAACTAAGAACATTATTAATAGAAATCCTATTTTTTTCATATTATAGACTTTTTATGCGAGTTAGTTTTATTAGTTATGAGCTAAATATCTATCGGGTGTCACATTCTGGACAACAATAATGGCATCCATCCGCAGTATTCGGATAAGTTTTTTTTGCTTCTCTAACTGCTTCTTGGCAATTATTGAAATAGCCTAAGAATAGCTTATGCTGCGGTTCTGGCATCCAATCACAACCGGTTTTATGGACTTCGTGGTCGCCATTTGGTTGTGCATTTTTGTTAACATAATAAGCATCCATAATTACCTCCTTTTATTAAATGGCTAGACATATATAATGTACTGACATTAAATAAACTACGAGAGGAACACTTAATAATATGACAATCAACAATCATGGTTCTAACAGTAGATTTAGAATCCAATATTAGGTTTAATAGGAATACCTCTTGTTTTGTTACTTTGGAAAGCCGTGAAATATTATTCAAATAAGCTTTAAAATCAAATGATGTAAGTACTTCTTGCCATTACTTACTATTGTATGATGAACCCTAATAATTGGGGTTTATAGTCACTTAAAGAGTAATTCTAATGTATAAACAAAATTTATATTTACAAACAGTAGTAGTCATTTTAATAAAAAGAGTGAATCAAGCTCGTTTATTAATGAAAAAACCGGTGGGCTTACCTAACAAAATTGGTCAGGGAGCCAGGCTCTTGCAGTTGCTGAGCATTTAGGGAAGGTCTGAAAAGTGTTCGTTAAATAAAACTTATTTTTCGTTCAAAGTGATTCAGGATAACTATCAAAGTATCTATTCTGTAATCTAACGTTCCTTTCTCGATCTGGCTGATCCGTGCCGGAGAAATGCCAACCTTAAAAGCCAGGTCCTTCTGACTTATCCCGGAAGCGCCACGTAAAGCTTTAACGAGCACCCCAATCCGCCCCCTCTCCTCCCCTGTTAAATTTGTATTAAAGTTTCTTTGTGCCATATTGCTATTTTTTAACATAAGATGAGTAGAAAGCTCCCATTTTTCGCAGAAGCTTTGGTATTTGAGAAATATCCTCCGGGGGCTGGTCGATCCATTCCACTTTATCAAAAGTCCCATCGATAAAAAGGGCACGGAATTTTGGGGATTTTAGATGATGAACGATATCTCTTATATCGCTGATTTTTTCAATTTTGAAGATGGGATCTTTTTTAGCGTATTCTTTGACCAGGTCATCAATCGGCTTCTGCAGGTAGTAATCTTCGGTAGTGTAATTTAGGAGCTTTCCATCAGTAATGAAGATCTGAAAGACTTCGTCCGCCTGGCGGATGCGGTACACGGTGGAACTGCTGCGGTCCTCAAGGATCTCAAGGGTGCACACCTCAAGCATTTTTACGCGATTGATAATACTCTCGCCTGGTTGAATTGTAACGCCATTGAAATGCTCATTTAACAGATCCGTGATTTGTTTTTCCCCCAGCTGGTGCCAGTCGTTTCTGAAAATTATCCCTTTCATATCTATTTTCTCCTTTCTACAAATTTAAGATTTTTATCGTGCCATGGTCAAAAACATTAATGGCCAGCCGCAACTCGATGTTAGCCTCTGGCCATCCGCTCGGCCTAATCTTCTGAGGGAAGGAACAAAACATTATCAGCCAGATAGATCTTAAAAACGTCAAATTTCTCCTCGTAATCATCTTCCAGAGAAATCGTACTAAAAAGCTGCTTAATAACAGGTATACTGTCAAGATATAAAACAACCCTCCACTGACCGGCTTTTTCTCCCGCTGTAATCCTCTCCAGAGTCCAAATTTGAAAAGTTATTGCCTTAACCTCCTCATTACCCTGGTAAGATAAAACCGAGTCTATAAACCAGTGCAGCCCTAATTTATCAGTAACATATTTTAGGCCATCAGTGATAAAGAATCCATAAAAAAGGTCTGAAAGCCTGTAATGATTTTCGGTACCCCGCAGTTCCAGAAACTCATCGTTTAAGTATCTCTTTGCTGATTTCACGTTTTCTAAATTTCCCATTGTTTACACAGTTTTACTGGTATGAAGCTTTACTATGGTTTAATTAAATATTATTTGCCAGGCAAAAATTGTCAAAATAGGCATTTTCCTGTGCCTCCATAAAAGAACTGGTGCCATCTGCCTCCTTCTGCACCAGATATTTCCGTGAAAATGTGCAGTAAACTTTTCCATAAGCTATATCATACAGGCAGTTTTCTCCTTTTGAGATTGTGGCGCCGGTCTCAGCGCATTTGCTTTTAAATTTTGCATTAATAAAATTCATAAGAATAAACATTTTTTACGGTGCGACGCACCTTTTTAAAAATAATATAAAGTTATAAATTCCTCTTTTTAAAATTAAAAGTTGTCAAAAAAGTAAGCGGGGATGGGGCTCCCACCCCCGCTTTTTTTTAACTGGCCATTTCGACCTCCTCCCCCACTTCTGTAAGTTCGTTATGGCTTTCGGATTTGATATTAAAATAAGGTACCGCCTCAGAGAATCTTTCAGCTATATAACTGATAGCCTTGTAAGCCTCGGCGCAAACCTTGAAAGCCAGGTTTTCATCCTCTTTCAGGCTCTCTTTCCAGCCCTGCAGATAAATAGCTGAATTGAGTTTCTGCCTTTCAGGCGCAAAATTGTTGCTCGCCATTATGAAAGCTGAGCTAATTTCTGCCACCAGTTCTTCTATTGCATAAGCCTGCTTATGGTTTTTATAACTCTCATTAAACTTTTTCATTCTCCCGGTTCTTACTTCGTGGCCGGTGCTGTGGGTTACTTCATGCAGCAGAGTTGCATAAAAATACTCATTGTTAATAAATTGAGGTCTGTCTGTGAGTTGAATAAAATCTTCTATAGGACTATAAAAACAACGATCTGAACCCGGGACCAGGTTAATTTTGCACTGCCAGCCATTAAGAACCTTCTCGCAACCCTCGAGAATTCTCTCAGGGTTTGAATTTACATTTCCTTTATCCTGGGTTTCATCGAGCAAAGTTCTGTTAATAACTGCTTGAAGGCTTTCACTTGTCTGAACGCAAGAAAATTGCGCTACATTGAAAACGTGATGAATTTTAATAAATGGAATCTTTACAATTTTAGCATCACTCAGCTGGGTGGTTGTCCAGGTGTTATAAGGACTTTCCGGAAGATTTTTTCTCTGGCCGCCAACCATCTTATAAAATGAAAAACTGTAAAAATATACCGGTAAACCTTCACTTCCTTTATTAACCATATATCCCAGGCTCATCCCCTGTTTAAAGGTCATAAATTGAAGAGTGCTGAAACCTTTAAACATTGAAGCGAAAAGAAGAAAAATAAAATTCCCGTTTTTGTATTGTTGGCCGGTCTTGTAATTCGTTACGGCAGAATTCTTGTTAACAGGAACAAACCAAGGTTTTTCCCAGGATTCATTTAATTTGCGGTTTAACATCTCGTTAAACATTTCCTGAAGTTGTTCTTTTTTCATTTTGTTAGTCAGTTTTTACGGTGTGCCTCACCTTCTTAAATTAAATTACCATAAATGATTCCACGTGGAACATAAACGCTGATTATCTGTTAAATAACTTACTTAAAGATACAACCATATATGATAATATACAAGCATTTCGACAACTATTTTTAAATGGTTTCATTTTTTTGCCCGGCACAATTAATTCAAGGAGAGTATCTGCATCATAGGATCCGCCAAAAAGATTGAAATTGACCTACCAGCGATTAGTCAGGAACTACTAAAAAATGTAGTGCTTTTCTCAAGTTTATAAAACTGGCAACCTTACATAAATTCGAACTCGGAGAAAATTATAATAATAATTTCATTGTATTTTCAACGGACTAGCTGGGGATTGTTTAGGACCTACTAAAATATTCCGGCATTTTTGCAAGGGAGCAAAAATGTATAATCAATCATTTCGATATGGGCTTTTGCGGGCGATATGGTAGTGATTAACACCACTTTTGTATTTGAAAAAATTCTTAATCAATGTTTTTTCCCTTAAAAACTTCTTTAAAATTAATACTAAATATATAGCACTCATTTAATAGTCTTATAAGTCATTAGTTAAAAATGAGTTAGAAAAGGTGGTCGTTGCATGATACTTTTTTAAAAAAGGTTATCAGCTGTAGAATGTTTTATAGTATGGGTTGTTGGCTTTAAAGAACTTTTATTAAAATGTAAGAGGGTTTAGAAAACATATTTGTAATGGAGAGAAGCTGTATAGTAATTTTTGAAAATAGGGTATAGTCAGAGAGTGTTTTATAATTACTTGATTATATGTTAAATAAAATAGATCTCGGAGAAATTTATAACACAAAATATTTAATGAAAAAAAGAACTCGGAGAGATTTATAACATATTGGGTGCCGCCCCTATGTTTATAGTTTGATTAAGATGATTTTTCCTTCAAATTTCATTTTTTCTTGACAAAATGGCAGCGTTTTGCAAAAAATTTATTTTTATCTTTAAAAATAATTTTAAAAAGTTGATTGATTTAAATTTGTTTAATCATTTGGATAGTTTGTTGGATCGTTAGAACATCGAATGGTAAGGTAATTTAGCGTTTTAAGTCGGAGAGAAATATAACAGTATTCGGAGAAATATATAACAGTACTCGGAGAAATTTATAACTTGAATTCGGAGAAAATTATAACTGCTTGTATAGAACTCGGAGAAAATTATAACTAAAACTTCAAAGGATTTTCAAATTCATTAAGTAAAGATTTCAAAACGTAGCTTGTAATATCAGAAATTTTTGAAGCATCTTTAGAATAAAGATCGTTTAATTGCATGATCTTTAATAATATGTCGCTAATTGAAGCCTGGTTGAAAATATGGGAAATTTGTTCTATGTGTTTATCTTCGAATTTGAAGTGTGTTCGTAGAAGGTAAAAAACATAATCTTTTTTCTCACTATCCTCTTTTATTAGTTCGGGAGTGATCACCTTGAAGTTTAAATGAGTGACTGTATTGCCTTGTTTTGTTATAAAATCCTCCGAGTTGCAATTAAACCAACAGTCGGCTTTCTCGAAAAGTTCCTTCTGAACAGGAACTAGAATATGCTTTTTAATATCGTTATAGTACTTGTATTTTGAATCTATTCCCATTTGTTCTCTAAAACTATCCACGGATATTACAAAACCTCCTTTTTTTCTCCAACTACAGATTAGCTTATATATCCGTGAAGTGTATTTGTTTTTTGCGCTTTGAGCGATGCTATATAAGAAACGAGTATAATTAATGGGCTGACCGAATTGGTTTTGCTCGATATCAATTAAAATCTTTGCTATTCTTTTATCAATCTCCACCTGTATATAGCTGGAACGATTGTTTTCTACTGGAACATTTGCATTTAGTAAGCCTTGATAACGTATATACTTTTCCTTTGTGACTTCGTCTCTATATGGGAATTCTATTACAATAGAAGCTAATTTTTTAACAGCTTTTTTAACATGCTCGTAGTTCTGTGGTATAGATAACTCTTTTAAAGGGATAGTAAATTTAATAAACGGAGAATCATTAAAATCTTTAAATAGTGCCAACTGCGTGTAATCCTCTCCTTTTCTGCTGATTTTTATTGCATCTTGAAGATAGTACATCACAGCGTTAAAAACTTTTTCCTGGGTTAAAGAATATTCATAAATAGCATTTGTGACACGGTTTGGCTGATAAATGTAATCCTTAAAAGCAGGAAGCATAAGAATTTTTTCTTGCTTTTTAGTAACCCGGGGGACTTTCAAGATTTTTTTCATTTTGAGGTGCTATTTAAGTAATGTACGCCAGTTTTTCCCGAACTGCTGCTCAAAGTAGGTCTCAAAGGCGATGTTTGCCATTTGGCTTTCTCCTAGCTTCTTTTTGAACTTGGCGTATTTAAATATCTCGAGGAGTTCAGGTTTTAAATAGAATGTTTTTCGTTCCAGATCGGCTACATTTAAATCCTCATGACTCATTTTAATTGTTGACTTGTTGCTATGTTGTCTTGTCAACTTAGCAACATGTCGTTTTGCTGACATTACATTATCATTAACTTCAATGTCTGATTGTTGACTTGTCGCGCTGTCAATAGTCTTTGACTTGTTTCCTTTAACCTGGCTAAAGGTACTCTCAAATGCATTTTTCATATTAATTGCTTTTTCTAAGTCTTGTAATTAATTCTTTGCTAAAGTTTTCCATATCCTCACTGCCTCGTTTTTCAGAGAAAGTGGATTCAAAAGTGAAAATATCAGTCTGTTCTACCTGCGCTTGTTTAAATTTTTCATTAGTTCTAATAGCGGTCTTAAACAATACTTCTTTGAAATGTTTAATAAGAGGTGCCTGCATCTCGTTGTTGATCTTTCGTCCTTTGTGAACCTTGGTTGTGATAACCCCTAAGACATTTAGATTAGCATTTACCTGCTTTGCAGAATTAATATTGTCATAAAGCACGGCTATGCCAATTGCTGAGAATATATCATATTCAACCGGTATAAGCACATGATTGCTTGCAATTAAAGCATTAAACGTTGGCGTATCAAGATTTGGGGCGGTATCGATAAAAATAAAATCAAAAGTATTAAGGTCCTTGAGAATATTTTTGAGGGCAAACAACTGGTCAGCCGGATTCATGCGGCCAAAAAGAGCGCTGTTAATATCTTTTTCATTCGGTAGAATGTATAGGTTTTTATATTCCGTAATAGAAAAGTCCTCAATCGTAATCGGAGCTTTCTTTAACAACAAACTACCTAAGTCCTTATTCAGGGTATGCTTGATTGAATAGGTCAGGTTTGCCTGGGCATCAAAATCAATAACAGCGGTTTTATATCCATTTTTGGCCATGCAAACGCCAAGGTTCTGGGTAATGGTTGTTTTTCCAACCCCTCCTTTGTTATTAATTATGCTAATAATGTTCATCATAATATAGATATCCGAAGTGAGTTATTATGTCAACATAACAACATATTGACATGCTGTTATGTTGTTTTGTTGTTATGTTGACATGTTGTTATTGCAAATGTAGGATTATTAGTATTATACACAAACAAATTAATAATATAATTATAAACAGAAATTGAAATTCTGAAAAATACTCAAATTTTACGTTGGTGTTACCTTTGACTTTTAAAGCAAATATTACTGGAGTAAGTGGTAGTTTCTTTCAATCAAGTTCCTAAGACATTCATTGCTAATCAAAGATTATGAATCCGTAATAGGCTTATTCAGGGGTACATGGCATTTTACAGTAACTCGAAATAAGTTATTATGTCAACATAACAACATATTGACATGTTGTTATGTTGTTTTGTTGTTATGTTGACATATTGCTATTGCAAGTATAGGATTATTAGTATTAAGTGGCAGTTTCTTTCAAATAAAGTTCCTAAGACTTTCACGATGCTAAATCGAAGATTATGACCTTATAGGCTTATTCAAGGTATATGTCATTTCATAGTGACTCCAAATACCCTCTTAAAAGGTAGCTAAGAGATGCGATTAAGTTTCTAAGGGAATCGCACCCCGAAGTAGCGATAGATTAAAAGAAGCCCCTGAGAATCGTTTTTCAGGGGCTTCTTATTTCTTTAAGGCTTAACCATAAAAAAAAGGGGTGTATGAGTTCATTAGGGCATCTTATTAATCTTTCATCAAATACAGCATATTCACAAAATAGCGCAGGAGGATTAATTTATGGTATAGGATTCGTCAGACTGGGAATATTCTTGGTAAGTAGAGCTAACACCAAAAAGCTAGAACAAATTGAAAAAGAAAAGTGGGATAAAGGAATAGATTCAAAATAGCTTTGGAATTAAAAAGTCGAGTAGGTAAGGAGGAGTTTCACCCCCAAACCTCTCACAGAACCGTACTTGATACTCTCGCATCATACGGCTCTTCATGAAAAGACGTTACGGACGAAAACCATATTCCCAATGCACAAACAGAGTTGGAAATTTCTTAGAGACTTCCACCAGCCATTTATAAGCAAAGTACCAATGATGCCGTCTGAACCTGCGATATTTGTTCCTAACCCATCGAGCCAAACGAAAGTTCAGCGTGCGAAACACTCCATGCATATCCGATCTTCGGAATTTACCATAGTAGTTGATCCAGCCTCTTGTCTTCGATCTCAATATAATTGCAATCTTGTCGATAGTAAGATGTGCAATCCTGTGAATCTTGAGCTTAAAGCATTCCTCATTGATCCGCTTCTGTCTGGCACGGCTGATGGCCGGGGTCATTCCTATCTGGATGATTCCCCTGACCTTGATAATTCTGGGTTTAAATGTAAAACCAAGAAAGTCAAAAGATCTGTATACTTCCTGTTCCGGGATTTGTGGCTTCTGACTGGCATGGCAATATACTATCTTCGTTTTACTTTGATTAAGCTCTAATTTGTATTCTCTTAATCGCAGTTTCACCGCTTCCAGTATTCTCATGGTTTCTTTGAAGCTGCTACAATGAATTATTATATCATCAGCATACCGTTCAAATCTACCCTTGGGAAGTTGTTTCCCAATCCACATGTCAAAAGCAAAATGCAGAAAAATGTTTGCAAGTAAGGGACTGATAACTCCGCCTTGCGGTGTTCCCCTGCCCTCACTCTCCTTTAGTGTTCCATCTGTCAGCCGTATCGGTGCTTTTAGCCAGCGCTCAATATACAGGAGCATGTATTTCTCCTGTGTGAACCGCTTTACTAACTGCATCATCAGCTCATGGTCAATGTTGTCAAAGAAGCCCTTGATGTCAAGGTCTATCACCCAGCTGTGTCTCATACAATGGACACGACATCTCTCGATTGCATCGTGTGCACTTAAATCCGGTCTGTAACCAAATGAACATGCACTGAAATGCTTATCTACAAGTTTCTCCAACTTTTGTTTTACAACCATTTGAGCCACCCGGTCAGCGACCGTTGGAATACCCAAGGATCTCTTTGTTCCGTCACTCTTTGGTATCAGAACTTGTCGAACTGGTTTAGGAAAATAGCTTCCGCTAGCCATCCTGTTCCATACCGGGTAAAGGTATTTCCTTGGATTGCTTCCTACGACGTCGATGGTCGTTCCATCAACGCCTGCGCTTCCGCCACTTGCTCTCACTTGTTTGAAAGCTTCCCAAACCTGCTTCCTATCAATAGGATGCGTCTTTTGTTTCTCTTCAAAAATCATTCTCAATTTTCATTAAGTTGTAATACAAAAAGAAACCCTTCATGTGAAGCCCTTCGCTCCTCTCCCGTTTCCGGGAAGATCATCACTACTACGGCTTCATCCGCCCCTGAAAGAAACTTCGGTATTTCGGGCTTGCCAATTCAGGTTTTCGCCCTTTTCCCTTTACATTCTCTTTCAGGTTCCCCTGTTCCTCAAGTAAGCCCGGATAGTGTTCATGCCATCTTAATGCCGGATACCATGCAAGCAATAATCAGGTTGTTTCTTGCACCTTGCTCTCTCGCAGCCGCCAACCGCTCGATTTCGATACCTTAAAAGTTATTTACGACACTTCTTCAATGGTTCACTCTCATTCATCTCCACTATCTACACCATAACTAAGCTATGTCCAGACTTTTTCCGGACTGCTTAGTCTTTAACCCTGACCGTTTAGTACCGATGTCTTGAAAACACAGCACCGCAGGGCGGTTTGACAAATATGCCTGAAACATCTTTCCCGGTAGACCAATTTCAAATGACCATAGATTATTACATCCGTTTTGTGAGACTTCCGATATTAACCCGTGGGACTCGACTCGTTTCCAGGACTTGACAACTGATCAGATGACTACCATCTTACTTAAAGTTATGTTACTCATTCAAAGAACTTTATTCATCTCTGTACCCTTGAGTAACTCAGGGCACACAACTACCACCAACTCGGACGGTGCTGAATTGGCTTCGCCAGCCTGGACTACTTCTTAAACGGCTCTCAAAGTCTATGAGAGAAAACTTCAACCCACTTATTAAATCTTGTTACACCCGGACTGTTCCTGCTACCGAGACAAAGTC
>OCZT010001821.1_pt1 | contig 22151 bp, 19 predicted proteins | sample 1539031 | NCBI WGS metagenome assembly OCZT01 (sample SAMEA3539308, study PRJEB22396) | soil metagenome | biome: tundra; feature: field; material: soil | place: USA | collected 2010-05 | depth 0.15 m | reverse complement strand
ATAACTTAATAACAACAAACCAAAATGACAATTGCCGTAATTGGAATAGGACTCATCGGAGGATCCCTTATGGTTGATCTCCGCAAACGGGGTTTTGCAGATAAAATAATCGGTGTTGATACAAATATGCATCACCAGAACATTGCACTCCTTTGCGGACTGGTTGATGAAAATGATACTCTTGATAATGCCATTGAGAAAAGCGATTTAATAATACTCTCCACACCTGTAAATACAAATTGTATTATGTTACCAGGCATTCTTGACAGGCTCGCAGGCACTTCAAAAATTGTTACAGATATGGGCTCAACAAAAGCCAGCATCGCAAAAGTTTCAGAAAATCATCCGGGCAGGGGCCGTTATGTTGCGGTACATCCTATGGCGGGTACGGAATATTCAGGTCCTCTGGCGGCTATCGGCAAGCTTTTTGACTATAAGACCGCAATTATATGTGACAAAGAACTTAGTGATCCTGACGCTCTTATAAAAGTTGAAAAAATGCTCGACTTGCTTAACATGCAGAAAGTGTATATGAATTCGAGCGAACATGATGTGCATGTTGCTTATATATCTCATATTTCCCATATTACCTCCTTTTCCCTGGCATTAAGTGTCCTCGAAAAGGAACAGGAAGAACAAAACATTCTCACTCTGGCCGGAGGCGGGTTTGAAAGTACAGTCCGTCTCGCTAAAAGTAACGGAGAAACCTGGGCCCCGATCTTCCTGGAAAATGCACAATATATTCTTGAAGTAATGGATACTTATATTGAAAAAATGAATCTATTCAGAAAAATGATATCAGGAAAAGATCTTAACGGATTGAAAGCTCTGATGGAAGAGGCTAATAAGATTAGGAAAATTTTAAATTAATTAATCTACTGCAAAATGGAGATAAAACTTAAGAATTCCCTGATAAAAGACTGGAGAGGATATAAGGGCAGGCCATTTCTTATCTCTGGTCCATGTAGCGCTGAAACAGAGGAACAGGTTATGGAAACGGCTACACAATTAGCACAGATAAAAGAGGTTAGTGTATTTCGAGCCGGTATCTGGAAACCCAGGACCCGTCCTAATTCTTTTGAAGGAGTGGGCAGCGAAGGGTTAAAATGGCTCAGAAGAGTGAAACAGGAAACCGGTCTGCTTGTGGCTACAGAGGTAGCGAATGAAAAACATGTCTATGAGGCTTTGAAATATGGTATTGATATGTTGTGGATTGGCGCCAGGACCTCTGTTAATCCTTTCACTGTTCAGGAGATCTCCGATGCCCTGAGCGGCGTAGATGTTATGGTACTGGTCAAAAACCCGATAAATCCCGACCTCGACTTGTGGATAGGTGCAATAGAACGTATTGCCAGAGCTGGTATTACCCGTATAGGTGCAATACATCGGGGTTTCTCCTCCTATGAAAAGACATTGTATCGTAATCAGCCTAACTGGCAATTGCCAATTGAACTCAGGAGGCGAATTCCTGATTTGCCAATAATTTGCGATCCAAGCCACATAGGTGGTGCGAGACAATATCTTCACGAGATTTCCCAGAAGGCACTCGACCTCAACTTTGACGGGTTAATGCTCGAATCACATATCGACCCTTCAAAAGCATTAAGTGATGCTGCCCAACAGCTTACACCAAATGATCTGAAAGAACTTTTAAGCAGGCTAATTCTTCGTAATCCGAGCACTTCTGATCCCAAATTACTTGATGTACTCGGTGAATTACGGCAACAGATTGACGTTTACGATGATCATCTTCTCGATCTGATGGAACAACGAATGAAAGTTGCAGAAACTATCGGTCGTTATAAAAAGGAAAATAATATCACTATCTTGCAGACAACCCGGTGGGATGAAATTATTAATAAAGTAATTGCCAAGGGTCTGGCTAAAGGTCTTAGCTCGGAACTGATTGATACAATTTTCAAAGCCATTCACCAGGAGTCTATTAACCATCAGATGAAGGTCATGAATAACGGAGTAAAAAGTCAGTCTGACTAAAAATAAAAATTAAAACGAATTTATGGAAAGATATCTGGAACCGTCTGCACTTAAGGGTAATATAAAAGCTCCGGCTTCAAAAAGTATGACACAACGGGCAATCGCTGCCGGGTTACTGGCTGACGGTCAAAGTATAATCCATAATCCTTCGTATTGTGACGATTCACTGGCAGCTATGAGTATAGCTGTAGGTCTTGGTGCCAGGATTGAACCGCAGGTTAATGAACTGAAAATTATTGGTTCTGCAATCCTGAAAGAACCTAAACTGAATTGTGGTGAATCAGGTCTGGCAATTCGTATGTTTTCTCCTATTGCAGCTTTGTATCCTGCTGAAATTACAATGGTTGGAGCAAATTCTCTTAAAAAGAGACCAATGTTCATGGTTGAAGAGGCTTTGACTCAGCTTGGAGTAAAGTGTACAACTACAGGCGGATTCCTTCCTCTTACTATTCAGGGACCAATAGCTGGTGGACGTTGTGAAATTGACGGATCTGTCAGCAGTCAGCTATTAACAGGTCTGTTAATGGCTTTGCCTCTGGCTGCCAGAGACTCTGATATCAAGGTAAATAACCTTAAGAGCAAACCGTATATTGATATGACGATCCAGATTCTGAAATCATTTGGAATAACTGTAGAGAATAAAGGTTATAGTTTGTTCCATATCCCTGGGAATCAAAAGTATACTCCTCATAGTTATACCGTGGAAGGTGACTGGAGTGGAGGAGCATTTCTCCTGGTTGCCGGTGCTATTAACGGTCAGTTGAATGTTAAGGGACTCCGTAGAGACAGCATGCAAAGTGATATGTCAATAATTAAAGCACTGGAAAAAGCCGGTGCACATATGATAATAGGTGAAGATCAAATCGATATTACCAAATCAGAGTTAGAAGCGTTTGAATTTAATGCGACTGAATCACCTGACCTATTCCCGCCGCTTGTTGCACTTGCTTCCTATTGTGAAGGAATTTCATGTATCAAAGGAGTATCGAGGTTAATATATAAGGAGAGCGACCGGGCTAAAACCCTTAAGGAAGAGTTTGGCAAAATGAATGTTAAGATTGAAATTAGTGATGATCTGATGTATGTGACCGGAGGCCGGCCACAGAAAGCAAGGGTTGAATCACATGATGACCACCGCATTGCAATGGCTCTTGCAGTTGCATCACTTGGAGCAACCGGGAAAGTATCTATCAGGGACTCTCAATGCATCGCAAAATCATATCCCGCTTTTTTTGATGATCTCAGGAATCTTGGAGCTGTGGTTCATGAATGATACCCGGGAAGGTAAATTCGTTACTGTTTCTAGTACAAAATGGGCTATTTCAAAGAAAAATTAAAATAAAGTTGATTTTTTATTGATATTTTAAATTTTTGATTATTTTTGTCGTTATGAAAACAAGGACGTTATATATGTGGTCGTGGTGCAGCTCAACTAATTCAGCTGTGAAACAAGCCATTATATAACACTTAAAAGATACTTATTTATAGGGGCACACTGTTCACAGTGTGCCTTTTTTGTTTTAAAATTTTTAACAAACACTAATAATTAACAATTATGGAAAAGAGTAGAAAAATCACCTTAAATGAAAGCGAAATGCCGAGGCAATGGTATAATATCATGGCAGATATGCCTAACAAACCAATGCCACCTCTCGATCCGGCCACTATGAAACCTATTGGCCCTGAGAGCCTTGCCGCTGTTTTTCCCATGGAGCTTATAAAACAGGAGGTATCAAGCGAGAGGTATATTGATATCCCTGATGAGGTACTTGACCTCTACACGACCTTTCGTCCCTCACCCCTCTTCAGGGCAATCAGTCTTGAAAAAGCGTTGGGAACAAAAAGCAAAATCTACTATAAGTATGAAGGCGGTAATTATTCCGGCTCCCATAAAGCCAATACAGCAATTCCGCAGGCATATTATAACAAAATGGAAGGAATAAAAAGAATTACCACCGAGACCGGAGCCGGACAGTGGGGAAGCGCCATGGCTTTCGCCTGTCATCATTTCGGACTTGAGCTTCTGGTCTTTATGGTAAAAGTCAGCTATGACCAGAAGCCAGGCCGCAAGCTTTTAATGAATACCTATAATGCCAAGGTAGTCTCTTCACCAAGCACTATGACAGTGGCCGGAAGGAAAGTTCTTGAAATGTACCCCGACTCCCCGGGAAGTCTGGGAATAGCAATTTCTGAAGCTATGGAAGTGGCGGTTCAGGATCCGTATACCAAATACTCGCTCGGTAGTGTTCTTAACCATGTTATCCTTCACCAGACTGTCATAGGTCAGGAAGCACTTCTTCAAATGGAAAAAACAGGTGATTACCCTGATGTTGTAATCGGTTGTTTTGGCGGAGGATCAAACTTCTCAGGAATAGCATTTCCATTCCTGCGCGAAAAATTACTTAACGGAAAGAATATCAGGCTTCTGACTGTTGAGCCTGCCTCATGCCCTAAGCTTACAAAGGGGAAATTTATGTACGACTTCGGCGATTCAGCAGGGATGACTCCACTCCTTCCCATGTATACACTCGGACATAATTTTATACCCGAGAAGATACATGCAGGTGGTTTACGTTACCACGGTGCAGGAGTTCTTGTAAGTCAACTCCTCAAAGACGGATTTATTGAGGCAAAGGCAAAGATGCAGAGGGAATGTTTTGAAGCAGGAGTTCTTTTCGCAAGGTCGGAAGGTATTCTTCCTGCTCCCGAATCGACATATGCTATTGCCGGCGCTCTTGATGAGGCAAGAAAAGCTGACATAGAAGGAGTCTCAAGGACGATACTCTTTAACCTGAGCGGCCATGGTCATTTCGACATTTCTGCTTATGAGAAATATTTTGAGAACAATCTTCCGGATCATGAAATGACAAGCCAGGAAGTAGACGAAGCGATATCTAAAATTAATATACCAGTTTGACCTCTCCCTAAATCCCTCCCCCAGGAGGGAGGGACTTAACAATAAGGTTATCTTCTACTCCCCTTCTCTCCCGGAGGAAGGGGTTGAGGGGGATGAAGTAAAAAAATACAGAGATGAAACATTAAAAATCCGAATAAGAAGTCGGATGAAGCAGATATGGACTTGCTTTTGAGACAGTGTTTTTATACTCATCCATTCCTGAAAGTTTCTTCCATTCTTCAGTTTTACCAAAAGCACTCCAATGATCATCGTGTGATTTCATATCTGAAAAAGTAGTCATATACATGAGATTTGGCATATGACTCCCTACCAATACTTCAGCATAGAATACCGGATTGAATTCCAGTTTTTTAAATAAGTCAATCTCCCCTCCCTTGTTGAACATTTCAATCTTTTTTACTGCTTTGGCTTCAGTTGCACTCTCGTAACTTCTTAGTTCATAGATTCTTTCTGAAGGTGGGGTGGAAAATTTGGGTGAAACAAACCGGGCCATATTCATAAAAGCCTTCAGAAAAATGCTTTCAGACCGTTTGTATGGAGGTGTATCATAAGGAGCATCAATAAAAGATTTCCCTGTCTCTTCAAACACCTTGTCTTTAAGAAGTAGACCCGGTAATTCCATAAACTGATCAACGGTATTGAAAGGGATAAAAACATAGATTAGTTTTCCAAATGCAGTATCGGCCTCAACTGGTTTAAAGACACCTACTATTGGAATACCGGCACGGTGAAGAGCAGGCAGATAAGCCTCTTTAAGATAAGTATCAACCCTGCCCTCTTGTGTTTTATCTGCAATCCTGTAGATCTTTATCTCATAATACTGTTGTTTTTCTGGTCCCGCTCCAGGAGCACTGATCGCAATAGTCATGAATAACAATAATGCCGGAAGTATCCGGTAAAAGAAATTTGATTTTTTCATAGTTAAAATTTTTATTGAGTGAAATATTAATATGCTTTTGAAAACTCCTGAAAGATTTCATTTGCTTTATCCGCAGTTAGTTCTGAACCCGATTGTACATAAAATCTGTGATACAAAGTCACTGATTGCCCTTTTTCGATTTTATAACTCTTTTTTTCCTGTTTTGGATCATAAGAATTCTGTCCAAAGTTATTAAATGAAAATAGACCATACCCCCGGGCATGAGCATAAGCCGGATAACCGGGGTTTTTAGGGTTATCAAAAATACCCATCGTAATTGTAACATTATCCTTTGCTCCGCTCAGGATTACCCAGTCATTTCTGGTTCCCCATACTGAGTCTCCTTTTAGTCCTTTACTGGAAGTGTACATACCTGTTACTCCCTCATTATCAATGGCTTTGATTTTCGTTGGATTGCCTTTGTCATCAGTGAAAATCAATGATTCACTTGAAGGCATTTCAAACGCCCTGTCGACCCTGATAGCAAACATGCCTTCCTTGCTGTCGCCTATTATGACCGGACCATTTATTGCTGTCAATGTTGAGATGTGATCGATAGTGCGTGAATTCCCGTCACCCGAAAAGATATACAGCGTCTTCTCAGTCAATAATGCATTCCCTTTGTTGTCATCCCAGTTCGAAACTACCTCGAGTATTCCTTTTTCCCCACTTACTGTTTTAACAATTTTCTGGTGAACAATATGTCCGTAGGAATCTTTCTTTTCAGCTGGTATGGCTGAAGAGTTATTCCAGAAATCAAGCCCGTTCACATCGCCATAATTAAACCAGATCCCTATATGGTGAGGATGATCCATACGCTCACCTTTTCTTGGTTCAATCGGATAACCCCTTGTGATCACTGAACCATTGGGAGCAATAACAGGAAATAGAAAAGGTTTTTCAATATTCACCGGATATTGATAAGATGTAAATAAGTTTCCGTTGACAATAACATCAACTTTATGTTTGTCATCGACCCTGATAATTCTTACTCCGGTATCTTTGAGAGATTGAGCATTCAGGATCATTTCTGAAGCCAAAAAAACCAGGATAAAGAATCCTCTTATTATCAGGATCCTGTTCACAGAGAAATTTTTAATTCTTGTCAATGTTGATTATAATTTTAATACATGAATACTTTCCCGCCTGCAAGAACTTCCTGGGTTACTTCATCAAATAAAGCTTTTTGACCAGTCCTGAGTGCTGCCGTACACATAATTGTAGCGATAGAATGATTATAACCTGCCATGATATCTGCATTTGGCTTCTTACGGTCGCGAACACATTCCATCCAATTCTTCATATGTGCATTGGTCATAGGATCCGAACCAGTGTTGGCAGATGTCTCTACCTTAAATCCAGGTAAATCCATGGGTTCAAGAAGATTTGGCTGCATATTCATTTCTTTGGCATCGCCGGCATTAAGGCCACCGTCGGAATTGATCTTATTCGTATCGAGGTTGAGTGAGCCACCATTTGAGAAATAAATTTCTTTGGTTCCTCCGGCAGAGTTGGTAAAACGCGAGGTATAAACAACCTGGAAACCGCCATTAGCATCTCCATAATCCATTACTGCAGTCATCGTGTCAAAATTAGTACGTCCGTCTTTCCATAAGTATATACCACCATTTGCTGCAACACTTCTTGGATGACTTAATCCGGTGAACCAGTGAACAGTATCAATCTGATGTGCCATCCATTGGCCAGGGATTCCTGAGGAATATGGCCAGAACAGCCTGAATTCAAGATATTTCCTGGGATCCCATGCGGCAGGTTCGCGATTCATCTGGAAACGTTTCCAGTCAGTATCAGCCTCTTTTATAACTGATGTAAGCTGTGGCCTTCTCCATCTGCCTGGCTGGTTGACATTCCACGACATCTCAACCATAACAATTTTCCCAAACTTACCTGATCTTATATAATCATTAGCAGCGATATAATTCGGAGTACTTCTGCGTTGTGAGCCAATCTGAACAATCTTTTTAGAATCCTGAACAGCTTTTAATGCTTCCCTGGCATCAGACATTGTCTCAGCAAAAGGCTTTTCACAATATGCATCCTTTCCTGCCTTTACAGCCTCAGCAAGTACTAATGCATGCTGAAAATCCGCAGTACTGATAATAACAGCGTCTGTATCCATACCACTATAAAGCTCATCATTGTTACGGGCTGTTCTTATTGTGACACCTTTCCCTTTGAAAAAGATTTCAGCTTCATCACGACGTCTGTTCCAAAGATCCGAAACAGCAACAATCTCAAAGTTATAATCCTTAGCCTGACTAAGGAATGCAGGAGCCAGTGATGACCTGAACCTATCAGAAAAACCGATAATCCCTACACGAACCCTGTCATTTGCACCAGCGATACGTGAGTAACTCTTTGCACTAAGAGTCAGACCTGCTGCTCCTATTGCTGATTTTTGAATAAATTCCCTTCGGGTTGCCATTTTCAATCTGTTTAAAGATGTTACTACCTGTTTCAATTTATTATACGAAATTAGGAAAATAATAGAATTTATATACATTTAAGTCATAATTGAATTTGAAAGAAATGAAGAGAATACTTGTTGATATGGATGGAGTTCTTGCAGATGTATATCCTCGTTTCTTTGAACTGTATGAAGAAGAAACGGGGCTGAAGAAAACCATGGAGGAGATCATTGGGTTTAAGGAGGGGGAGGCATTTCCCGAAATCTACCGATGGGTTGAAACGCCAGGTTTTTTCAGAACTATGCCTGTTATGCCTGACAGCCAGAGAGTGCTGAAATTATTGAATGAATCGTATGAAATAATAGTTATTTCAATGGCAACCGAATTTCCAGTCAGCCTTACTGACAAACAGTTATGGCTGAATGATAATTTTCCTTTTATAAGCTGGAAACAGGTCATTTTCTGTGGCAATAAAGGTTTAATACCTGCAGATTTAATGATCGATGACCATTTTAAAAACCTTGATAATTTTGGTGGTGAAACAATTATGTTCATCCAGCCCCATAATATCAACAATACAGATCATCATCATAAAACAGTTTCTTCATGGGCAGAACTGGAAAATCTTCTTCTGACTGATTAAATTACAAAATGACTTCTAAAAATCAGATTATAATATCATAACTTTGAAATTACTGAACAATGATTTTTTTCAATGAATTTTATCAGGCAAATTCAAAAGTAAACACTCATTTTCTCTAAACTAAAATGTAATTATTAATAGCAATTAAATATTTTATAATGGAAAACGAAAACAAACCTGCCATCAAACGATTATATTCACTTGATGCATTACGCGGGTTCGATATGTTCTGGATTATGGGAGGAGAAGGAATTTTTGTCGGACTTGCGACACTTACAGGATGGCCAATTTTTAAATGGTGGGCCGAACAATGTGAACATGTTCCATGGCATGGTTTCCATTTTTATGATATGATTTTCCCTATGTTCCTTTTTATTGCCGGAATATCTTTCCCGTTTTCCCTGGCAAAACGGACAGCAATGAATGATAGCCGCAAGTCGATTTATAAGCACGTCATTACCCGTGGATTGATTCTGGTTGTAATTGGAATAGTTTATAATAATGGCGTAAATTTTGATTTTGCCCATCTACGGTATGGAAGTGTTCTTGGAAGAATAGGTCTGGCCTGGATGTTTGGCTCACTTATCTTTATGAACACTAAACTCAATATCCGGATTGTCTGGTTCTGCGTACTTTTAATTGGTTACTGGGTGCTTCTGTTATTATTTCCTGCTCACGATCTTGGTTCTACCGATATTTTTTCACAGGAAGGTAATCTTACCAGTCATATAGATCGGCTTCTGATGCCAGGGAAACTCTATCTTGGCAATCACGATCCTGAAGGATTATTCAGTACGATCCCTGCCATCGGGACAGCTTTACTTGGAATGTTTACCGGTGAATTTCTCTTATCAAAATATCTGAGTGACAAACCCTTTCGCAAGGTGTTGTACCTTTTCCTGGCAGCAATTACATTGATGATAATCGGGAAGATCTGGAATATTGTATTCCCGATCAACAAAAATCTCTGGACGAGCTCATTTGTCTGTTTTGTTGGAGGTCTAAGCCTTCTTCTATTCTCAATTTTCTACCTAATAATTGATGTTTTGGAATATAAAAAGTGGGCATTTGTTTTTGTAGTAATAGGTATGAATCCTATTACAATATACCTTACAGAAAGAATTGTTAATTTCAGATCCGCTACAAAGTTTTTCTTCGGAGGTCTTACAGCAATAATGCCGGAAACATGGGCACCACTAATAGAAGGAATCGGAGTAACGGCGATAGCATGGGTATTCCTTTATATACTTTATAAAAAGAAAGTGTTTTTGAAGATTTGACGGTTATACAACACTTGAGTTGGGGTCAGGTCAGCAGATATTGTCGGGGATCATGATCATAAATACAGGTACAAGTAATCAATAAAACTTAAACTATGAAAACATTTAACAAAGTCTCTCTGGTAGTACTTATTCTGATTTGTTGTTCGAACATAATCGGGCAAGATTTAACTAAACCCATTTCCAAGGGAACTACTCCAGACTCAAAGTATGCCAACATCTTTGTTTATCTTAGCACTGACCGTTCTTACTACCTGCCTGGTGAATCAGTTTTATTTAAAGCCTATTTTCTGGATAATCTGAATAACAGATCTTACCCACCTAATGATACATTACATGTGGCCCTTATAGATCAGGATGGGATCGAGGCAGCTTCCGGAATATTCCCGGTTACTAATAATCTCATTAACGGAAGCATTGAACTCCCTGATTTTCTGACTGAAGGAAATTATATGCTTCTTGCCTCTTCCCTTCTGACAAATAACCTGTCTCCGGAAAAAATGTTTTCAAGGGTAATTGAGATCCGGAAATCTCCAGAATCTGATCTGATTACAGATTTATCACTAAAGGATACACTTTATGAACCGGGGAGCCTTCTTACAGCTCAAATCAGATTTTCAGGAAAGGACAATAATCCCATTCCTGCAAGTTTTAATTATCAGTTAACAGGAAAATCAAGTGAAATACTAAGTGGAAAAAGTAAAGCCAGCAATGAAGGTATGTCTACTCTTACATTAAAACTCCCTGAATTTGATAACAAAGAGGAGTTGAAACTTCTTATTACCCCAACCTTTAAGGGTGCTAAAACCATTACAGGAATTGTAATTCCCACACGATTTAATAACTCTGACAGAAAAATACTACCCGGTAACAATAAGTCAATGAATGATTTCAAGCACTTAAATATCCAGCTTAAGACAATCAACCTGTCAAACGAAAAAAATGATAAAGTCCAGCTGGAAATTTCAGTTACTGATGATAAAGGCGGCCCTGTAATGGCAAATTTGTCAGTCTCTGCATCAAATACTTCTCCTCATCAGCTTTCTTACGGGAATGACAATATTGTAAGTTACATCAATCGGAAAAGCACCTCTTCATCAGCTAACTCAAATCCGGATATAAGAAAATACTTTGCTCAATCTCTTTTAAGGATAACCCAGACTCCAGGCAGTCAGTTTATTGTTCAGGAAAAGAATAATCCTAAGAAACTATTTAGAAGAATGGAATCCGGTAGTCAAAATAAACAGGAAGGATACTCCATCGATCGGAATATTTTTGATATCCTTATGCAAATCAAACCGTATCACATTGAAAATGGGAAAATTACCTTTGGAATCAGTACTATGAACTCTCTCAACAATCTGGATGGCGCTTTGATAATTGTTGATGGCATAAAGATGGGTACTGACGCATCAATCCTTAATACTCTCCCGGTAGTAGATATTGCTCATATATCAGCCTCAACAAATGTTATGGATATTCAGAGGTATTCCGCAATGAATAACGTTGGTATTATTGAGATAACCATGAAGAAATCCAAAGCGTTTACAAAAAATGAAGAAGCTTTGGGCAAAACTAAAAGCAGCACACTTTTCTGGGGGCCCGATATTATGACTGACAGTTCAGGGAAGGCCTCGGCAAGTTTCTTCAGTAACGATAACTCCACTGAAGTTTTAATATCTGTTGAAGGAATTGCAGCAAACGGATTGAGTGGGACCAGTTCATTACTTTATTCAGTAAAGCGTTAAGCATTACGTGTCAGATGAATGCGAAACGTGAAACGAAAGTTGATAAATAGCCGCCCCATGCGAATGAAAATATTTATTTTTTCTTTGTATAGCTCAACAAAAGGTCCGTAAGATTTTCTGCTGCTTTTCGGTTTTCAAAACTTTCAGGAAGACGGTCGTGATCAATATATTCATTATATATCCATGGGTCACCTATCGCAAAAACATACCCTTTTCCAATCTTGTTTTCTGCCATCAGAACTTTACCTTTCTCAGTCAGAATGGCCTTTGCTGATCCGGAGAGATTTATATCAGAAACCTCTTTGATATAAATTTTCGTAACTCCCTTAAAAAGAGGATGATCCGGCAGATTTACAGAAGCCCCCATCTCAAAATTGTTACCTGTAACAGGATGTAATGTTACATGATTAAATGTCATTCCAAATTGTGCCATAAGCTTATTAAGATGAGTGAACTCACAGTTTGGCCCATCGTTGGCCAGGATTGCCAGAGCTCCCCCATTATTAACCCAATTTTTAATGGCTGCTATATCTTCCGGCTCTATATAGTTTGGAAATGGTGCTTCTGTTGTAGTGTCGGGATCAACAATTATATAAACATTGATCTTACTTAAAACAGAAGCATCAGGTTTCCCGAGGGTTGTAATTTTTGCTCCCCTTCCGGAAAAAATTTCCCCCCATCTTGAATATCCGCTGAGCGCGGTATCGGTCCAGAGATAATGAAATGGCTTTCCTGTTTTGACATCGGTCTCATGGTTATACCAGTTATCTAAACCAACTACTGATTGTGAAAACAGGTTTTGAACAATGAATACAAAAACAAGCAGGAACGTAACAAAGAAATGTTTTTTGAAAATGTTCTTTTTTCCCATAATTATTCGGGTTTTATTATCTCAAAAATATGAAACATTAACGATGAAACAATGAAACTCTAAAACATATTCCCCAGGTTATTTGAATAATTATCTTTGTTACAGAAATTTATTAAAGGCACTAAAAGCGAATTTTAATTTTTGAATTGACTTTGTGAAACCTGGCTCCTTTGTACTTTGTGGCTTATTTTTTTGCCACAAAGACACCAGGACACAAAGTTACATTAAGAAATTTTCATTTAATTATGTAATCCCAATGATAGTAAATTCAAAACAAACAAATGCCACAATCATTTTTTTATTAATCTGTCTTTCAATTAACTGCCAGGACAAAAATCATTTGATTAAACCAGGGCAGATATGGCCTGATACAGAGGGTAAACATATCAATGCTCACGGAGGTGGTATAATATATTATAATGATACCTATTATTGGTTTGGTGAATACAGATTGCCACGTTTGGAAAAAGACAAGAGTCATTATGGAGTCAGCTGTTACTCTTCAAAAGATCTTCTGAACTGGAAAAATGAGGGCCTTGCTTTAAAGGTTATCAACGATTCTGCAAGTATACTTAAACCGGGATGTGTAATCGAGCGTCCCAAAGTAATCTATAATAAAAAGACCGGAAAGTTTGTGATGTGGTTTCATCATGAATTAAAAGGGCAAGGTTACAAAGCAGCTTTAACGGGTGTTGCCGTAAGTGACAATATAACAGGTCCGTACAAATACATAAGGAGCATACGTCCAAATGCAGGTGTTTGGCCCTTGAATTTTCCTGAGGAGTACAAAAATGCCACAGTAAAAGAAAATGATCTTAAAAACGGGTCTGACGAGTGGAAAATTGCGGTCAGGGAAGGACTTTTTGTAAGACGGGATTTTGAAGCAGGTCAGATGGCCCGTGATATGACTCTCTTTATTGATAAAAATGGCAAAGCTTATCATGTCCATGCATCTGAAGAGAACATGACACTTCATTTTTCAGAACTCACTGATGATTATCTGGATTTTACCGGAAAATATATTCGTGTTCTTCCCGGAGAATCGAATGAAGCTCCTGCTCTCTTTTTTTCAGGAGGCAGATATTTTATGTTCACATCCGGGACAACCGGCTGGAAGCCTAATGCTGCCCGTCTTTCCGTTGCCAAAAAAATTTTTGGAGAATGGAAGTCGGTCGGAAATCCCTGCAGAGGCACAGAAGATGAAAACAAAATCACCTTTGGCTCTCAGAGTACCCAAATTCTTACTGTAAATGGCAAAAAGAATGCATTCATCTACATGGGAGACAGATGGACGCCGGATAATCTCGCAGACAGCCGCCATATCTGGCTTCCAATTGAATGGGAAAAAGGTAATCCGGTTATCAGGTGGTATTCAAACTGGAACCTGAGTAAACTTTAATAATATCTTCCCAATTACAGGGTTCACAGAACCAGGAACCGGGACCATTTCTTCGGTATTCTTCGAATAGTCTTATCTTAACCGTACAATTAACTAAATATCAATATACTATTTCAGACCATTTGCAGAAAAGAATTATTTTTCTACATTTGAATTAATTTATAATTTGGTATTTGATCAAAATTAATACTACTTAAAAACTTAAAAAGAAATGGGGGATTTTGTACAGGTCTACAAAATGCCCGCTGAAACTTAAACTTAAAACTTAACCTATGAGAAAGCTTTTAACATTTGTTGTTTCTTTGTTCATTACCGGCAGTCTGCTTGCGGGCGGACTGGTTACCAACAATAACCAGAGTGCCATGTTCACGCGCCTGCAGAACCGTAATGCCTCAACTGACATTGATGCTGTTTATTTCAATCCGGCAGGACTAACTAAGCTCGGAGACGGTTTTTTTGCTTCGATTAACAATCAGACAATTACTCAGACACAAAAAGTAAACAGCAATTATCAATATCTCACCGGTACTCCCAGAGAGTATGTAGGTAATGTAAGTGCCCCCGTTTTCCCGGGAGTTTATTTAGTATATAATACCGGGAAGCTGTCTTTTTCTGCAGGATTTAATCCGATTGGCGGAGGTGGCGGAGCAAAATATAAAACAGGGTTACCTTCATTTGAAATGCCAATTGCAGATATTCCTCCAAGTTTAACCAGTCAGGGTATACCTACTTCTCAATATTCGGCAGATATATATTTTAAAGGCTCTTCAACTTACTTAGGTTATCAGGCTAATGTTGGATATAAGATAAACGACGTGGTTTCTGTTGCAGTTGGTGCACGTTTTGTCTCTGCTTCCAACAAATATAGCGGGTATCTGAGAAATATAAGTATTAATCCTAACTACCCTGCTTTTGGAGCCGGATTTACAGGCGGAATGGTACTTGCCAGTGATTTTTTTACTGCCGGTGCAACTACTCTTAACACATTAGCTGCCGGAGCAACTGCTTTTATTGCCGGATTACAACCTATAATCTCCGGAGGCGCCGGATCTGTTCTCTTAGCAAATGGAACTGCTGTAGGGTTAAGCACTGCACAAGTTGGCCAGATACAGCAGATACTTGGAGCTGCTGGTTTGACTCCTGCCCAGATTGGAGCCATTTCAATTACAGGAGCACAGGGAACCCTTTATCTAGCTGCTTCCGGATTTACTTCCAAAGCAACCGTTATGACTGAAAATGCAGCAGGAACTAAAGACATGACTGTAGATGCTTCAGAATCAGGAACAGGGATAACCCCAATTCTTAGCGCAAACTTTTCACCTATAGAAAACCTGGATATTTCAGTTAAATATGAGTTTAAAACTGATATTGATCTGAAAACAAAAGTTGCAAATAATAATGGCGGAGGAATATTTGTTGACGGGCAGACAGTTATTGGCGACATGCCGGCAGAACTTTCTTTCGGACTGGATTTTAAGCCAATAAAAAGGCTTTTGATCTCTGCAAGCTTCAATGAATATTTTGATAAAAATGTCGATTATGACGGAAGTACAGCCATAAATATAAATGAGATTGATCATAATTTCCTTGAATACGGACTCGGCCTGGAATATGGCCTTACTGATAAACTGCGTGTAAGCGCCGGCTGGTCACACACCACCACCGGTGTTAATCTCAACTATCAGAGTGATCAGAGTTTCAGTACAAACACCAACTCTATAGGATTTGGTTTCGGTTACCGTATCACACCAATGATTGATTTTAATTTAAGCTACCAGCGTGCATTTTACGATCAGGGTTCAAAGAATTTTAATCCCATTCTGGCTGGCAGTAAAGATTATTTAGAAACATATGATAAATCAACATGGATGATTGCTGCCGGACTTGATTTCTATTTCGGAAAGAAATAGTCTGAAAATTATTAAAATTATAAGGAGGGTGCCTCAACCGCCCTCTTTTTATTTTTACCCCTAAATCCCCCAGGGGGGACTTCTTGATTTACTGATAATTAAAAGCCCCCCTTGGGGGGATGGGGGGTAAATTTTCAGTTTTGAGACAAACTCCTTTTTTTAATAAATAATGCCTTGTGAGTTAAGATGTTTAATATATAACTCTTTTCTTGGAATAACTGATGATTTTAATTTATTGTACCATTCATTTGCTTTTGGGATATTGGCAGTTTCTTTAGCCAGCTTAATAATATTAATATATATCAGACCCTCAACTCCTGAATTATTACTTTCTATTGTATTCCCAATTTTAATGAAACTCATTAATGATTTAACCGGCTCTTTATTTTCAGCAAGGATAGAAGCATCATCGATTTTTTTGTTAAGATCACCGTTTAGACAAACACCATAGAAAGAAAAACAATTTTCGGTACAATCCTCTATCAGATCAATCCACTGTGTCCCTGGCTTCAATGGTGGAAATGTCAGTTCAAAATTCAGTTTCTCCCCTATTGTTTTGAATTTATAGGAATCGGGACAAACAGGTATCCCTTTCGAAGCAGTCAGCTTGCTTCTTGTGCCATCGGGATATAGGATAAAGATATTTTTATCAGCGCAGAAATAACCACCGGTGATCCTGTTTTCCACACTGAGGAAAATCACAGTTTTCTGTGCTGTAATTTCAATCTTTGAAATCTCAAGTGTCTCATGACTTTTAAGAGCATAGTTTGGTTTAATTATAGTCTGGGAGAAACCATTTATTATTATGAAATTTATTAAATTAAAAAATGTTATTAGATTTTTCATTATTTTAATGAATTATGAAAGTATGCAAGTTACAAAAATATAACTTCCTTCTATTATTGATATTTGATAGCAGATTTCTAAATTTGAATTTAATTTTTAAGGAGGTAGATAAATAATAGGAGAAAAATTTACAGAAATGTAACAATTAAGTAACAGTCAAAGCTCATTTGTAACAATAAATGAAGCTAACTTTGCGGCAATTCATTGTGCCTTGACAATCTGATGAATAATAATTTCAAATAAGAAGGTGTTTATGACGAAAAAAAAGGAAGAAGCTATAATCGACTGCGTTAAGAGTTTTGAGGAGATGGCAGATCTGGTGCTGATCCAATTGACTCTTCTTGAAAAGTATATGTTGTTGAACGATAGAAAGGAAATGAATAATATACTTTCAAGGATTGAGGAAAACGAAAATAAAATTGATGAATTTGAGGTTATCATAAGTGATAAGTTCATTAGTTCAATAATACTTTTTCAGCCGGTAGCATCTGATATAAGAAAACTCAATTCAATATACCGTATATCAATTAATCTTGAGCGCATAGGAGATGTAGTTTTAAATATCGTTCAATCAATCGAATCAATTAAGGAAACTGCTGAATATGAAGCTATGCAGGATGTTTTAATGAATATGCTGGTGTCGGGAGTAACTATGGTGGAAAAATCGCTTCTTTCTTTCCTGAATAATGATGATTCTTACGCAGAATGGACTATTAAAAATGATGAGATAGTAGATGATATGAACAGGAAGCTTCTCAAAAACAGTGTCTCAAAAGCAAAGGTCAGTGAAAAGACAAGGGAAATGTTATTGAGCTATATGGACCTTAAGAATATCATTACCAACATGGAAAGGATAGCTGATCACGCAACAAATATTGCAGAGGCTTCGATATATTCTATGCAGGGAACAGATATCAGGCATAAGGGAATTGGAACTCATCATTCTGAAACAGAAAATATCTGATATTCAATAATATGGAGTACAAAGGAAAAAAGATTCTCATAGTTGATGATGAAGAGGATCTTTGTGAAATTCTTCAGTATAATCTCAGCAATGAGGGCTATTATACTGAAATTGCACATTCAGCAGAAGAGGCTCTGAAGAGGACACTTGGTGACTTCGATCTTATTCTTCTTGATGTTATGATGGGGCCAATGTCCGGGTTTAAGTTTGCAGACAAACTGAGAAAAGAGCTTGAAATTGAGATCCCGGTGATCTTTCTTACTGCGAAGGATACCGAGAATGATATTCTTACAGGATTCAGTCTGGGTGCAGATGACTACATATCAAAACCCTTTTCTGTTAATGAACTAACGGCCAGGGTAAAGGCCGTTTTAAAAAGATCTTATATTGAAAAAGTTGAAAGTAAAACCATTCTGCAATTCAATGGGATAGATCTGGATACAGTCCGTAAAAGACTGATTATAAATGATGAACGTGTTGAACTCACCAAAAAGGAATATGAAATCCTGAGAACCCTGCTGGAAAATCAGGGCAAAATCTTTTCCAGGGAAGACCTGCTTACGAGAATCTGGGGACAGGACGTTATTGTCACTGAACGTACTGTTGATGTAAATATTACGCGACTCAGAACTAAACTTGGACAATTTGGCTCATCTTTAAAAAACAAGACAGGTTATGGGTACTTTTTTGAATTCTAATGCTCAATTTATCAAATATGATAATAAGAAATAAATTCAGAAATAATCTATTCATATACTATTCATCAATATTTGTATTATTCACAGTCCTGATACTAAACTATCTCTATAAGAGGGAAAAAGAATTCAGGATCTCAACTCTTAATGATGAGCTTGAAAATACAAGTAAGATAGTTGATAACTATATCCAGACTAATTCTATAACTGAAAAAGGGAACTATCTTCTTATTGATTCGCTTGTTAAATTATTTCCACAGGATAGCCTCCGGATAACAGTAGTAAATCCTGAAGGAGTTGTAATTTTCGACAGTTTCGTTCCTGACTGGGGGAAAATGCAGAATCATAAAAACAGACCGGAGATCGAAGAATCACTATATTCTGATTTTGGTACATCTATCAGAAAATCAGCAACTACCGGAAAGGAGTATTACTACTTCTCAAAATATTTTGGCAACTACTATATCAGGGCGGCTGTAGTCTATGATTTAAAAGTTGTTAATTTCTTAAAAGCAAAAAAATATTTTATTATTCTCATTATCATATCCTTTCTCCTTATCTGGCTGATATTGCTTTTTGTAACGAACAAATTATCAGAATCAATCATCAGGCTGAAAGATTTCGCATTGAAAATCGGGAATAATGAACCATTCGATTTCAATCAGAGATTCCCTAAAAATGAACTGGGAACAATAAGTGAAGAGCTCATTGAGATTTATAAAAATCTTTTAAAAACAAAAAATGATCTGGTGAATGAGAGAGAGAAACTCTTCAGTCACCTTAACGCTCTTAATGAAGGAATTGCTTTCTTTTCAAAAGATAAAGTAAAGATCCTCTCAAATAATAATTTCATTCATTATATGAACATGATATCCGGTGAACTATCTGTTTCAGGTGCAAATTTTTTTAAAATTGAAGATTTCAAAAAGATTAATGAATTTATTGACAAACAGTTGCAAAGTGAAATAAATTCAAATCAATTACCCAAATTTGAATACCTGTTAGGAAAAAATGGCAAGTTTTACAGGGCCCAGTGTGTGATTTTTCATGATAAAAATTTTGAAGTGATACTTAGTGATATCACAGAGATGGAACAGAACAGGCTTATCAAACAGCAGATGACATCCAATATTGCTCATGAGCTCAAAACGCCTGTCTCTTCAGTTAAGGGCTATCTTGAAACTCTTATAAATGACCCCACAATGTCAACAGATAAGCAGAAATATTTTATTGAAAAGGCACTTGCACAGAGTGAAAGACTGACTAATCTTATTAACGATATTGCAATTATTAATAGAATTGAAGAATCAGGCAACTCCTTTACAGTTGAAAAAGTGGCCATCAGAGAAATAATTAATGATGTAACTAATAATTTCAAATCTGCAATTGAAGCCAGGAAGATGAATGTTGAAACGGAAAATATTGATAATGCAGTTGTTACAGGCAACAGGTCGCTTATCCTTTCAATATTCCAGAATCTTCTTGAGAATGCCGTCAATTATGCAGGTGACAAAACCATAATCAGAATCATGCTTTATAATGAAGATGAATCATTTTGTCACTTTTCATTCTCAGATAACGGAATTGGTATTGCAGAAGAGCATCTTCCGAGAGTTTTTGAAAGATTTTACAGGATCGATTCAGGACGTTCAAGGAAAAGCGGGGGTACAGGACTTGGACTTGCAATAGTTAAGCATGCGGTACTTATCCATAAAGGTGAGATTTCAGTAAGAAACAGGACAGGTGGTGGTGTCGAGTTCCTCTTTTCACTTCCAAAATAAGAAAAGATCTGCTATCCAAAGCGCCCTGAGATATAGTCTTCAGTTTGTTTATTAGCAGGATTTGAAAAGAGCACCTGTGTTTTATTGAATTCAATCAGCTCCCCTAAATAAAAGAATGCGGTGTAATCGCTTGTACGTGCTGCCTGCTGCAGATTGTGTGTCACAATAATGATAGTATAATCCGTTTTGAGTTCAAGCAATAATTGCTCTATTTTGTTAGAAGAAATAGGGTCAAGCGAGGAAGTTGGTTCATCAAATAAAAGTATATTGGGTTTCATGGAAAGAGAGCGGGCGATACATAGTCGTTGTTGCTGCCCGCCGGAAAGAAAGGTCCCCTTTTTATGCAATGTATCCCTGACTTCTTTCCATAGATCTGCCTTTCGGAGGGAATCTTCTACTATTTCTTCTTTTTCCTGTTTGGAGAGTTTAATACCATTGAGAGTATAACCCGAAATAACATTTTCAAAAATACTCATTGTAGGGAAAGGATTTGGACGTTGAAAAACCATACCTATTTTTCTTCGCAATAGAATAAGATTCAGCTTGTAAATATCATCATTAAAAAAGTAAATTTCACCTTCTGTCCTGGCACCCGGAGTAAGCTCATGCAAACGGTTTATACAACGAAGAAATGTTGTTTTCCCACACCCCGATGGCCCCATAAAAGCTACAATCTGGTTTTTAGGTATTTCTAAATTAATGTCCGACAATATTTTGGTTTCTCCAAAGTAAGCATTTAAATGATTAACATTTAAAATTGAATTTTCCATCTTCTTTCTAAAATCTTAGTAACAATATTTAAGAATAAAATCATCATGATGAGCACAAACGAAGCTCCCCACGCGAGTTTATGCCAGTCTTCATAAGCACTGCCGGCATAGTTAAAAATCAGCAACGGCAAGCTACTCATGGGTTTTAAAATATTTGTATTAATAAACGGGTTTCCGAATGCGGTGAAAAGTAAAGGAGCCGTTTCTCCTGCCACTCTCGAAATACTTAATATGCTCCCGCTTAGAATACCACTGAATCCCATTGGCAATATAATACGCAAAATGGTTTTATAATATGGAACTCCGAGTGCCAAAGAGGCTTCTTTTATTGTGACCGGAATAAGTTTCAATGTTTCTTCTGTAGATTTAATTATTGGGGGTAACATCATTATTGCCAGAGCAATACTCCCTGACAATGCAGAAAAATGGCCGGTAGGTTTAACAACCCACAGATATATAATAATCCCAAGCACTATTGATGGTATACCTTGCAAAACATCTACACACAAACCCACCCAATAAGAAAGTTTATCGCGGCTATACTCACTCAGATAAAGCCCTACAATTGCCCCGAAGGGAATTGCAATCACCGAAGCGACTAAAACGATAATACCGGTTCCTATAAGTCCGTTTATTATTCCACCTCCCTTTTCCCCTACCGGTTTGGGAAGATTGATAAAAAAATCCCAGTTGATTGAAGAGATACCCTGTTTGACTATATAAAATAAGATAAGTAATAGAGGCACAGTCGATAATACAGTCATAAGAATAATACCGCCCTTAAAAAGCCTGTCTTTATAAAACCTTAATCTTATAAGCTTGTCCATGTCAGTGGAGGATATAACGTTTTATGATTTGCCTGCCGGATATATTAATCAATGTTGTTACGACAAAAAGTAAAAGACCCATCTCTATAAGAACTGAAAGATATACATTTCCAGTAGCTTCGGTAAATTCATTTGCAATTACACTGGCCATCGTATT
>OCZT010001820.1_pt1 | contig 22167 bp, 16 predicted proteins | sample 1539031 | NCBI WGS metagenome assembly OCZT01 (sample SAMEA3539308, study PRJEB22396) | soil metagenome | biome: tundra; feature: field; material: soil | place: USA | collected 2010-05 | depth 0.15 m | reverse complement strand
TGCACACCGGCAACAACCAGAGGGATAGCCCCGCTGGCCATTACAGCATATTTGAAATTGACTTCGTTGATCCGCACAAAACGGCCACGGAATTGCGGCCTTAAGCAAAAAGGAGCTGGTTTGCCACCATTATAAAAAACAACCCTTTCCGTAAAACGGTAAATATTGTTGCGGCTGAAATAATTGAATAAATAACAAGTGACCAGGCCTATTTTTTGTAACCAGCGCGTTTCGGAAGCAACAAGACCACGGCCCCGGGCAGTAATTATGGATAAGCGATATTTTTTGTTGGCCAGGGCAAAAGGAAGGGCATCGTCTTCCAGATACTCATTGATGAGTTTGGTGAGTTTCGTAAACACTGTTGACGGCGTATCGTCTCTGAAATACTTCACATTTATATAGGCATCGATAAGTTTGCGGTAACACTCGGTTGCCTGCGGCTGCAACCAGGCGGCAAAGCGCCAGGCACCCGCTGAGGAACCAATCAGATGAACAGCATTAGAGCGTCCCAGAATCCCTTTTGTCAGGAGAGTTAAATCAAATCCACTGGCAAGCAGCCATCTGGGCCCTACCGCCGGTCCAAAATAAGATGAGATGGAATCAAAATTAAATCCACCATCTTTAATTATTTTATAGGCACGCTGACCTGCTTTAATTCTTATTCGGCTCATTGATCATTTTCCATTCAGGTAAAAACCTTGACACGTAAACTTTTGTCTTGTAAATTAACACCAGTTTTGCTTATTGGCAAAAGGGGAAGATCATTATGTTTTTAAATTGCCGGTCAGCCCGGCAATTGAGGCGGCTTTTATCAATAAATATAAAAAAGATGCAAGTACTTTTATTTTTCTGACTCCAAAAAGGAAATAATGGATATAAAAATATCAATAAAACAAATAGCACAGGACGCGCAACTGGCCGCGAGGAAACTTTCCCGCATATCGTCCTTAGAAAAGAATAATGCCCTTTTACTGATGGCGGATGAACTTGAGCGAAAGCGGGATTTTCTTCTGGCAGAAAATGTCAAGGATGTAGCCCTTGCTCAAAAGACCGGACGTAACCAGGCTATGATCGAGCGCCTTACCCTCAAAGACGCCACAATTTCCGGTATGGCGCAAGGGCTGCGGGAAGTAGCCGCATTACCTGATCCCGTAGGCAAGATAACCTCGATGTGGCGCAGACCCAACAACCTTCTGGTAGGCCGGATGCGCATCCCGTTAGGAGTCATCGGCATTATTTATGAGTCTCGTCCCAATGTCACTGTTGACGCCTCCGCCCTTTGTCTCAAATCGGGAAACGCAGTTATTCTGCGCGGTGGTTCTGAAGCAATAAATTCCAATTTAGCCATTGCCTCCATTCTCCAGGGAGTTTTGAGCCAAAGCACACTGCCGCTTAAGGCCATTCAAGTCATCCCTTTCACTGACCGCGAGGCTGTTTCGGCAATGCTGCAATTGGATGAATACATTGATTTGATTATTCCCCGCGGCGGCGAGGAATTAATTCGCGCCGTGGTTGCCCAATCCAAAATACCGGTGATCAAGCATTACAAGGGAGTCTGCCATATATTTGTTGATGCCCAGGCCGATTCGGACATGGCTATAAACATTTGCCTGAATGCCAAGACCCAGCGCCCGGGAGTCTGCAACGCTCTGGAAACCTTACTGGTTCATAAGGATATTGCCTCCAAGTTTCTGCCGCAAGTGGCAGAGAAATTGCGAAGTGCGGGGGTCGTGTTAAAAGGATGCGAAAAAACACGATCGATATTAAAAAATATTGAAGCCGCCAGCGAGGAGGATTGGTACGCGGAATATCTTGATTTGATTCTGGCCGTGCGGGTTGTGGAAACAATGGATGAAGCCATTGCGCATATTGAGAAATACGGCTCCTTGCATACGGAATCCATAATTACAAACGATTATGCGAACTCGCAAAGATTCTTAAACGAAGTCAATTCTTCGACAGTGATGGTCAATGCTTCCACCCGCTTCAGTGATGGTTTTGAGCTGGGATTGGGGGCGGAGATTGGCATTTCCACGACAAAGCTTCATGCTTTCGGGCCGATGGGGCTGGAAGAATTAACAACAACAAAATTTATAATCTACGGTAATGGACAGGTGAGAACATGAAATGGGGACTTTTTGGCGGAACATTTGATCCGATTCACTTCGGACATTTGCGGGCAGCAGAAGAAATGATGGAAATATTTAAATTAAACAGGATAATTTTTGTTCCTTCATCCCGGCCGCCGCACAAACTGGAAGCCGAAATCACTTCTTTTTACCATCGAGAACAAATGGTGCGCATGTCTATCGAAGGTAATGTCAACTTCTCTTTTTCCGAAGTGGAAAACTTACGCGCAGGCAAATCGTATTCTGTAGAAACAGTGGAATATATTTTAAACAAATATATGGAAAATATAGAGCTGTACTTTATTGTCGGACAGGATGCCTTTCAGGCCGTCACTACATGGAAGGACTGGGAAAAACTTCTTTTGCTATGCAATTTTGCAGTTATGACACGTCCCGGTTACAAAAATAAAGGGCTGGATAGTATGCTGACAAAAGAATTTGCCGCACGCTTTGTTTACGATAAGGAAGTTGATGGATTTAAAGGTCCAACCGGACATACCATATTCTTCCGTAATACAACCTTCCTGGACATTTCTTCTTCCCGCATAAAAGCAATGGCCAAAACGGACAATTCCATTAGATACCTCGTACCGGATAACGTCCGCCAATATATCGCGAAGAATGGCATCTACAAATAATTAATTGAGATGAGAAGAAAGAATTTTTCTTAAAAATTGTCCGGTGTGTGATTTATCTTCCCGTGCCACTTCTTCTACTGTACCTGATGCAACAATTTGGCCGCCACCAGGCCCGCCTTCCGGACCTAGGTCAATAACGTAATCGGCGCACTTAATCACATCCAGATTATGTTCAATGACAACCATAGTATTGCCCATATCTACCAGGCGGCTTAGAACATCCAGCAACCTTTGAATATCTGCAAAATGCAATCCAATGGTTGGTTCATCGAGAATATAAAGAGTGTTGCTGTTGACCCGCTTGCCCAGTTCCCGAGCCAGCTTTATTCTCTGCGCTTCGCCACCGGAAAGAGTTGTCGCCGACTGCCCCAGGCAGATATAGCCTAAACCAACATCGCTAAACAATTGCAGATGCGACTTTACTGACGGAATATTGGAAAAAAATATCAGTGCCTGATTAACCGTCATCTCCAGAATATCGGCGATACTATGATTCTTATATTTTATATCCAGCGTATCGCGATTAAATCGTTTGCCGTGGCAAACATCACAAGTCACATATACATCCGGCAGAAAATGCATTTCAATTTTATTTAAACCATTGCCTTCACAAGCCTCACAACGGCCGCCTTTCACGTTAAAGCTGAACCTTCCGGGCTTATAGCCGCGAACCCGAGCTTCGGGAAGATTGGCAAACAGCTCGCGAATAAAAGAGAATATTCCCGTGTAAGTCACCGGATTCGATCGCGGCGTCCGGCCGATAGGCTGATGATTGATCATAATAACCCGCTCAATACCTCCTAAATCAACAACCTTTTTAATTTTTCCCATTGACCCATCGTGCTGATTCAAACGGCGCGCCATTACTTTATAAAGAGTTTCAATAACCATCGTACTTTTGCCGGAACCAGATACACCGGTTACCGCTGTAAACACTCCCACCGGTATTTTAATATCAATATTTTTAAGATTGTTTTCGCTGGCCCCTTCCAAAACGATGTGCCTGCCCGCAATTGAGCGCCGTTTGGCAGGCAGGGCTATGGAATCCTTGCCGGACAAAAATCTGCCGGTGAGCGATTTGTCATCTTTCATAATTTCTTCATAAGTTCCCTGAAAAACAACTTCTCCGCCGTGCGTTCCGGCACCTGGCCCCATGTCAACAATGTGATCGCACGCAGACATCATATCAGCGTCATGCTCCACAACCAGAACTGTGTTCCCCATATCGCGCAGTTTTTTCAATGTATCAATCAGGCGTAAATTATCTCTCTGGTGCAACCCCACGGTGGGCTCATCCAGCACATACAAAACGCCCATCAGCCCGGACCCGATTTGTGTCGCCAGCCTGATGCGCTGGCTTTCACCTCCAGATAAAGATAAGGTTGATCTCTGTAAACTCAAATAATCCATACCGACATTGAGCAGAAATTGCAGGCGGCTTTTTATTTCCTTAAGTATTCTTTCCGTTATAATTTTTTCTTGCGGCGATAATGCAAGCTGATCAAAAAAATTATAACATTCGCGAATCGAAACCTGACAGAGTTCATAAATGTTTTTTCCTCCCACTGTAACCGCCAGGCTTTCTTCTTTCAGGCGCGCTCCATGGCATGTATCGCAGGCGCTTAAATCTATGTACCGCCCTAAATCATTGCGCACAGCGGTTGAGGTTGTTTCACGCCAGCGGCGTTCCAACTGCTTTATCGCTCCTTCAAAGGGACGATGAGCGAAATATCTTTTATCAGGACGATCGGAATAGAATTTAATATTTTCTTTTCCCGATCCATACAGGAGAACTGTTTGAATTTTTTCCGGTAATTTATTAAACGGCGTATTGATATCAAAACTATAATGAGCACAGAGCGCATCCAACATGTTATGGTAATAAAGAGAATTACGGCCGGCCCAGGGCGCAATCGCTCCTTCCCGCAAGCTCAGACCCGCATCCGGCACAACCAAATCTACGGTAAAATGCATGCGTGAACCCAGCCCATTGCAATCAGGACAGGCGCCATAGGGACTGTTAAAGGAAAACATGCGGGGGGTTAGCGCAGGAATACTTATGCCGCAATCGGGACAGGCATATTTTTCGCTGTAAAGCATTTCTTCGCCACTTTGCAGAACTATGCGCACAAGCCCTTCCGCACGGCTGGCGGCAATCTCCAGAGAATCGCGCAGTCTCTTTCTTACGCCTTCTTTTAATACCAGGCGGTCAACAATCAAATCGATATCATGGCGCTTTGTTTTTACCAGTACTATTTCTTCCGCCAGATCTCTGAGCTCTCCATCAATCCGGACACGCACAAATCCTTCTTTCTGAAGTTTTTTTAGTTCTTTCTGGAATTCACCTTTTTTACCGCGCACCAGCGGTGCCAGAATACTGAAGCGGGTGTTTACCGGCAGGGCAAGAATATTTTCTACGATACTATCAATTGTCTGCGATTTGATTTCCCGCCCGCAGCGGTAACAATGACAAACACCTATCCCCGCATAAAGCAGGCGAAAGTAGTCGTAAATTTCGGTGACTGTGCCGACAGTTGAACGCGGATTGTGGCTGGCTGTGCGTTGCTCAATTGCTATGGCCGGTGAGAGCCCTTCGATTGATTCCACATCCGGCTTGTCCATTTGCCCGATAAACTGGCGGGCATAAGTGGAAAGTGATTCCACATAGCGCCTTTGCCCTTCGGCATAAATCGTGTCGAACGCCAGCGAAGACTTCCCGGAACCGCTAACACCGGTAATGACAACAAGCTTATCACGAGGTATATCTAAACTTATATTTTTTAAATTATGCTGGGAAGCGCCTTTGATTCTGATTGCATCCATATTTTGCTTTACTGCTAATTACATTTTTATTTCAATAAACGATTTTTTCCGGATAGAAGTGATCCATTCTTCATATTTCTTTTCCAGTTTCTCATCTTCGATTTTTGTCTTTATTTCTTCCCGCACTGCCGCGATGGGCTTTAATCCGGCGCCTTTTTTATCCACAACCTTAATAATATGAAATCCGATGCCGGATTCTATCACTTCGCTTACTTGCTCCATAGGCAGGTTAAACGCCACTGATTCCACTGCGGCAATAATTGTACCTTTCTCAATAAAACCGATATCACCACCCTGCGCCGCCCCTGGCCCTTGAGAATATTTTACGGCCAGCAATTCAAAAGGCTCACCAGCAAGAACGCGTTTACGCAGTTGCCCGGCCTCTTCTTTTATTTTCGCCTTTGTTTTCTTATCCGCTTTAGCGGGAATAGCTAAGAAAATTTGTTTTAACCTGACCGCTTCTTTGCCTTCGTAATCCTGCCTGTTTTTGTTATAGTACTCGCCTATTTCCTCATCGCTGACAATTACTTTGGATTTAATCTCCCGCCGCAATAACCGTATCCGCATCATTTGACTTCTTATGTCTTTTTTCAAAGATTCAAGAGAAGTACCTTCACGGGCAAGATTTTTTTTGAAATCTTCCATGTTGGACTTCTTTTTCGCCATCATATCCCTGATCACATCCATGACTTCTTCATCTTTAATCACAATGCCCATGCCTGCTTTTTTTGCTTCTTGCTCAATGAGTAAATTATCAACAAGACGTTTCAGGAAAGATGCTTTGGCTTGGTTAATGATTGCTTCCTTATCTTTGCCCTTATAATTATCCTCGATATTTTTAAGGTAAGGTTCAAACGCCGTATTGAATTCGGTAAGGGTAATTATCTCATCATTCACAACAGCAACAATTTTATCCACAACTTCGGCGCCAACCGGCACGCACAAAAGCATTAAACTACATATGATTAAAACAAATCTTTTGCACAATTTCATAAAATTTCCCCCTCCTAGCTTCGTTTCTGAAATTTCTCTCTCAGTACTGTACTTTCCTTTTTGATTACTGCTTTCATTTTTAAAGCTTCGAGCCAGGTAGTAAAAGCTGCATCTTCCTTTTGCGCCCGAATTTCAGCGATTACCTCTTCTTTCATATACGCAAAATTTCTGGTTTTTGCCGGCTGAATTTCCAAAACCTTGAAAATATGAAAACCATAAGGACTTTGCACTATAGGACTTACTTTATTGACCGGTAATTTAAAAATGGTGTCGTCCAATGGTTCCGGCATGATCTGACGGGTAATAAACCCCAAATCTCCGCCACGAATTGCTTCCGGGCTTATCGATATCTCTGTTGCGACTCGGGTAAAATCATCACCGGCATTCAATCTCGCCTCCGCTTCTTTTGCTCTGGCCAGATCGCGAACGACTATTTGAGCAACTCTAACCCGTGATTCCGCCTTGTAATTATTACGGTGCTCATTGAAATAGTCTTCCGCTTCATCTTCGGATACACGAATATTGACATTAACATCAACCGCGACAAGTTTCTTAAAGAGCATTTCTTTTTTTATATCATCTCTCCATTCTTCATACCTGACATTTTCCCGCACAAGCAAATTGGCAAAATCTTCTCCGTAGTCTTTCCTAACTTCGCTAATTTTAGCTTCAAGCTCGCCAGCGCTTATGGAAATATTCAATTCCTGCGCGCGCAAGTACATTATTTTTTCTGTAATCATTGCGTCCAGAACTTCTTCTTCAAGGCGTTTATAATTGGACTGATTTAACAAAAGATCTTTCGGCAGCATGGGCATCTTTTGATTTAACCGGGCTTGATATTCATCAAGATAAATTTTGGCGCCGTTTACAGTCGCTACGTAAGGTCTTGAAAAAATATTAATCTTGTCGCAGGCAACAATAAAAAAAAGCGCCAGTACAAATAAGACATACCGGGGGTTCAACATTAAAGACATTATTTTGGGGGATAAATGCAGATTTCTATTATACATAACGTTTATTCATATCCTGCTTGCGTTTATTGAGCAAGCATCTTTAATAACAAATTGGCTTGTGTCAATCTTTCTATTTCGGGAAGACCGGGAGCGGGGACGTACAATTTGTAATCCGGGGTAAAGCGTATTTCCTTAATTTTCTTACGATAAAGTGCGATAATCCTTCCCGGATCAACAGGAGAAGTAGTCCGGAAATAAATATACAAATATTTGCCGTCATAACCCATTTTTTTTCCTTTCAGTAGTTTTAAACTATTTCTTATGATGATCACCTGCAACAAATTTTCCACGGATGCGGGCAATGCGCCATAACAATCCTGCAATTCACTTTTGATCTGATTAATATCTTCATCAGTTGCGGCCAAAGAAATTCTTTTGTATAACACCAGCCGCTGGTGGACATCCTGAACATATTCCTCGGGAATGAAAGCGGAGACTCCCAATTGAATTTCGGGTTGTATTTCTTCTTCATCCACCTTTTCACCCTTAATTTCCCGAACAGTTTTTTCCATTAATTCCGTATAAAGTTCGTAACCGACCGCGCAAATATGACCTGCCTGGGAAAGTCCCAGCAAATTGCCGCCGCCGCGGATTTCCAGATCATTATAGGCGATCCGAAAGCCGGAACCAGGCTCGGAAAATTCTTTGATCACCTGCAGCCTTTTCAGTGCTTCGCGCGAAAGCATTGCTCCTTTCGGCAAAAGCAGGTGCGCAAAAGCTTCCTTATTGGCTCGGCCAACACGACCGCGTATCTGGTAGAGTTGCGCCAACCCGAATCTGTCGGCGCGATTAATAATGATCGTATTGGCCGTGGGAATATCCAGACCGGAGCCAATGATGGTGGTGCACACCAGAACGTCACAATCCCTTCTCACAAATTGAGCCATTGCTTTTTCAATTTCCGCCGGTTTCATTTGCCCGTGAACGACACCGACCCTCGCTTGCGGCACAAGCCGCGAGATAAGATGGGCGATCGAATAAATGGAGCGCACCCGGTCATGGACAAAAAATACCTGTCCTCCGCGCGCCAACTCTTTTTCCACCGCAGCTTTAATTGCATCTTCATCAAACTCCAGCACGTATGTTTTAATGGGCAATCTGTCTTCCGGCGGCGTGTTAATGATGGACAAATCCCTGATGCCTACAAGGGAAAGATGGAGCGTGCGCGGGATCGGCGTTGCCGAAAGAGTCAGTACATCGACAAGTGTGCGCATTTTTTTCAGTTTTTCCTTGTGCGCCACGCCGAAACGCTGTTCTTCATCAATTATTGCCAGTCCCAGTTCTTTAAATTCAACATCTTTTTGAATCAGGCGATGTGTTCCTATGACAATATCTATCTTTTGACTTTTTATTTCTTCCACGATTTTCTTTTGTTCGGCCGCACTTTTAAAGCGATTGAGCACCTCGACACGAATGGGAAAATCGCGAAGCCTGCTTGAAAACGTCTGGTAATGTTGCTCGGCCAAAATTGTTGTGGGTACAAGAACGGCAACCTGTTTGCCGTCCATAACAGCTCGGAACGCTGAGCGGATAGCAACTTCTGTTTTGCCGAAACCGGCGTCGCCGCATATTAACCGGTCCATCGGCTTTACATCATCCATGTCCAGATGAACATCTTCAATAGCTTTGGCCTGATCAGGCGTTTCTTCAAATTCAAAAGTAGAACAAAATTCCTCATAAATCCGATCCGGCGGCAAGAACGATTTTCTTTCCATTACTTCACGGGCGGCATAAATGGCAACCAGCTCCTCAGCAACCTCCCGCACTGATTTTTTAACCCTCTCTTTTACCGCATCCCAGGAAGCTCCGCCCATCTTATCAATTTTCGGCACATAACCATCGGGACCAAGATACCTTTGAATTTTCTCCAGAGAATTAACCGGCAGGTAGAGTTTATCGCCGTCCAAATACTCAACGACTAAAAAATCGTTTTCGATTTTACCGACGTTAATTTTTTGTAGTCCACTATAAACGCCAATGCCAAAATCAGTGTGGACGACAAAATCACCCTCTTTTAAATCACCGAAAGATTTAAGGAAACTACTTCCCCGCGTTGGCCGCAAGCGGCGGCGGGTCACTTTTTTTACAAATATTTCCTCCTCACTTAAAAAAGCCAGCTTCATTGCCGGAAAGATAAAACTCGTTGAGATCTTCCCTTCCCATAAAACTAGTTGAGGGCGGCCTTCCCACCGATTGATAAAGTCTATAAGCGAATTTTGCAAAGGTCTAATCTGCACGGGTAAATCATGGGATAAAAGCAGGTGCTGCATCCGGTGCAAATCCTCCGGTGTCGGACACATAAAAATAATCAACATGTCTCCGGCAAGCCACAATTTAATTTTTTCCGCAGTTTGCCGCAAAGGAGCATCTTCCTTGATCTCACCGGCTTGAAGTTCTTCCCGTTGCAGATTTTGGCCAGTTTCAAAAACAATAGTTCTGGACGCATTGTCCACGCCCTCGTCCAACTGAAGAGCCGTCAGGGAAATTTGCCCAAATCGTTCCATGCCGGCTAAAATATTTGCCAGATCAATATAAGCGCTTTCTTTCTCCAGATAAAACTTGCCGCTGTTTTTAGCTTTGAACAGCAACTTGTCGATATTCAGCTCAATATTTGGAGCAGCCTGGCTTATCGCCAACGGATCATCCAAAACCACCAGGGTGTTTTGCGGTAAATATTCAAAAAAGCTCGATAACTTATTTGGGGGACATTCGCCGCTGTTATCGTATGCTTCATAAAAAAGCGGCAGGAATACAGGGTTTATGGAATTGGCCAGATTATTTTGCAGTGTATCCACCAGGCGGTTGCGAATTTCGCGGGAAAGGGAAAGATCATCGGCACGACGCTTAATATTGCGCGTGGCCAGCTCCAGTCCCGGCAAAGTGATGATCACTTCGCTGGCCGGCGGGACAATAAAAGCATCTGCTGAACCCACAGAACGTTGAGAAGCGCAATCAAATGTGCGAATAGATTCAATTTCGTCGCCTGACATTTCCAAACGTAGTGGTTTTTTTTCCGAAGGCGGAAATATATCGATGATATTACCGCGGATACTGAATTCCCCTCTTTCCTCCACAAGGCTGACTCTTTTGTAACCGCCGGACAGCAAGTGCTCGACAAAATCTTCCCGGTTCAGTGTATCGCCCGTAGAAATTATTTGCAGATACTGATTGAACTGCGCGAAAGGCATTACTTTTTGCATCAAAGCAATCACGGAAGTAACCACAACTGTTCCCGGGTTTATTTGCAGTCTGGCAAGAGCTTCGAGGCGTGTTAATTCTTCCTCTTTCTGGAGAGCGAACATGCCGATTGTCCGAAAATCAAGCGGCGGGTAATAAATTACATTTTCTTCCCCCAAAAAGAGAATCAGATCGCGCGCGAATGCCGCGGCTTCATTTTCTTCGGGGCAGACGACAAGAAGGGGCTTCTCCAAACGGGCAAAAAGGAGGGAAACTAAGTAGGAACGTGCCGCACCAACCAGCCCGACAATATTAACTTTGGGATCAGATTGATTAAGTTGTTCCAGAAGATTCCGTAGAGGTTCAATATCTTTCGTATTTTTTTTAAGAATAATTTTTCTCACTGATAATAATCCAAATTTTGCACTAAATAAAAAGGCCGAAGATGGAAACCATTTATGTTCAAGGGATTCCTTCGGCCTGGGGAATTTTATCCACAAAACACTTATACCAATTCGCTTTCTTTGGCTAACTTTGTTGGCCGCGCCTGGCCGGCGAATGCCTGGGTCGTCGGCTTCCTCAATCCGCCGCGGCGGACCTGCGGAGCCTCCTCCTTGCCGAAGCTGATTCTTTGAAAGCGAAATGGTATTACGCTTTGGCTGCCTTTTGCAGTTTTTTGATCATATCCGTTTTTTCCCAGGAGTAGTTATCCAGGAAAAGCGTCCGGGGAATCTTCCGGTAAATATCAGCGTTGAGCAAATCAAATCTTTCAATCATACCTTCCGGGGTAAGATCAAAGAGTTCCTCAATGATTTTTTCCAGCTTTTCGTCGGAAATGTTCCCTGTTCCAAATGTATTGACATAAATGGAAAGGGGACGGGCAATTCCAATAGCGTAGGCGAGTTGGACGGAACATTTGGAGGCGAGCCCTGCGGCTACAATATTTTTTGCCACATTGCGGGCGCCAAAGGCGGCAGAGCAATCAACTTTTTCCGGAGTTTTATTCACTACAGCCCCGCCACCGAGCTGCGCGCCGGGATAGCCACCGTAAAACTGCACGACCAGTTTACGGCCTGTCACACCGGAATCGGCAGCGCTGCAAGAATTGATGGCATCCCATTCGCCCGTAGGATTAAAGAGCAATTCAGTCTTTTTATCGATACAATCTTTCAGACAATCAAAAGCAATCTTTTTGGCTTTCTCTCTGACTTTATTCCTGTTGCCCTTGACGAAACGGTAATCAATAGAGTTGGACATAAGTACCTTAGCCAGACGAATCGGCTTGCCTGTCTTGATATCGTAATCTACCGAAACCTGACCCTTGCCGTCCGGAGCAAAAATAGGATCGCCGCAGTTCTCAAAAGCCCGCATCATCCTGTTGACCAGAACATAGGGAAGAGGCAGGAGCTCCGGCGTTTCATCACAAGCAAAGCCGTACATAATACCCTGATCTCCGGCACCGATTTCATGATCCTTGTTCAAAAGACAACTTGTGCCCTGGTTGATATCCGGAGATTGAGGAATAATGGCATTTAAAACACCCATCAAATGGCCATTTAACCCTACCGCCGCGTGGTTGTAGCCGATAGACAGAACTGATTGCCGGGCAATTTCGTCAATATCAACGAAAGCCCTTGTCCTCACCTCTCCACCGACAAGACATATACCTTTGCCCAAAAAAACCTCGATACCGCAGTGAGGCATGTTGCTCAAATCCAGGCCTATTTTCTTTTCCTCTTTCAGGATTTCCGCAATAACATTGGCCGCAATGACATCGGCGACAATATCCGGATGACCTACTTTGACGCTTTCTGACGAAATCTGCATTTTAACAGTCTCCTTTGCAAAATCATTTTATAACAGGTAAATTTATTCAAATAAAAAAACCCGTGTCAAAGCACGGGTTCAATTTACTGGCAATTGATTCTACAGTGCTTTAGCACATTTATAGAGCGGAGCAATTTACCTTAAATCACCGCTTGGTAATAAAATTACCACAAAAGCAGATAAAGTCAAGAAAATTATAATATCATTTCTGAAATATAGTTGACTAACGAGATAGTTAGTTTTATAGTTCACACATTGAGGTATTGAGGGAAAAACTCATATCAAAAAAATAATCATCATGGAAAGGAATATTATGCGTAAAATCATCGTTGCCATTTTTATTGTCATGCTGGCGGTACCGGCTTTTGCCGTGTCAGATCCAACAACTGAAGAACAGAAAGTTCTATATGCAATTGGAGTTCACATTGCGAAGCAGCTTGATTTTTTCAACTTTTCTGCCGCTGAATTCGAATTTGTGCAGCAGGGATTCGCCGATAAGGTAAATGGCAAGAAAATAATTGCCGATCCGGAAGCCTATAAGCAGCAGATCAGCGAGTTTGCCCAGTCAAGAGTGAAAATTACCGCAGAAAAGGAAAAGGCCAAATCTAAGGAGTTTTTAGAAAACGCTGCCAAGGAAAAGGGAGCCCAGAAGACTGCTTCTGAACTTATCTATATACCAATCAAAGCGGGAACCGGCAAACAGCCCAAAAGCACAGACATAGTCAAGGTGCATTACACCGGTTCTCTTATTGACGGGAAGGTATTCGACAGCTCCGTGCAACGCGGACAACCGGTAGAATTTCCGCTCAACCAGGTTATCAAGTGCTGGTCCGAGGGTGTGTCCAAGATGAAAGTCGGCGGCAAGGCCAAGCTGGTCTGCCCCTCCACCATTGCTTACGGCGATGAGGGAAGACCGCCCACCATTCCGGGCGGCGCGACACTGGTCTTCGAAGTGGAACTTCTCGGCGTAAAAGCTCCTGGTGCTGCTCCAGGAGCTACGAAACCCTCCGGCAAGAAGAAATAGCCAATTCGTTTCCGATCCCCTGCTCAAGCAGGGGATCGGAAACTACCTATTTATCTCAAGTAAAAATAATCTTCGTATTGTGCCGCTGATTTCTTTGGAGTTAAAAATCCGCTTGACATTTATTCTCAAATATTTAACCATTTGGTTAAACCTAACGGTTAAAAATGTACGGCTTCGGGAAATGGTCTGAAGGGCATGCGCGGAATGACGATTATGGAGAATAGGGATTGCCACATACACTGTTGTGAATTCGCATTAGCGTCATTTTCACCCTCCCTCAATCCCTTCCCTCGAGGGAGGGAAGATACGGTAGCGGGAATGACGGACGTGGAATGATAAAAAAGTATTGGTGAAGCGTTTGATTAAAAAAGTAATTGATATAGAAAAACCAAGCAAGACCGCTGAGAAAATTTTAATGGCGGCGCGCGCTGTATTTGCCGAGAAAGGTTACAACGGAACGCATGTTGATGAAATCGCTAATCGCGCGGGTGTAAATAAAGCAACTCTCTATTATCAAATCGGCGACAAGGATACTCTCTACGCCAATGTGATCCACCAGGTTTTAGGCAACATCGCCCAAGATATTGCCGAAGCTGTGGCCAAAGTTGATCAGCCGGAAGAAAAGCTCAAGGTCTATATACATTGTATTGCTAATGCCGTAGATAAAAATCCGGAATTGCCGCCGATCATGATGCGGGAGATTGCCTCTGGCGGCGCAACCCTGCCGCGCGTTGTCGTCGAAGACATAGCTTCAGTCTTGACAATTTTGATCGGCATTCTCGATAAAGGAAGAAAGGGAAAAATCTTTGCTGAAACCATTCCTTTCCTTATCCACATGATGATTCTGGGAACGATTCTTTTCTACAAGGGAAGTGTTCCGATAAAAGACAGACAAATATGGCTGCCCGCGGAGGTCAGAGCTCACGATAAAAAGTTCAAAGGCAATATTGGCGACGAAGTGGCCAGGCTGATATTGAGAGCGGTAAAACGATGACCAATGGAATGGCACAATCCCGATAGGTAGCAGGCAGAATACTGCGGACTAAAATGTAAAGCGGAGGTTGAGCGTTGAAAAAAAGAATAATAATTATTGTTTTTATAATTCTCTTTATGACTGTCGGATTACTTGTTTATTTCGGCCAGAAAAATAATCAGCAAAAAGAACTTTCTTATTCCGGTACAATAGAAACAACACAGGCAAAATTATCATTTCAGGTGGCCGGGCGCGTCGCTCAAGTCAATATTCAGGAGGGGCAGTCTGCTGCTAAAAACCAGATTATCGCTGAGCTGGACCGGGCGGAATTTGAATCACGTTATGATCAAGCCAAAGCAAATCTGGATCGAGCGCAAAAAGCAAAACAACAACTGGAAACAGTGCTGGATATCAGCAAGAAAACACTGCCCTCCGAAGTGGTCAGAGCCACGGCAAACGTAAAAAGCGTTCAAGACACATTAAAAGATGCTGAAAAGAACTACAAGCGCTTCGAAGAGCTATTCGGCAAGGGTGTGGTCACAGAAAAAGAACGCGACACCATGAAGCTGGCCTATGAAGTGGCTAAATCGCGGCTGGCCGAAAGCGGATCCATTTTAAAACTGGCTCAGGGCAATCTGACTAAAATTGACGCAGCTAAACAGGATATAGAAACCGCGATTGCTCAGATTAATGCCAACAAGGCGGCTTTAAACCAGGCTTCGATCCAGTTGAGTTATACCCAGTTAAAATCACCGATGGATGGTGTAGTAACCAGCCGTAATATCGAACCCGGTGAAACCGTGAATGCCGGACGCGAAGTAATCAGCATTTCCGACCTTTCCCGAGTTGATCTGAAAATATTCGTCGATGAAACAGAAATCGGCAAAGTCAAACCCAACCAAAAAGTTGAGGTGAGAGTAGATACATTCCCCGGCAAAAGCTACACGGGATATGTATCTTTCATCTCCCCGGAAGGAGAATTTACGCCAAAAATCATCCAGACAAAAAAAGAACGGGTAAAGCTGGTGTATCTGGTTAAGGTGTCCATAGTCAATCCCAGCTTTGAGCTCAAAGCTGGGATGCCAGCCGATGCTTTGCTGGCGCAATAGTGAGCGATCAAATGATCACTCCCCAGGAAAATTCCCGGTCCATGGTGGAAGTTAAAAACGTTACCCTGCGCTTCAATCTTGTCGAGGCGGTCAAAGACGTTTCTTTACATATCGACAAAGGCAATGTTTTTGGTTTGGTAGGTTCCGACGGCGCCGGTAAATCAACTCTTCTGCGGCTGATTGCCACTATGATCAAACCAACGCAGGGAGAAATTTATATCAATGGCCTCAACGTCCTTACCGAAAAACAAAAAATAAAAAACCTGATTGGTTACATGCCGCAGCGGTTCGGCCTGTATCAGGATCTGACTGTCGATGAAAACATTAATTTTTTTATGGATATTTTTGGTATAGCGCGCACGGAAAGAAAAATACGCAAAGAGAAGTATCTGGGGTTTTCCAATCTTCTGCCCTTTACAGACCGGCTGGCTGGTAATCTTTCTGGAGGCATGAAGCAGAAACTGGGGTTGGCCTGTGTGCTGGTGCATGAACCGCAATTGCTGATTCTCGACGAACCGACAAACGGCGTTGATCCGGTATCACGGCATGAATTCTGGGAAATATTGGGCAATATGAAAAAAGAAGGCATGACGATTATCGTTTCCACAGCCTATCTGGATGAAGGCGAGAGGTGCGATAGTCTGGGATTGATGCATAGTTCTATTCTTCTGGATACAGCAACTCCCGCTATTCTTCGCGGCAGTTTTAAAACTCTGGAAGAAGCAATCATTGAACGCATTAAAGAAGTGGATGGAGAGCTGGCGCATGATACTTTCCAATTCTGATTCCATTTCCGTGACGAACCTGGAAAAAAAATTCGGCGCTTTTGTCGCGGTCAACAAAATTACCTTTTCCGTAAAAAAAGGCGAGATATTCGGATTCCTCGGCGCCAACGGTTCAGGCAAGTCCACCACGATTCGCATGCTTTGCGGCATAATCACGCCCACGTCCGGCGCTGGATTCGTTGCCGGGCACGACATTATGAATGAGTCCGAAGAAATCAAGCATTCCATCGGCTATATGTCGCAGAAATTTTCTCTCTATGAAGATTTAACGCCCTTCGAAAATTTGCGCTTTTATCTGGGAATCTACAATGTGCCGCAATCACAATGGCCGGAGCGCATTGATTGGGTTTTGAATATGGCGCGGCTGCAGGAGGTACGCAACCGTCAAACGAAAGAATTACCGTCCGGCTGGCGCCAGCGCCTGGCCCTGGGCTGTTCGCTTTTGCACAAGCCGGATATTTTGTTTCTGGATGAACCTACTTCCGGCGTTGATCCGATTACCCGTCAGCATTTCTGGAATTTTATTCAGCAACTTGCCCGCGATGGTATTACGGTCTTTGTCACGACGCATTACATGGATGAAGCACGCTTTTGCGAACGGATTGTTATGATTAACACGGGCATTATTGTGGCCGCGGGCAGTCCCGCAGAAATTATCGCGGCGGCCTGTCCCGATTCGCCTCAAGCGGATTTGAATGACGCCTTTATAACCTTAATGACGAGGAAAGACATTTGAATCCTTTAAGAATTAAAGCCCTCATCCGCAAAGAAATTTATCATTTGATCCGGGACTACCGCAGCCTTTATCTGGCGTTTGCGATTCCGCTAATTCTCATTATTCTTTTTGGTTATGCGCTGAGCCTTGATGTAGATAACGTAGAAACGATCGTTGTTGATTACGATAAATCCGAGCTCAGTCGTGATTTTATCAGCAAGCTGGACGCGTCTCTTTATTTCCACGTTTCAGAACGGCTGCCCCAGACAAAAGATGCCATTGATTATCTCGATCATGACCGGGCAAAAGTAGCAATTGTCATCCCGCCCAATTTCATGAAAAGCATCGGTGCCGACCGGGAAACTCCCCTGCAAATCCTTATTGAAGGCAGCGATCCCAATTTCGCCGGTATTATTCGCGGCTACTTGACGGCTTTCACCGAACAGTACAATCAAAAACTGCTTCTTTCTTTTCTCAACCGTCAGGGAATGGAAAAAATAAGCCCTCCCGTAGATGGCCGCATCCGCATCTGGTTCAACGAAGACTTGGAAAGCCACAATTTCATTATCCCCGGAATTATCGCCATTATTATTATGATCGTCGGCGCGCTTTTGACCTCGCTCATCATCGCGCGCGAATATGAAAACGGCACGATGGAAACCATCAAATCCATGCCGGTTAGAGCCGGGGAATTACTGCTGGGCAAAGCCCTCCCTTATTTTATCATCGGACTGACTGATGTGTTAATAGCGATTCTCTTAGGCCAATTACTGTTTGGCATAGTTATGAAAGGGAATTTCTGGCTGATGATGGCAGCTACCTCTCTTTACCTGGGCGTGGCGCTATCGCTTGGCTTGCTTATATCCACGGTGACAAAATCACAACTGATGGCCAATCAAATAGCGATTATGATCACGTATTTGCCCTCTGTTTTGCTTTCCAATTTTGTTTTTCCGATTGTTAATATGCCGAACATTTTGCAGTTTATTACCTATATCGTTCCGGCAAGATATTACATCGATATTTTAGGCGGCATCTATCTGCGCAATACCGGGTTTGCCTACTTGTGGCCGAGCATGTTAGTTCTGACTTTGATGTTTACAGCACTGACGACCTTTAACTACATATTATTAAAAAAGGAAGGCCTATGAGCTGGCTCAGAATCAGAGAACTGGTGCGCAAAGAATTCATCCAGCTTTTTCGCGATAAGCGAAACCGGGTGATTCTTTTTGTTGCCCCTTTCATCCAGATGCTGATTTTTGGCTATGTGGTCAATTATGATATCCGTAATATTCACGTTGCCCTTGTCGATCATTCACATACTTATGAAAGCCGTAAACTCGTTGACGCTTTCAAAGGCAGTAACATTTTCCATATCACCCATTACGCAACCGACGATGACCAGATGGAAAAGCTTCTACTGCGGGGGAAAGTTGATATGGGCATTACGATCGGCCCGGATTTCGCGGGCATTATTCGAAAAGGCCAAACAGCATCAATTCAGATTATTGCCGACGGTTCTATGAGCAATATGGCCTCCATGCGCATGGCTTACACCGTCACTGTAATCGATAAGTTTAACCGCGACACAATCCGTGAATTGTACCCGCAGCAAATGAGCTACGGTAAAATCGATGCGCGCATTCGCACATGGTATAATCCCAATCTGGACAGCCAATACTTCTTTGTGCCGGGTATTGTCGCCTTTTTAATCATGCTTATTTCCTTGCTTTTAACTTCCATAGCCATTATTCGGGAAAAGGAGGCAGGCACGATGGAGCAACTGGTCGTTACTCCACTGAAAGCTCCTGAATTTATTATCGGCAAAACTATTCCCTATATAATAATTTCTCTGGCGCAATTATCCGCGATAATTATCGTCGCTATTTACTGGTTTGAAATACCGTTAAAAGGCAGTATTGTACTTTTATTTTTTGCCGCGTGTTTATTTTTACTGAGTACTCTGGGGATAGGGCTTTTCATTTCCACCATTTCTACCACGCAGCAGCAGGCGATGATGAGTACCTTCTTTTTTATCATGCCTTTTTTTATGCTCAGCGGTTTTGTTTTCCCCATTGCCAATATGCCCACATTCGTCCAGTGGCTTACCTATCTCAATCCACTGCGCTATTTTTTGGTTATCATCCGCGGAATTTTCCTTAAGGGAGTAGGCCTTAACGTACTGTGGCCTCAATATCTAGCCTTGGCTATTTTAGGAACCATCGTCTTTTCGGGTGCAATCAGCCGCTTTAAAAAACGGCTGGATTAATGCCATTTTCTCATATATTATTAATGCATAACGCCATTTCTAAATCAAAGATGATATCGAGGCGGCAAGGAGGAGGCAACGATGCGTATGTGCGCCACGCCATAATGGCGTAGCTCACCGGTAAGGAAATGATCTTTTTTTATTGTGCCCCCTTTGGGGATGCACTCCCGGAAGTAATACGCTGAGGAAACCGACGACGCTGCCAACAAAGATAGCGCTTTGATTTAGAAGTGGAATAACATTTCAGGAAACTGATGATCCATGCTTAAAGTCATTACAGATCAACCGGCCATCAAAAAATATACTCGTCTGTTTGTCAAAAAATTTAAACCGTTTATCGACGAAGCAATAAAAGTAAAGCTGGGGCATCAGGGAGCAAGTTTTCCAGCAAAAGTTTTATGGTCAAGAAAGCTGGGCATTTGGTTATTTTCTCACACTATTAATGAAGTTCGTTACTGGAATGCCTTTGGCAAGGGTAAACCACAGGAGGCAAACATTCTTTCCATAACTGCCGAAATTAACTTCCCCTGGGAGGGAATTGACCGAAAAACCGGCGGCGCATTTGCCAAGGATGCCTGGGGAAATATCTTTGTAATTCATCGGGGGAAAATCGGCGGAGGGAAAAAGGGCGTAGGCAAATCTCTTTTTGAGCATAACTACCGTGGCGTCTGGTCTTTTATGGAAGATGGTGATTCTATAACCCAGATAGCTGTAATCGGCGCCCTCAATTCCAGCCGCTTTGCCATGCAGACTGCCTTATTTGTAAAAAAGATCGAAAAATTAAAATCAATTGCGACCAGCTCGCCACAAACAGAAATAAATTTTGCGGAAATAACTTTTCGGGAAGATTTAGTCGGTGCTGTGCCTTCTCCCAATGTGCGTGAAATATTCACCGCCTGCGATTGTGATCTTGTAGTGACAAGCCTGGCTAATCTTCTTATGCGCTGGAAATTCAGAGTCGGCAACGATACCAACCATCAACTCTTCCTGATTGACCCCTCTAAAGGTAAAATTTCTCATGTTTTTGAAGTATTAGCTGATATTAAAGAAAAAAGCGTTATGGCGGCTGCGGCAAAATTGCTGCTGCATTGCGCGACCGATGAGGGAAGTTCTCTCCCCATACTGGTTCTGCCGGAAGATGGAATAAATGCCTACACGCAGGAACTGCAAAAGATAAATATTTCCGTTATCGGCTACCGTCTGGAGGGAGAACGGATTATTTTCCCCGACCTGGGAAAAATCAAGCTTGACCAAAATTCGTAGTTGTGAAAAAAAGTATATATCGTAATTTGCAGAGATTAGTTCACTGTCATTGACTTAAGCACTATGGCTCCCCTCTTTTCTAAAGAGGGGTTGGGGGGAGATTTTAAGGAGTGTCATAAAAATCCCTCTGTATCCCCCTGGAGGGCACAAGATAAAGGGGGACTTGAAAAAGAATAATCCATAAGTCAATGACATTGGCGGTTAGTTAGCATTACCTGTCTTTCATGATTCGTATTGAGGAAGGTATTACCATGATCAAGGAAAGAAGAAAATGCACAGGAGTGATCTACTGATGGACGACATGCTTACAATGGGGAGGCAAGTGCTTGCCTTACAACCTTTCAGCGTACTGCTGGGAGCGGAGTTAACCGGCTTTTCCGAAGGCAGCGCCGAATTGAAAGTTCCCATCAGAGAAGAGCTCAAACAGCAACATGGATTTTTGCACGGTGGAGTAATCAGCTACGCCGCGGACAATGCGCTCACTTACGTGGGCGGCAGTGTTTTAGGTCCGGCCGTGGTCACATCAGAATTCAAAATCAACTATATGCGACCGGCAACGGGCGACTTCATTATTGCGCGGGCCACAGTCATTCACGCTGGGAAAAATCAAGCTGTATGCCGCTGTGATATTTATGCGGTCACTGGCACAGCGGAGAACCTGTGCGCAACAGCTCAGGGTACAATCACAAAAATTGGCCAGGCGCAGAAATAAACATCGGACAGAGAATAAATTTATTATTTGGCTGCTCTCGTCAAAAGTTGTCTCCCCGGCGAAGGCCGGGGTCCAGGGTTTTTCCAATTGTTTAAAATCACTGGATTCCGGCCTTCGCCGGAATGACGAATCCGGGGTCTTTTCTACTTTTTACGAGTTCATCATAATTAGCTGCTCGATTCATAAACAGTATTATTTTCGTGCACAAGGAGACAATATGGATACACGACGAAACTTCATCAAGAAAAGTGCTATTGTGGGCGTTGCTCTATGCCTCCCGCTTTCTCTGACGCGTGAAAGCCGGGCAGCTTATCCGAATTTAAAAACACGCAATCCGAAAAGGGCACTGGTTTTATGGTATAGTCAAACAGGCCAGACGCGCCGATATGCCAGGCTTATCGGCTGCATCCTTAAAGGGAAAGGCCTTGCGGTAGATGCACGCGATATGCAGGAATTTGATAAAAACCTGCTCTCGAATTATGATCTCATCATCATCGGCACACCGGTATTTTATTATGATACTCCCGCCAATGTCAGCGAGTGGCTGGAAACGATTCCTTCCATCAAAGGAACGTCAGTTGCAGCCTTTGTTTCCTTTGGCGGCCCGGAAGGCAATCAGCACAATGCTTCTTGTCACCTTCTCAAACTTTTAGCGGACAAAAGCGGAGTCCCTGTGGGAAGGGATGCCTTCAGGAATATTGCTTCGTATCCAACGCC
>OCZT010001819.1_pt1 | contig 22182 bp, 38 predicted proteins | sample 1539031 | NCBI WGS metagenome assembly OCZT01 (sample SAMEA3539308, study PRJEB22396) | soil metagenome | biome: tundra; feature: field; material: soil | place: USA | collected 2010-05 | depth 0.15 m | reverse complement strand
AATTTTCTGTCTTAATCCAGATATTTCTGTTTGCCCTTACTTTAACATCAGTACGCTGTAAGTTAACATCTTTAGCTTTGACTACTGTAAATCCTTTCTCTATAAGATATTTATTCATTACCTGTGCCTGATAGGTAAGATAAAGTCCTACTAACTGAATGAAAGGAAAGTCTGAAGATATGTAGAATTTCTTATTAGTTTTTAATACTTGATTAATAGTATTAATTGTTGCTTGCTTAATAGTAGTTTTCATAATAATGTCTTTTAATTAAAAAGTTTATCTAATAAATTAGTTTTACTTAATTTAGCTTCTGATTCTGCTTCAAGTTCTGCTTCAAGACCTTCAATTATCTGTCCTGCATTTGGTATTCTTCTCTGTAAATCATTCAAACCATCAGGTTCTTCAATCTCAGGTATGCCACGCACAATAGAAGAACTGACAATATCCTCAGAAGGTTTAAATCCATATGTACGCAATTCGGTAATCAATTGTACCATGTTTGCTTTATCATCTTCATTGCTATGTACAATATTTGGTATCATAATGTATGAGTACGGTTTATTTAATTCACTCAAATCATTTGATGTTATTTCATTTGCATCAATTCTCTTACGATCTTCTTTATCTGGACGTGATGACCTGCCATATGTCTGTAAGAATTTACTCTTATTAAGAGTTCTCAGGGGCATAATGCCTGTAAATCCTGAAACATCAATACCCTCTGCAAGTATGTCATAATGTAATACAATGAGTCTTTTTGTTTTATCCTCACCATCTTTTTTTAATCTTTTTAAGAAATCCTGTCTGCGAACTTTTTCGCCATTGATATCATTATTAATTGCCTCAGTACTGGCAACAGCATATATGTCAACGCCTTCTGCTCTTAAGTCTCTATATTTTTGACTATTAAGAAAAGTCAGAATATCCTGTGTGCCTCTTGCTGAAACTAAAACTTTAGGTAATAGAACTGTATGTTTATTCATTTTCAATACTTCTTCATGCTGTTTAAAAGTATCACTAATAATCTTATTCAGACTATGATTATAGTCATCAGTATTATAAACATTGGTACTCTTAACAAAATGAAGTCTTGGTCTAACCATCTTACCCAAAAGAATTGCATCAATTGGTAACATCATGTACAATACCTTACCATAAGATTCTTCATTATTCATACCCCTGCCTTTGTCAGAAGGGGTTTGTATCATTGTTGCTGTAAAGAAATAACAACGCTGAGAAGGTAATGTCCTGAGTATATCATGAAATTGTTCTTGTACCAGATAATGTGCTTCATCGTTTAATACAATTGATATTGATTGTTTTATACCTGCTTGTTGACGTGCACTTTCAATATTACTGGCAGAATTATAAGTGCTAAAGAATATTAAAGGCAATTTCTCTTTTTTTGCTTTCTCCATCATAGTTATTATACCAAGCACTGATGTACCAGAACCAATTTCAGAGAAAGGTATTGTATTGCCTTCTTCATCCTTTGATGCCAGACGTACTTCTTCAAGTTCTTTTTCATCAGTCTTACCACCAGAATGCACAAACATATAACGTGCTTCAATACCTTCATGAACCAGAAAGCCATAGACTTCTTTCAGTAATTGATATGAAAGCATAATGCGGGGAGCATTGATAACATATATTTTAAACTGTTTTCTATTCTTAATAACATCATCAGCAATAATCGCTGCCTGACAGAACGTTTTGCCCACACTTGTAGGCATACAAACAATACCTTTTGTATTGAGCATTGTTGTTTGCACAGCATCTTTCTGATAAGAATATAACCTGTCAAAAACAACTGATTTTACTTGTGTGTCAGGTTTGGGTTTGAATATGTTGAATAGATTTATCATAATTATTACTGTTAGTTATAATTCTTATACGTTAAATAGCTCAGTTTAGTTACAGTTTATACTGTCTTTTTAGATTCATTTATCGCCTCAATCTCTTTCACAATCTCCAAAGCAGAAGTCCAGAATATCACATTATTGTCAAGCATTGAACGAAAGTCATTGTAACCAAAACATTTAACTTTTGATTTAAACATTTCCTGATCAGTATAAAAATTCAGACCTTCTGCTGTGGTAAATACAAAATGCCTGTAATTTTTAGGGTCATTCATATCAGGATTAACTTTATGCGAAACAGCACCATCCGAAAACATGTTGCTTAAATGATCTTCATTTGCTGTAAGAAAACCTAACACGTTTGTGCGATACTTTACCTGTACAACACTCTTTTCGCCCTTTATATTAACTCCTATGCCATCCACACCATTATCATTCTCCTGTGTTGGCTCATAATTATAAACGCCAACTCTGTTGTCAGTAGGATGAAGATATAGAAACAACTCTACAAAGAACTCGAAGCCATCACCTAAATATTTAAACGGGTCGTACCTTAAAGGGTCAAGCAGTGCATCTGCCTCTAACCTTCTCATGAAGGTTGACATTTTATGCACGTCAGTAAATAGATTACTGAGGCTGTGTGCTTTTGTCTGAAAGTTATGTTGAAGTATTCGTTTCATATATGATAACTATTAGTTATTATTTAATAGTCCTTATACGAAAATTACTGGAGAAAGGTTACAAATTTCTGAAATTTCTAATTATTAAATTCATATTTATTAAACATTTCCTCAATCGTTGTTTTATTAAACCCAAAAGAATTTTTTTCCGATTCAAAAATATATGGAATATCAAACAACCATTTTGTGTTGATTTTTATATCAAATATTACATATATAATACCTTCTTTTAATATTGGTATTTCTTTGTTATTATCAATGAAATTATCAATTCTACTAATTAATACATGAAGACAACATTTTTCGTCCCAAGTTAAAGATTTATTATTATTTAAATTATTAACTAATTCTTTAATTCTATTTAAATATTCTTTTAAATTAGATGCATCATTATTACTAATTGTTGCATCATGATTTAGAATGCCATCATCATTATCGGGTTTAATATTAGTCATTATTTTTTTTATTCCTCCAGTTGCAGGATTATTGTAAATGTTCATCATGAAACTTAAATATCCTCTTCTTTCAATCAATATGTTTTTATCCTTTTCAAATGAATGAAAAATTGAAACAATATAATTGATTGAAAAACCCAATAATAATGAAAATAAAACAATATATTTTGAGATATAGAATGATAATATAATTAAAATTATTGAAATTAAAAGAATTCCACGTTCAATCTTTGTTTGATATTTCCAAAAGTTTTTTAAATAAATGCCAGTTAAATTGATTTTATTTTGAAGATTTTTCATAAAATAAGTTGTTAGTTAAAATTATTTTTCCAGCAAATATCAATATTAATTCTCTAATTAGCAAACCCTTTTATAAATTATTAATTATTTATCCAAGGTAATCAATCCAGAAGTCCTTACGAAATAATGTAATAGCTTTATAATTATATCTATGTAAACTTGAAATGCCATCAGCATACTTCATGAGTTTAGTAAATTCAGGATTCAACATTGCCTGTTTAATTTTCTCTAAATTCTGTACATTATCAACAATTGCATAAGCAAATTGTGTCATACCGTAATCACCGTTTGCATCAACAATAGGTGTTGTTGCACCACCATTACTCCAAATAACTTTTGGGATGCCGAAATGACCATGTACATTAGTACTTGAATATAATAAATTTATTGAGCCATCCTTTACTGTTGTATATATGCAGGGATATTTAAATGTGCCATTTTTTTCTTTTGATACATAATCTTTACGTGTCTCATAATCAGAAAAAGAATGTATTGTTTTTACAGTTTCTTCGCCTTTTTTAGCAATTAATTTATTAAAAGCATCGTACATTCCGTTTGGAATAAATTTCATTTTAGAAATGTCTGCTCTTTCGGTTGTACCATCCATGCATTTGATTTTAGTATTGAAATTGCCCTGATTTTCACTATTTCTAACACAATAAAAATCATATGCTGTTTGTGCTCCAAATGTTCTCACACCTGTTCTTAAATCATGAAGTTCAAGATATAACATTTGTCTACTTTTTAGTACATTCTTAACCTTATCAAAACCTTTACCTAAATTTCTCCAACCATCAGGATGTACTGCGACAAAATAACCGTCAGTATTTAATGATGTTTCAACTGCTTTTATAACAAATTTATCCCAAAGAGGATTAGATTTTTTAAATCCTTCTTTAAGTTCTTGATAAGGTGGATTCATCACAACAATATCAAATTTCTCCACACCATAAACTTCTTTCATGTGCAAATCAAACCCATTATCAAGATAACTACCACAATAGATATTCATATCAAGTTCATCTTTGGGGTCAAAAGCGTATAAATACAAGAACATATTTTTAGGCTGTAACTCACCCACATAAATCATATTCTCCATAATATGTTTGTACCTTAAATCTTCGTTTGGTTCGAAATTAACCAGACCTTTTAAAAGTCTTTGAACTATTATACTGACGAATATTCCTGCACCATTACATGGGTCAAGCCATTTCAAATTAGGATTAGTCCAAACGTTATCAGGTAAAGTATCAAGCATTTCTTCAACTAAAGTGATAGGTGTCATAACTTCTCCCATAGTTTTAATTTCAACATCACCGAAATCAACATAATCTCTGAGCATTTTAATAACGTTCTGAATATGTTTAGTCGAAGACATTTTATAGTCTTTTATCTCATTATATTTTTGTTCTGTCTTTTGAATTTCTGAAAACAGTTTTCTTTTATCAGTATTATTCTCAACTAACACAGCAAGTATCTTAGCACGTTTAGTCTTTGTATCTGATGCCCTGAGATATGCCTTAAGACTAGCAGTTTCAGCATCGTTCATGCCCTTAATACCTTCTATCATCATATTGTCAATGAGTTCTTCGTAGTAATTTTTTCTCTGCTCTGTCATGGTTAATATTTTTAATTGGTTAATACTAAATAGTTGATTGTTATAATACTTATACGAAAAAAACCCTGCAAAGGTTACACTCGGCAGGGTATATTATTCAACAATTATATTATGTTCATCACCATGACATTTTTTACACAATACAATTAAATCTTTTAAATGCCGAATTTCATAACCATGATTTTTATATGTGGTATGATGAACCTGAAGATTTATTTTTGATGTACACTTACTACACACATTATTATTATTACTTTTTACTCTATGTGAAATTGTGTACCAGTATACAGTCTTTAAAAATTCATTATAGTTTAACTCTTTAATTAATTTTGCTACTTCATTATAATTAATACCACGTAGATCATTCAATTCATCCCAAAGAGCATCCCATAAATTAGCTTTAAGATAATATTTGTTTTTTGTCGATAAAAACTTTTTTATGTATTTGTCTGTCTTACTATTTCTTCTCGGCTTGATTGTTTTTTTAGCGTTTAACCTGATTGCTTTTGTTATTCTATTAAATCGCTTTACTTTTGCTCTTTCAAGTAGTCCTGCTTTTCTTTTAAATAGTTTTACTTTTGCTATTTTAATTTCTCTTGTCTCTCTCACATATTTAATTTTGAATATGTAAAGGTATATTAAAAATTCAGATATTGCAAGTGAAATTGATTCAAAAAAGTTACAATTGTTTCTTTAAAACCATGATTTCTTTAGAAAGACTTTTAAGGACTAAATTAGTTGGAGAATATCCCTTAAATAATAGAAGTTTCAACTCCTTTTCCTTTTCAATAATTATATCCCGTTTAGATGTTTTCATGATTATAATTTTAACTTAATACTTTTATACTATTTTATGATAATGACCACACTTTTCACAACCATTTTTAAATGTATTTTCAGTATTACTAATTTTGAATATAAGACAAGTATCAGGTAAATTATCCAGAGCGCAGGTAGAACTCTTTGTTGTACCAAACCACACAGAAATTAACCTGCTCGCACTCTCAGGACTTAATTCTTTCAACATAACTTTATTCAATATTGACAATACAGTTTTATTCATAATTACTTTCTCTTAAAGTTTTTATATTCTTTTATAAAGAAAATGATTACAGATGAAAGAAATAAAATTGTTAATATCATAATTACTATTGTTAATGTTAATGTTATAATTAGTATTTTCACGTTAAATTAATAACTTTCACGCTTAATTAATAATTTCAAAATTACCAGTTTCATATTCAATCTGATACACTCCTTTGGGAAATTCATTCTTATAAGAACTGCATTCGACAAAGAGATAATTCTCACTCTCAATGCTATGATAACCACTTACAATTGGTTTACCTGTCTTTAAATTAATATAAAGGTATTCATACTTTGCAATACAACCTTTGTGATAGTAGGGATATTTAATTGGACTGTCAGCTTCAAATACGATCTGACCTTTAGTGTCAATAATACAATGATTACCCAAACAGGCACTATTTTTAGTACTGACGTGTTCATAATGAATCAATTCACAGTAATCGTTATTTTTAAAACCAATTGACATGCCACCAATACGGAAGATATTGCTATTAATTTTCACTAACTTGACTTCAACATTATTAATGACATGCACTTCGCTAACACCAAAATCAGATTTCTTGTAAAGATTGCCATACCTCATAGGATATTTTTCTTTATTCAATGGTACATCAATATCAATCAAATATATATCTCGACCTAAAATACCTAATTCAATAGGATTAGGAGACGTTTTAAACATTGAGTCAAATAGACTATTTACATTCATATTTCCAGTAACCCAATGAAATGCATTTATTACTTTATCCACTTCTAATTTTACTTTATCTGCTTCATTTAAATCTTTTGTTTTTTTCATTATATCCTTATATTATATCCTTATATCAAATCCTTTAAATCAAATCAATTATAGCATTATCTCTCATTTCAAGAAATTCTGCCTCTGTTGCCTTAACAGTATAATCATTAAAGTATGCCTCAATAGCATTTTGAATGACATTCTCATGTACCAATACATGTTCTTTCACAATGCGTGCATCGGTATTCCAACCCCGATCAATTTTAATTATAATAATGCGATACATGTGTTTTGGAGTACTATCATAATACTCAGGGTACATTTTAATTATACGCTCCTTTCTATTGTCCCACCAACGATAAAGAGGAAATTCAACCTCTCTCGTTACCGTAGTGTTCTTAACTTCAAAATTTGCTATTGTAATATTCATAATTATCTTTTTAATTAAAACTATATTATTTAAATTAAAACTATATTATTCTATTATCCTATCTTCAAGTTGCAGAATATATGCGTCAAGAGTATCTTTATAAATGATATATATTGCGCTTCTACGTCCATCTTTACCTATATCTACTGCTTCATATCCATTGGACATATTCTCCAGATCAGTTATAACTTCTCTGATAGTGATAGTATTATCATTAGAATTATTTTTTACTACTATGTCAATAACTTTACTCAGTTCAACGAGTTTAATATTTACTGGCACAAGTTTCTTATTAACCCATGTATTCTCTGCCTTATTGGTAATTGGCAATGCGTTTATTTCTTCAATTAAGTCTTTCATTTTGCAAATATATGTATTATTTTGTTATGTTGTATATAAATTGATTTAAAAAGTTTATGTTAAATTACTTTTTACCAACTGCTTGATCTTCTTTTTTCAATTTTTTCTTTTCAAACTCTTTAACAAATTCTTTTGAAGAATAAAAAGTAAATTGTTCAGAATTTTTTTTAATAGTAATATCATATTCAGGTGAGGGAAACAAGACCTGAAAGTCTTTGAGCATTAATAATGCTTTCTCAAAGTAAGGAATACTTCTCGGAGCAGTAGCAAAATAATGTTCATATCTCCCATCTTCGCTTTTTCTTTTGGCAACATTGATTTCATAATACATAATGACTTTTATTAAGTTAATACTCTAATATAACTTATACGTGAATTAAAACAATTAAGTTACAAATATAACTATAAATTATAATATTACAATAAATCCTAAAGAATATTCTCTAAATATTCACCACTTTTTAAAACAATTGGTTCACAATAACTTTGTTCTCCAAGTTCATTAAGCCAATTATTCCAATGCATATACATTACTCCTATAAAATCGTAACTACTATTACGTTCACAATATCTTATCATATATTCCTTTTTTAAAGAATTGTCAGGGTAAACTAATTTAACGACAATACCCTTCTTATGAAGTTCTTTCAACACAACAGGGTTAGTACTTATAAAGATATACTCTATCTTCCCCATCATTGATTTAATTTCATTGATATAATTATCAGGGAAATCCCCATCAGTATATTTCCAACATTCAAATTCAATATACTTATCAGGAGAAATATTACATAAATAAGTTTTGCCCGTACCACAAAAAGCAGCGCAGATTATTGTGTTAATAGTATTCTTATTATTATCTTTATTTATGATATTCATAGTATTACTATATTATTACTATTCATAGAATTCTCGGATTAGTAATATAAACTAATTCATCATTATGATACATACAATCAACGACAATCTTTACCAGATATTCTTCACGAGCTGACACATGGTGTTTTTCCAAGAGTTTAAATAGTTTTGTGCTTTCAAGTGTTTTCAGTCTGTGCTTGTGATTACTATTCTCTATGATATACGAACAATAAGTCTCAGGTGTTCTACCATACCCTTTTCGTCTTATAAATTTCCACGTTACCTGAAGAATTTCGAGTTTCATTATGACTATTTAGATTATGACTATTTAAATTATTTTACTTTATCCTTATCAACATCTTTATCTTTAATCACCGCATCTTTATCTTTAATCACCGCATCCTTATCTTCTATTACCGCATAATTCACAGGGATAAAGTTACCGTCAACCATCTTTTCAAATTCTTTAAGGACGCTATCATTTAGTAATAATTCAAGTGCTTTCTCCTTATTTAGAGAGAGCATGTAATTGATCGTAACGTCCATGTATATCACTTTACTCATAATTTCTCTTTATTTATATCTTCTTTATAATATATACCTCTTGATTTTCTTCTCATAATAATTATTACTTTAAGTTATTATTTCCCTTTCTTATACGTAAAAAACCCTGCAAAGGTTACAATTTACAGAGTTTAATTTTTCTTAGTTGTTATTATCAGCTTTATTCTTTCTCAGGTGCTTTTTTTAACGATGCCAAAGGAAATTCAGCAGTACATAAAAAAGAAGTTTCAAACCACAGACAATAAACGCTTGCGTCAGCTATACCCTTACTCCCGACTGTCATTTTCGGACTGCCAGAGTTAAGTACAACAACATCACCACATTTAAATTCATCCATAATTAATTTAGATTAAATTATAATATTATTTTTAGTAAAAATAACTATAATAAAATTAAAACACAAGGATAAATAAAAATATTGTTTTTTAAACTATAAATTGAAAATTATCAATTCACATATTTATTTAAACTATTTTCTGTCGTTTTTTAGACTCACTGAAATACTTTTTTATTTTAGCTCTGCTGTTATAGTCCTTTATCATTTTAATAAAAGATGATATAATTATAATAGCTACAATGACTAAAAAAACTATTACTATTTGTTTTGACTTTAATTCTAACATGATCTTATAATTTTAAATTATTACTACTATTACTACTTTATTATACGGATATTCTTACAGTTTGGTTACAATTAATTTTTATTCCAATCAAAGAAATTTGAAAAAGTTCCACCAGTCGAACTACCTTTTGGCGCAAATTGTTCACCAACTGTTTTATTTTTACAATCAACATGATATGCGATTGCTTCTTCTTTTTCAGGTGTGCTGAATATCATCATAATAATATCATCTTTTTCTTTAAGTTCAGAAACCCTTATACTACAATTTAAAAGCAATTTTGACATTTCGTCATTTTTATTAACGACTTTTGCGTAGGCTTCCATGATAATACCACCTGCAATTATATCAGGTTGTTTACAGATATTTTTAATAAAATCAGAGAGCATAGTTTTTCCTTCTGAATCTTTAAGAAACTCTTTTGGAATTTCACTAATCACAGCCTGATTACCTCTCATAAAGAACATTATCGGTACTAAAAAACCAGATGATTGAAAATTTTTAATCATTCCATTTTTCATGATTTCTTTAAACTCATTAATTTTTTTGTTTGCCATAATAATCTTTTTATTTAATAATTATTTTTTAATTTCTTTTTGTTACTTTTACATATCATATAAGTCAGTTTCAGTGTGTAAAGAGTTCTGAATTTCTAAGGACATGCTAAAATCAGAGACAACATTATATTTCACACTCTTAAGATCACTGTCCAGAAATTCAACCGTAAACGAACAAGAGATCATACAACCAGTTGCACCACCAGAAATAGTACTATAAAAATCTTTACTATTATAAGTCCCCTGATATAAATGACTGATACATGCTTTAAAATTATCAAGCCACATATCCCTGATTTGAGCAACACTGAATTTATTCTGAATGTTAAAAACACGCTTTCTTCTCTCCCAATCCTGTGCCAATGCCTGATAACCAGTTTCACCAGAAGTTAACTCATATAAAAGAAAAGTATTCTTGACCATAATATCTATGTCAGCTTCATACTTATTAATCCAATCTTCCACAATCTTAATAAAGGTTTCTTCATTCAAAGGATTAGAAAGACTTGCTCTAAAGAAATTTTTGCCGATAAGTCCCTCTACATATGTGAGAACTTTTGGGTGTTTAGTAAAATCTATTTCTTTCATCGTGACTGTTTATTAATTGATACTAATTGATTATATTTATTTAATTTCTTTACCCTTCTTATACGTTAAATAATACTAAAAGGTTACAAATATTACCTTATATTTGGGGTCTATTTTTCCAGCATAAGTAAACAAAATTGTTTAGATAAAACTATTAATAAAAGATTACTTTCACATGCTCTTTATAATTATTTTCACATGCTTTTTATAATTGTACTATAACTATATCTTTCGAGTACTAACTATATATTTTTATGGGGTTTTTATGTACTATTTCTATTAAATTATTATCACTGATATTCAGATAGTTATACGCTGAGTAGTATATCTTTATGATATCAGAATGATATCAAAAGAGTTTTTGGTAGAAATATTAACAAAAAAAGGGGGTTTGTATGTCCCACACACGGCAACGCTTGACCTTTCTGAATTTCTGTAGGATTTTTCGCTTTTATAAAAATTTATAAAACCTTTACAACTTGTTTCCATATTGCACCATTTATAGTACATTCCAGAAATAGAATAATGTTGCATAGACAGAATTACCATGCTTGTACATTCGTTAGTTTATTATGTTGTGTACAATATAGTTTATTGTGTTGTGTGTCGTTTTTAATTATTATCGTACATTAGAACTGCAAGAATACACATTAAATAGTTATTTGTACATTCACTTGTTTTAATTAAAAAGATATCGTACATTTGCAAATAATTTTAATTAAAAGATATATGGACATTATATTAAAACGTTGTGCGCATTGCAAACAAAAAAAAGAATTAAAATTCTTTAATAAAAATAAATCAAAAAAAGATGGATACGCTGATTATTGTAAAGACTGTAAAAAAGAAGAAAATAAAAATTACTATTTAAATCTTGATGTCATTAAACACAGAAAATATTCTGAAAATGATAGAAATAATGAATTAAAACGAAATTTTAATATAAATATTGAACAATATAATCTGATGTTAATTGCTCAAAATAATATATGTCCTATATGTCATCGTCATAAGGATGAATTAATTAAAGCAATGTGTGTTGATCATGATCATTTAACAAATGAAATGAGGGGTTTATTATGTACAAAGTGTAATCTTCGATTAGGTACATTCAATGATAATATTGAAGATTTAAAACGTGCAATTATATATTTAGAAAAATACAAAAAGCAGGTGCTAACCACAGACACCTACTTTTTTAACTAACCAATTAAAACTATGGTACATCTGATATGTACCGCACCTTAGAATCAGGTGCATGGAAGTATCTTGATATTACTATTATATCCTACTATTTACTATTTCTTTTAAAGCTAAATTTATTCGGTACATGAATATCTATTGAGTAACCATTTGTCACGTCACCGACTCTATAGTTTATCCATTTATAGTCTGGCATTATCAGTACTCTTCTTTCTGGGATGAACTTTAATGGTGTGAGAAGAATATTTATCACAGTCATTATAACTCTTATCATTACTTTAGGTTTAATTATCTCTTCATCTTTACCGCACATTTCTATTGCCCAAAGTTTATGTTTGAAATGTTTTGCAGTTCTCTCTTGTGCATTTTTCAATCTGAAGTAGTCATAGAAATGTCTGTCGTCAGTCAGATCGGTATAATGATAGAATTGTTTTGCATAGTCGAGATAATCGAGATCAAATTTATCTTTACTTTTATTTAAAAAGTCTATAAAGTCTGATACTTTCACAAGATGTGATCTGCCCATAGTAAGAATATTACCTGAAGATAATATCCCTGTAGCATAATATTTCTCTACAGCTTCTTCAGTGCCATAGCATATCTTATAGTTTAAGCTCAGATATTTCTCAAACTCTGACATTGCTTTATCAGCATTAATTTCTGCTTTAGTTGTGACTGTGCCATAAGCAAATACATATTCTCTGAAATCTTTCGATAATTTATCCTTATCTAACTGAATAGGATGCTGGCAGTCTTCATTAAGTATTCTTATTAACTTTGCTTTATAGCCAAAAGCCAGACATTTGCGTAGATCATTAATACCAGATATCAGATTTGTTTTTGGGGATGACCAGTTGGTTCTTTCGTTTTTCATATTATATGTTTTTAATTAAAACTATTTGTTATATTTATATTCAATCGTTATATTTAATTACTTATCTCAAGTCTTCCTAGCTCACCTATTTCATTGAGTGCTGGTATAACTCTTGCTGCCAGTTTATCAAAAAGATACTTCCAGCGTTCAGTCTCTTCACCGATGAGGAAGCCTCTGTCATTAAGTATGTGTTTTAACTCTCTAAACTCTTTAGCTTCTTCTTCTGTATGTGCGGGTTTGTATTTAAATGTATTTGTCATAATGATAATTATTTGGTTAAGACTTGTTACTTTTAATTAGTTATTCTTATAGTACTTATACGTAAATTAATCTGGAAAGGTTACATTTGGGACGGACAAATTGTCCATCCCAAAATAGAGTATTGGACAATTTTTTGTCTTAAACTCAAAATTTTAATTTAAATATTTATATGAACGAAGAAACCCCAATACTTACACCCTATCAATTAAGACAGGAGAATTGCATCAGGGTTTCTCTACCATGTTCGTTATTCTGGCAGTACTGATACCAGACAGGGATTAACGACCATCCCACATAGTAACCATTTCCGTTAGTCCAACTATGAGGACATTTGAACATCTCAGACTCCCTTAGAGTAGCAAGGTTTACGGTTCATCGTGCATACGTTCAAGTTCTCCTTCCCCTCTTCCTTTTCATCAAAGACGAGTTCAAGGGGCATTCTCGACCTTAGAACTCTGCCTCATTGAGCGACTCCACCTGCCACAATCCAAAGTCCAATGACTTGCGGTTGGGTTTTTCGTAGTCTAAGAGAGAATCGAACTCCCTGATACATGCGTTTCAGATATCATTTCACACACAACCCGATCTCCAACCGTCCATTCAGTTAATTATGCATTTTCACTAAACTTCTGGTGATCGTTAGACCATGTTAAAGAACTTTTTATATCTCTTATACGTATGATCGTACATTGAAGTTACAAATATAGTCATTTATTTCACATGTATAATGGATTTTATGAAAAATATCATGTTCGTTCGTTCGTTTTTAATTAAGAGTTATTATTGTACATTGCTTTATTGTACATTCATTTTAATTAAAACATTATAAACCATTTTATGATCAGGGTCATTAGCAATTCTATTAAATCCAAATCTCTCATATAACTTGTACAATCCAGTTATCTTTGAACCGTATTTCTCACTGGCGTACAATATGATTCGAATGTTATATCTATCTGCCAAGTTGATAATATCATTTAGTACAATGCTGCCAAACCCTTTATTCCTCATTGGTTTTCTGATTCGAATTAGTCTTAGTATTATATGTTGATCACCTTCATTGATATTGTTGTCGTCCATATCCGTACAATACTCCAGTTTAACATCTTGTACAATGCCTTTATATTTAACATTCTTTAAGTGTGAACAATATTGTTTTAAGATATCCTGTGTCAACTCCATAAAAAAATCCTTTGTAGATATAAATACTTACAAAGAATTTTAAGTAACTGGCAGTCACAATATCATATTCGTACATTACTACTGTACAATATCTTTTTAAAATGGTCTAAGACTTTTTGGTTGGTTTGGTTTTCGTGGATGAAGTTGTTTTTGTATCGTTGCCTGAGTTCTATCATTATATTTTCTTGGCAGACTCTTGCTCTTAGCAATAGCTTTCTTCATATATTCATTGGGCACATTCTTGTTATGTACATTGGGTTTGTCCTTTGTTTTAGACTTATCCTTTGGTGTAGAGAATACACATATGGACATTAACATTGTTAACATTAGAATTACTGTAATCTTTTTCATAGTTAATTGTTTTTAATTGTTTATACTAATAATTATTTATTTTCTTTCTTGAATATTTTTGTGCAATATTCTTCAATGGCAAAACCATAGTCGTACATTGAAGAATCATATGTCAGGTTACCATCAGGGTCTTTCTCAAAGTTATCAGGATTAAGAAATACATCATTTAAGATATCTCTGCGAATCATATCTTTAATTATGGTTGAATGTTTTTTGTCATCAACAATTGATTTGACAAATGCTTTTGGCATACCAGAACTTTCTTCATCGAATAGTACTGTACCTTCAACATGCATCTGATAAATTATCCCTGCATTTACCCGTGCGAATTCTTCTTCTGGTATTTTTGATTTGACAACATCTTCACGGTTTTCTTCCACTTCGAAGTCAAATACGTTAATAGGATTCATTTCCATCACATCAACTGCAAAGTCCTGAATACAATCAATCAGATTGAGTATACCATTAAGATCACTTAGATCATTTTTATAATATTCAGCATTCTTTTTCTCCATGTCGTCAATAATCTCAATAAGAGTTTTTTTCTGAGTTCTTAACAATGAGAAGTCAATCAGACTTACAAGTTTTGGGGTTTGATCTGGTTGAATTGTAACAACCTGTACATTATCTTTTTCGGACAATGCACGTTCAAGTTCAATAATGAATGTTCTGTATTCACTTGCTTTTGTAATAAGACGTTCAAGTTTTCTAATGTCACTGACACTAGTTGTGTTATCACTTTTAAAATCAATGAGCATTTCATTGATTGTTTTAAGTCTTCTTTTATAGTCTTCAATTAGCTTTTTCATAATAATATTTATTTAAAGTGGTTAATATTAATGTTTTACTAAAATTCTAATATATGTCGTTGTGTCGTTTTTAATTAAAAGTTATATTATGTCGTTGTGTCGTTTTTAATTAAAAGTTATATTATGTCGTTGTGTCGTTTTTAATTAAAAGTTATATTATGTCGTTGTGTCGTTTTTAATTAAAAGTTATATTATGTCGTTGTGTCGTTTTTAATTAAAACTAGCATTCTTCATATGTTAAATTATTATCATCTAAGAATTTCTTAACATACTTAATGCCATCAACTGGAAAATCAACCTTTGGTATGCTACCTTGTACAATGGTATAAGACAATTTGCTTAGTACATTATCTTTGTACAATACCGTGCGTGCTCGCTCAGTTTCAAAACCGATTGTTACAAATTCGCCCTCATCCTTTAAAAATACATCCACTGTTGTTTCCATTATTTCTATTTATTAATTGGTTATCTGTACATTGCTTATACGTACATTGAGATCAATTAGTTACAATATATTATATATATTTAAATAATTAATTGCTTGTGTTAACACTTGTACATTATCATTGGCATGACCTAAAAGAAGATTACATTTATCACATAATAAGCCTCTATTCTTACCTGTTTCATGATCATGATCAATACCTAATGCTTTTTTTAATTCAGATTGATGTTTTCCACATATTGCACATTTACCATTTTGTTTATTAAACAATTCATTATATTGTTCTTGTGTAATATTATATTTTCTTTTAAGATGTAAATTTCTTTTATTCATTTTAGTGGTAAAATCTTGTTTAAATTTTTCTTTATTGTTTTTATAATAAGTTTTAGAATATTCTTTATTATTAATATTCCATTGTTCATTACGTTTTTTTATTTCTTCTTTTTGTTCAATACGATATTGTTTATTGTGTTCATCTATTTCTTTTTTATTTTTAAGATTATATTGTTTATTACTTTCTTTTATTTTTATCTTATGTTTAACACGGTATCGTTTATTTATTTCTTTTCTTTCCATATCTTTTTAATTAAAACGTACAAAGGTAGTAAAAAAACCCTGCATTACACAGGGTTTTTAAAAATGTAATAGTGTAAAACCAATTAAACCATTACCAATTCGTTTATATTTTCAACTTGTACATTCATTGGTACATTACCGCAACGTTTATCAGTTAAAGGATTAACTACAAAACATGAATTAAGAACCTGTTTTTCTGCTTTACGGTTTGCAATTCTTTTCCACTTCAATCCAACAATGCAGGGTGATTCATCTAAAAATCTCGCATCTGTTAAATCACCGTTACTAACTGAATGATTCATAAAGTACTTTGGTAAGTCAGTTTCTTTCTTAACATTAAAAACTACTGCAACGTTGAAACCTTGTGAAAGTAACATTTTGCACTGTTCAATATTTCTTCCTGTAAACGAATATGTCAAATGATAATTATCAGGTTTGTTATCGAATTTATTATAGTTTTTCGTATAGTCGTAAAAGGATATTTCTGGAAATATTTCAAATATATTAAGGTTATTCAGAAATACGTTATTCCAATCAATATCCGAAGTTGCGTTTAATCTGACTGAAAAATAGAAATTGTCTCTTATAGCTTTTGTCTGTGCCTGTTTTATTTCAGCGATCATCCAGTTCATGAAAAAATTCTGATCTTCAACAAACAGTCTTGTTTTTTTCACCCTGCAATCATGTATCTTTGTCTTGCCTGAAAACTCTTCTATACCAGCTCTGCCACTTGTATTAAGACATCCAAGTCTACATTCAGGTGTGGAATGATTACATACGTTATAACCGCTCGTATTTGCAGGTGACAAGTATATAGCATATGTATATTGATGACTGTAAGTCTGACTGTGTGCTATTTTTGCTGAAGTACTAACTCCACCTAAATAGGATAAACCAGTCTGTTTTTTTGCTTGTGCAATAGTTGTAAATTCTAACATAGTATTTGATTTAATTGGTTACAGCTTATACGTTGAATGAATGATAAAAGTTACAGTGATATTAATATAATTATATGTAAAGAGTACTATTTAGAATGATTCTAAAGTTAGACTATAAGGCAGGATTGGATTACTTCACCCAAGTTGCACCCTGATTCTCTTATACTACTTATACGAAAAAAACCATGTAAAGGTTACAAAAAAACGGTACTAAATTAATAATACCGTTTAAATCTTTTTAATTAAAATCACAAGGATTGTTGAAACTTTGTTAATTCAGCAATCAAAAGAGGAATCTCATTAATAGGTATTCTTATTTCGCAATGCGCTAAGTTACCCTTACTGTTAATAGGTTCTAAAAGAATACTTGTAGCATCAGGAGTAATACCTAATCCGGTTTGTCTGCCAATGCCATTACGACCAACATAATAAGTTTCTTTTGAGAACTTAACATCATTAGGAAAATAAATTTTCTTTGCCATAGTTTTATAATTTAATTGGTTAATAATACTTATACGAAAAAAACCGTGCAATAGTTACATAGTTACACGGTTTATTATCTTTTAATTAAAAGTAGTTTATCTTGTTATATTTTTCTTTTCACAATCTTGAAGAAGTCTGATAAATTTCTTTTGTATATATTCAGAATTCAAATATTCTTCTGCTGTATTATAAACATTATTACTTATACAACTATCAGTATAATAGAATTCACCAGTATCTTTACTGCCAAATTCAGTACCTATTTGCTTTGAGCGTACTTCAAGATTAAAATCAACGTCCTGATGATATTTCTCTTTGTAAACACAAATAATAATATCATGACAACCATCAAGTTTTGCTTCAACAGGTAAATTACCTCTTTCAAAATCTTCATTAAGTTGTTTGAAAACTTTATCAATGAGTTCATAACGCAATGCCTTAATTGCTTTATTATGAATCTCTAAGTCCTGTTTACCTATTTTAATCCTGTTAACCTCTGCTGATAGCTTGTTAACGTCAACCAGATTAAACGGTACATCTTTATTGCTTTCATTTAAAGCCTTAAATTCGCTTTCAATAAAGGTAATAGTTTCTTTTTGTTTGTCTGTTAAATCATTTTTCATATCTTTTAATTTAATTGGTTTATAGTTTTTATACGTGTTTTAATTAAAAAAGGTTACATTATTTCACGTTTAATATTATAATGTTCTAAATCATTAATATATTTATATACTATATTTTTAGTACCTATATAATATTCCTTACTTAAATTTATTGTTTGTTCTATTGTAAAAATATTAGTATTAGATTTTCTTTTATTTATTTTTATTAAACATGTTTTAGTTAAGGATATTTTTAAAAATGATTTTCCTTTATCATATATGAAATAATATTTAATATTATTACTATATCCAAATTGTTTAGTAAATGATTGTTGAACATTATTAGATTTTAAATATTTCATTAAAATAATTGCTGAGTCAACCTTATTGTATAATATTTTTATATCTACATTTGAAAAATTAACAGTAAGTAATTTATTTCCATTATCTAAATAAAATTCTGATTTACTTTGTGGATAAACAAATCCTAACATTAGTAGTCCGATAATAATTAAAATATTTTTCATTATTTCTATTTATTAGTTGTGGTTTATAGTTCTTATACGATAATGTACATTGAAAAGTTACAAATATATTCTTTTAATTAAAACAATATACTTCTTTTTCTGGGTGCACCAAATAACATTGGGTAATAGTTATCTGGTATGTCGTTTGCTATCAGAAACTCTGGACAATCTTCTCTGATCTTTTGCATTGTTGCTTCTCTGTCCATGCCCTGTAAGATTCTTACTTCATAACCGTTTTGTCCACAATAAGCTCTTGCAATAACTTTCTTCCCGCATAATACTTCGCAATGTCCTATTGGGTCTGTGTGATATTTAACTTCTGTTTTCATCTGTACATTGGTGTTAATTGGTTTATAATACTTATACGATAACGTACATTGAAAAGTTACAGAATTTTGCTTTTATCTCCATTAATATTCAATTGTTTTCTACGCTGAATCAAAGTAGTTTTAATAAATTTCTTATAATTAGACCGCTTGTCTGTCTGTTTGCTGAACTCAGTACTAGTAAGTTTATGTTTAAGTGGTTTCATATTATGTTTTCTTTTGCGCTGTAATTACCTGTTTATCTGTAACTGGTTTCCAGTTTAATATCTGACCAGTCTTCATGTCAATTTTCATACTGACATAATCACCACAATCACCTTCTTCATCAATACCAATACCTGATGGTACATATCCGTCACTGGTAGTTTTAAAACCGTTGCTGTCTGTGTATGTAGTACAACATAGATCAGAACATTTTGCGCTTATTATTAATACTCCCATAATTTCTATTTGTTAATTGGTTTATAATACTTATACGTACATTGGTATTAATAAGTTACCAACCAGTAAGATTTCTTTTTGTTTCCATATCAATTAAAAATGTCCAGTTCATTAATGGTATTTCTTCATCATTCTGTGCCTGACAATAGTCGCCTATGGTATATAATTGTGTTTCAGGACATGCTAGTATTTTTTCTACTGAACTATATTGATCAATATGATTGCCAGTTTCAGTCGGCACTACTGCAATTCTTAAATTTTTCATTGCTTATATTTATTAATTGGTTTACAATTATTATACGTGTTTTAATTAAAAAAGGTTACGTTAATTAAAAATTAATCCAATTCTGAAAGACTCCAATATTCAGGGTCATTTGAATCTTCATCAACTTTTAAATGTACTCTTATTTCTTTATCAAATTGTTCAAAAGCATTTATAACTCCTTTGAATGATTCTTCAATTGTAACTGTGTCACCAATTGAAAATGATTTGCCGTTGTTGTTTCTAACAACTAAAATTTGTCCATTCATAATTTCTATTTATTAATTTATAATACTTATACGTACATTGGTTCAATAAAGTTACAATAATTCAACCGTACATTCAATATCCATTTTGCCGAAAGTGTATTTAACAACTTCATTATTTTTGCCTGTATAAGTTGTTAACGGCAATATCTCACCCTCATTGTCAAACAGATAATTTAACTTAATAGTTTCAATAATAGTTTCTTTATGATCTTCAAGAATTTTTTCACTAGTGAACCACGGAGTTTTCATTTTATCCATTTCTTCAATGCAATGCCAATATGGACTATCTTCACCCATCACTTCAAGTTCAAACTGAATATGATCATTGATTGCTTTATCCTGAAGTTCAGGACTAAGTTCATCAAATTCATATCCGTTTCTTATTTCACCGTTTGCTAATTTAATTGTTTTCATTGTGATATATTTAATTGGTTTATAATACTTATACGTACATTGGTTCAATAAAGTTACGATTATGCATCTATTGTTTCAAACTCAAACTTTTCAATCTGTTTGATAGTTACCCAAACATCAAAAAATGCCATAACTGCCTTTGGCATATTTCTGTCGTGTATTTCTATTTTGCTTCTGTAAATATAGCCAACAATCTCAGATTCACCTGTTGTTTTATTATCTCTGTAAACATTACCTTGTGGTTTGCCTTTATAAGTCAATATCATACCATCATTTTCTTCACAAACTTCTTTAATAAGTTCATGTATTGTTTGTTTGTCAGGGTCAAAATCAACAGTAAGATTTTTAATATAAGAATCAGACCAGAATTTTCCTGAATCATTTGTATATCTAACATCTACTAATAATTTTTTCATTGTCGTACATTTAATTGGTTTATATCTATTATACGTATATGTACATTGAAAGGTTACATTATATACAATAAAAAAAGGGGTAGTTTAATTACCCCTGATTCCCATACTTGCAAACCTTAAGCATTTACAAGCATGTATTCTAAAATCTTAGAATCTATTTCCATGCGTTTTTCAGGTGCTTTGATGTTAATTGCATCATCATTCAGATATTGGTTTATCCCATTGTAAACAAGAAAGTCATTTACATTGCCATTATAACCTAAGTCAACCTTTTTGCCTTCAACTTCAGTTTCACCGTTTGCTTCTTTTATAATTCTGCTTACAATATCATTAACTGTGTTAAGTTTTGCATTATTAACCATTGCAATTTTGTTCTGATTAAGAACTTCTTTAACTCTGTCATTAACATTAACAACCATGCGACCACCGAGCAATTCATATTTATCAACAATTGCCCTTGTAATCTGTTTTGCTTCTTTGGCAAAAACTGTTAATAAAGTATTCAACTGTTTCAATGAATACAATATTGATTCAGTATGTTTACCAATGATAACCAGATTGTATTTTTTCATCTCCTGAACTGGTATGGTTAAACCATTAGAACAAACCATTCTGAAATAACCAAATATAATCCTATATTTCGTTAAGCCATTGTAACTATGAGCTACTCTGATCATTGGTTGAATTGTATCACTTGTGCCACTCATTGTGTATGCATAACGTTTGTCAGTAATCTGATAGTCTGCATAAAATCTGACATTCTGAGTATGTGAATATACAACTTTAAATTCAATTTTATGCTTTCTGCTATTCAGAATCTTTTCAATTTCTGGGAAGATAAGTTTATTCTCAACCAGTTCATATCTCTTTGAACATGACTGAATGAAAAATTCTTCATTGTTTAAACGTCCCATTACCCATTTAGCTACTTCATCATTGCATTTAAATGGATTATCAATAACTTCAACTGGATAATTAAAGTCATCAATTTTACAGATTGTCGTGCCTCTTTTAACTTTTGCCATTGTCTTATATGTATTAGTTTATAGCTCTTATACGAGTTTTAATTAAAAAAGGTTACAAAT
>OCZT010001818.1_pt1 | contig 22183 bp, 23 predicted proteins | sample 1539031 | NCBI WGS metagenome assembly OCZT01 (sample SAMEA3539308, study PRJEB22396) | soil metagenome | biome: tundra; feature: field; material: soil | place: USA | collected 2010-05 | depth 0.15 m | reverse complement strand
GACGGACATCCAGTTTGGAGGCCTCGGGATTCCGGTTCTCTCCGATGCTGTCCTGGACGACCGCGCCCTGATCGGCCGACTCCGTGAGGTCGATCTGCGTACTGATCCCCCAGGTGTGTTCTCTCGAAGATCGCAACCCCGGGTCGCCACTGCCGAATGTGCGTTCTGACCAAGTCCCTGACCACAGACGTCTCGGGTGTCCTACCGCGTTTCAGCGGGATGAGATGTACCGGGACATTTGAGTGTGATCGAATCTGCTGGGTCCCCCGAGGCGGGGCTCGCCGGGCCGATCTCCTGGCGGTGGTGGCGAGCTCGAATCATGAGATGTCTTGAGTGGCGCCACACTTTCTTACCCGCCATTGGGCGCAACGTGTGGCGGGGTGCGACGCGACGGTCTCGCCGGGTCACTGGACGAAATTGTCCACATGGTCGGCGAGTACGCAGGTGGGGGTACCGGCTGGATCTATCTCCAGGTGTGGGTGCGTCGTCGCCGGGTTGGGTCGCAGTCACAGCCGCGTGACTTATCGAGGTCCACTCGTTCCTTCCGGCGGATGGCTGAAAGAAAACTCGTGGGAGCCCATTGACAAGCCAGACCCTCATCCTGTTCAGTGACTGCACACAGAAGTGTATGCATTTTTACGTTACACCCAAGTCTAAGGAGGTTCCATGGCCCTCATGCCGGACGTTCAGGCACCATCGCTGAAGGTCTCCGACGTTGACGATCCCGCGGTCATCGCCGAGCAGCGAAACGATGACTACAGCAACCACATCGTTCCGCTCACCGCAAGGGTGGGTCGCTGGCAGCTGACCATGTCGTTCTGGGCTCTGCTCAGTGCGATGGTCTGGCTGTTCTACGGTGCCCTCGTCTCGAGTCTGTTCGGGAGCAAGGACGCACTGATCGCGATCGGGCTTACTGCTATTACATACTCGGTCATCAACCAGGTCTTCACTCGTTGGGGGATTGGCAGCGGTCTCAACAGCACGCTCCTGTCACGGCGCATGTTCGGTGTATTGGGAGCATCCCTGACCGCGCTGCTAATCGCAGCCAACACCACCTACTACGCGGTGTTCGAGAGCAGCACGCTCGCCGTGGCGTTCCAGCACTACACCCCCAGCTGGGACATCCGGATCTGGTACGCCGTGGTCGTTGTGGCGATGTTGCCGCTGATGCTCGGTGGCGTTCAGACGTGGATGTCCAAGCTCAATGGGCTGCTGTTGCCGTTCTACACAGTCGGCATCATCGCCGCCGTGATCGCCACCGCGATCAAGTTCCCTGTGGGATCCGACTGGCTCACCTTCGGCGGCGTCGTGCCCCCCGAAGCACGCGCCTACCCGGGATGGGTACTGGGCTTCGTTCTGTACATGGGCATCTGGCTCATGATGCCTTCCACTGTGGACTTTGCCAGGTTCGGACGCGTTGACGACGAGGGTTTCCACCGCAAGGTCACCTTCGGGTGGGTCTTCAACGTCTGGTTGTTCGCGTTCAATGGAGTCGCGGGAATCTTCTTGGTCCGCTCAGTCCTGCCTAACGCACCCGCGGCCGAGACCGGGGTGGTTCAGGCCATCCTCGGAAGCCTGGGCCTGGTGGGACTCCTGGTCATCATCGTCTCTCAGACGCGGATCAACAGCCTCAACTACTATCTGGCGTCAGCGAACTGGGAGCGGCTCCTAGCCGGTATCTCCGGCGTTCGGATCCATCGGATGGTCTGGGTATTCATCACCGCCGTTGCCGTCTTCCTGCTCATGCTGACCGATGTGTTCAGTTACCTTCAGACCGCTCTCACGTGGCAAGGCGTCTTCCTCGTTGGCTGGGTGGGAGTGGCGCTGACCCACTACGTATTGGTGCCGGCAGATCGCCGGGCCGGCCCTGAGTTCCGTTCGCAGCGTCTGCCCGCGGTGACGTGGGGGCTCGGGGTGTGGGTCCTGGCGTCGGTCGTGGGCATCTTCCTGACCGAGTCGCCCTCCGCGCCGGCGCAGCTCAAGTCGATCGCACCGGCGGTTGTCCTCGTGATCACCGTGGTCCTTTACGCGGCGGTGCTGAAGCTCCTGCCGTGCAACGTCCAAGTCCTCCTACCGGACCCACGCGATGAGGTGGAGGACCCGACCAGCACCTGGATCGAGTGCCACATCTGCGAGAAGTCCTATGTGGCGATGGAGATGGACCGTGATCTTCGCTCCACCAGCGCCGCGATCTGTGACGACTGCGCCACCGGGAGCAGGGCACGGCACTTCGACTGACCCGCAGTCGCCTCGCCGGGGCGGACCCTCGACCCCGGCGAGGCGCCCAGTCGTTGGCGACAGGTCACGACTGGTCAAGCAGAAGGCACGACTGGTCAAGCAGAAGGCACGACTGGTCAAGCAGACGAGACCACCCACGATTGGTTAAGCAAGAACGGGAGTAAGAAATGAGTTATCCACTTCTCTTCGCACCAGGGCGGATCGGCGAGCTCCAGCTTGCCAACCGGGTGATCAAGTCGCCACAAACCACTGCCACTTCGAACCCGGACGGCACGGTCACCCAGCGAACCGTGAATCACTACCGCCGACTGGGAGAGGGCGGCGTCGGGCTGGTCATGGTCGAGTACAGCTACGTCGACGACGACGCCAGCAAGTCCATCCACGGTCAGATCGGCATCAGCCGGCGTGAACACGTTCCGGGTCTGGGATGGCTGGCCGACGAGGTGCACTCCACCGGGGCGAAGGTAGGGATCCAGATCGAGCATTGCGGCCGTCAGAAGTTCCTGGGCACCGCGCCCATCAAGTCAGCGTCGTCCTCGTCATGGGACTACGTGGAGGGCCAGCTCGGGGTGGTCCCCACCCCGATGACGCTGGAGGAGATTCAGGGAGTCGTCCGGTCCTTCGGCGAAGCTGCGGCACGGTCCTACGACGCCCGGTTCGATCTCGTGGAGGTGCATGCCGGACACGGCTACCTGATTACCAACTTCCTTTCACCGCACACGAACGATCGGACGGACGAGTACGGTGGCTCATTCGAGAACAGATCTCGGCTGCTCCTGGAGATAGTGGACACTGTCCGCGCTCACGTGCCGCAGACCTTCCCGCTCAGCATCCGCCTGTCTGTTACGGACTACGAGCCGGATGGCATCCCGATCGAGGAGACCGTTCGGCTGAGCCGGCTCCTGGAGGAGCATGGGGTCGATGTGATTCACGCCTCCGGTGGACACCACGCGCTGATGGAGTGGGAGGTCAGCCCCTGGTACATGCCCAGGGCACCACATCGCTGGGGCTGGGAGCAGATCAAGGAGGCCGTGAGGATCCCCGTGATCGCGTCTGGCTCACTGGTCAGCCCGGACCTGGCCGAAGAGGTTCTGGCCTCGGGTAAGGCGGATTTCGTCTCGCTCGGACGAGCCATGCTCGCCGACCCGGATTGGGCTAGCAAGGCGAGGGCCGGCAAGGTCCTGGAGATCGTGCCGTGCATCCGTTGTAACGACGGATGCCTGCATCGGGGCCTCAATGCTGGCCGCAGCGTCGGATGCAGCGTCAATCCGACGGTGGCCGAGGAAGGCCGCTTCCCCCTGGTCCCCGCTGTCCTTCCACGGCACGTGGCCGTCGTGGGCGGTGGTCCGGCAGGGCTGCGAAGCGCCGCACTACTCCACGACCGCGGTCATGACGTCACCGTCTTCGAGCCGGCCGAGCTTGGCGGGCTCCTGGTACACGCCACAGGCTCAGGTGTGAAGCAGGACCTCGACGCGCTGGTCCGACATCTGGTGCACGAGGTCGAACGCCGTGCCATCCCCGTCATCCATCGTCATGCCCACGCTGACGAACTGGCCGCCCAAGGATTTCAGACGGTGGTGGTGGCAACGGGTGCCCCAGACCGGGACATCGACATCCCTGTCAGAGACGGTGCGCGCGTCCTGAGGGCCCAGGAGGTCCGACCCGAGGCCGGGCTGAGCGGTCACGTCGTCGTCATTGGCGGAGGGCTGCAGGGTTGTGAGTCGGCCCTGCGCCTGACCGAGCTGCCCGATGTCAAGGTCACTCTCGTCGAGAGAAACGAGCAACTCCTCCTCGGTGACGAGGTGTTCACAGATGTGATGACCCTGCCGCACCGCCTCGCTCTCGCCGGCGTCGACGTGCTCACCGGAAAAGAGGTCATCGAGATTACCGCGGAAGGTGTCCTGCTTGCTGCCGTCACGGGCAGCGGTGGCGCTGTGGCGACTTCCAAGATCACCGATATTGAGTTGCTGGCCGCGGATACCGTGGTCGCTGCCCTCGGGCGCGGAACACCTGGCCGCCAGCTCATCGAGGAGCTCGAGGGGGCTGGACTGGACGTCGTCGTCATCGGTTCAGCGCAGCGCGCGGGTCGTGTGTACGACGCTATCCACAGCGCATTCTTCGCTTCCAGGCTCGTCTAGATTTTCTGCCTTGCGATGTTGCCTCGTGATGTTGCACACACCCCTTGCCAATGACTAACCAAGATGCAATCATGTGCCCACAGAGATATTTTGCATACAGATTTACATTCAAATGGAGCCCTGATGACTGAAGCGGCGTCGCTTTCCATTGCAAGTCCCGACCACATCTTGTCCATCGCAAGTCCTGAGCACATCGCGGCGGCCGACTTCCTGGCACTCGAGGCGGAGATGCTCGACGACCTGCGCGAGCGTGAGTGGCTGGAAACGCTCGTGAGCAAGGACATCGTCTACCAGGTCCCGGTCCGGGAGACGGTCGAGCGTGCGCGCGGGCGGGGTTTCGTCGAGGGGACCTACCACCTCAACGAGAACTACGGATCGCTCAGTAGCAAGGTCGCGCGTAACGAGACCAAGTACGCATGGGCCGAGGACCCGCCGTCCCGGCTGCGGCACTTCGTCACCAACGTGCGGGTTCGACGTCACGAGGATCCCGACCAGCTGCTGGTCCGGAACAACCTCCTGATCTATCGCACCCGCCAGGACCAGACGACGCCCCAGATCCTTTCAGGTGAGCGGCAGGACGTGCTGCGCCGGGAGGACGGACGGCTCAGGCTCCTTGGACGGGTCGTGCTGCTGGACATGACCGTCATCGGAACTCACAACCTGTCTCTCTTCTTCTGACCAACGTCCAACGTCATCAAGCGGCTACGTACTTGACCCTCCCGTGCACAACCCCTCGCGGCTTTAGGAGTGAACCATGACCGAGACTGTCGACCGGACTGCGGACGCATCAGGTGACAGCACGCTGCCACCGCAGGTCGAAAACCTACTGGAAAAGCTCGAAGAGGGTCTGCCGAAGGGTGAGGTTCCGGCGTCCTTGTTCGGCCACCCGCAGGTGTACCAGACCGAGTTGCGCAACATCTTCGGGCGGTGCTGGGTGTTTCTCGCCCATGAGTCGGAGATCGCCGCGAACGGTGACTACGTTGTACGCCGAATCGGTGAGGACAACTTCATCGTCTCCCGCGATGAGCAGGGCGAGATTCACGTTCTTTTTGATGCCTGTCGCCACCGTGGCGTGCAGGTGTGTCGGGCGGACTCCGGCAACACCTCGCACTTCCGCTGCCCCTACCACGGCTGGACGTACTCCAGTGACGGGTCGCTCATCGGCGCTCCTTTGTGGCGCAACGCGTTCGGCGGGATGGACAAGGCGAAGAATGGGCTCATTGGTGCCGCGCAGGTGCGCTCTTACCACGGTCTGGTGTTTGCCACTCTTGACGCGAGTGCCCCACCACTGGAGGAGTACCTGGGTGGAATGGCCTGGTACCTGGACCTCGTCTTCGGCCTGGACAAGGAGGGCGTGGAGGTTCTGGGCGCACCGCAGCGGTTTGTCGTTGACGCCAACTGGAAGTCCGGCGCTGACAACTTCTCCGGCGACGACTATCACCTGGGTACCCTTCACCGGTCCGTATGGGAGATCGGCGCCTTCCCGGTGTCGTTCCGCGAGAACATGAATGGCTACCACATTCAGGCCGCCCCCGGGCACTCCCTATCATTCTCGATGGCCGAGGACGCTAACGATCCTGGACCAAAGTTCTTTGGATTCCCCGAGGATGTCGCCGAAAACTTCGACACCTCACGGATCAGTGAGCACCAGCTCGAGATCGCCCGTCGATCCAGGGTCTTCGTCGGCAACGTGTTCCCCAACTTCTCGATCCTGGCTCTACCCATGACCGAGGACGGGAGCACCCACCCGCCAACCGGGATTCTGACAATCCGCACCTGGCAGCCCAAGGGTCCCGGACAGATCGAGATCTGGAACTGGTTCCTCGCCTACAAGAACATGTCGAAGGAGCAGAAGGACCGCGCCTACCGGGCCGGGCTGGGGACCTTCTCAGTGGGCGGAGCCTTTGAGATGGACGATACCGAGCCGTGGATCACGGTTGCTCGCACAGGCCGCTCCGTGGCTGCCGAGATCCTGGATATGAAGCTCAACTACCAGATGGGCATGCCCGGCATCGGGATCGCCAAGCAGGTCAACGATTGGCCTGGTCCTGGCATCGCCTACTGGACCCGGTACGAGGAAGGCGTGCAACGCAACCTCTACAGCTTCTACGCAGCGATGATGCGGGCCCGGCCAGGTGAGTGGCCCAAATCCTCCTCGAATGAACTGCCGTAGGTCCAGACGACGTTGAGAGAGGGGACACGAAACAGATGACGTCACTCGATGGTCAGGTATGCCTGCTGCTCGGCGCCGGAGGTGGTATCGGTTCCGCCGTGGCGCGTTCCTTCCTCGACCAGGGAGCCACGTTGGTGGCCGTGGACATAGACGACCTGCGGCTGCAGGCTCTCTCGAGCAGCTGTGCGGCCGGGGCATCAGGGAGGCTGCTAACTGTGGTGGCCGACCCTGGCGTCTGGACCCAGGCAGAGAAGCTGGTAGATGACACGGTCGCTACCTACGGTGGCATCGACGTCGTCCTTTCCTGCGCCGGGGTCTTCGACCAGGCCGTCCCGCTCGTCGAGGTCGCCGGCGACCTTGTGGAGGAGGCGTTGACGCAGTGTTTGCGGGCCAACGTCACCTCTGCCCTGCACGTGATCCGGGCCGCACTGCCAACGTTGGCGGAACGTCGAGGTCGAGTCATTCTGACGTCGTCTTTCGCCGGGAGTGCGCCCTCAGGGGGCGGCGTCTTCTACACCATGGCCAAGCATGCACTCAACGGGATGGTGAAGCAGCTGGCGTTCGAGCTTGCCCCCCACGTCAGGGTCAATGCTGTTGCTCCCGGTGTCGCCGCGACCATGATGACGGGGCTGTCGGTTCTCGACCAAGGCAGGAAGGGAGCAGTGCTGGACGGCACCGCCGCAGTTTTGCCGTTGGGAGTAATCCCGCAGCTCGAGGATTACACCGCCGTCTACTCGTTGCTGGCGGACCCGCATGCTTCGGCGGCCATGACGGGCTCCACGGTGGTTGTCGACTCTGGTCTGTCCGTGCGGGGACTGGGGCGGCCGGCGGGGAACACGCTCGCCCGGCTGTTGGCGGTGAACGCGTGAGCGCGGCCGTCTGGACCACCGGTGTGCTGAACCGGTACCGGGAATCCGGGATGGTCGGTCGGCTCGCGCCCGGGTCGCGCCCGGCTGTCGTAGTCGTCGACCTTCAGAGGGGTTTCACCGATCCCACCTGCGGGCCTGGCTTCACCCTTGACGCCGTGGTTGAGGCGACACGGGAGCTGGTGGGCCGCGCCAGGGAGGCCGGGCTTCCGGTCTTCTTCACCGCCATCGCTTTTCCGCCTGCGTCCACCAGTGTCTGGCTGCGCAAGATGCCGGTGCTCGGCGCGCTCCGCGAGGGTAGCGGGTGGGAGACCATCGACCCACGACTGGCGCCCACCGCACTGGAGCGGGTCGTGGTGAAGCAGGCCGCGTCCGCTTTCGCGGGAACGGATCTCGCCGACATCTTGGGGGCGGCAGGTGTGGACACGGTGATCATCTGCGGGGCGACTACTTCTGGCTGTGTCCGGGCCACGGCCGTTGATGCATGCGCCCTGGACCTGCCGACGTTCATCGTCCGTGAGTGCGTCGGGGACAGGGAGCCAGGCCCACACGATGCGGCGCTTCTTGATCTCGATGCAAAGTACGCGGACGTCCTCTCGCTCGACGAGGCCATGGAGATGCTGGGTGGGAAACGATGAGCGAGGTTCTGACGCTGTCTGGACTGACTCGTGCGCCACAGGTGCTCGGGCCGGCCGTGACTCTTCCGGGTGGTCCGGCACGGTTGGTCCTGCCCGGAGTCGAGTCGAGTGACTGGGGCTTGAAGGCTGAGCTGAATCTCGGCTATTTCGCCCACTGCACCGCAGAAGGCGTCATCGAGGCGTTGCGCGAGGCCGGGCTCCGGGGTCGCGGTGGAGCGGGCTTCCCCGCCCATATCAAGTGGCAAGCAGTGGCGCAGGCCCACGGAGACACTGTGGTTGTGGCCAACGGCCACGAAGGCGAGCCCGCCTCTGCGAAGGACCGCTGGTTGATCACGCGACGCCCACATCTCGTCCTGGACGGGCTCCTGCTGGCTGCTCGTGTCACGGGCGCAACACGCGCCATCGTCTACGTCTCCCAGCCGGACAGCGTCGCCGCAGCCCGGCGGGCCATCGAGGATGTCGCCCTTGCAGGGCTGGTCCCGGCGGGCGTGAGCCTTGAGTTCTTCGAGACCAGAGGCGGCTATGTCGCCGGTGAGGAGACCTCCGTCTGTCGTGCCATCAATGGTGGGCCAGCGCTGCCCCTGGCGAAGCCGCCACGCCCCTTCGAGAGCGGAGTCGACGGCAAGCCAACGCTGGTCACCAATGTGGAGACTCTGGCGCACGCGGCCTGGATCATGCGGTACGGGCCTGCGGCCTTCCGCTGCGCCGGCACCGAGGACTCACCGGGGACAACCCTGTTCACCCTGACGGGCGCGTGCCCTGATGGTGGCGTCTTCGAGGCCCCACTGGGCACCACTGTCGGAGAGCTGTTCGAAGCTGCCGGGGGGGTGCCCGGCGGGATCACCGCACTGTTGATGGGCGGCTGGTTCGGTGGGGTGCTTCGAGGTGGCCTGGACGGCCTCAGCTGCAGCCACGCCGAGATCGAAGCCGTCGGCAGCGGTCTGGGCTGCGCAGCAATCACAGCGATCGGTCCCGACGAGGACATGCTCTCGCTGGCTGCGGATCTCAGCGGCTGGTTCGAACAGGAGTCATCCCGACAGTGCGGGGTCTGCAAGAACGGCACCAAGGCAATCCACGACGCGCTCCACAAGGTTGTCGATGGAGACGCGGATCCCGAGCACGGGGAGAACCTTGCCAGGTGGGGCACGACCCTTCGGGGTCGCGGTGCCTGCGCCTTCCTCGATGGCGCTGCCACGCTCGCCCGCAGCGTTGCGCCCGAGATAGCCGCAGAATCCGGCGAACCACAAATGGATGGAGAAACCCGATGAGAGTTGCCTTGGACGCGACGAAGTGCGAAGCGTTCGGAGCATGTGCCGAGCACTGCCCCAGCGTCTTTGAGCTGGACGAGTGGGGCTTCGCTTCCCTGATTGGTGACGGCACTGTTCAGGTCGGCGCGCAGGAGGCCGCACGCAAGGCGATCGCGGCCTGCCCCGAGGAGGCCATCACAGCGACGGATTGAGCTGGCACGGAAAGCTGACCGGAACGCCGACAGGCCTATAGAAGTAAGGACTTAAAGTGGACTTGGAACTCGAAGGTGGGACCGCTCTGGTGACGGCCTCGTCTCGCGGAATCGGACGTGCGGTCTGCCAGCGACTGGCCGAAGAAGGGATGAATGTCTTCTCCGGAGCGCGGTCCGGCGACCGCAAGCCAGAGGAGTACGGAAAGGGCCGGATCCTTCCCATCTTCAGCGACCTTGCTGACTTTGAGGGCACCGACTCACTTGTCTCCCGAGTGGCCGCGGAGTTCGGGCGGCTGGACGTTCTGGTTCTGAACACCCCGGGACCACGAATCGTTCCGGTACTGGACACGAGTTGGGGAGACTGGAAGGAGGCACACGACCTGCTTCTGCGCCCGGTGGTCCAGCTGGCACTAGCCGGGGCAAAGCAGATGCGTGATCAGGGGAGGGGGACGATTGTCCTGCTCTCCTCGACCTGGGTGCGCCAGCCGGCCCCTGGTGGCGTGTTGTCCTCTTCGTACAGATCTGCTGCCTCCGCGATGGTCAAGACCCTTGCCGCCGAGGTGGCTCCCTATGGCGTGCGGGTCGTCCAAGTGATGCCGGGAGCCACCGCCACCGACCGGATGCGCAACATCGTCGAGGCCAAGGCGAAGGCCCACCGCACAAGTACCGACGATGAGGCTGCCGTTGTTGTCCGGGACATCCCGCTTGGCCGTTGGGCCGAAGCTCGTGAGATCGCCGATGTTGTCGCCTTCCTGGCCTCGCCTCGCGCGGGATTCATGACCGGCGTATCCGTCCCCGTTGACGGTGGCGCAGTCCGCGCCACCTACTGAACCTACGAGAGGAACTACCATGCCCAGGACCCTGACCGAGAACTTCGTCGAGCAGTTCAAGCTCTGCAAAGTGCAACCCGAGGAGACCGTCGGCATCATCGCCGAGCTCGGGCAGAAGGACGAGTACGTCGCCGCTGCGGTGGCCGCTGCTCGTCAGCTTGGCGCCAGCGCGCTGGTGCTTCACGCCTCCAGCCTGTCGAATCCGATGCTCCCTCCGTACGCGGCGGATGGCCGTGAGGTACCGGCGCTGCTGGCGGCGGCAGGTGAGTGTGACTTCATCGTGGACGTCACCGTGGGTGGTCTTATCCACTCCGACGTCCGCACCCGGATCACCGGAAATGGCAAGCGCATGCTGTTCGTCGCAGAGCCGAACGACGTGCTCGAGCGGCTAATGGGTGGGTCGGAGCTGCGGTCGGTAGTCGAGGCAGGCGGTCGCATTCTCAAGGCAGGAAGCACCTTGCACGTCACCAACCCTGCCGGGACCGATCTCACCGCCGACATCTCCGGCGAGGATCTGCCCATCACCCACCAGTGGGGGTACGTGGACGAGCCCGGCCGCTGGGACCACTGGCCGAGCGGGTTCGTGGCGTGTTTTCCCCGCGACCGGACAGCCGAGGGTCAGATCGTTCTTCAGCCTGGCGACGCACTGATTCCCTGGCAGCGTTACGTCCGAGAGCCAGTAACCCTGACCATCAGTAAAGGGTTCATCAACGACGTCGCGGGCAATGGCGCAGACGCAGCCCTACTCCGAGACTACTTCGACGCCTGGGAGGACCCAGAGGTATGGGCTCTGAGCCACATGGGCTGGGGGCTTCTGCCGCAGGCCCGCTGGTCTGCCTTCGACGTCTACGATCCGCGCAGCCTTTACGGCCAGGAACTGCGCTCCACCGCCGGCAACTTCATGTGGTCGACCGGCTCTAACCGGTTCGCCGACCGGGAGACACCTGCTCACCTGGACATCCCCATGCGGGGCTGCACTGTGGAGATCGACGGCGTTGCTGTTGTCCTCGACGGCAAGCTGCTGGGGGGCTGACATGGATCGGGCAAGCCTGGAAAACGCCATCCTGGCGTTGGCACGTGACCCGCGCCTGTTGGAACAGGTGCGCGCGAACCCGGACAGTGCGGCTGCGATGTTGGGCGTCGAGGCTTCCTGGGCCACCGCCATCCTGACGGGAGATCGCGACCGATTGCGTTCCGCGGGTGTCAATGACGGCATCACGATCCTGGTCAGTCGCTGGTTCAACGACGACCTCGGCGACTCCACCAGCCGCGGCGCGTTCGTCGTGGATGAGGAATCGCCCCTGCCTGCGCCGAAACTGCCTGATGGGCTGGTCTTCGCGGGCGGCTGCTCCCATGTGCCCGATCTGCTGGCCCGTCCCGAGATCGACCCTGAAGACGGGGTTGAGCGGTTGCTGTCCGGCTACCGCAGGCTGGCCGCAGACCTGGCCGCGGCGGAGCCTGACGTCATCCTGGTCACGGCTGACTGTCACTTCCAGAGCTTCGACACCGGTCACTTCGTGATCGGAACAGGACACCGGCACCAAGGCTCGATGGAGTTCTTCAAACGGCCCGATCTTGACCTGTCCTTGATGGGCCAGCCTGGGCTGGCCGCAGACCTGGCCAAGGCTGCGCGAGATGCCGGCCTTGAGGTCGAGCTCGCAGACCGCGTCGACTTGGACCACGGGCTCATCGTGCCGTTGCGTCTGCTGCTGCCGCGACCGGACTTGCCCGTGATTCCGATCATCACCCAACCAGCGCGCAGCTTCTCACCATTCAGCGCACGCGCCCTTGGCGATTCCTTCCGCAGCGTCATCGAGGACTCTGGGTTGCGCGTTGCCATGCTGGCCACCGGCGGGCTCTCGCACTGGCTCGATCCTGGGAAGTTCGGCCACGTGGATGTCGAGTTCGACACCTACGTTCTGCGGATGCTGCAGGCGGGGCGAGGGCTGGATATCGGCTCCCTCGAGCCGTACCCCTTGCTGGACCACGGGCAGTACGAGTTCCTCAACTGGCTGATCATGCTCGGCATTGTCGGTCCGGGGGTGCGAGGTGAGGTGTACTCCTACGAACCCATGGAGGCCTCAGGCGGGGGCTGGACCGTGGTGATGATGGATCTGGAGGCAGCCAGGCGTTCAGCGGGCCTGACTGCGGCTTCGGTCGTGGGATTCTCATGAGCGAGGTCGAGATGCTGCGGGTGGGCTTGACCCAATGGCATGCCACCGCGGACGTCGAGGCCAACGTTGAGATTGCCGTTGACTTGATATGCCGTGCGGCCGCCGGCGGGGCGGACATCGTCGTGCTACCCGAGAACGGGCTGATGCTGGGCACCAATGTCCAGATGCGCGAGCGTGCACTTTCGCAAACCGGACCAGAGGTGCACGCGCTCGCTTCTGCTGCCGCCGAGCAGGGGGTGACTGTCGTCCTGGGCGGCATGAAGAACATCACGGCGGAGGGCGTGTTCAACTCCGCCGTGGTGATCGACGCGCAGGGGCGCGTGGCCGGCCGGTACGACAAGATCCACTTGTTTGATGCCACGGTCAACGGCCAGTCTTTTGAGGCGAGCAGCGTTGAGAAGCCGGGCCAGCAGCCGGTGCTGCTGGACCTTGACGGAGTCAAGGTGGGGCTCACCATCTGCTACGACGTGCGCTTTCCAGAGCTGTACCGCGCGCTGGCGCTCAGCGGGGCTGAGCTGTTTCTGGTTCCTGCGGCGTTTACGTACGTCACCGGACAGGCTCATTGGCATGCGCTGTTGCGTGCCCGAGCCATCGAGAACGGCTGCTACGTCGTCGCATCTGCGACCGTCCGTTCCCCCCGGGGCCCAGGGCAGGACGCGTTCGAGACCTATGGTCACGCGCTGGTGGTTTCGCCGTGGGGCGAGGTGCTTGCGGATTTGGGAGAAGAGACGCCGGTCGTCCAGATCGTCGACCTGGACCTTTCATCCGTGAGGTCAGCCAGGCGGTCACTTCCCGTCCTGGCGGGAATAAGACCTCTTGTCTACCGTACTGAACCTCGAACGATCACCACTCGAAGCACACAGGAGGCACGATGACACACAACGGAACGACCACTGATCAAGGGGTTTCGGGTCTTGAAGAAGCTGTTGAGCAAATTGGCGACGAGTCGGCTGCCGAGGGAATAATCGAAGTCGGCGAATGGATCGGGATTGGGAACGAATTCACCGGCGTCCTGGTTCGCAAGGTGTGGACGCGAAACGGTGAGCGGCTGGAGCTTCATGTTCCGGCAAAGAAGTACACGGCAATGCTCGACGCCATGCAGCTCGAGATCGTCGCAGCTCAGGACCCCCAACAGTTCAGCTGGCTCTTCCAGAAGAAGCTCGGCTCCGACGATTCGAGTACCAGTGGGTCATGAAGAAAACTAAGCGCCCCGGAACCGCCGTGGATGAGTTGGTGGCAACGATCCGCGAGCGGATCATCTCAGGGCAGCTGTCTCCCGGTGTGCGCCTGTCCCAGCAGCAGATGGCGGAGGAGCTCCAGGTCTCCAGGACACCCCTGCGCGAGGCGCTGCAACGGCTGGCCACCGAGGGCCTGGTGGTCAGCCTGGTCAACCGGGGGATGATCGTCGCTCCCGCCCCGCTCAGCGACGTGGAGGGTTCCTACTCCCTGCGGCTTCTCGTCGAGCCGGCCATGGTGTCCGCGATCGTCTCCACAGTGACCGACTCCGACATCGATCTGATGGCCACGGCACTGAGCGAGATGGAGCAGCCTGACGTCAGCACGCGCGACTTCCAGGAGGCGCATTGGAGGTACCACCAAGTGCTGCTTGATCGGTACCCCGAACCTTCGTCGGACCTGATCCGGAACCTGCACACGCGTATCAAACGGCATCAGAGGTTGTACTTCTCCCGGCCACCCGCTGTGGCGGACTTCACCTGGCTCGACCGGATCTTCCTCGATGCCGTGACACGACGGGATGGCATGCTCGCCCGTCACGTGCTCGAGTTCCATCTGCTCGACGCCACACTCGGACTCTTGTTGGAGGTGGAACCGGATCACCAGTTCGACGCCCTGCCCGTCACACTCCGCGGCATACAGGTTGAGATCGACGGGCTGGACGCGCCGGGACGGCTGAAGCGGCCGGCCCAGATTCGATGGATCCCAGGCGCACCGCCGGGTCTGCCCGACCTTAAGACGTCGAACCTCGAATACGTATCAGCCTCCGACTAACCAGGCAAGAAACGCATCTCACTCAGGGACGGAGCCGGCCCCCGGCTTCCCCGGAAACGGAACAACCATGACCTCCTACCGCGTCGGCCTCATCGTGCCAAGCTCGAACACGACCATGGAGACCGAGATCCCAGCGATCCTGCGGGCTCGCGAGCAGATCAGGCCCGAGACCTTTACCTTCCATTCCTCGCGGATGCGGATGAAGCACGTCACTCCAGAAGAGCTCGCCGCCATGGACCAGGACTCCCTGCGCTGCGCAGCCGAACTCTCCGACGCCCGAGTCGACGTCATGGCCTACGCGTGCCTGGTTGCGATAATGGCCCAAGGTCCGGGGTACCACTGCGACTCGCAGAAGAAGCTATCGGCAGTTGCTGAGTCGGAGTCCGGGGTGCCGGTACCGGTCGTATCGTCTGCTGGAGCGCTGATCGAAGCACTCCATCACCTCGGCGCGCGCAGGGTTGCGGTGATAGCGCCTTACATGAAGGAACTCACGGCCACGGTCTGCGAGTACATCGAGTTCGAAGGCATCGAGGTCGTCGACTCCATCAGTTTGGAGGTAGCAGACAACCTCGCCGTAGGCCGGCTGGATCCCTCACAGCTGATTGAGCTGGCGCGGAAGGTCGACACCTCGGATGCCGATGCCCTGGTCCTCAGTGCTTGCGTTCAAATGCCCTCGCTGGCCGTGCTCGACACCATCCAGCAGCAGTTCGACATCCCCGTGGTGACAGCCGCTTCCGCCACGGTCTGGCGCACGCTAACTGAGCTCGGGCTCGACCCGGTGGCCCCGCGAGCAGGTGCGCTGCTGCGGGAGGTTTGAGGAGCGGGAACGCTGCACTGATGAACGTGCGGCTTGTGTAGAGGCCGGCTGACCGATCATGCTGCTCCTAACGGTCACGGGAGCGCTGGACGTTCGGGACCCCACGCGTAATGAATAGGTCATCGGTTCGCTGATTGCGGGCGGCTCCTCACTGTTCCCCCGCGACGGCAGCGTCGTAATCGCCGACTGGGAATGGCAGAGTCACGTAGCTCTGTGGTCGCGCCCGTTCGATGAGGCGGGTCAGCACGTCGCCGTGAAGGTCAATGAGTCTGAAGGCCGTGGGGTTACCTTGGCGAACGTTGTCGACAACGTAGAGGTGGAAGCGACCGTTCGTGCGCGCCTCGTCAACTTGGCGGGTCTCTAACCACAAGTCGTTGCCGCGTGCTGACATTCCGAAGGCCTTGACTTCGATCACCCGGTCGTCGCTCTCGACGTCAGCAGGTGCATGTCCTCCACGCGTGTCGGTCGCCTCCCGTCCGTGAGCCTGTTCGTACGCCAGGACGAAGGTGATCGCGGCGTTCTCCACGGCGCGGTTCGACGTCAGCGGTTTGGATGCTTCGTCTCTCACGTGATCACCACAGCGGAGGTTGAGCAAGTGGGCGACGGGCTCGGAGCAAGCGACGGGTGCATGAATGGACGGTACGCCCGCTGCATGAGGTCGAGGCCTTCGGACTTGCTCCTGCATCGCGGACTCCTCAAGTTGGGGCGCTCAGTTCGCAAGGCCGAGAAGTACAGCAATTCACTACAGCAACGCCATTGACTTCGACAGGGCGTCCTTGCCTTCGAACGCCCAGATCCGTGCTCAGACACGCCTGGTCGACCGCCATGCCCCGAGTTCGCAACGAGGGGAGTCATGGTCCCCTCAATTTCACCCCAGGTCCGCGCAGCGTCTCGGGATGCCGACCCGGCGGGGGGCGTTGAACTCTCACGCTCACGGGCGACTCTCCAGGTGATTTGCTAACCGCAACCCCGGATTCCCCTATGAGGCCCGGGTTTGCGGGCCAAATCCCGCGCGCTAGCCGGTGGGGTGACCCATTGTTCGACCCTTCCGACACCACCCCTGAGTACGCCCAACACCTGGCCTCGAGAGCTGTTCGTGGCTAATTCGACGGCCGTGACCGAGCCTTCGAATCCGACGTATGCGTCGAGGACCCCCAGTTTCGCTGCCTGGATCCCCGGCGGCATCGACGGTAATGACACTCCAAGACCGCACTAGGGGACTCGAACCCATTCGCGTTGCAGAAGAGCGAGACAGACCCAGCCTTCATCCGTCGTGGTGGAGATGATCCTCTTGGGAGCGAGCGACCGTCCGGATGGCAAGGAGGTATGGCGAGTCCTCGGCCTGTGTCTTGGCGTCCAGATCCCCGAAGGGGACGAGCGACTGGTGTGAGCTGTCCTCGTCCGCCATCCATGCCACCCAGGCGTTGTGGACGTCCGCGCGTGTGACCTGCTTGCCCTTGGCGAGAAGGAGCACTGCGTACGTCCGGAACAAACCCGACGTGTCGCCCTCTGAGAGTGCCTCGCGTGGGACGGCTCGGCGGATTGCCTCTGCCAGATCGTTGAGGTACATCACTGCAACACCGCCCGGATACCCATGATCACATACAGGGCCACAAAGACGAAGGGTACAACCTGCTCCACGACCGTTGCCTCCCGGTGCTTGACCCGGCGTACCCACCAGGACTTCCTTGGCTGGGTACCTTCGGTCAACCGCTCGCCCGGGTGCAGCACTGCCCATTCGTCGGTGTAAGGCTTGGCGGGTAGCCGCTCCTCAAGTCGGTTGATGATACAGAACTTGGCGGCGTTGAGCCGCCGGTAGTAGCGGAGGAGTGCCCACCAGACCAGGGCGAGGACGACCCCAGCAGCTGCCGTCACGCATAGTCCGAAGGCATCGAACGACGGCAGGTTGGCGTGTGGTGGAGCCTTGCGGGCAGCACTGACGATGCCAACGATCGCCGCAAGTGCAGTATTGAGCGTCAAGAAGAAGCTGTTCGCACCGGCCCGACGGGCGGAGACTCGGTCTGCCATCTCGACGGCAATCTTGTACAGCTCCAGGATCGTGCCAGTCTCGTCGTCCGCCATCGGCTATTCCGCGCTCGCAGCCCTGAAGGGCTCCATGGACCTCACCACGGCGACTTCCACCACGACGGCTGCTTGAGTGTGGTGATGGATTCCAATTCTTTCCAGGTCCACGGGTGAATGTCGTCGAAGAGCCAGGACGTTCCATCGGGACGCCGGGCCGTGCCCTGCTTGCGTCCCCCGAGAAGGACGTAGCGAATGTCCTTCTCCCGTGCGATCTCGATCTCTGCGGTCACCCCAACTGCCTGGTGCGTGTGGAGGCCGCAGATGACGATGACGACGTCGCATCGCTTGATGTGTTTCCGGGTATCGACCTTCCAGCCCTTCGTCTCGACCTTGATGGAGTGATCCTTGATGAAGAACGGCACATTCGTATGGCGGAACTGGCCGACAAGCGGGGTCTTGAGGTCCAGATTGTGGTCGTAGTCGAAACTGACGAAGACTTTGGTCTTGGTGGTCGTTGCCATGGTTGTGAGTTGGTCCAGCCCTGCTCATCGCTGACCTGCGATGAGGTTCTTCAAGTTGTCCCACGTCCACTTGTACATCTTGTCCGAGCTGAGCGCAGCCGTCGGCTTCTTGTTCCCGCCATCGGAGTATCCGGCCAGAAGGAAGTAGGGAGTGATCTCCTCGCGGGCGATCTTGATCTCGGCATTGACGCCGGTCGCCGTGTCCGTGTGCTTGCCGCAGATGACGACGACCTGGTCCGCTCGCTTGATTCGAGCCCGAGCTTTGTCCTTCCAGTCGGTGGACGCCACGGTGATGGAGACGTCCGTGATCTCGAACGGTGAGTCTGGGAACTTGGCTTGACCGACGACGAACTCCTTCAGCGTTGCATCGTGGTCGTAGTCGAAGCTGATGAAGACGGGCACTTTCGCCATCCGGACTCCTCAGTCGTGTCGGCGGCGTAGGCACGTCGATCCTTGGTGCCCCAGGCTAACGAGGGGGTCTGACAGCCACCGGCACCCCAGCCCAAAAACTGCAGGACCACTACTGGGCTGGAAAGCAACGCTGGAGCATCTAACACTTATTGTGGCTGCGTTCGGGGGACTCTTATGCCATGGCCCTGGTCGCCTAGGCACATAGGTTCCCCCCGATCTCCGCTCCGCGGGATGCGCTCGAACCCGCCGCCACCTCCTCGCTTTCCCTTGGCCGTGGCGACGAGGTTTCGGCAATACTCCCTGCCACTTAAGAGAGGACGATTTCGACCAACGGGGAGAGGGCGATGTCCCTGGCCGGCGATGTGCTCGGATGCCCCAGCGTGGCGGGGAATCGGAGCCCTCCATGGCCCCAATCCTCGTGCTAATCGCACGCGTGCTGTCGTCGCCATTTCTTCGTACGACACGAAGGGCAAATGCTGCGTGACGTCCGTGGTTGAGGCATGATCAGAGTCATGCACCGGCCCAAGAGCCCGCAGGCGCGCACATGCCTTCCCTGGCGTGCCCAAACCAGGCGCCATACCAACGAGTCAAGGTTGCGTAAGAGGCCACTGCTCACGGCTCCGTCTTTGCACTTAGCCGAGTCTAAGGGCGTTGGGCAGAGATCGTATGAAGCCTAATTCAACCTCTGATGCTTTAGCCCCATCGGTTGCAGATCGCGAGGATCCAGCTACGCTCGTGGATCCAAAGGTCCTCGAATCCATTGCTAACTCACCAGATGACATTGTGTTGGCGGTGACCCGACCGATAGGCACAAACACTTCCGAATTTACAGCCGCATTGTCCGAGCGGTTAAAGCTCGCCGGTTACGCGATCCGAGTAATTAAGATTTCAGCATTAGTCATCAGCTACTATCATAAACTCAACCCCGCAATTTCTCCGCCAACCGTTTCTCCAACTCATACGACAGCCAGTCAGAAGCATCCACTCATGGTCGCTGGAGACTACTTGAGATTCTCGTTCGGAACCCCTGTGCTTGCGCGCTTGGCCATTGCGAAAATCGCTCATATGCGAGCTGAGGCAGTATTAGATGCCAAAAAGCATGGGCAGGGCGGTATTGCATTCATAGTAACGAACCTCATGCATCCCGACGAAGTCTCAGAGTTTAGGGCCGTCTACAAACAGCGCTTCTTCCTTCTGGGCGTCACAGATGACCTCCGTAGTCGACGGTCGCGATTAATGAATGAGCTAGAGTCGTCAGGGAGATCTAAGGAGGAGGCAGCCCGTGAGGCGGACACTCTTCTCAGGATCGATCAAGGCGTTCTATCGACAAGTTCCCGAATGAGCACTTCATCCCTATCTGTTGACGAGACGTTTCACCAAGCCGATGTATTCTTGGATGCAGCAAGACCAACCGTGTTGAGAGAAGAACTATACCGTTTCTTCGATCAAGTATTCGCCTTTCCATTCGGTTCGCTCTCTATGGACGAGATTGGAATGGGTCACGCATATATCGCGGCCAAAGCCTCCGGGGCTCTTGGACGTCGGGTCGGGGCGGCACTCCTCAATAATGAGGGATCCGTACTCGGTTCAGGATGGAACGATCCCGGCGCTGCCGGCGGCGGAGTCTATCGCCAGGGAAAACAACCTGATTATCGCGACCACCATATGGGTCGTGATATATCAGATGAACTAAAGATCGAGGCTATCCATCAATTTCTCGCAGCCATTTTGGATTCACCGAGTTGGCTCGAAGATTTGAAGTCAGTTGGGGACTCCGAAGCGGTTGATTGGTTAAAAGAATTCGCAAGCGCGACCAAAGATGTTCCGATAATGCCCCAGCGAGCTGCTCGAGCACTTCCGGCCCTAAAAGATGTCCAAAAGACTCGGATACTAAACTTGATCGAGTTCGGTCGGCCCGTCCATGCGGAAATGGCCGCCTTGACCGACACGGCGAGAAAAGGTTCCTCAACCCAGGATGGAATAATGTACGTCACCACGTTTCCGTGCCATGAATGCGCTCGAAACATCGTGGCTGCGGGAATAAGTCGACTGGTATTCGTTGAGCCGTACGGTAAGAGCATGGCTTCCAGTCTCTACGCGCAGGAGATCTCCTCAAATGAGATTGATGACCCCTACCAGAATAATCTTCGTGTAAAGTTCGAACCATACGTAGGGATCGCACCGGCTCGGTTTGACGAACTGTTCTCGTGGGTGAAGCGAAAGCACAGCGCAAGTGCGGCTGCGCGCGACACGACGTTGAGTGCCGGGCAAATCGTAGACTGGGAAAGAACAGAAGGAAGCCTTCGGGCAAGCGTTCGTGGCTACACCGACTCTGATATCGGATGGGGCGCCCCATTCAATTTATCTCGTTTGCTGGCCGAACAATCTGTTCAGAAGAGTGTAGAGGAAAGAATTGGAAGTTTCGTGAGTCTGGTTGAGGGAGGCGCTGGGAATGATCCCCTATTCTGAGCATGTTCTGGTTAGTTATAGTTTTCGGATTTCACTCGAGGAGGAAAAGTAGATGGACAATGATTTCGAGTCGAATACTTTTGGAATATGGGGCGATGACACCGTTCAAAAACAAGATCCAGCGTGGGTGGTGGCGGATAGGGTGCGCGTCATACGCAGCCTTGGGGAACATGTTGCCTCACTCGAACTAGACGCTCGCTATTCAGAATCAGATGCTATCCTGCGAGTGTTTTCGCCGGAGTCCTGATTGTTTCAAGCTAGCATCTTAAACGCCATGATTGGATCTCCTGGAGATAATACCAAATCGCGGTCGCTTTGCGTTGATATACTTAATCGTTGGAATGCTGACCGGTCGGTTCGCGAGAAGGTTGTAATCCGCCCGGTCATGTGGGAGTATGGCGGCTCTCGAGTGCGCAGAGAGAGCGATGCTCAAGCGGAATTGAATTGGATGGTCGATTCTGCTGATATGTTATTCGCCTTCTTTAATGCCAATTCCGGTACACCGACACCACGGGCCCAATCTGGCACAGTTGAAGAGATAGACCGTGCACTTGACCGTCAAATTCCGGTTCATCTGTACATCCCCCAATCCGGCGTTCCGCGATCAATCAATCCGTCTCAGCTCGCAGACTTACAGGCGATTGAGCAGAAGTACCGAGTACAGGGCCTGGTGGGATATTACGGCGACCCTAATGAGCTTGAGCGGATGCTACGAAGCGATCTCGAAGCCGATGTAGCCGATGCCCTTGGACATGATCGCATTCCTGTCAGCGATGCCGGATTGACTGCCAATTATCAACTCAATGCCCTGGGGGACGTCTGCATTGTTATCAAGAATGAAGCACATGGACTTGCAACCAAAGTTTCAGCTCGACTGAGGTTGAGCGACGGAACTATTATCCCTATCGATGTTGGACGCGAGACCCGAATCAGGCCAGGGGAAGTGCACTCTTCGGCGCCAATTGTTGGTCTCCAACAAGGCCGTCTCGATGACGCTGGTCTCGAGGTCACTTGGTTAGAAGGACGCACACCCAGACATAGTTATGTGATGCTGTAAGTCTCTGAAGAGCTTGCAGTTTGGATTCGATCGTGAGGATTCGCCGATCGTTCGTTTAGGACCGGCGCATCGACAGGCGGGAATGCGGCGCTCTTGACGCAGAGGTGAGCCAGATCCGGTCGTTCTTTGTCGACCGTCCTCGTCATCAGGTATCAGGGGAACCTGTTACGAAACCACAAGACCCGTCTTTGGTACAGCAACCTGATCGCCTTCCGCCGCGTTCTGATGCCTGCGAAAGGGCGGGTCCGTGCTCAGACAACCCTGGTCGACCGCGATGCCCGCAGTTCGCAACGAGGCGGTCTGAAGCCCCGTAGCTTCACCCCAGGTGCCAGGTGCTTGCTAACAGTTTGCTAACCG
>OCZT010001817.1_pt1 | contig 22191 bp, 17 predicted proteins | sample 1539031 | NCBI WGS metagenome assembly OCZT01 (sample SAMEA3539308, study PRJEB22396) | soil metagenome | biome: tundra; feature: field; material: soil | place: USA | collected 2010-05 | depth 0.15 m | reverse complement strand
GAATATCCATTGCTATGATATTACTTACTTCCTTCGTGGTGCTTACAGGAATCCTCTTCTCCTGGAATGTTGAAGATAAAGCCAAAGAGTTTTTTTTCCTTCTTGTTTTCTTGAGTGTCGGAGCCTATGGATTCTTCCTTTCATTAGATTTATTCCTGATGTTCTTCTTCCTCGAACTTGCCGTCATTCCTAAGTTCCTACTCATCGGAATCTGGGGAAGCGGAAAGAAAGAATACAGCGCAATGAAACTTGTTTTGATGTTAATGGGAGGTTCCGCATTGGTGTTGATAGCCTTACTTGGAATTTACTTTAACTCTGTTGGCACAAATGGAGGACATATCTATGATTTAATAAGTATCTCCAAACAACATATTCCATTAGAAGCACAACGAATCTTCTTCCCGCTTGCCTTCCTTGGATTTGGAGTATTCACAGCCATCTTTCCCTTTCATACATGGGCTCCTGATGGACACTCATCAGCTCCAACAGCAGCATCCATGTTCCTTGCAGGTATCTCCATGAAACTTGGGGGCTATGGATGTTTAAGAGTTGCAACTTATCTGATGCCCGAAGCAGCAAAAGAATATTCATCCATCATCATTGTTCTTGCAACGATAGCTATTATATACGGTGCATTCGCCACCATGATGCAAAAGGATTTGAAATACATCAATGCCTATTCATCAGTAAGTCATTGCGGTTTTGTTTTACTTGGAATAGGAATGCTAACGCAGGTTTCCATTACAGGAGCGGTGCTTCAAATGGTTTCTCATGGTGTGATGACAGCCCTCTTCTTTGCCGCTATTGGAATGATTTACAACCGAACACACACTAGGATGGTTGCCGATTTAGGTGGATTATTAAAAACAATCCCATTCATATCAGCAGTTATTTTCATTGCTGGTTTATGTTCTCTCGGATTACCAGGATTAAGCGGATTTGTTGCAGAAATGACAGTGTTTGTTGGTTCATGGCAAAACCCCGATACATTCCATCGAATCGCAACAATATTAGGATGTATGTCTCTTGTAGTTACTGCGGTTTATGTTCTTCGCGCCTTAGGGAAATCAGTTATGGGACCCATCACCAATGAACATTATCTTCATCTTAAGGATGCAAACTGGAATGAAAGACTGGCATCTGCCATTTTGATTATCGCTATTCTTGCTATTGGTTGTGCCCCTTTCTGGTTAAATAATCTCATCACTCCCGACACACATTCTATAATGGAAAACATTTCAAGAGCTGGTATCGGACAATAAATTATGAATATAGATTACCTCTTATTAATGAAATCAGAGTTGAGTATCACGCTCATCATTTTCATTCTGCTTATCTTAAAGATAAGAGGTAATATTGATAATAATTCAGGTTTATTTAATCTGATAAACATTTTTCTATTTCTTAATTTTGCCTTAGGGTTCTTCTTTAATAAAGAAGGAATCATTTTCGATGGAATGATGAGGAATACTGGTTTACTTGCATTAGAAAAGAACATCCTTAATTTTGGTGTTCTGATAATTTCCCTACAAGCATACACTTGGTTGAAGAATCATAAACATGTAGTAGAGTTTTATCTTCTTCTTCTCTCTACTTTATTAGGAATGTTCTTTATGATATCAAGCATGAACTTCCTCTTGTTTTATCTTGGATTAGAGTTGTCAACGATACCTCTTGCAGCCTTATCCAACTTTGATTTAGAGAAAAAGAAATCATCGGAGGCAGCATTCAAATTAATTATCTCATCTGCATTTTCATCAGCCATATTATTATTTGGTATCTCTATGTTATATGGAACTACGGGAACAATAAGTTTTGCTGAAATGCCATCACATCTAACTGGTAGTGATTTACAGATTTTATCATTAATAATCATCTTCTCAGGTTTTGCATTCAAACTATCAGCAGTCCCATTTCACTTATGGACGGCTGATGTTTATGAGGGCTCACCTGTTGCGGTAACAGCATATTTATCTGTTATCTCCAAGGGTGCGATAATGTTCATATTCATCTCAGCACTTTATACTGTTTTCCAAAGCATGTTCCATACATGGTATAATATCTTGTTTATTACATCAGTTATTACCATTATAATCGGTAATCTATTTGCCCTTCGTCAAAATAATATCAAGCGTTTCCTTGCTTTCTCCACGATTACACAAGCCGGATATATTCTATTAGGCATATCAGCAAATTCTCCAATAGGAACTGCATCGGCAGTTTATTTCATTTTGGTTTATATCTGTTCCAATCTTGGTGCATTTGGTGTAGTTTCATTGGTGTCCGCATTGACTGAAAAGGAAAATATTGATGATTACAAAGGATTTTATACCACTAATCCATTGCTGAGTTTAACACTTACCCTCTCATTATTCTCTCTGGCAGGTATCCCTCCAACTGCAGGTTTCTTCGGCAAGTTCTTCCTTATAAGTGCAGGTGCAACATCTGGTAATTACATATTTGTCGCTATTGCAGCCATGAATATGGTTATCTCTCTTTATTATTATTTAAGAGTGGTAAGAGCCATATTCATGGATAAAAATGATACACCTATTGAACGACTTACTTCACCATTATCCATGAAAGTTGCTTTATTAATATGTGTTTCAGGTATTGTTTTAATAGGCTTGATAAGTCACATATTCGAACATATATACTCTTTTAGCGCAAACGTATAATGGCATTAACTAAATTACATATTCACGAAGAACTCGAAGGAGTTAAGTGTTCCATCATCGAAAAGAACTGCACCAAAGAACGTGTTGAATTCCTTAAAAAGCTTTTGGAATTTAATCGTTTCGAAGTAAAAGTAGGGGTAACTCCTCCTGCAAAAGTTGTTCCTAAGCCGGTTGACCCAAATGCACCTGCACAACCTGAACCAGAACCACTTCCTGAAACATATACTGTTGGGGTCACTGATATTGTTTTCAATCCGGTTCATGCCTTATACAGTCGTCTGCTAAAGACTCCTGACGGGCATGTAGTAACTGTTGCTTATTGGGAACAACGCGAGAACATTTCTCACGATGATATTCCATATTACGAGCACAAAAATTAATATAACAATCTAATAGTAAGAAAGAGAAATTAAAATCCTCTTTTAAACTCTTTTAACCGAAATACTTATTCTTGATTTGTTATTGTTTAGTTGCCTGAAACCTTAAATAATGGTCAACCAATACCAAAGCAGCCATAGCTTCAACAATTGGAACAGCACGAGGTACCACACAAGGGTCATGTCGTCCTTTACCTTTTAATTCAACCGCTTCACCTTTATCATTCACACTCATTTGCGATTTCATTATAGTGGCAACAGGTTTAAATGCAACTCTGAAATAAATATCTTCTCCATTTGAAATACCTCCTTGAATGCCACCAGAATTATTGGTGAGGGTAGTTATTTTCTTTCCTTTTGTAATGAAGATATCATTATGTTCAGACCCTTTCATTTTAACCCCTTCAAATCCTGACCCATATTCAAATCCCTTTGCCGCATTGATACTCATCATCGCTTTTGAGAGATCAGCATGGAGTTTATCAAAAACAGGTTCTCCCCATCCGGCTGGTATCCCTTTGATAACACAGGAAACAACACCACCGATAGTATCTCCATCCTTTTTGACTTCTTTAATTCTATTAATCATCTTTAAAGCAAGCTTTTCATCCGGGCACCGAACAATATTGTTTTCGATTGCTGATAGATCCACCTTATTATAAGGAGTGTTTAAGATTATATCTCCCACCTGAGATACATAAGCCGAAATCTTGATATGCAACTTATTTAAAATCATTTTAGCAATTGCACCTGCGGCAACTCTTGCTGCAGTTTCTCTTGCTGATGCTCGTCCGCCACCTCTGTAATCTCTATGTTCATACTTTTTGAAATAAGTATAATCGGCATGAGAAGGACGAAAGGCATCTTTCAAATGATCATAATCAGATGGTTTGTAATCCTGATTGGTAATGAGAATTGTTAAAGGTGCACCAGTGGTTTTCTCTTCATAAACTCCTGATATAATATCAAAAGTATCAGATTCTTTGCGTTGAGAAGTTATTGCAGATTGTCCCGGCTTTCTTCTGTCTAATTCACTTTGAATAAACTTCCTGTCAATCTCCAATCCCGACGGAACTCCATCTATGACAACCCCGATAGCCTTACCATGCGATTCGCCGAAAGTTGTAATCTTAAATAAAGTCCCAAATGAATTTCCTGCCATAATGGATGCAAAGATAGCGAAAAACAGTGAAGATGTGAGAGGAGAAATGGCAGACATGAATGTATCAGCAAATTATTTCTTGTTTTCCAATAATTCTATTCTCTTTTAAGCAGTTCGTTTTGCTTCTTTAATTCATCCATCATCTTCTTCATATCCTCAATAGTTTGTTGTTGTTCTTGCCTTCCTTTTACTAATGGAACAACGAAGAAGGAATTTCTATTAATGTAATCCTGAAAGATTTGGAGTATAACTATTATCATAATCCTCCCTCATAAATGAATTTAACATGAATTTTCCACATTTTGCTCTTTCATCTCTCTTTTCCTCCATTTCCCCCTCCATCCCATCAAAACCCTCTATCCATAGACCAAGCCACACTTATGGCAAGGGTGGTTTGAGGGGAAAAAGGAGCATAATGAGACATTGTGTGACACATTATCTTAATTCGGTGACACAATATCTTGATTCGGTGACACAGTATCTTGATTCGGTGACACAGTATCTTGATTCGGTGACACAATATCTTAATTCAGTGACACAATATCTTAATTCAGTGACACAATATCTTGATTCGGTGACACAATATCCTGATTCAGTGACACATTATCTTACTAAAGTGTCACTTTTCGTTGTTATATGGATTCATGTCTATAAACATGAACCCATATAATACTTAAAACGAATTATATTACATCAACATATAATACCTGGATTGGACCGATTGGTTCTTTTTCCATAATTAATATATGACTTTACCAATATCTTTTTCAGAAAGTAGAGTTGAGCATCATTCTTCCTTAATTATTTGTCCACGATAAACAGCTAATGTTTTTTCTCCAATACTTCCAATCTTCTTTGAAGTTCCTCATTCTGCCTCTTCAATTCCTCCATCATCTTCTTCATATCTTCAATAGTTTGCTGTTGCTCCTGCATCCCCTTTACTAATGGAACAACAAAATCAGAGTAACGAAGACTGTATAAATCAGAAGGATTATTTGGCTTCACCAATCCACTGAAATCATATCCTGCATCCAGAGTTGCCTTCTCTACTTCCTGTGCAATAAATCCGCTGAAATGAATCTTTTCAATATCATTTTTGCCTCGATAATCAGTGGTATCTTTTCTCCATTTCTCAACCATGTTCTTTTCCTTTTGAATGCTATAAGTATAGGTAACAGGACGCAGCTTGTTTATGAAATAAAGACCCTTCACATTCTCGGTTACGTTATCCTTTATCCGCCCGTCACTATAGGTGCTCCATGAAACTGCTCCTCCAATCCATGTAACATTTCCATCACCGATTTCTATTCGATTATCTACATTACTGACTCCCCCCGAATTAAACCCAAAACAGGTAGTATTGTTAAGTCCTGTTGTGCCAAAATAGGCATTATAACCTACCGCAGTATTTTTAATTCCAGTAGTGTTAATTAAAACTGCATTATAACCAACACCTACATTATAATATCCTGTTGAATTATTAGTAAGAGCCAAATCGCCAATAGCAGTATTATCATATCCATCATTTGCAGCATCGGGCTGATTGGAATAAAGGGCTTTATAACCAATTGCAACATTGTCACTATTCCAAACACTGTTTCCATTACTATAAGATTGAGTGTATAATGCCTGATATCCGATAGCAGTATTCTGACTTGCTGAAGTATTATTTTGCAGAGCAAGATTACCTAAACCGGTATTTGATATTCCAATCGTATTATAATACATAGCTTTAAATCCCATTGCAGTATTATTGTAACCAATCGAGTTTGTATAAAGTGCATAATTACCAATGGCTGTATTATTAATACCGTTACTTGTTGAGTTTGGATAATTACTATAAAGAGCATCAAATCCAACCGCGACATTGTTGCTTGCCCATGCAGTGCCACCGTTATCATAAGTCTGAGCTAATAATGCACCTATCCCAATGGCTACATTTTGGCTTGAAGTATAATTAGCGCTTAGGGCATCAGAGCCTATGGCAACATTACCATATCCCGCTGTATTTGCTCTTAACGCCCCCGTTCCCGAAGCTGTATTATCATATCCTGTTGAATTATTTTGTAATGCTCCATAACCAACGGCTGTGTTCTGGTATCCTGTAGTATTTTGCCATAACGCAACGAAGCCCAAAGCAGTATTTTGATATCCTTGTGTATTATTGGATAAAGCTAAATTACCAACAGCAGTATTGAAAACACCATTAGTTGTTGTGGTTGGCTGATTAGAGTATAGCGCCTTATAACCAATTGCAACATTATCAGTTTCATAAGTAGAATTCCCATTGTTATATGATTGAGTGAATAAGGCACCATTTCCCATTGCTATATTATTAATAGCTGTCGTATTATTATACAATGCCTGGTAACCATTAGCAGTATTAAAATATCCCTTTGTATTGCTATATAATGCATAATCTCCTATTGCCGTATTCTCATATCCATTGGTTGTTGAAGTTGGTTGATTGGAATAGAGTGCCTGGAATCCTACAGCTACATTATCACTGTTCCATACAGCATTTTCATTATTATATGATTGTGTGTATAATGCCTGGTATCCGATGCCAGTATTCTGACTGGCAGTAGTATTTGAATACAATGACTGAAAGCCATTGGCAAGATTAAACGTTCCAATTGTATTGCTGTATAACGAATAATTTCCAAGTGCCGTATTCCGATACCCATTAGTTATTGATGTTGGTTCATTATAAGCGAGTGCTTGCTGCCCTATCCCAACATTGTCACTATTCCAAATTGAATTTCCATTGTTATAAGATTGAATTCCTAATGCCTCATATCCGATAGCAACATTTTTACATGCTGTGGTATTTGAAGCAAGTGCAGTATACCCTAATGCATCATTGGCTGAACCCGATGTGTTATTATAAAGTGCCTGTGACCCGACCGCTGTATTGCTATTACCACCAATAATAGCTCCCAATGTTGCTGTTCCAATAGCTGTATTATCATTTCCACTGGTAATGTTTTCTAATGCTAATGCTCCAACTGCAACATTATCACTTCCATAAGTAACATGTGTAAGCGCCTGACTACCAAACGCAGTATTATAATTTCCGCTGGTAAGTGAATTCAATGTCTGGTAACCAATTCCTGTACAACCCGCAGTGGTATTATCAATGAATCCTGATTCAAAATTATTTACTTTGAACAACAATGGCTGAGCGTCAGTTGTACCGATAAAATCAGTTCCTTCCGATGTCCCCGCATTTCCTGTTAAGGACCAGGCATTACCTCCACTGAATGCGCTCAGGCAAACCCATGCACTTCCATTCCAATAATAAAAACCGGGTACAACATTATTCGGAGTAGTTCCTGCCGTTGCAGTATTATAAACCAATAAACTTGTAGCGATTCCATTGCCAATAGGGGCATTAGAATTGGTAGCAGTAAGTGCAACTCTCGGAATCAATAATCCTGAGTTCGAAGATACAATATCCAGCATTGCCGAGGCATTTGGAGTTACACCTGTTGAATTGATTCCAATGTTTTGCGATTTGCTATTTACGGTAAATAATAGCAATAAAAGGAATAAAAGTAACTTATTTAATTGAATCATGTTGAAGCTTTTTTTCTGTTGTAATGTTTTGATATTATTGCTTTACAAAGTACGGTAGATAAATCATACTCGTCAATCACCAATACTTATGATATTTAAAACAGTTTCTTTAATATCTCACCAGTTTTGGTGATTTCCTGAATTGAATAGATAAGGTATCTTTGCAGATTGATAATGAAAAATAAAGCAGGCTATAAAATGCTTAGAAGAAATGTAATTCTTTCATTCTTTGTTTTGATAACAATGACTGCTTATTCCCAAAATTTCAACTATAGATTATACACCATGAAAGATGGTCTTCCTGGTCTCGATGTTTCTGCTATATTGATCGATTCCAGGGGATATCTATGGATGAGTAGTTATGGAGGATTAAGCCGTTTTGACGGCAGTACCTTTAAGAATTATGGAATGAGTGATGGACTCCCTCAGTATTCCGGTACATATAACTTCATTGAAGATTCCATTGGAAGAATCTGGTTTGTTTTTAAATCTGGAGTTGGTTTCTTCGATGGAAAAAAGTTCGTTTCCTATCCCATTGAAAATCCTCCCGACCAGATAAACATAAATGAAATCTTTGAAACTAAACACCATAAGATGCGTTTTGTTTCTTTCAAAGGTATTTATGAACTTCAAAACAGGAAATGGAAAAGACTGAATCTCTTTCCAGGTCATCCTGATTTAATTTATAATTATGCCGAGGAATTGGAGGATGGTTCTTTGATGATTAATTGTTTAGATAGTATTGTAAAGCTCAATAAAGATGGTCATTCCGAAACTATTATTAAAGCGGGAAGGGTAGAGGAACGATTTAAAACCTTGATTAAAACGGGAGGACAAATTTTTACAAGTAATCTTAATCATTTGTATCTTTATAAAGACAATCATTTCGAATTAATTCACGATGATGTTTTAAAAGATAAAGATATTTACTTTGAATTTATTGATAGCAAGAAACGATTGTGGGTAGGAACAATTAGTAATGGGATATTCGTTTTTGATAATAATAATTCAACCGTCCTTAAGCCTGATTTGCAATCCAGCTTTCAACATATTAATCCCAAAGAATTGAACCTTTATCAGATAAATAAATTCACTGAAGACTACGAAGGAAATATCTGGGCAACAACATCAAATGGTTTATTAAAACTAACTCCGTCCTATGTTGATTTTTACAATGATTATAATAGACCATTCAATAAATACGACGTTCGAAGTGCCTTTAAGGACAAAGAAGGAACGCTTTATTTTGGTCATACAAAAGGCGGATTCACAATTTATAAAAACAACAAATTTACTGATTCAAAAGACTTCCTCGATAAAACTTCTTCTGAATTAATTGATAATTGGGTACAGAGCTTTTGTGTTGATGAAAAAAATCATTTATGGCTTTTTACTAATGACAATAACGTTGTAAGAATTGTCAGCAACCATGCAGAAAATATGAGTGACAAATGGAACATGCACCCTGGTTCAAGTCCAATGATTTACAATCCTGATGACAGCACTATATACACCGCAAACCCTTATGGAATAACAAAGATAAAAAATGATAATTTCAAAACAGATACCTTAAAAGATTTACTTGGTGATAAAATAAATTCCTTCTCTCTAGATTCAATCGGCAACCTTTGGTTCTCAACTTTCAAAGGCAAAATCTTTATGAGAAACAGAAACGGAACGTACACAAGAATGAATGCCACTCTTGGCATAGATAATATTTTCCTTACTCTTCATTGGATAAACAAATCCACACTTTGTATAGCAACAAACGGTTTAGGAATCTTTAAATACCATCGAACAGACGATAATAAATTTATCAATGATTGTCATCTTACGATAAAGGATGGATTACCAAGTGATATTATAATGAATGTAACCAATGATAATAAAAATACCTTATGGGTTTCCACAATTACCGGTCTCGTAGAGGTAACCTTCACGGGTATCCTGAATAATGAATCCAATACCCAAAACAAAGAAATATTTTCAATAAATAAATACGGCGAACAAGAAGGGTTCAATAACAAATCCTGCTATTATGCCTGCCTTGTCACAGATAATAATAACAATGTATGGTATGGAACAGATGAATACCTCGCACGTATTCCCATCAATCAAATTATAGATGACACTGCCCCGCCCATCATCCATATCGAGAATATCTCTTTGTTTTATTCCAATACCAACTGGGATAAATTTACAAATACTTTCAGTTCCTTCTTTCATCTTCCGGTCAATCCAACCATGCCCTATAATCAAAACGACATAACAATAGATTATAAAGCAATCACTTTCGGAAACGAAAACAATATCGAATATGCATACAAATGCGAAGGTATTGATACCGGATGGATTAATAACGGAGCAAATACGCATCTGTCTTACGTAAATCTTCAATCCGGAAATTACAAATTTCAGGTCCGGGCAAAGAAACCGCATTCCACATGGAGCAACAATATTGCAATTTTTATGTTCACCATCAATCCTCCCTTTTGGGCAACCTGGTGGTTCCGCACTTTAATTCTTCTTTTTATAGCAGTTATTGTTTATGCAATCTATCGTTTCCGAATAAATCAATTGATGCAACTACAGGAAATCAGAAACAAAATAGCAAGTAATCTTCATGATGATATTGGTTCAACATTAAACAGCATTTCCATCTTCAGTGAAGTAGCGCGTCAAGATGCTGTTCAGCGCGATGAAGCATTATTAATGATTGGAGAAAGTTCCCGTCAGGTCATCGAAGTAATGAGTGATATAGTATGGTCCATTAATCCAAAGAATGATAGTTTTGAAAAGATAATCTTCCGGATGAAATCCCTTTCTTACAATCTTCTTAATGCAAAGAAAATAGATTTCATCTTTAAAGCCGATGAACAACTCAACAAAAAGAAAATCTCCATGCAAAACCGGAGAAACTTCTATTTAATCTTCAAAGAAGCAATAAATAACCTGGTCAAATATTCAGAAGCCACTCGAGTTTCCATTAACATTTCCTGTTCCGATAATCATATTAAAATGAAAATTCAAGACAATGGAATCGGCTTTGATAAATCAATACCCTCTTCAGGCAATGGTCTCAATAACATGCAAAGAAGAGCCAACGAAATGAATGCAAATCTAAAAATAAAAACTGCCAAAGGCGAAGGTACAACAATTGAATTAACAATAAAGTCAAACTAATGAAACAAAGATTAACACAAAGTCTGAATAGGTCTGATATTTTCACTCAATCTAATCTTTTCTTAGTGTATCTTAATGTTCTTAGTGTCTTAGTGGTGAAAAATAATTTATAATGAAAAAGATAAAAGTAACAATCTTCGAAGACAATGCCAACCTCCGCAAAGGCTTGATGTTCTTGGTAAATGGCTCTGAAGGATTCGAATGTGTCGGCGCATTCGCCAATTGTGATAATCTGATAAAAAACATGATAGACACAAAACCCGATGTAGTCCTCATGGACATCGAAATGCCCGGCATCAATGGAATTGAAGCAGTAAAAAAAATAAAAGACCAGTTTCCTCAAATAAAAGTTCTCATGGAAACAATCTTCGAAGACGATGAAAAAGTATTCAATTCCATTTGCAATGGTGCCGAAGGATATATATTAAAAAACACACAACCAGCCCAAATTCTTGTATCTATAAAAGAAATCTACGAAGGCGGAGCACCCATGACTCCAAGCATTGCCAGCAAAGTCCTCTCCATGTTCAAAGCAGGTAAATCCTATGTAAAAGACGATTCCTTCAACCTCACAGAACGCGAACAGGAAATCTTGAAATGCCTTGTTGAGGGAATGAGTTACAAACTAATAGCAGAAACCTGCTTCATTAGCTACGACACAGTAAGCACCCATATCAAAAACATCTACAAAAAACTCCAGGTAAACTCCAAATCTGAAGCAGTAGTAAAAGCAATAAGGAAAAATATCCTTTAGGTGAAATTGGAATTTTGATAAGTTTTGTCTTGGCATTAATATCATTATCAAACATTTTCCCTAATTTTGCATCTTAAATCAATTATAATAATTATGTCAACAGATTTCCTTCCATTAAATGGCACAGACCACATAGAATTCTATGTAGGAAATGCAAAACAAGCCTCCTATTACTATCAGCACGCATTTGGTTTTGAATTGATTGCTTATGCTGGTCCTGAAACAGGGGTTAAAGATAGAGCAAGTTATGTCCTGAAGCAAGGAAAGATAAGATTTGTATTTACTACTGCTATTCAACCTGATTCTGATATTGCAAAGCACGTTGCATTACACGGAGATGGTGTAAAAGTTTTAGCCTTATGGGTTGATGATGCTGAGAAATCATGGTTGGAAACAATGGCAAGAGGGGCAAAGAGCTATGCTGAACCATTTTCCAAATCAGATGCGAACGGTGAAGTGAAGATGGCATCCATTCATACTTATGGCGATACCATTCACACCTTTGTTGACCGCAAGAATTACAAAGGAGCATTTCTTCCTGGTTATGTTCCTGCAAAAAGTAACTTCAAATCCGAACCTGTTGGTTTAGAGTTTGTCGATCATTGCGTAGGTAATGTTGAATTGGGCAAGATGAACGATTGGGTTAAGTTCTATGAAGATGTGATGGGCTTCAAGTTGATTATTACTTTTGATGATAATGATATTTCTACCGAATACAGCTCATTAATGAGCAAAGTTGTCTCCAATGGAAACGGTTTTATCAAATTCCCTATCAATGAACCGGCGGCGGGAAAGAAGAAATCTCAGATTGATGAATACCTTGAGTTCTACAAAGGACCAGGTGTTCAGCATATTGCAATCCTCACCAATGATGTAATTAAAACAGTTACCGAATTACAGCGTCGCGGCATAGATTTCCTGAAGGTTCCTTCAAGTTATTATGAAGAATTAACAGATAGAGTCGGTAAAATAGATGAACCTATCGAAGAACTTCAGAAGTTAGGAATATTAGTTGATAGAGATGACGAAGGCTATCTTCTTCAAATCTTCTCTAAGCCGGTTGAAGACAGACCTACCTTGTTTTTCGAGATTATTCAACGAAAAGGAGCAAAGTCTTTTGGCAAAGGTAACTTCAAAGCGTTGTTTGAAGCCATAGAACGCGAACAAGCTATAAGAGGAAATCTATAATCAGAGATTAAATTCCTGAGAATTTACTTTTTTGCGTCCGCTAAGAACTTAGCCAAACCAATATCCGTTAACGGGTGTTTCAATAAATCAAGGATAACATTTAATGGGCAGGTAACTACATCAGCGCCTGCTTCAGCGCATTTTACAATATGAACGGTATGTCGAATGGAGGCAGCAAGAACTTCTGTCTTAAAGCCATAATTGCCATAAATATTCACGATTTGTTCAATTAAAGCAACACCATCATAGGATATATCATCCAATCGTCCGATAAAAGGAGAAACATAGGAAGCACCTGCTTTTGCTGCAAGGATTGCCTGACCGGCAGAGAATACTAAAGTACAATTTGTACGAATTCCTTTCTCGGAGAAATAACGAATAGCTTTGACACCATCCTTTATCATTGGAACTTTTACAACTATTTTAGGATGAAGAGAGGCAAGGAACTCGCCTTCTTTTACGATTCCATCAAAATCGGTAGCAATAACTTCGGCACTTACATTATCTTCAACAATATTACATATATCCACATAGTGTTTCATAATATTGTCATGCCCTTTGATGCCTTCTTTTGCCATCAGCGAAGGATTTGTAGTTACGCCATCAAGTACACCAAGATCATGCGCTTCTTTTATCTGGCTTAGGTTTGCTGTGTCTATAAAAAATTTCATTTCATTTTATTTGATTTATTTTATTGAGGCGGCAAAGGTACAAAGTATAAAGGTAATACAAAAGGCTTTGAACCTTTATCGAGAAATAATAATAAAATTCTTATAAATAAATTTAAAAGAACAGGAAATTTCTAAAAAAACTCTAAACTTTTGTTACGTTTGAGCCTTGAACAAAAAGAGAATTGTCTGCTGGATTTTGACTAAATGTAAAGTCAACTATGGTTCCAGTCCCAAGGCAATCCTGAAATTGAGGGTCAATATTTGGAACAAAACTAAGATTACCTATGATAGGATAGATCTTTCCTTTTTCCCCTAGTTCAGCAGCGGTAGATTTTCTGCAAAAAAGTATACCAAGTCCAACTAATTTGCCATGTTCGGAAGAACCTTCTTCTTTTTCATGATGTTTTCTTGATGTTGAAACAACTTTTCCTCTTCCCATAATTTTTTAAGTTTAAATGGTTAATAAATATTAAAATTAATTACTCTGTTTTATTTACAACTTTTATCAGCGATTTTTTTAACTTTTGTAGCAACCAGAAATTCCGGATTACTCATAAGGTTAAATTCAAAACTTACGCAAGTCCCTGGTTTTGTGCCATGCAGCACATCAACCTTGGGTTTAAAAGAAAGCTTTTCGTAACATGGGTAGCAAGCTCCTATATCAGCTGTTTTTGGATCGCTGGTACCTTCACCGCAATATGCAATCCAGGTAACTGCAACATTTCCTTTTAATCCTTTTTTCCCTTTATTGTTAAAAGGGTTACTGAGAACGACTGAAACAATTTTTCCTTTTGCCATAATTATAGTTTTTAAAATATTATTTATAATATAAAGTCTGATTTATTAATTTTAATTGCAATTATTTCCTCCTGGAGAATAATTTGATAAAAATCGTTTTAATAATAAATTTTTACTTAACGATTTATTAACAACCTGCCCCGGTTCCGATACTAGCAGGATCTATTACCAAAGGAGATGAAGCAGAGCCATCTCCTGAAAATTGAAATTTAACGCAGCTGTTAGCCACGGTTCCTGAACAATTATCCATTATTGGTTTACTAACAGGTGCAGGAGAACATTGATAAACATTTCCTGCTACCGCAGTTGAGGGATCTCCCGATTCAATAGTACATAATACAATCCACCAGGAAGTTACTGATGGTGGACTTGTTGGACTTGTTTTGGTGCTTGATGTTGAAACAACTTTTCCTCTTCCCATGATTTTTTAGTTTTTAAAGGTTTATAATTTGGTTTAACGATGCAAATATATATAAATGTTTATCAGTTCCAAATTAATTAATATTTTTTTTAATTATTCAAAACAATTCCTTTTTTAATCTGAAGCATCTTTATCAAAACATTTTATTAAAATTTTTTATTCCAATAATCGTCCTTATTTGCGTCTATGCAGTCCTTATTAGCGCTTTTACTTTCCTTATTTACGACTCCATAGTCCTCATTTACGTCTATGTTTTCCTTATTAACGACTATATCGTCGTCATTTAGGACTATATAGTCCTTATATAGCGACAATTAGCCATAGGTAGCGACTATGTTAGCCTTGTTAGCGACTATATAGTCGTTATTTTATCCTCAATCAGCGTTAATAAGGACTATGGAGTCGTAATTAAGGACAATAAAAAGCCCTGTCTCGAATAAAACAAGACAGGGCTCATCTTTTTTGAGCTTATTTTTTCTTATTCTTTAGTTCAATGAATAAATGCCGGCGGTTGTTCCGCTCATGTTGTTAATATTCATTGCTTTCCAGGTATCAGGAATAGCATACGAATCGCCCGGAGCAACATTAACTCCTCCTGTAGATAAATGGTCCTGATTAATTGTAAATACCGTAATGCCATGATTTGAAAAACGCATCTCTTTTGTTAATCCATCCTTATAAACCGATGAAGCAGGAGGAACCGTAAATTCTTCCGCAAGGGTATGCGAATGTTTTTTAGGGTCAGCAATAGTATCCAGTAAAGCTTTCAAAGTAGCATTCGTTTTAGCATTGCTTTTCAGGAATCCATAAACAGCATCAGCATCGCCCATATTATTATTGCCCAACTGCATAATAGTATCATCAATAGCTTCCACTTTGCCGGATAAAAGATTTCTGAAATTATTCAGCGTAATAATGGCATCTCTGTCATTTTTAAAAGTAACAATGCTGAAAGTATCAGGAATAATTTCGGGATGATTAAATCCGATGTCATAAAGATTATTTACATAACCCTGACTTTTAGGTCCCATCTTTCTGAGGTCGTGTCGGTCCTTATTGCTTAAATGCGCAACCTTAGGATCGTTAATTGTACCAATAGCATCAATAGCGGTGGTTTCGTCAGTAATTTCTGCCGCTGTAAAAGTAATTGTGAATCTTGTCATAATTTTTATTTGTTATTTAGTTTAAATAATTAAAATACTTCAATTGGTATTCTCAAGTATCCTAATTTAAACCAACCAAACTTGGGAAGGAGCCGACAACGTTTCCGAAATCGCGCTGCAAACTTACATTAATAAAGTCTAATACCAAAACTATTTTGAATTTGGTTGAAAATTGAGTTTAAAGATAAATAATAGGGTTAAGACATAAATAAAAATTAATAATTACGAAATCCATTAAATTTTTATATTTTTGTCCATCGTATTGAAAAAATGAATCGGATAGGGAAATTTTTATTTTTGTGGGCTTGCTTTACTTTTTCGGTAACACTAAATGTGTTTTCGCAGGAAGGAAAACTGTTTATCGAAAATTTTCCTCCATCAGCTTTTCAATCCGAGGAATATGCTGCCGGTCATCAGATTCTTTCCATTATTCAGGATAATAATGAAATCATTTATTTTGGCAATGCAAGTGGAATACTTGAATATGATGGAATAAATTGGAGAATGGTTGACAGTACGGAAGGGAATACATTTTATGCTTTAGAAAAAGATGAAACCGGAAAAATATATTGTTCAGGAATTAATCAGATGGGATATCTGAAATCAAATTCTTCTGGTAAGATGACCTATCACCCATTGCCCAATAAGGATACCTCAGATTATACTGTAAAAAAAATTATTTCAACAAAATCAGGAATTTATTTTATTTCAGACGAAAACCTGTATTGCTGGAATGGAAAAGAATTAAAGAAATGGAATAACTGGGCTCCGGATTCAAGAATGTTTAAATTAAAAGACGATATTTTTATTAATGTTCCTGAAAAGGGATTGTTAAAATTAGTAAATGATTCGCTGCAGCAATTTTCCGGGAGCAATCTGTTTGCAGGATTAAATATTATTGAACTGATTAAAGGTGAGAAAAGTGAAAATAGCATATTCGTATTTACATCCAAACAAGGTATTTATGAATTTGACGGAAGAACATTAAATAAAATAAACTCCTCTGTTAACGAGGTTCTTAAAGAAACTAAAGTTCTGAAGGCTTATAAATCAGTGAATGGGAGTTTTCTTATAGGTACAGTTGACAGGGGAATTCTGGTTGTTGACAAATCATTTAACAAGTATAAAGTTATAGATGAAATAGCTGGTATTTATAACAACAAGGTATTATGCATGTATGAAGATTATTATGGTTCATTATGGGCAGGCTTGGAAAAAGGTATCAGCAAGATAAATTATCCATCCAATCTTTCTCATTTCGATAAAAGTAAGGGGGTGGATGAGGTTGTTTATAGTATTATGCTATTCAAAGAGCAATTATTTATTGGTACCAATCATGGTATATTCAAATATATAGATGAGAGGAATGACAACAACCATTTTTTGAAAGTATCGAAATTAAATGATGAGGTTTGGAACATTATTAATTATAAAGACAACCTCCTTGTAGCATCAACATCTGGCATTTGTAAAATTGATGGAAATAATTATCAGGTCATTTCAAATGAAAAAGCCAAGGTATTGCATATTTCAAAGCTTTTCCCCGACAGGATTTTTATTGGTTTGAATAATGGATTGGCTTCCATGATTTATAAAAACGGAAATTGGGACTATGAAGGGAAAATCCCGGGAATAAATCACGAAGTGAGAACCATCGAAGAGACTGAAGATGGAAAACTCTGGGCAGGATATGAGGAAATTTCAAGAATAGATTTTTCAAAAGGATTTAAAACTCCTCAAATCCTTCCTTTAGATGAAAAAAACGGACTGGTAAAAGAAATCAGTCAGATTGAAGTACATAAGATTAAAAACAAAATTTACTTCGGAACTGATAAAGGTATTTATCATTTTCAAGAAGATTCTTTGAGATTGGTTCCTGATAGTACTTTTGGCAAAAGGTTTTATTTCCATACCCGAGAATCAGAAGCTTTTTTATTAAAGGAAGATAACAAGGGTAATGTTTGGCTAACTTCGGATAATAAGAATGGCTCATTAATACCAAATAAAAACTTTTATAATTTTGATACCATTCCTTTAATAAAAATGCCAAGAACGGAAGTCTGGGCAATCTATCCTGAAGATAATGGAATAGTATGGTTAGGGACAACTGATGGGCTTTACAGATACGACCCGAATATTCCGGTGCTTTATAAGAAGCAATACAATACATTGATAAGGAAAGTTAAATTGAATTCTGATTCAACAATATTTTATGGCTCTTTTTCCGATGCTTCGGGTAATGTCTCCTCTACCCAAACGTCTTTATTCAAATATATCCTTCCACATAAAAATAATGATATCAACTTTGAATATACAGCAACCACTTATGAGTTAAGGGATAAAATATTGTATAGTTATATTCTTGTCGGAAAAGATAAAACATGGTCGCCATGGACAAAGGAAACTAAAAAAGAATACACTGGTTTATATGAAGAGAAATATATTTTTAAAGTAAAATCAAAAAATGTTTATGGAATAGAAGGGAAAGAGGCTTCCTTTGAATTTACTGTGTTGCCTCCTTGGTTCAGAACCTGGTGGGCTTATAGTTTATGGATAGCATTAATAATTTTTGCTGTATTTTTAATCATAAAACTTAATTTTCAACGACTGAGAAATGCGAAACACAGGCTCGAAAGAATTGTAAAAGAAAGAACTAAAGAAATTCAGCAACAAAAAGAAATTATTGAATTGGAAAAAGATAAATCAGACAAATTATTGTTGAATATTCTCCCTGCAGAAGTTGCTGATGAGTTGAAGCAAACGGGAAAATCGGCGGCAAAGAGCTTTGAATCGGTTACCGTTTTGTTTACAGATATAAAGGACTTTACCAAAATCAGTGAACATCAAACTCCGGAGAAGTTAGTTGCTGAAATAGATTTTTGTTTCAGAGCTTTCGATGATATCATGCAAAAACATGGGTTGGAGAAGATTAAAACAATCGGTGATGCTTATATGTGTGCAGGAGGATTGCCTGTAAAAAATGAAACGCATACTATGGATGTTGTTTTGGCAGCTTTGGAGATAAAAGATTTTATTAATCAGTTGAAAGAAGAACGGATTAAAACAAACCAAAGCTATTTTGAAGTGAGAATAGGTATCAGCACAGGACCTGTGGTAGCCGGGATTGTAGGCAATAAAAAGTTTGCCTATGATATCTGGGGAGATACAGTAAATACAGCATCAAGAATGGAAAGTGCGAGTGAAATAGGTAAAGTTAATATATCAGGAACAACTTATGAATTAATAAAAGATAAATTCAAATGTACCTATCGAGGCAAAATCCCTGCAAAAAACAAAGGGGATGTGGATATGTATTTTGTTGAATCTTTGAATGATTGAATAGAAACATTCAATTTATCTTTCTTTTCTTATTTTAATCAATAAAATCCTTGCAAATAATTTTTTGCAATAAATAACTTCCTTCAGAGGAACATTTATTAATACTTTTAGGATGATTTTTATAGTTTAATATAATCTCCGGAAGAAATCTTACACTTTGTTTTTATTGATGGAGTAATTAAGTTTGGCTATTATCATTTTAAGCTAATTGCATTCTAATCCCTTTATAATTAAGTCAATTCTAATACTCTGATATTAAATTCCTTGTTTACTGATTTTTAGTTTTAATGCTTAATTCTTACATTCCTTGATAAATGAAAGAAAAAGAGTGAAATATGCATAACCATCAGGACATTTTTGGCGTATAAAAACTCGGATTTAAAAAATAATATATATGGAATTATCAATTACTCTAAAACGAAAAATTAAAATCAGACATTCAATTTTATGTCTTTTATTCTATGTTTCATTTTCCAATTTAAATACATTTGGAAATAATTCTTCTTCTGAAGTTTTTTTATCAAACATTGTTTTGTCTGCAAACAGGACAAACACTTGTGCCGGAAGTAATAATGGAACAATTACGCTAACAGTTACAAATGGAACTTCGCCTTATTCCTTTTTATGGAGTAATGGCTCAACAATTCAAAATCTATCCGGATTATCTGCCGGAACCTATTCAGTAACAGTAACTGATGCTACCGGAAGTACTGCAAGTATATCACAAATTGTTGGAACGAATCCTAATCCTTCTCCGGTCATAACAGGAGGACCAAATGGATGTAACTCACTGACTCTTGATGCAGGTACTGGTTTTAATTCATATTCATGGTCTAATGGAAGTCAATCAGAAATAACAACTATCAATAATTCAGGTAGTTATAATTTAACTGTAACTGTAACTAATAACTTCGGATGTTTCGGTAGTGCGTCTAAATCGGTAAATGTATATTCAAATGCTCCTTCTCAACCAGGTCTGATATCAGGAAATTTTACAGTTTGTCAGGGAAGCTCACAAACTTATTATATATCTCCTGTTAATGGCGCAACAAGTTATACCTGGACATCTCCAACAGGATGGATAGGAACATCTACATCAACAACAATCAATCTGACTGTTGGAAATTCAAATGGAAGCATTACTGTTAAAGCAAACAATACTTGTGGTACAAGCCCATCCAGGTCATTTGGAATAACAGTTGCTCACTTGCCGAATCAACCGGGAACGATTTCTGGTCCATCTACTCTTTGCACATGGACAACTCAAACATATTCTATATCGCCAGTTGCCAGTGCAACAAGCTATACATGGACTTTACCAATGGGCTGGACAGGGACTTCTACTGATGATTCAATAATTGTAACTTCTGGATCAGGAAGTGGGATTTTAAGTGTTATTGCTAATAATAATTGTGGCTCAAGTATTGTTAGAAATATATTTATTTCAATTTCAACCAATCCCAATACCCCAGGCACTATATATGGTAATAGCTATGTTTGTGCTGGGACAACTCAAACATATTCTATTGAAGGTGTTCAGGGAGCTACGAGTTATTATTGGTTTTTACCAGTAGGATGGTCGGGAACATCGACTTCCACAACTATCACCACTACATCTGGTTATCAAAGCGGAAATATTTCTGTTTTATCAGTAAATAATTGTGGAATAAGCAATTTTACAAGGGTTTTGGCAGTTAGCTCTAATTATTCTCCTTTAATTCCTGCTGCAATTTATGGAAACGTTAGTCCTTGCGTTGGAACTACCCAAATTTATAATGTTGACGAAGTTCCGGGTGCAACAAGTTATTTATGGTTATTACCAGCAGGATGGTCTGGGAGTTCAAATACTTCTAGGATAGTTGTAACTGTTGGAAGTACAAGTGGTAATGTTTCAATTAAAGCTGTTAATAATTGTGGCACAAGCCTGATTCAAAGTCTTTGGGTTAATCCTAATTCTATCAATCCCGTATCTATAACAGGAACCCCTTCTAATTATAACTATTGTTCTCAGATAGCTCCAACTAATATACGGTTGGTTGCAACATCAGGCTATTCCTCATACGCCTGGTCGTCAAGTGGTGGAAATAATCAGACTGCAACAATTAGTTCTGTAAATACTTTTACGGTAACAGCAACTAATAATGCAGGTTGTACAACAACAGCTTCAAAAAGTATTACAAATAATTGTGCTCTTCCAACTAGTTTTAATACTATCAATATTCTTGGAACATCCGTTAAAGCAACATGGATTCAATCGCAGTGTGCATATAATTATACCATTCAGATAAGTCCCCATGCTCAAAATAACTGGACATCGTTTGTGATTTCTCCTTCAAGTAATTATACATTTACAGGTTTAGCATTAAGTACACAATATGATTGGAAAATTCAAACTAACTGCAATACATCAGGTTCAATAAATTCAGGCTGGTCACCAATTCAAACATTTACAACCGCTGCACAAAGATTGGTTGAAGAGCCAAATACAACAACCTCATTCAAAATGTATCCAAATCCTGCAAGTGACCAAATTAAAATTATTTTTTCATCTATGGAAGAAGGTAATTATTTCATTAATCTGATTGACATGACAGGAAGAATTGTCAAATCGGATATTGATAATGCTAGTCTTGGAGAAAATAATCATATCATGAACCTTGATGGAATCTCAAAAGGTATGTATATGGTTTATTTGCAACAAGGCAATACTATTCTTAAATCGAAAATTGTTATAGATTAATAAATTCAATTGTATATTAGTTAAAACACACTAATATAAGCACTCGGAGCCCGGTAAATTTTGCCGGGCTTTTTTTATCTTCTCAAAAGCACGAAAAGCCCTGATTTAATTAATGTTTATATATAGCAGAGACGGCGG
>OCZT010001816.1_pt1 | contig 22199 bp, 22 predicted proteins | sample 1539031 | NCBI WGS metagenome assembly OCZT01 (sample SAMEA3539308, study PRJEB22396) | soil metagenome | biome: tundra; feature: field; material: soil | place: USA | collected 2010-05 | depth 0.15 m | reverse complement strand
TGAACTGCGCCGGGACTTGCGTCAACCTCGCGACGGATCCCAAGAACTGCGGCATTTGTGGGAAAGTGTGCCCGGCCGGATCAACGTGCGTGGCTGGGGCGTGCGTGCAGCAACCAGTCACCTGCCCGCCGGGACAGGTGAACTGCGCCGGGACTTGCGTCAACCTCGCGACGGATCCCAAGAACTGCGGCATGTGTGGGAAAGTGTGCGCGGCCGGATCAACGTGCGTGGCTGGGGCGTGCGTTGGAAAAACGTCAGCGGCTGCGGCACAGAGCGCTTATGACAATGCCAAGAACCGGCATAACGCGGCCAAAACCGCGCTGGATCAAGCGGCATTGGATCTTACCGCAGCTACCAACACCTGCCGGCAGACTCCCGGGTGCGTCGTGAGGTGAGAACCCGAGGACGGGCCGGGCCCGACGCGCTGCACCTATCGTTCGGTCCTTGAGGAGTATGGGTTCCTGCGGCCCTGGCGCCCAGCGGGTTTCGGCGTCCGAGCCTCGGACCTCAGGCCTTTCCGCCGTGTGAACAGCCGGGGCCGTCAGACGCCGGTTAACGACCTGCGATTAACCTGCGCCGCATTTGAAAAGAGCGCCAGCGCGCGAAGTGCGCTGGCGCCATCCGTATTGAGTCTGCGGCGTCAGGTTCAAACGCCGGTTAGACCGCATGCGGGAATGCCGACACGTGCGAGCGGAAAAGCAGGCCGACAATCGCAGGCGGGTAACGAAGCTACGCCGAACGGCCTAGACTCCATTCACTTCGGTGACGCCTCTCCGCATGCCTGCGCCGCGCGCGCTGCCCGTAGCGCGCGGTCCGACGCTGGGCGCTGCGTGTAGCCGCCGTGAGCCGAAGACCCAGCTCCAGACGAGGCTTTAGCCGCAACGACGAGGTGGCCGGTGACACGGTCCAGCGTGACCGTCGCGTCGACCACGTCGATTAGGTACGGTGCGGGGTAGTCGTTCTGAGCGTTGGCGCTACCCACGAACAGGCCCGAGAGCCGCGCGTCACCGGCGGTCACTTCCTCTCGCAGTTGTGCGCGGACGACGCCGCGGCTCGAATCCGCTGCGACCACGGGCAGCTCGCTCTGGCGGAGCGCACCAAGAACGCAGTCGTAAGCCCTATGTTCGGCCACCCGGGTGTCGGCCGTGGGCTGGACGCCAGAATGCAGAGGCGTGCAGGCCGGCACGTCGGCGACGAGGCCGGCGAGGAGCAGAACGAGTCCACTATTGATGGTAGTTGGGCGATGCATGTGGGTACCTCCTATACTCCGTTCAAGCGGCATCGGTTACAAAAAGTTCCCCGATAGTACGCTTCCCGTTCCAAGTGACGGCTCACACGCGATGTGTGCCCTCGATCCTCTCAGCCCACTGGTCCAATCGTTCGGTGAATCAGGTCGGGCTAACGCCAGCTTCTGCTGCGAGCGGACCGACGGATGCTGCTCGGCGAGATCGCCCGCATCGCCGCGCGCACGGTCACCGCCGCGATCCGTACGCTGACCGGTGAGCGCGACCTCGTGGTGGGGATCGTGGCCTGTCTCCAGACGCACGGCTCGCGCGCCAACTGGCACCCGCACCTGCACCTCCTGGTCACGGACCATGCTTCCGCCCCGATGGGACGTTCGTGGCCTGGCCCGCACCATCATTCTGCCCCCACCAACCGGCGCCCTGAATATCCATCCAATAGCCGGTATTGTGGCTGATTTTGTGCGTGGAGGAGTTGAGCGCAAAGTTCTGCAGGCTGACATCGCCGTTGCACTTCCTGAGGTGAAGCAGCGAGTTCTCGCTGCGACTGTCGGCGGCGATGCACAAGTTTGTTCCCGCAAGCTTCATCCACGTTCCGTCGGCGATGAACTTTTCGTTGGCGTTGCCCTGGCAGGGCCAGGCAATGATCTGAGCGCCTTCTATACACGCCCCCCTTTGGCGTCGAGACAGACACCACCGACGCCACTGAAGATTGTTTGTGCCCGGGATGGCGTCGCCGCCAGCGTAAGCGTGACGATTGAGACGGCCAGCATCCTTCCAATGTCTCGCATCCGTCTTCCCTTCAGTATGAAACGGCGTTGCATGAGGCGGGAAATCAGTGCTTTTCGCAGAACTCGGCCTCATTGCCACTCGGGCTCATGAAGCTCACGGTCGGCCGACCTTGCGCCAGGTGATAGGTGGTGAAGAACCCGGTCGGCAACACCCCATCAAGTGAACCACCCTTGAACGTGATGCGCGTGGTGGCGGCGTCAAACACGAACGTGCCCGCCTTGCCGTCGGTTCCCGCGTAGTGACTCGCATCGCGGATGGTGAAGTTCAGCAGCGGCCTGGCCTCTCCGTTTCCCCAGCACTCGTACGCGCCGATGGTGACGCTGCCCGCTGCGCTGTTCGTGCCGTTGCGTGCGCCAGTTGCCGCCGCCGGAGCTGCGATTGGCCCGGCCGGTGCCGGAGATCCCGCCAACCCTGCCAACGGGATGCTCGACACACCCGCAGAGGGATTCGGTTTACACGTTCGCTGCTGAGAGTCCGGCGTCATCCGGCCTTCAACTTGCCATCCGCCGAATCTGTCGGGCGACAGCGTGTACTCCCATTCGGTGATGTGCGACACGCACGTCTCACCGTAGTATCGATTGGCCGGATAACCGGCGCCGTAATCGCGGATCTGCAGTGTGACACGAAACGGAAATGACCCGCCGTCAGGCTTTCCCGCGAGCACGGTCTGGAACAACACGTTGCGCTCGCTGGTGCCCTCCGGCCTCAGCGACTGCAGCCGCTTGTCCAGCACCTGCTTCAGCACCTCGGTGCCCGGCGCTTTCGCTGGTTGCGCACCGCTTTGCGCGGCGCCGGCGGCGAGTGTGCTCACCAACGCCATCACCGAGAGAAATCGTCTGCTCCGCATCCTTCCTCCACGAACGGGGTTATCGGTGCACGTGGAGCGAGGCCGTCCTCGCCATCGCTCGTGCATTTCGGTGTTGCCCAGCCGAAGGCGCTCGGTTGCGCTGGCGCTCACGTGATGTTCCGCGAAGTCGGGGTGTCGGTTGACGAACGGATGCGCTGAGCGACGGAAACCATACGTGCAACAGGAGCGCGCGTCAAGCAGACGCGCGGGAATTCCGGAGCCTCGTGTCAATGCCCGCGAAGAGCGTTGGCTACGGATTGAACCAATACGACAGCTTCACCAACACCGTATTCGACGACAGCGTATCGAACAGGTCGTTCAGGTCGCGTCGTGTTTCACAGGTGCCCAGGTGGCGATCCTCCTGCGCGCGCCCCTGTTGCCACACCACGAACAACGTACTGGCGGGCCGGTATTCCCAGCGCACCACCACGTTGCTGTTGAACTGCTTGCTGTTGAATCCCCGGTGGCACTTCTCCCGCGCCAAACGCGCGAAAACGCGCGTCGTACCTGGCGGCACGCGGTGAGGCTTGATGATGTACTGACCTTCCAGCGTTGGCGCGAAGGGTATCCGAATGAATACCTCGCTTGGGAGCAGCACGAGCGGCATGAGTGTGCCAGCCACCTGCACCCCTAATAGGAGAAGCATGGCGCGCATGAAGATGCGGAAGAGGAGTCCGAGGCCAATCAGAGATTCCCATCACGCGAGCAACGGTACGGACACTCGTGGAGGCACGCTACCGAAACTCAGCGCCTCAATGGTCCGTCCCGCCAAATGCGCACGGTCGTTGGTCTAGAGATGAGAATGTCAGTGGCTCAGCCGCTCGCGCTCATCGACTGGCGATCAAGTGCCTGTTCAGGTTGATTGATCAAGGTCTGCGTACCCAGCAGAGCCGGAAACCCTAGAGGAACGAGATCCAATGTTCTTTGCCCGGTCTTTTCGTATGGCAGCCATCGGAGCGGCCGTGCTGGCGTGCACCCTCGGCTGCGACACCAAGACGAAGGAACAGGAGGAAAAATCCGACGTCAGGATGGCGCCGGAAATCGCGGCCGAGTTCCAGAAGCGCGTCGATGCGTACGCGAGCCTTTCCAGGAAGCTGGCGGCCACGCTGCCGAAGCTCCCGAAGGAAGCCACGCCGCAGCAGATCGATCAGGATCAGCGGGCATTCGAGAAACTCGTCGTGCAAGAACGACGCGACGCAAAACCGGGCGACCTCTTCATCCCGGAAATGCAGACGTATGTGCGGACGCTTCTCGCCGACGTGTTCAAGGGTCCGCTGGGCGCCGCAGAGCGGAAGGCCGTGCACGACGAGCCGCATCCCGTACGGCCCGTCGTCAACAAACGCTATCCCGACGACGTGCCGCTCTCGACGATGCCGCCGCGACTGCTGGCGAATATGCCGAAACTCCCCGACCAGCTCGAGTACCGCTTTGTGCACAACGATCTGATTCTGATGGACGTCCACGCGCACATCATTCTGGATTTCATCGCGGACGCTATGCCGCCGGCCCCCGTTCCACCATCACAGCATTAGTCCGCGGAGATCGTATGCGCGCACGCCGTTTCATCGTCGCAGTCACTCTGCTCCTATCGGGGATCCCGATTGGCCCAGGAATCACCGCCAGACCGTCTCGAACGCCGGTTCTCATCCCGCAACAAGACGCCGCTGCGCCGGCGCCCGTTCAGCTCCCGCACAAAGAGGGATCGTTGAAGTTCGCGACGTTCGGCGATTTCGGCGACGCGAGCCGCGAGCAGATGGAGACGGCGGCACAAATCGCGAAGACACACGCTGCCTTTCCGTTCGAACTCGTCATCACCACCGGCGATAACCTTCTGGGAGCCGAGCGGCCGCAGGACTTTCGGAACAAGTTCGAGACTCCGTACAAACCGCTGCTCGACGCCGGCGTGACGTTTTACGCGTCGCTCGGCAACCACGACGCGCGGGAACAGCGCTACTACAAGCTGTTCAATATGAACGGCAAACTGTATTACTCGTTCAAGGCGCCCAAACAGGACGTCCGGTTCTTCATGCTGGAAAGTTCGTACATGGACCCGGACCAGGTGAAGTGGATCGAAAACGAGCTCAAAACCTCAGCGTCAGAGTGGAAGATCGTCGTCTTCCATCATCCCCTCTACTCCTCCGGCGCGACGCACGGTTCCAGCCTGTCGTTGCGGGCCACGCTCGAGCCGATGTTCATCAAGTACGGCGTGAGCGTGGTGCTCACCGGCCACGACCACATTTATGAGCGCGTCAAACCCCAGCATGGCATCACGCATTTCGTGATCGGGTCCGGGGGCGAGTTGCGCCGCGGCGATCTCCGAAAGACGGCGCTGACCGACGTCGGATTTGACGACGACAACGTGTTCATGGTCGCCGAAATCATCGGGCATACGATGTACTTCAACGCGATTTCGCGCACAGGGAAGATCGTCGATTCAGGAACCATCACGGCTCGAACCGCGCCGAAGTAGCGCCGTAACCACCGCTTCAAGCGGTGGTTACGGCGCGCCAACTTGCGCAGAGCGCCAGGTGCGGTAGTCTCCGGTTGGTTACAGGGTTCGGAACCTCGCCAGGCCGCCCTTTCTGTCGATGAGGTACTGCACAAACGAGCCGGACAGAAGGTAGGCCGCGCGCTCGGGCATCACGGACGCCAGTTGCTGCGGAAATCGCACGGCGTCGAGGGCGTCAAGCGAACCGACGCTACGCGCCACTTCCGCGGCGGCCGAGCCCAGTGGGCGGCCGAAGTTCGGAAATGAGCGTGCCTCGTTGCCCGGTTTGCCACCGTTCGTGACCAGCGATTGCGCGATGGCATATCGACTGCTCACTTGAACACGAATTGGTTCGCGCCACACGGGACCCCAGTACTTCTCCACCTTTTCCCGCTCGCGTCCGGCGTACAAGCAGTACTGCAGAGCTTCCTTTTGCGGGAGCTCGGTGGAGACGACTGCGATACCCTCACAGGTTACACTGTCGGCCGGCGCCTAGCCCTGCACGCACACCGGCATCGCGAACAACGCAATCATCACATGCGCGCGCGCCCGGCCCGCACCAATCCATAATGCGGCATGCGGCCGCTGTGGGACGTTAGCGATCGGACCCACGCGGAATCCTCCGCCGAGAGCCTGGCGATCGGTCGAGCATCCTAGGAGGACGCCCATTGCTGTGCCGTCGTCGGCCTAACTACAACTAGGTGGCGGCGATGCGCTCCAACCAGTCGACGAGGATTCGTCAACGTGAGCGCCGATCATACACGACCACGCTGTTTAGGACTGCTCGAGTTGTCGGGTCCACCGAGATGATCGTCAGCCACTGCCCGTTCACAGACCGTACCGTACGGTATGCGAATACAGGCCGTCCCTGAGCGGTGAACGTCGCGTCGGCGATCGATTCGTTTACTCTTGTGAGACGGACATGGTCTACGTCCGGAATGCCGCGTGTCGGGCCAGGAGATCCGTCATATGACCCTGTGAAGCCGCCGACCACGTTCCTGCCGTCCGCCCGAACGCTTTGAATGGTACAGTCAATGCCGCCGCTGCTCGCCACGCAAACGAACGATTCGCTTCTCCGCGGCTCAGCGCCTCCCCCGTAATGAGTCCTGACGACATTGAGTTCCCATCGACCGACGAGAGGATCAGCCGCAGGTTGCTGTGCTGCGGAGGCTGTCGCCATGCACGCGCATACAATCGCGAGCCCGGCAATCCGTGAATGGCTCAGCAGCTGCGTCACCCGAGAATGACGGTAACAATCGCTCATGAACGAACCACGGTGTCGGTCCACCTAACGACATGCGCTTCTGCTGCGAACGCATTCACAAATGCGAGCGGGGCGTTCGCGATCAAGAATCAACAATAGAGCGAACGCCTCGCGTCTGCCAGACCGCACTCTGGCGTTCGCCAGCAGCAAGCGCTGGTTAGGCCGTCGGTGGTATAGCGGGGTCGTTCGCCTCTCTGTGGAGATCACGCGGAAACGAGACGTCGCGGGCGGTGTGCGCGTGAAGACGAGCGATCGTGGGCAGGCATCGCAGCACGAAGGCGAATGATGAGCGGTACGTGTGGCGCAGCGCCAGCAGCTCGCGGAGTGGGGGCATCGGCCCGTAGCGTCCCTCAAAGAACTCCACTTCTACCGCGAGGGGAGCCGGCCAACCGTGATGACAGAAGTAGCAATTGTGCACCGAACGCTTCAGTGCGTCCATCGCATATTTCGTCGCGCCGGGCAGCAGCGGAAACACCAATACGGTAAGCAGGACCTGATTCCAGAGCCCGAAGAACGCTTTCCAGACATCGAAGCTGCGTATAGGGGTGAATGGAACTTCTGGCAGCAAGTCCTCACCCCATACCGTCGTCGCGGAGCGCACGATACTCGGGATCGCCACCCTGTCGACGAAGCGTGCCTGGGCGGCAGTGATCCCGAGAATCTGTTTCGGCTCACCCGAGAGGAGGTCGGCTCGCGTACAGACAAAGAACGAGCGCACATTCGCCGTCACCCGATCGGCGAACGCTACCAGCGCGCCGGCCAGTGCGCCTATCGGTTGTACCCGTGTCTTCACGAGACCGTGCCGTCGCTCTAGGTCCGCCACACCATCGCGGACATTCACGTGCGCGGCGGCGTCTGCGGCATCGTTGAGCACAAGGAGCAAGTCGACGTCAGAGCCAGGCGCAGCATAGCCTCCCGTCGCAGCGCTGCCGAACAAGATCAGACTCATGAGCGGGCCGCCCGGCGTGCTATGCTCGCGCACGATATCGGCGAGATACGCCTGGAGCGTGGGCGAGAGCGAAGGGACCAACCGCGGACTGTCTTCGCTGCCAGTACGAGGCGAAATGGGTATCACCGACCGTGGGGCGACGTGTGAGAATGACGTGCTGGCAGAGAGCATGGTTGCGGCCTAACGTCTCGGTGCTCTGCTGCGTGGCTCCAGCGGCCACGCCCATTGATGCTCGGCTACGAAGACGGCGGGCGCAACACCTGATGCACAATCACGCCACGGCTGCAGCAGCACCCGGTTAGGCTGCGGGGCGCGCTCAACTCGTCTCATCGGACCACGAGATGCCCGACCCAGACGTCCCGACACGTGACCGGTGAATTCTGGTCTACTCCGCTGATCTCTGCTAATCCAGCAGCCGCGGCTCGCGCGACGCCGCTGTCCGCGTTCACCGCCGCCACCCGACTGTCCGATGACGACCACAGGATGCCGCGAGGCGGCGTGTGCACCAAATCGGCCGACGGCACACGAAAGTGCGCCGACTCACCGACGGCTAGAGTTTCCGCAGCAGGTACCGTCAGCGACGGCGGTTTCGGGCACACGACCATTGGGCGACTGACCTCGCCGCACGCAGAGATGAAGAGCATGGCGAAGACCGAGAGACTCACTGAGCGCATCGTAGAACTCACTCGAGATCCTTGGCCGCTGCCCAACAAGAATTGGACTGTCACGTTATACCGCTTCGCGAGCGGAATTCCTGCGAGGCTCGCGGCATGTCACGCGCGAGACTTGTACGATTATGTACCGCAACGTCCGCGCTCGCAAGCAGTTGGATTCCATTCGTCGCGCCCGCGTGGCGCGTTAGACTGCAACCGCCGGCAGCCTAACCGCGCCTGTGATGTCGCGGGAGTGACAGGGCCGCCATGGCGAACATCGCGATGCCGCGGCGAGGGGTCGCCTCCTCCTCCGCACACCTACCACTTGTCAGCCGGGCTGTTCACCGCTCTCCCGCCTCGATTCAGGACGTGGGTGTAGATCATCGTCGTTCGCACGTCTCGATGTCCGAGCAACTCCTGAATGGTCCGGATGTCGTAGCCATCCTCGAGCAGATGTGTCGCAAATGAGTGCCTGAAGGTGTGGCAAGTCACACGCTTCGGGATCGCCGTTCGACGCGCTGCGTTCGTGACAGCGCGCTGGATCACCGTCTCGTGCAGGTGATGCCGGCGGCGCCCGCCGCTGCGATCATCGAGGTACAGCCGGGTCGCGGGGAAAACCGACTGCCATTCCCACGCTCGTTCCGCGCCCGGTAGCTTTCGCGCGAGTGCGGCAGGGAGTTCGACGGTGCCCGCACCGACGCGAAGGTCACGCCCGTGCATCGAGCGCACCTCGAGGAGATGCGCGGTGAGCGGTGCGACCGCACTTCGAGGTAAGACAGTCACACGATCCTTGTCGCCTTTGCCGGCACGCACGGTCAACACGGCCCGCTCGAGGTCGAGGTCCTTCACGCGCAATTCGAGCGCCTCCATGAGCCGGAGGCCCGCGCCGTATAAGAGCAGCGCGACAAGCCGCGGCGTTCCGCGCATCTCGCCCAGCACGAGACGAACCTCCTCGCGGGTCAGCACGCTCGGCAACCGCTCCGGGCGCCTCGCGCGCACGACCTCGTTCAGCCACGGCAGCGGTTCGCGGAATACGTCGCGGTATAGAAACAACAGCGCCGCAAGCGCCTGATTTTGCGTGGAGGCGCTCACCCGCTCGCGAACGGCGAGGTGTGTGAGATACGCGGTCACCTCGGCCTCGCCGAGTGAACGGGGATGTCGGAGTTGGTGGAATCGCGCGAACCGCTTGATCCACCCGACATATGCTTCCTCGGTGCGCGCGCTAAATCGCCGGAGATGCATCCGGCGGCGCACCATCCCGATCAGCGAGTACTTGCGCTCGTCACGGGGAAGCTCAGCGTCGGACTCCGGGGCGCTCGGCATGCCCTGAAATCAACGTGACAACTCATACCAAATGCGCCATCAATCCAACGCACGCGACAACCTTCAGCCGCGCCTCGGGCGATCAGTCCGCCAGCCGCCCCGCCACCACCTCGGCCACGTCGTACACCTCCACCTGACAATCGCGTGACTTGATGCTGTCCGCCATCATCGTCATGCAGAACGGGCACGCCACCGCGATCGCGTCCGCGCCGGTCGCGATCGCTTCGTCGGCACGCTCCGCGTTGATGCGCTTCCCGACCTTCTCCTCCATGAACATCCGCCCGCCGCCCGCGCCGCAGCACAACCCGCGATCCTTCGTCCGCGGCATCTCCACGAGGTTCAGCGTCGGCAACGCCCGGCGCATCGTCTCGCGCGGCGCGTCGTAGACATCGTTGTAGCGCCCCAGATAGCACGAGTCGTGATACGTGAACGTCCGCACCGGACCGTGAAGATCCTGGCGAATCGGCACGCGCCCCGCCGCCATCAGCGACTCGATGTACGTCGAGTGATGCACCACGTCGTAGTTCCCGCCGAACTGCGGATACTCGTTGCCGATCTGGTGGAAACAGTGCGGACACGCGGTCACCACGGTCTTCACGCCGTAGCGGTCGAGCGTCGCGATGTTCTCCTTCGCAAGCATCTGATAGAGATATTCGTTCCCCATCCGGCGCGCGGCGTCGCCGTTGCACTTCTCCTCCTGCCCCAGGATCGCGAAGTTCACGCCCGCGGCCTTCAAGATCTTCGCAAACGCGACCGTCGTCTTCTTCGCGCGATCGTCGAAGGAGCCCATGCAGCCGACCCAATACAGCACCTCGGGACGCTCGTTCCGCTCCGCCATCTCGGCCATCGTTGGAATCTCGAGTCCGTCAGCCCACTTGGCCCGGTCTCCCGGATCGAACGCCCACGGCGATCCGCGTTGCTCCATCGACTCGAAGGCGGGCATCACTTCTTCCGGGAACCGCGACTCGCCCAGAACGAGATTCCGGCGCAACTCGAGAATCACGCTCAGCTGGTCGATCGAGACGGGACACTCCTGCACGCAGGCGCGGCACGTCGTGCAGCTCCAGAGTTCCTCCTCCGTTATGAAATCGTCGAGCAGCGATTTCGAGTGATCGCCCCTGGCCTCGGCCTCCACCCGCTCGCGCACGTTGATGATGATCTTGCGCGGGCTCAGCAGCTTGCCGGTCAGGTTCGCGGGACAGACGCTGGTGCAGCGTCCGCACTCGGTGCAGGCGAAGCCGTCGAGCAGGCTCTTCCACGAGAGATCGGTGACGTCCTTCGCACCGAACACCGCGAGATCGCTCTCGAGGTCCATCGGCTTCATCGCGCCGGTCACGCCGGGGCCGCTGGTGTTCGAGAGGAACACGTTTGGCAGCGAGACCACCACGTGCAGGTGCTTCGAGTAGGGCAGGTAGTTCAGGAAGCCGAGCACGAGGAGCGCGTGTGTCCACCAGAAGAGATCGTGCAAGTTCCCTTGGGTGGCATGCGAGGCAAACATCGTGACCATCAACAGGCCGATCCACGAGAGGATCAGCAACGGATCGTTCGCGTGCGTCTCCGTTCCCTGCAGGCGCTTCACCCGATGCGTGAGCCGGCGGAAGAGCGCGAACGAAACGGCGCCAAGCACCAGCACGCCCCAGAGATCCTGGTTCATCTGGTAGAACGCGTACAGCGGTGCCGGCATGAAGGGCGCGAACGAGAAGCCCGGCAGCACGCCCGCGACGATCATCTCCACCGTCCCGAGCGTGATCACGCAAAAGCCCCAGAAGATCGCGGCGTGCATGGGGCCCGCGACGGAATCGCGGAAGATCTTCTTCTGGAAGATCCCGATCTGGATCACGTTCCAGAGCCGGCGCGGAATGTCGTTCCAGCGGACGTCGTCGAGGCGCCCCATGCGGAGCTCGCCGACGAGGCGCTGCACGTTGTACGAGAAGAAGCCGAGCGCGGCCACGACGACTACCGTGAACACGACGCTCGAGGCGGAGGTCACGCGCCCTTCTTGGCTTCCTTCACTGCCGCCGTGAGCACCGGGAGGATCTCGAGGACGTCACCCACGATCCCGTAGTCCGCGACCTTGAAGATCGGCGCTTCCTTGTCGCGGTTGATCGCGACGATGGTCTTGGACGTGCGCATGCCGGCGAGATGCTGGATCGCGCCGGAGATGCCACAGGCGACGTACAGCTGCGGGCTGACGAGCCGGCCGGTCTGGCCGATCTGGTCGCTGTGCGGACGCCACCCTTCGTCCGTTACGGCGCGTGTCGCGCCCACCGCCGCGTTCCCGAACGCCGCGGCGAGATCCTCGACGAGCTTGAAGTTCCCCGATTCCTTGAGTCCCCGGCCGCCGCTGATGATCACCGGCGCCTCGCCGAGGTCGAGCTTGGCGCCTTCGCTACGCACCGTCTCGGTGACGACCACGCGAACGCTCGCCGGATCGATTGCCGACGTGATGGCCTCGACCTTGGAGCTTCCGGCTTCCGCGCTTCCGGCTTCCGTCTTCTTCGGCAGCACCGTGCCCGGCCGCAACGAGAGAATGGCCGTCGCCGCGCGCAGCGTGAACGACTGCATGACCTTGCCCGTATAGCCCGGATGCTTGACCGTGACGGTGTCAGCCCCGACCGAGAACTCGGTCACGTCCGACGCGATCGGGAGCTGGGTCTTCGCGGCGACGCGGGGCGCGAGATCGCGGCCCTGCGCGCTCGAGATGAAGAACGCGGCGCGATACCCGCCCGTCGAGAGACGCGCCGCGACCGTCGCGGCGAGCGCCTCGGGATTGTAATTGGCGAGTCCCGCGTGCTCGAGCACGAACACCACGTCGGCACCGCACGCCGCAAGCTTGGCCGCCTGCGCGCCGATTCCCGGGCCGCCGGCCAGCATCGCGTGGACCTGCCCACCGGTGGAATCGGCCACGCCACGTGCCGCGGTCACGGCCTCGAGCGCCGCGCGCCTCAATTCACCGCTGCGCGACTCCGCGAATGCAAAGACATTCGTGTTCGCCATCAGAGCACCTTCGCCTCTTCCTTGAGCAGCCGCACCAACTCGGGCACGGCGTCCTTCCCTTCACCGATGATCCGGCCCGCGGCGCGCTCGGGCGGCAACTCCATCTTGTCGATCGTGTAGCGCTCCTCGCCGACCTGCGCCGGCTTGACCTCGAGCGGCTTCTTCTTGGCCGCCATGATCCCCTTCAGCGACGGATACCGTGGCCGCGCGATCCCCTCGTCGATCGAGACGACTGCAGGCATCGGACATTCGATCAGCTCATACGCGCCCTCGAGCTCGCGGCGCGCCTTCACGCGGCCGCCCCCGACATCGAGCTTGGAGATCGCGGTGATGATCGGAAGGCTCAGCAGCTCGGCCGTGATCGGGCCTGTGGCCTGGTTTGCGGTGTCGATGGACATGCGGCCGAACATCACGAGATCGTAGCCGCCGCCCTTCAACTCGGCGGCGAGCGCGGTCGCGATCGCGTACGAATCGTGGACCGGAGCATCGTGCTTGAGCTGGACCGCTCGGTCGACGCCCATGCTCATCGCCTTGCGCAGCGTTTCCTGCACGACGTCGGGGCCGAGCGAGATCGCCACCACTTCGCTTGCGGCCGGATCGGTCTGTCTTTCCTTGAGTAGCAGCGCGGCCTCGACGGCGTATCCGTCGAAGTCGCTGATGTCGAACTTCAGTCCAGCTTCATCGACGGAGACGCCATTCGAGGCGATTTTGAAGCGGAGGTCCATGTCCGGGACCCGCTTTATCAGGACGGCGATTTTCACGAGACCAAGTTAGCCGCTGGTCCACGGGTGGAGAAGCGGGGTTCAGAGGACAGCACCCGGCGTTCGAGCAGCAGCGACCAGCGTTCGCCTTCGAGCAAGCCGCTGATGTTGGTCAACGAAAGCGCAAGGTAGAAGACGATCGCCGCGGTCTCGGGCACGGTCAGCGAGGACGCGAGCATCAGCACCTTGGTGCCGACGGCGACCGTCACGGCGAACTGCGTGAAGGCGTACAGCGTCCAACCCGCGGGGCGGATGCGTGATGCCGTACACCGGCTCCTCTTCCTCGGGCGTGAAGGTGCCGAAGAGGCGGTCCCACACGATCAGCACGCCGGTGTAGTTGCGGTCCTGGTACTTGGGGTTCACGCCGTGGTGCACGCGATGGTGCGACGGCGTGTTCAGCACCAGCTCGGTGAACGAGTTCAGCCGGCCGACGGAACGCGTATGGATCCAGAAGCTGAGCGTGCCAAGGCTGATGTCGGTGATCGAGTCGTTGAGGCGGAGGAGCCGCGTCCCCCGTGCCTGCGCGTAGGCAAGTTCGGCCCCGATGAGGACGAAGAAAAGCGGGATCGAATACTCGATGATCGGCACGGAATTCCGACAATGACCCGGCGGCCGACGAAGTGCTATCTTGGAGCCGCCCCGTCTTCCACGTCCCCGCACGAGAGAGCGCCCGATGGCCAGCAGTACGGAGCACACGCCTCGGCCCGTCGCCCTGATTACCGGCGCATCGTCCGGAATCGGCAAGGTCTTTGCGCAGAGGCTGGCCGCCGGTGGACACGATCTGCTCTTGGTCGCGCGCGACGGAGTCCGGTTGCAGCAAGTCGCGGACGAACTTTCGCTGCAGTACGGGATCAACGCCGAGACCATGCCGGCGGATCTCGCGCGTGACGAGGGGATGCGCTCGGTCGCGAACAGGATCTCGCAGACGGATCGGCTCGACTATCTCGTGAACAACGCGGGATTCGGGAGCAAAGGGAAGCTGGCCAACCGGCCGGTCGCCGAACAGGCGACGATGCTGGAACTGCACGTCATGGCGCCGATGCTTCTCACCCGGGCCGCGCTGACCGGGATGATCGCGCGGAAGAGCGGGACGATCATCAACGTGTCGAGCGTGGCGGGCTTCACCCACGCCGTTGGCAACGTGAACTACTGCGCGACGAAGGCGTACCTGCGCGTATTCAGCGAAGGCCTCGCGCTTGAGCTGCTCGGCACCGGCGTTCACGTCCAGGCTCTCTGCCCGGGATTCACGCGCACGGAGTTCCACGATCGCGCGGCGATAGACATGAAGAAGACACCGGGCTTTCTCTGGCTCGACGCCGGCCGCGTGGTGGACGATTCGCTCGCGCAGGCCGCGCGGGGCGGGCCGACGGTGTGCGTCCCCGGCTACTGGTACAAGCTGATCGTGCTGCTGGTGCGCTATCTGCCCCAGTGGCTGATCCGGGCGATCAGGACACCGCTGATGAAATCGCGAACGTAGTCCGAAGACCGAAGACCGAAGACACAGGCCCTAAACCTCCAGGCTTCAGTCTTCGGACTTCAGTCTTCAGTCTTCGGTCTTCGGTCTCTATTTGAACGCATTGAACCCCGTCACCGCCTGTCCGATGATGAGCGAGTGCACATCGTGCGTCCCTTCGTACGTGTACACGCTCTCGAGGTTCGCCATGTGCCGCATCGACGCGTACTCGGCGAGGATCCCGTTCGCGCCGAGCAGCCGCCGCGCCTCGCGGGCGATGTCGGTGGCGATGTTCACGTTGTTCCGCTTCGCCACGCTCACCTGCTGAGGCGTGAAGGTGCCGGCGTCCTTCATGCGCCCGAGGTGGAGCGAGAGGAGCTGGCCCTTCACGATCTCGGTCACCATCTCGGCCAGCCGCACCTGCTGGATCTGGAACTGCGCGATGACCTTGTCGAACATCACGCGCTGCTTCGCGTACGCGAGCGCCTCCTCGTAGCACGCCATGGCGGCGCCGAGCGCGCCCCATGAAATGCCGTAGCGGGCCTGCGTAAGGCACATGAGCGGACTCTTCAGTCCGCCCGAACCGGGAAGGATCGCGTCCGCAGGCAGATGCACGTCGCTGAACACGAGCTCGCTCGTGTCGGACGCGCGCAATGACAGCTTTCCTTTCTGGTCCTTGGCCTTGAACCCCTTCGAGTCTGTCGGCACGATGTACCCGCGAATCGACTTTCCCTCGGGGTCGTTGTCCGCCGTCTTCGCCCACACGATGCAGACGTGCGCCGTGGACCCGTTCGTGATCCACATCTTGGCGCCGTTCAGGATCCACGAACCGTCCGCCTGCTCGCGGGCGCGGGTGATCATGCCGGCGGGGTTCGAGCCGTAGTCGGGCTCGGTGAGGCCGAAGCATCCGATGACGTCGCCGGCGGCCATCTTTGGCAACCAGTGCATACGCTGCGCTTCGCTGCCGAATGTGTATACCGGATACATCACCAGCGCGCCTTGCACGGACGCGAACGAGCGGATGCCGGAGTCGCCGCGCTCGAGCTCCTGCATGATGAGCCCGTAACTGACGTTGTTGAGCCCGGCGCAGCCGTATTTCTCGGGAAGATTCGCGCCGAACATGCCGAGCTCGGCCATCGGCTTGACCAGCTGTTTCGGGAAACCGCCGGCGACGTACTGTTCACCGATGATCGGGAGCACTTGCTCATCGACGAACCGGCGCACGGAATCGCGCACGGCGCGCTCGTCTTCGGTCAGCGCGGCATCGATGTTGAACAGGTCGCCGTCGCGCGGCTTGAGCTGCGGCGAGGCGAGATGGGACTCGTTCATGGAAGAGGACATCGTGAAAAGATAGTCTGGATTCCTGGTTGGTTCTACAGCTTCAACACGGATTCCCGCTGATGAAAGAGCCGATCTTCGCGGATCCTTCCTGGGGGAACGACAAAGCGGTTGTAGTGCCCCCAAGAAGGACCCGCGACAATCCGGCGGTCAATCCGCGGAAATCCGTGTTCCAGCAGTACAACGCCGCTCTAATCAACCGCCCGTGTGGCCCGCGCGGTGATCCCGACTTCGCGCGCTTTACGCCGGAAGTCCGCCCCGTGACTGAGCGGCAACCTCGATTCGTCCTGCCACTGGTGGACCATTTCGTGCAGGAGTGTCTGCAGCGCCTGCTCGAAGCCGTGCCGTTTCACGTGCCGACGCGAGATCGCGATTTCGGCGGGTGCGCCGCGCTGCGCCGGCGCGTAGTGGCCGAGCCGGGAGCGCATGCGGCGTGAGACGCGCACCGCGATCGTCGCCAGCTTGCCGTCGAAACGCTCGGCGTTGAGGCGGCGATGCCACTGCAGCAGCTGCATGGCGATCGGCTCGTCGTCGGGATGCGTGCGAAGGAGCCGCGCGGCGCGTCTTGGCCGCGCGGACGGCGCGACGGACGTGGAGGTGCGACGCCGAGCGTCTCGATGCGCGATCGCGGCGCGAATCGAACGACGAATTGCACGCATCACATCGTGCAGCGACGTCACTTCGGGATGGCGAACACGAACGGTTGCTGCACGAGCTGGCGCACCTTCTTTCCCCCGACCATGGCGGGGATGAACCGCATGTCCGGGAGCGCGACCTTCACCGCATCGGCGAACGCCGAGTCGGTGGACTTGAGGATCTTCAGCGTGTTCACCTCAGCCAGCCCCACCGTGTCGACCACGAACGCCGCCACGACTTCACCCTCGACCTTACGCGTCTTCAGTTCCGGTGGGTAGACCGGGACGGCCGAGCCGGGCACCGACATGACAGGCTTATCCACCTGATACTCGAAGAACGCTTGTCCAAGATCCGGTGTCGCCATGAACATCTCGCCGAATGTCACGGTGGGCGGGAGATACGTGAACGGCGAGGCGTGCCAGGGAGGCGGGCCATCGGCGATAGCGGGACACGGATCGGCGAGCATGCAGAGCCTGAACGAATCGAGAAACCAGCCCGTGTCCGATGACAGTGATTGTCCGGGCTGCGAACGAGCGCCGACCACGTAGAGATGCGCGCCCGACTCCAGCAGTCGGTACATCGACGTGACCTTTCTGCTTGGGTCGCCCGAACCGCTATCGACGAGCACCCACCTTCCTGCATGTGGACCCATTCGGATCGACGTGTCCGACACGACGCTGCCGAGGCACGCCACGCAGAACGTGTCGGCGCCGGGCATGTGATGGATGGACGCGCCGGACCGGTGCGACTGAACGCGCACCACGAATGCAGTTGGTCCCGCGTCGTTGTGATAGATGGTCTCTGAGACGTAGCCCGTGTCCTGCGAGCGCCGTTCGAACGGCCGACCGACGGGAACCATGACCGCGAACGAGCTATCCGGCGCGCGGAACTGCGTCCAGGACGCGACTCCTGACTGCGGAGACTGCGCGCTCAGCGCGCTCGCGCCGAGGACAACCGTACCGATGGCGACTGCCGCTCGCATCGCGACACCTCCGGGATCTCGATAGTCCCGCCTCAACCGCTCGCTGTCGATGGCGCCGATGACCGCGTATACCGCGCCCACATCACCTGCGCGAACGACTTCGATTCATCGTTCCACTGCAGAATACCTCCCCGGATCGTCTTCTCGTCAACCTCGAACGTGTTGATCGACCCCGGCCCGCCGCCGCGCACGCGCGTCGTGAGCGTGCTCGCGCACGCGACCACTATCCGCCTGCCATCCACGTCGAGGCACTCGAGACCGGCCTGATGGTCGTGTCCGCACAGGACGAGATCGGCACCCGTTGCGGCCGCACTCGCGATACCCCGCGCACGATTCGACAGCCCCCAGCGGTTCGACAGCTCGCCGCGCAGCAGGTTGTGGTGAAACACGAGCACCTTGAGGTCGGCCGTAGGCGCCGCGTCGAACTCGCGTTTCGCCTTGGCCCACTGCGCCTCGCGCAGCGCGCCGACCACCGAGAGATCGCGCGGCCGCGTCGTGAGCGTGAACGACTGGATGCCACGCGCGGAGTTGAGCCCGACGATCGTCGCGCCGGGAACGCGCAGCACCGGCTCCAGCTCCTCGCACACGTACTTCCGGTACCGCTCGTACATCGCCGGAATGGATCCCATGCCGAGCGGAGCCATCCACCACGCCGTGTCGTGGTTCCCCGGAACGACGAGCACCGGCGCAAACCGCCGGGCGTCTTCCACGAATTGCCTCGCCCGCTCGAACTCCTTCGTGCGCGTCCGCTGCGAAAGGTCACCGGAGACGACGACCGCGCCGAACTTCTCGCTCTCCCAGATGCGCTCGACGCCCTCCACCTGCGCGGCGACGCTCGAGCGGCCGAAGTGCAGGTCGGAGACGTGCAGCAGGCGAAACGGCATCAAGACGCGCTCAGGGAGCGCCGAGGTTGGCGATGACCGCGTCGGTGTACTGCTCGGTCGTGGCGGTCCCACCGATGTCGGCCGTCACCGTCTTCCGTTCGCGCAACGTCCGCTCGATCGCGCCCGTCACGCGCACGGCGAGCGGCCGCTCACCCATGTGCTCGAGCAACTGGCAGCCGGCGAGCATCACCGCGGTGGGATTCGCGATTCCCTTCCCCGCGATGTCGGGAGCCGTGCCATGCACCGCCTCGAAGATCGCCGCGTCCTTTCCGATGTTCGCCCCCGGCGTGAGACCGAGCCCGCCCACGAGCCCGGAGGTGAGATCGCTGAGGATGTCGCCGAAGAGGTTCGTCGTCACGATCACGTCGAACCGTTCGGGACGCATCACCAGCTCCATCGCGCACGCATCGACGATCTTCTCCTCGCACTGGATCACTCCCGCATACTCCTTCGCGACCGCCCGGCCCACCTCGAGAAAGAGCCCCTGCGAGTACTTGAGGATGTTCGCCTTGTGCACGAGCGTGAGCTTCCTCCGCCCGTGTGCGCGCGCATACTCGAATGCGTACCGGATGATCCGTTCCGAGCCGAAGCGGGTGATCACCGCCATCGACTGGGCCGCGGCCATCGGATCGTCGCCGATCTTGATGTAGTTCTCGATCCCGATGTACAGCCCCTCCGTGTTCTCGCGCACGAGTACGAGATCGACGCCCGTGAACTTCAGCCCCGTGAGAACGGTCTTCGCCGGCCGGACGTTTGCGTACAGGTCGAAGGCCTGTCGCAGCGCGACGTTGATCGACCGGAATCCTTTCCCGAGCGCGGTCTCGAGAGGACCCTTCAGCGCAAGCTTGGTGCGGCGGATGCTGTCGAGCGTGGCCGCGGGAATCGGATCGTTGACGGCGGCGACCGCCGCGGCGCCGGCCAACTGCCGGTCCCACGTGATATCCGCGCGCGCCGCGTCGAGCAGGCGCACCGTGGCCTCGGTGATCGAAGGCCCGATGCCGTCGCCCGGGATCAGCGTGACTGAACGAGACATGCTCTCCCGAGTGCGTTACGGAGCGATGATCAGGTTCGCGACGCGCGTCGCGAGCGTGTTGACGAGGTCAGGCGGCATCGAGGTCGCGGGATCGGAGCCGACCTCACCGAGCCAGACGATGCCGCCGCCTTGGCCATCCGCGAGGGCGAGCTTCATCACGACGATCTGCTGTGCGCCCTTGCGCACGAACCACGCTTCGACCGGCACGAGCGCGTAGCGCGTGTCCGCCAGCGCGATCAGGCTGCGAAGATTGCTGACGAACGGTTCCGGAAGCCGGTCGCCGATCTTGTAGATCACCGCACGCATCGGCTGCACGCCCATCGAGTACGGATCGCTCACGTAGTCGGGATTGCGCTTCGCGATCCGCACGACGTCCGAGGCGTACTTCCAGACCCTTCCGACTCCCCGCGCGGCAACGATCGACGCGATGGAATCGTCGAGCTCGCGGCGGAACTTGTCCCAGCCGCGCGCGTCCATCCACGCGCCGCTGTCGGCACGCAGCAGCTGCACCGGAAGCACGACCACGTGCTGCGACGCCATCGGCGACAGCGGCGGCGGCGGCTTGACTGCCGGGTTGGACTTGTTCTGTTGCGCCCCGAGACCGCTCGCGAACGCCGCAAGGACAAGTACAACGGTGAAGCTCAGCGATCGAATTGTCTTCATCGATCCCGTTGGGAGAGGTAGCGAACGCACCCGAAAGGAATCCGCCGCGCGATCGGCGGCTGGACCCGAGCAGGAGCGACCGCTGTAAGATAGCCGTGACTTCATATAGTTGCGGCGCGGCGGCGCCGAACCGCATCTTCTTCGCATGCGAATCCTGAAAGCTCTCGTCTGGGCGTGCGTCGCCCTCCTCGGCGCGGGCGCATTCGGTGTCCTGGCGCTCCGACGAGGCGAGCACATCTCCGCCGGCTGGCTGCTGACGGCCGCGATCTGCACGTATGCGATCGCCTACCGCTTCTACAGCAAGATCATCGCCGCGAAGATCTTCGCCCTCGATCCCGCACGCGCGACGCCCGCCGAACGCCTCTCCGACGGGCGCGACTTCGTGCCGACCAACAAGTGGATCGTGTTCGGCCAGCACTTCGCCGCCATCGCGGGCCCGGGCCCGCTCGTCGGCCCGACGCTCGCGGCGCAGTTCGGATTCCTCCCCGGTTTCATCTGGATCGTCGTCGGCGTCGCGCTCGGCGGCGCGGTGCAGGACTGCGTGATCCTCTGCGCGTCCACGCGCCGCGACGGCAAGTCGCTCGGACAGATGGCCAAGGAGGAGATCGGGCCCGTCGCCGGATTCACGGCGCTCGTGGCGACGTACGGCATCATGATCATCCTGATCGCGGTGCTCGCGCTGATCGTCGTGAACGCGCTGCGCGCGAGCCCGTGGGGGACGGTCACGCTTGGCCTCACGATTCCGATCGCGATCGTCATGGGACTCTGGATGCGGTACGTGCGGCCGGGACGGGTGCTCGAGACGACCGCCATCGGTGTCGTGATGCTCGTCGTGTCGCTCTACGCCGGCCGCTGGGTGGCCGACAGTCCGGCGCTCGCGCCGCTTTTCACCTTGACCGCGGTGCAACTCGCGGTCGCGATCGTGATCTACGGATTCACTGCGTCGGTGCTCCCGGTCTGGCTGCTCCTCGCGCCACGCGGCTACCTCTCGGCGTTCGTCAAGATCGGTGTGGTCGTCGCGCTCGCGGCCGGGATCTTCATCCTGCTGCCGCCGCTGCAGATGCCGTCGACGACGCGGTTCGTCGACGGCACCGGCCCGCTGTTCGCCGGCAAGGTCTTCCCCTTCGTGTTCATCACCATCGCGTGCGGTGCCATCAGTGGCTTCCACGCGTTGATCTCGTCGGGCACCACGCCGAAGCTCATCGAGAACGAGAAGGATGCGCGGTTCATCGGGTACGGCGCGATGCTCAGCGAGTCGCTCGTCGCGGTGATGGCGCTGATCGCCGCCTGCATCCTGACGCCGGGCACGTACTTCGCGATCAACGCGCCGCCCGGACTCATCGGCAACACGGTCGAGAGCGCGTCGCAGGTCATCAGCCAGTGGGGCGCGGTGTTCACGGTCACGCCGGCCGAGCTGTCGGCGCTCGCGACGAAGGTGCACGAAGCGTCGCTGCTCTCGCGCACGGGAGGCGCGCCGTCGCTCGCGGTCGGCATGGCCAACATCTTCGCGACGGTGCTCGGCGGCGAGGGCTCGATGGCGCTCTGGTACCACTTCGCGATCATGTTCGAGGCGCTGTTCATCCTCACGACACTCGACGCCGGCACGCGGGTGGGCCGCTTCATGCTGCAGGACCTCGGCAAGCACGTGTGGGCCCCGTTCGGTCGCGTGAGCTGGTATCCCGCGGTGCTGATCTCGAGCGCGCTCGTGGTGGGGTCGTGGGGATACTTCCTCTATCAGGGCGTCACTGATCCGCTCGGCGGCGTGAACCTCCTCTGGCCGATCTTCGGAATCTCGAATCAGCTCCTGGCAGCCATTGCCCTGTGCGTGGGGACGACGGTTATCATCAAGATGGGCAAGGCGAAGTACGCGTTCGTGACGATGCTCCCGCTCGCGT
>OCZT010001815.1_pt1 | contig 22208 bp, 23 predicted proteins | sample 1539031 | NCBI WGS metagenome assembly OCZT01 (sample SAMEA3539308, study PRJEB22396) | soil metagenome | biome: tundra; feature: field; material: soil | place: USA | collected 2010-05 | depth 0.15 m | reverse complement strand
ATTCACGACTTCTAGGCATCATTACCGACGGCGACCTCCGCCGGACAATAGAAAAAACCGCACCGGAGAAACTTTCGTCTCTTGTGGCTGAAGATATGATGACGGCCAGCCCGATCACGGCTGGGCCTAAAATGCTCGCCTATGACGCTCTGCGGCTGATGGAAGATAGGCCCTCGCAGATATCCGTTCTCCCCGTCGTCGATGCTATGGGCGCTTGCGTCGGCCTGCTGAGGTTGCACGACGTAGTGAGGAGTGGGTTGTGACACTTTAAAAGAAAACAACAAATACCTGTTTGGCCTCATCTGAACTTTGCAAAACGGACATTTAGGACCAATTTTTTCGAAACGAAGATAAAATGAAGTACAAGAATCTATTTGCTGTTGCCTTAACGATATTTTTATTCGCATCGGCGGCAAGTGCACAAAAAGCCGAAGTCACGATCAGCCTGAACGAGGCGTTCTTTGACGCGCTCCTTGATTCGATGTTTCAGAATTTCGACCCGCCGCAGTTTTCCATATCAAAGGCGGAGACGAAGACTACCCGCGGCGATGCGGAGACGGGAAGTTTTGGAACCACGCAAAGTGGGATGGCCTCGTCTTTTGCGGCACGGCCAAACGCTCCATGCGCTGAAACCATAAAGATACTTCGTGAAAACAGCACCGTACGTACCGCCGTTCGATTTCGCGAAGGCAAGATCTATGTTCCGATCGCTTTTTCGGGTGACTATTCACCCCCGTTCATCGGCTGCGTTTCATTTACTGGTTCGGCCGAGGCAAATGTCGATCTTGAGTTCGATCAAGCCGCGCTGAGACTTATCGGCCGTGTCCACGTTTTCAATGTGAACCTGAACGGCACGGGCGGCATAGCGGGAACGATGGTTGCAAAAATGCTGCAGGGGAATATTGATAAGAAGATAAACCCCATTGACATCAGGCATCTCGATAAGCTGAGCTTCGCGGTGCCCATCCGCGATCGCGGCAATCTTCAATTAAAGCCTGTCGGTGTACGGACCGATGTCTCTAATGGGTCTCTGAACGTACGTGTAACCCTGGAGTTTCTGAAAGCCTAGCGGCTATTTCTGCTCGGTCGCTGAAATTTGTACCAAAACGTAAGGTTAGCATCCCAAAACCGTTGCTTATTAGTGTGTCGAAGCGGGAAATAACCACTTTCGCGTCGTGGTACGCCAATTGCCCTTACCTAAGCGGGACGAAACTCTTCCCCACGTCTTTATCGATAAGGAGTTTTATATGTACAACAGAAATTTAAGCAATTTCGCGATCTCAATAAGCGCTTTTCTTCTCCTTGGTGCCTTTATGATCACGGACGCTAGTGCACAGCGAAGGGGAAAGGGTGAGCGGGACGACAAGTCGACAACAACGACGACCCAACAGACCCAACAGGATCAGCAGCGACAGACCGAACAACAGCGTCGGGTGGCGCTCGAACAGCAGCGGCAAGCTCAACAGCAGCAGCGACAGGTCTACCAGCAAAAGCAGCAGCCGCAGATAAACCAGCAGCGACAGCAGCAGATCTATCAACAGCGGCAGGTACAACAGCAGCAGGTTTATCAGCAGCAGGCGCAGCAGCAAGTTTTGCAGCAGAGGCGGAATGAGCAGCTACAACAGGAGCAGCTTCGACGTCAATCTCAGCAGCAGCAGGTTTATCAACAGCAACAACAGCAGATCTACCAGCGAAAGCGTGATCAGCAGGTCGGTCAGGATCAGCAGAGGCGCCAGCAGATAAATCAACAGCAACAGCAAAATACTTTGCAACAGCAGAATCGCGGTCAGGTCTGGAACGGTCGAAACGATGGCCGCAATCAGCAGTACAGCCGCCAGCAGCAAGAGCAGCTTCGACGCGAACGTCTGAACCAGTACAACCAGCAATGGGGCAATTGGCAGAACCTTCAATACCAGCGTCAGCGACAGTTGGAGCAGCAGCGTCGTCAGTCCTATCTCCGCTATCAGAATCGATATTGGGACGAGATCCGCCGCGACCAACTCCGCCTGCAGCAGGCCCGATATTACGATAATTATGTAAATAACTACCGGTACTATCGTGAGGGTAATTACTACTACACGAGCCAGTACGGTGCCCAGATGCTCCGCGATGCCGTAAATCGTGGTTACGAACAGGGCTATTATGCGGGTCAGGCCGACCGGAGCGACGGCTGGGACTCTGACTATAACAACTCGTACGGCTACCAGGATGGTGCGTTCGGTTACGACAGCTATTATGTCGGATTGGATGAGTACCAGTATTATTTCCGCCAGGGATTTCAACGTGGGTACGAAGACGGATATTACGGACGTTCCCAATATGGCTACTATTCAAATGGTAAGTACGCCATTCTGGGATCACTGATAGGGAATATCCTTCAGATCGCGCTCGACTAAGAAAACGGCAGAACACAAATGAAGGCCATCCTCGACCCTGGTCGAGGATGGCTTTTCGCTATTCCGTACAGAGTCCGAGATCGACTCTATCACCGGATAGAAAGGAGCATGTGTGTATTTTGACACGCTTTCGGTGCTCCAAATTCATCTCACGATCGCTACCTGTACCCGCAACCTTTGTGTACATAAGAATTACCCTGTATTGCAGATACGAGTTCTTCGGCACAATATTTGCGCTAGCTAATAGTACGGAGAGGGGCCTAGATACGAGATGGAGAGGGAGAAATACCATGAAATCAGTATACGTTAAGCAAATTGGTCTGACATTGCTATTAGGAATTGCATTACTGATAGCCTCGGGCAGCAGTGTATTTGCCTGGCAGGATCAATCCAAGGATAAACCAGCACAAACCAAGACGGTCGATAGAAAGGCGGATGCAGCGAAACAGAAGCAGCAGCAGGATGAACAGCGAAAGGTAGTTCTCAAGCAGCAGCAGGACACGAGGCTCCAGCAAGGGCAACAGCGAAAGATAACTCTCAAGCAGCAGCAGGACGCAAGGCTCCAGCAAGGGCAACAGCGAAAGATAACTCTCAAGCAGCAGCAGGACGCAAGGCTCCAGCAAGGGCAACAGCGAAAGATAACTCTGAAGCAGCAGCAGGACACGAGGCTCCAGCGAGAGCAACAGCGAAAGATAACTCTGAAGCAGCAGCAGGATACGAGGCTCCAGCAAGAGCAACAGCGAAAGGCAGCTCTGAACCAGCAACAGCAGATTCAGAAACAGCAAGAGCAAGCTCGAAAAGTTCGGAGCAAACAGCCTAAATACCAGGCATTTAACCGTCAACAGCAGCTGCAGCTGCAGCAGCAGCGTGTTCAGCAATACAATAGCCACTGGCAGAATTGGCAGGGGATACAGCGACAACGAGAAAACGTTCTCGGACAGCAGCATCGAAGTGCGTTTCTTCGGTATCAACAGGCGTATTGGAATCGAATACGCCAGGATCAGCTTCGTTTGCAGCAGACCCAATACTACGATAATTTGATCTTCAATTATCGATACCGGCGAAACGGGCAATACTACTACACCAGCGAATATGGCTCACAGATGCTACGGAACGCCTTGAATGACGGATACGAGCAAGGTTTTCTTTCGGGACAAGCCGACCGTCAAGACGGTTGGGGCTATGACTACAACAATTCGTATGGCTATCAGGACGCGGCATATGGCTATGACGGCTATTACGTCGGATTAGATGATTACCAGTACTACTTCCGCGAGGGTTTTCGCCGAGGTTATGAGGATGGATACTACGGCCGCAGCACGTATGGCCGGTATTCGAACGGAAAATATGCGATTCTCGGCGCTTTGATCGGAACTATTCTCGGCATAGCTCTCTATTAAAACGCATTGAGCCGATTGATTAGATTTGACGGCCTCATTCGAGATGACCTCGAATGAGGCCTTTTTCATCGGTTCAGGATCGCGAGATATGCCCGCCACGGACCAACGTTAGCCTCATAATGCGCGGCCATGTGCGAAACGATCTGCCGGATATGGTTTAGGTCGTGGACGACCCATGTTGCGAGGAGCTGTTCCAGCGTTACCTCGCCAAGTTCAGGATGAATGCCTTTCAGACCAAGCTGCTCGTGTGTTAATTGCCAGCTGACTAGCTTTTCGAGATTTGCATTTCGGGCATGAGCAAATTCGGTTAAGAGATCCGAAATAGACTTTCCCTTAGAATTTTCAAACTGAGCCAACCGGTCGAACGGGATAAAGGTTCGATTGTCCGCTTGAGCCAAAATAATCTCCGCTCTTGGTATCCAGTCGGTCTCCTCGCCATGAATCAGGTGACCGATCACGTCATATGGGCTCCAATTGCGAGTGTCTCCCTTGCTCTCGGTCCAGTTCGGTGAAAGCTCCTCGAGCATCCGCGAAAGGGTATATGGCGTTTGGCGCAGGATTTCTATTGCCTGGCTAAGCTCAAAATTCATAGCCTGTTATCTTTTGTCCACATCGACATAGTAGAGGTCGGTCGCTACCTCAAACTTGTCCTTTGTGATCGTTGTCTTTATTTCTTTCCAATCGGTCGTTGGCCTTATCACCAGCCAATTGTCCTTCGTGCCAACCTTCACAGGCATCGCGAACCCGCGTTCGTCCGTGACCCAGCGATAGGAGACCGTTCCTTTTCGATCGTCGAATTTTAGATCCAGCTTGGGAATGGTGGTGTGCCGCAAGTATTCATCAAAGATCGGCGTAAGGTTAATACCGGTTTGCTGACTAAAATACGCGGCAACATCCTCAATCATGATGTTTTGATATTTGAAGTGTTGGTAGAAATCGTGGATCAGCCTAAACCACCGCTTGTCGTCATTAACGATGCTTCGGAGCTGGATCCGGTTGTCGTCTTCGAGCGTTTTGAACCGGATCGTGTTCTTTCCGCTCAGGCCTTTCTTTTCCGGGTCGATGCGAACGTCGAGGTTATATGAGAGCAGATCATTATTGGCACGGTACCGTCCGTATTCGCCGCGAAGAATTTCCGCTCTTGTCGGTACGGGTGGCGTCGGCGTAGGCGTTTGGGCAACGAATTGAAGTGCACATACCGCAAAACCGAAAAACAACGCGATAAAAGGACCAACGCGCGGTCCGTGTTCGAATGTGTACATAGCTTTTGGTCACAAGATCCCCGGGAACCTCCGGCAATGATGACCATCAGACCAATTTATATAGATTTTTCAGAGTTTGGGCAACGGATAGCGATAGAGTTAGGCGATTTGCTTTCAGCACAGGTGAATTGTACATCCGGGACTAACGTTGTGGGCGATACCAATTTGTTACAAGAGGAACAGAAAGTTAGTATTACAGGTTATGCCGTCACCCCTGGTTGCGATCATCGGCCGACCGAACGTCGGTAAGTCTACGCTTTTTAATCGACTGACCGGTAGCCGAAAGGCCATTGTCGGAGATGAGCCGGGGATCACGCGTGATCGAATGTACGGCGAGGTCGATTGGAAGGCACGAACATTCAGACTTGTCGACACCGGCGGGATTGTGCCTGATGACGAAGCGGTCATACCTGCGAATATCTTCAAACAAGCTTCCAATGCCATAACTGAATCGCAAGCGATAATCTGGGTGGTGGATTCTCGAGTCGGTGCCACGCCTCTCGATGAGGAGCTTGGCCTACTGCTTCGAAACACCGGCAAGCCGGTCTTTGTCGCCGCAAACAAAGCCGAATCTCGACGGGTCGAGGACGAAGCCGGCGAATTCTACCGGTTCGGCTTCGATCTGGTAGCTGTTTCCGCCGAGCATGGCAGCGGGATCGGCGATCTGCTCGATGAAGTGTTTGCGGTGCTCGAGTTTGATAGTGAAGCCGAACCGGAATCTGCGGAGCCCATAAAGTTTGCCATCATTGGACGGCCAAATGTCGGTAAATCGTCGCTTCTCAACCACATTCTTGGCGAGGAACGCGTTATAGTCTCGCCGATCGCAGGCACAACACGAGACGCCATCGATACGGAGCTGGCGGTTGACGGTCAAAGCTTCGTTCTGATCGACACGGCGGGCATCCGCCGGCGGGGAAAGACGACCGAGATGGCCGAAAAGCTTTCGATCATAATGGCGAAAAAGGCATTGGAACGCGCAGACGTGGCGATACTGGTGATCGACGCCGTCGAGGGGGTGACAAATCTCGATGCCAGCATCGGCGGTATCGCCCTTGACTCAGGATGTTCGATCATCATTGCTGTTAATAAATGGGATGCACTCGAAGGAAAAGAAACAAATACGATATATGAATTCGAGCGTGAATTGCGGCGGCAAATGAAGTTTCTCGACTGGGCGCCAGTTGTGACGATATCCGCTCTTACCGGCCAGAGAGTGGAAAAGATCTTGCCGCTCGTTGCGCGAGCATATGAGGCTAGGAACAAGCGCGTTCAAACCTCGCTGCTCAATCGATTTTTCGAAGACATGATCTCACAACCCAAGGGCGGCTCCGCTCCGGCCCCGGTCAAGGGCGGATTTTCGCGCCTTAAGATCCAGTTCCTTACGCAGGCCGGCATTCGCCCGCCGCTATTTATACTTTTCACATCCGGCGGGAAGGGTGGATTGCATTTTTCCTACTTGAGATATGTTGAGAACCGCCTGAGAGAGGAATTCGGTTTCTTTGCAACTCCGATCCGATTGGTGGAGAGGCATAAGACAAGGAAAAAGTGAACCCTTTTGCGAATTGAAAATATTATCTGTCTGCCTGTAATATAGGCCTTTCAAATGGAAATACTTCTTCTTGTATTGAGACTTACCTTAGTTGCTGTATTCGGTGTAGCCGGCATCGCGAAACTCTTCGATCCGGCCGGGTCCGAACGTGCATTCTCGGAATTCGGTTTGCCGCAAAAGCTCGCGCGGCCATTGACCACGATCTTGCCGGCCATCGAACTGCTGATCGCCGCTGCTTTACTTTTCGTATCGACTTCGTGGATAGGCGCAATTGGGGCTATGGTGGTTCTCGCCGCATTTATCGGGGCGATGCTTTATCAATATTCAAAGGGAAACGCCCCAGATTGCCATTGCTTCGGCCAACTTCATAGCGAACCGGTTGGCCCGGCGAGTATTATCCGAAACATCCTACTGCTTGTCATATCTTTTTACGTCGTGCTGCAAGGGCGGCTCTCTCAGGGACTCGCGTTCATAAATTCAAATCAGGATGTTCTGCCGTTTGTGACCGGCATCTCCGTAATTGTTCTTTTATTTGCTGCCGTTCTTTATCTTAAAAGGATCTCGGACCAGCAAGATCAGATCATTCGACGTATCGAGGTGATGGAATTGGTCGCCCGCGAAGGCGGAGCGGTTGAGCGCGACGAGGCCGGCCTTCCACACGAGGGAATGCCGATCGGCGCCGTCGTCAAAGTCATTGTCGACGATTTTGAGCTGCCGGATATCAAGGGCGAACGTGTTAGCTTTCAGCAGATCCTTGGCTACGGCGAGCCCGTCCTGTTTGTCTTCGTCAGTCCAACCTGTAATCCGTGCCGAAACTTGCTGCCGGAATTCGATAAGTGGGAAACGGAATTCAAAGATAAATTCAGGATCGTTTACTTTTCCACCGGAACCGCGGAGGAAAATCAAGAAAAATTTGGCGGAAGTGTAGACAAACAGATACTTCTTCAGGAGCAGCGTGAGATCTCGGACCTGTTTCGCGCCAAGTGGACCCCTTCGGCCATTTTAATGGATTCCCGAGGTCGGATCGCAAGCCATATTGCGGCCGGTGACAATGCCATACGGGAACTGGTCCGCGAGATCGCGTCCAAGGACCTTGATAGTGAGTTCACGTATTTCACTAACGGAACCGGCACATCTCATACCATCAAGATCGGGCAAAATGTTCCTGATACCTCTGTTACGGATCTGGCCGGCAAACGAATAGATAAGAGCTTCTTTGAAGGTAAGCAAACACTCGTCACTTTTTGGAGCACCGGGTGTTCGCATTGTTACAAGATGCTCGAAGAGCTAAAGGAATGGGACCTCACAAAGGGCCCTAACGACCCGAATCTAATCATATTTTCCGATGGTGATCCCGAAGAACATAAGGCCTTTGCCCTGAGATCGCCGATCATACTCGAAAAAGGCCACAAATCCGCGACGGGGTTCGGTATGTTTGGTACACCATCGGCGGTCCTTATCAACGAAGAAGGTAAGTTTGTAACAGAAACCGCTGTCGGCGCGGTCGATATCTGGTCGCTTATCGGAAAGAGAAGCAAGGGATGAGACCGATAGACTGGCAGTTCACCGCTCAGGACGGAAACGCAAGAGCGGGAATATTAAGAACAAGGCGCTCTTTAATAGAGACGCCTGTTTTTATGCCTGTCGGAACGCAAGGGGCCGTGAAAGGGATCCGATTCGAATGGCTTGAAAACGAGATCGACACTAATATCATCCTCGCAAATACCTATCATCTGTTTCTTAGGCCTGGGGCCGATGCGATAAGACATTTCGGCGGTCTTCACAAGTTCTCTTCATGGGACCGCTCGTACCTGACCGATTCCGGGGGGTTTCAGATCTTTTCGCTGACAGATCTTAGAAAGCTAAGCGAGGCAGGAGTCGAGTTCCGATCGCATCTGGACGGCAGTAAGCACTTTTTATCGCCGGAGGTATCGATGGAGGTACAGGCGGCGCTTGGGTCCGAGATCGTTATGGTCTTTGACGAGTGTCCGCCGGGCGACGCGGATCGTCATGCGACGAGACAAAGTCTGGAGCTTACGGCGCGGTGGGCCCTGAGGTCGAAAAACAAGTTTGATGAACTGCAATTATCAGGAAAGGCCGCGGGCGAGATTTCAGCTAAAGATCTGACAGGCAAACAATCTCTTTTTGGCATCGTCCAGGGGGCCGGACATTTAGATCTCAGGAAAGAAAGTCTGGATCGTACGGTCGAGATAGGCTTTGATGGTTACGCCATCGGCGGATTAAGTGTCGGCGAGGAAAAGAGTGTAATGTACGAGGTTCTCGAACATCTTGCACCGCAAATGCCGGCCGACGCACCGCGTTATCTGATGGGCGTCGGTACGCCCGAAGATCTGATCGAAGCCGTCGGTCGAGGCGTCGACATGTTCGATTGCGTCATTCCGACACGAAATGGCCGCACGGGCAGTGCATTTACGTCCCGCGGAAAATTGAACATTAGAAATGCGAAGTTTGCATTGGATACAAGACCGCTCGATCCCGACTGTAGTTGTTCGGTCTGCCGCCGCTATTCGCTTGGCTATTTAAGGCATCTGTACCAGGCCGGTGAAATGAACGCATCGATACTGATCTCGCATCACAATGTAGCATTTTTTATTGAAACGATGCGGCGGGCAAGAGCGGCGATAACAGATCAGACATTCGAAATCTTCAGACGCGATTTTATGGCGAAGCTTCAAAGCACCGGGGGGTTTGATTAAGATTTTGTAACGGTATATTATTGGGTTTTTGTCTTGACGTTGGGTTTCTATGAATAACTACCTTTTTCTGTTCGAGGATAGTGCCGGCGGCGGTGGTAGCCTGCTCTGGACGATACTTCCGTTCGTATTTATTTTCGGCATTTTTTACTTCCTGGTGATAATGCCGCAAAAGCGTCAAAAGCAGCAGCTGCAGGAAATGATCACTCAATTAAGGATGAACGACGAAATTGTCACTAACGGCGGCATCATTGGAAAAATAAAAGAGGTTCGGGATACCAGCTTTATCATCCTTAGCGCCGATAAGTCATTTCTTGAAGTCGGCAAAAGCGCCGTGGTCGGACGAAAGCCGGAGGCACAAGTACTAGCAAAGTAATGAAGAATACCGGTTTATTGATCAGGACGATCATTATCGTTGTAATAACGCTAACAGGAATTTATCTCGTTTTTGGTCCTCGGCGAACGCCGACCTTGCACGATTTTACGTGGGAAGGCGTCAAAGAAAATCTCGCGAACAACATAAACCTCGGCCTGGATCTCAAAGGCGGGTCACACCTCGTTATGCGGGTCAAGACCGAGGAATATTTGAAACGGCTTACCGAGAATGATGAGAGTGCTGCTGTTCTGGCCGCTAAAGAGGCAAAGGACGAAAACGGCGCCCCTCTGCCCGTAACCGATGGCTCTTATGTCGCGGATAACGGCAATTACCAGGTGACGGTAAACGTGTCGGACCCGTCGAAGATACAGGCCGTTATCGATGCGATCAAGAAAAAGATTGATTTCGTTAATTGGACACAATCGACCTCGGGTAATTCGATCCTATGGTCGCTGTCGGCCCAGGCCCAGGCGCGGCTAAAGGATCAGGCGACAGACCAGGCTTATAGGATCATCGACAGTCGCATCAATGCGTTTGGGGTTAAGGAACCTACATTGCAGAGGCAAGGAAGCTCAGATTCCGGCCTGATACTCCTTCAGATGCCCGGGGTTCAGAATCCCGAACGCGTTAAGACGTTGGTCGGCGAAACGTCACGGCTTGAGTTGATGAAGATCGTTAGCCCTCCAAATCCGACCCCTGTTCAGACCTATCCTACAAAAGAGGCGGCGTTGCAGTCGATCGGCGGCAAAGAAACCGATACAAAGAAGGTCCTGCCGTATGCTGAGCGTGACGAAACCGCGACCGCGGCCAAAACGCCGGCGGACCAGAAGCCGAAGCAGTTCGTCGTCGTTGAGAATCCGGCGGTTGTCGATGGCAGCGAGCTTAGAGACGCGGCCGCGATACAGGGTCGCGGGGGAACCGACTACCAGATCACCTTTTCATTCAAGCCGGCCGGCGCACAGAAATTCGGAGATTGGACGGGCAAGAATATCGGCAACTATATGGCTGTCGTGCTTAATGATGAGGTAAAGTCCGCGGCATATATCAAAGGTCAGATATTTGACACGGGTGAGATATCAGGACGCTTTACAAAAGACACTGCCGAGGACCTTGCATTGACTTTGAAATCCGGTGCCTTACCGGCATCTATCGAATATCAGGAAGAGCGAACTGTGGGACCAAGCCTCGGCGCTGACTCGATACGAGCGGGAGTAACTGCGTCCATCGGAGGGCTGGTTCTGGTCGTCGTGTTTATGCTCTTTTATTATCGCCGTTCGGGCGTAAATGCAGTTGTCGCATTGGTGCTGAATATGATTCTGACGATGGCGGCGTTGATCATGTTTGGTTCGACATTGACGCTCCCCGGCATCGCGGGACTTATCCTCGGTATCGGTATGGCGGTAGATTCGAATGTGCTGATATTTGAGAGGATACGCGAAGAGCTGCGGCTTGGCCTGACCGTTCCGGATTCAATTAGCACCGGATTCGATCTTGCCTTCGTTACGATCATCGACACTCATATCACGACGATCATATCGTCGTTGATCTTGTATATGACGGGATCGGGGCCGATCAAGGGATTCGCCGTAACCCTGATCCTCGGGTTGTTGATCAATCTTTTCACGGCCGTTTTTGTTTCGCGAACGATATTTAAATGGGAGCTTAGCTTCGATCCTAATCCGGAACGTCTCAGCATTTAGTTTTTGAACGATAGAAATGTTTAATCTTTTTCAGAATATCCACATAGACTGGCTCGGTAAGCGGAAGATCTTTATTGCCTTCTCAGTCTTTATCATGCTGAGCGGTCTGGTTTCGACCATCGGTCGTCAATACACCCCGGGCGGCACCGATGCATTCAATCTCGGCGTTGATTTTAAGGGTGGAACCGTTATCGTTGCCAAGTTTAAAGGGCAGAGACCGGCGGATGACGAGCTACGCGCGGCTCTGCACAACGTTGGCGTAGCCGATCCCGTTATCCAGGCGTCGACCGACAAGACTGACGAGGTTTTGATCAAAATACCGCTGGTCGAAAATGCGGTTCCGGCGGAAGCCCCTGGCGGCGATCAAAATACCCAGGCCGCGGTCGCGGAACAGAAACAGGCCGGAAGAGAAACCGTAAAGACCGCTCTCGAAACGTTCGGGCCCGAGGCCGAGGACGTGGCAACACTTGATTCGTCACCGGAAGCGATGTTTACGATTCTTGGCACGGATTACGTCGGAGCCGTGGCTGGATCAAAGTTAAGGAACCAGGCGGTGACGGCAACGCTCTTCGGTCTGGTCGGTATTTTGCTTTTTATTGCGTTTCGATACGACTGGACCTACGCGGCAGGCGCCGTGATCGCGGTATTTCACGACGTGTTGATGGTTCTCGCCTTCTTCTCGGTCTTCCAATGGGAAATAAATTTAACCGTTATCGCCGCAATATTGACCATCGTCGGATTTTCGGTTAACGATTCCATCGTTATATTCGATCGCGTGCGCGAAAACCTTTCCCTGAACAGGACTGATACACTTTTCAAGATCACTAACGATTCAATCAACCAGACGCTGTCGCGAACGATCATCACGTCGGGGCTCGTATTGCTTTCCGTACTGGCCCTTGTTCTTTTCGGCGGCGAGGTTCTCAAAAGTTTTTCGCTCGCGCTCCTCGTGGGTGTCGTCCTTGGTACGTATTCGACGATCGCAATTGCGAGCCCGATCGCCATCTGGTGGCAGAACAAACTTGGTGATTCTCGTGTAAAGGAAGTGCTTGCCCCGCAAAAGGGCGAGAAACTGGCGTCATCATCCCGGCGTTCGGTAACGCGACGACCTGTCACACGGTAGTCGAAAGGTGATCTTGAGACCCATGAATGGGTCGTGGTTGACAATAAAGAGTTGCCGATCCGTCGGCGAATTAACGTGCTTGAAGAAAGCCGAAAGTCTATTGAAAATAAAGAGATGAGCCTTGACTTTCTAAAGGTAAGCTTTTAGAATTCTTTTCGTTGCTGGTCAATTAACTTTTTTGCTTCCCGCGTGGCTCCCCGGACTGATGTATTTCGAAGGGGATAGGAGGCCGTAGAACTTCTGTGCGCTGCACAAAAAGATGTTTTAGGCCTTCGCGGAGAAAAACGCGCGAGGTTAAAGGTTATAGCAATTTGGCTTATCCGGGTTGTCGTGGTTGCCTGAAATGGCGATAACAACGTGGGTCGGCCGAATTTCATCTAAGGTAATCAGAAGGTTTTCGTAACCCTTGACCTATCACGGCACCGGGAAGGGAGGAAGTAAGATGCTTGATCAACTAATTGAATCTAAAAGCAATTCACGAGAGAACACTCGCAGATCGGAGTTTATGATCGCGACTTTCGTGATTGCCGTTGTAGTCGTCTTGGGATTATGGACGCGGGATCTGTTTGCCCATGACTACGGTATGGGAGGCGACGATCTTGCATTAACGACGCTCGTGGCTCCGGTCCCGATCCCTGAGGAAGAACCGCCACCCGAGAAACAACCCGAGAAGAAGCAACTGGATGTCGATGTTCGGAAGGAGTTGATACAGAATATCATGTCCTCGCCTGTGAAACCGCCTGATGTAGTTGAGACTAAGAAGCAGAACTTTATTGCCATGCGGGAGAATATAAAGACTATTCAGGGTGCGAGTGATGTTACGAATGCGGGAGCAATGGTCGATAGAAATGCGGGCGCGATTAGCGGTAACGCGACCGGGATTGGGACGGGAGCGGCTACGGCTCCGCCATCAGAGGAAGCTCCGCCCCCGCCACCGACTGTCAAGCCGAAACCGCCTCCGCCAAAGACAATTTCAGGCGGTGTATTGAACGGCAAGGCGATAAGTTTGCCGAAACCCTCCTATCCGCCGGCAGCCAGAGCCGTTCGGGCGTCCGGCTCGGTCAGCGTCCAAGTGCTTATTGACGAGAATGGACACGTCGTCTCGGCCAGTGCGGTTAGCGGACATCCTTTGCTTCAGCAAGCAGCCGTCTCCGCGGCTCGCGGGGCACGGTTTAGTCCGACACTTTTGTCGGGGCAGCCCGTAAAAGTTTCGGGTGTGATCACTTATAATTTTGTTCCGTAAGGAACGGCTATTCAGCGGAGGCGGTTCGAGAGGGAACCGCCCCTGCTTTACATAAACGTCGCAATAATCAAAATTTCTTTACTTCTTTGGAGGAAAAATCATGACACTTTTTTGCAGCCTGATCGGAACGGATATTTCGGGGCTTTTCTTAATGTTCGCCGAGGGGCCTTCTTTCGGTATTTACGATATTGCAAAGAGCCTGACCATTCCGGGTTGGGGCGTTATCACCACTCTTTTGATACAGTCGGTTTATATAATCGCCGTCGGTATAGAACGCTGGCTGACATATAACAGGGCCAAGCAGCAGTCGCGTGTTTACGCGCCTAAGGTTGCACAGGCTCTGAAGAACAGCAATATCGAGGAAGCGATAAATATCAGCGATAAGCACAAAGATTCGCATCTTGCGATGGTTGTTTCGTCAGGTCTCAAAGAGTTCGCGGCACATCAGGGGAACACCGACATTTCGGCAGATGAGATGGAAGCTTCCAAGCGAGCACTTGAACGTGCGATCGCGGTCAAGACCGCTGAGTTGAAGCGTGGTTTGGCAGGATTAGCCACCGTAGGTTCGACGGCTCCGTTCGTCGGGTTGTTCGGAACGGTCGTCGGTATCATCGGTGCGTTTCAGGCCCTGAGGACCAATGAAAACGCCGGTATCGGCGCGGTCGGTGGTGCTATCGCAGAAGCTCTTGTCGCGACTGCATTTGGTATTCTTGTTGCGGTTCCGGCCGTTTGGCTGTTCAACTGGTTTACCAATAAGGTTACGAGCTTTAGCGTCGAAATGGAGAACTCTGCTTCCGAGCTCATTGATTACTTCATCAAGCAGCGCACCAAGAATTTACGCGGCTAGAGACAGATTGGATCAAGGAGTCGTTCGTAAAGAGGAGTTTATATGAGCATGAAGATCGGTGGAACCGATGAATACAATTCCGAGATAAATGTAACGCCGATGGTCGACGTCATGTTGGTCCTTTTGATCATCTTCATGATCGTTACGCCGTTGCTGCAACAAGGCGTGTCAGTCAATCTTCCGCGCGATATGAATAGCCCCGACCCGGACGAAGATATTGCAAAGGACACATCTGTGGTTATTGCTATAACCAAAGAAGGGAATTTCAATATTGGGAAACAAGAGTTCCCGATCGATGCCTTGGGCGAAAAAGTCAAAAAGTTGATGGAAAACAGGGAGCCTGATAAGCGAATTGTCTATATTAAGGCAGATGTTGACGTCGACTACGGCAAAGTTGTCGAAGCCGTCGATATTATTCGAAAGCAGGATATCGACAGGATCGGCCTTGTTGCGGATAAGAAGAAGGGCGGGGAGGCACAGACACAAACACAAACACAGTAACTTTGTTCGATGATCAATCGATCGAAGGTGTGAGGAAGATAGGAATATGGGAATGACCACAGGCGGCTCTGAAGAAGGCGCCGTACCACACATTAATGTCACTCCGTTGATCGACGTTCTGCTGGTACTGCTGATCATTTTTATGGTCATCACGCCGCTAAAACCCAGCCGTTTTGAGGCGAAAGTGCCAGCGGAGCCAAAAGATCAACAGAATGTAAATGTTAAGCCCAACCCGCTTACCCTGGTTGTTGCGATAAACAAGGATTCGAAGCAGATCACGTTGAATAACGACCCGTTGGGCGACGTCAACGATACGGAAAAGCTTACGAACAAGCTTCGTGAGATCTTCAAGGAAAGGGAGAATAACGGGGTGTTTCGTGAGAATTCGAATGAGGTCGAAAAGACGCTCTTTATAAAGTCGCCCAAAGTCATCCGGTATGGTGATGTCGTAAAAGTCATCGATGCCGCAAAGATGGCCGGCGCACAGCCCATAGGGCTGCAAATTGACGATCTAACAGATTAATTTTGCCAAAGTTCTGACCGGAGCGGTGGAATTCTTACCGGCATTCTCGGTCCCCCTTTAGGCGGTGAATGGAGTCTAATGATGAGATTCTCTCGTTTAGGGTTATTTGTTCTTATATCATCAATCGTTTTGATTGGAGCAAATTGCTCTTACTATAACAAGGTCATGGCCCGCAAGAATTTGGTTGACGGGTCGAAAGCTTATAAAGACCGAAAATTTCAGGATGCCGAACAACTTTTTCGATCAGCCGTCGCACGAGATCCGAAAGGAGAAACTGTCGAAGGGCGGATGGCTCAGCTTTTTCTCGCTCGCACGCTTCACTCGTTGTACATCGGCAATCGAAGCCTTTCGTTTACCGAGAGCGACTTCTTAGGTGAGAATGGCCTTGGCCTTACGAAAAAACTTTGGGCAAAAGCTGATCCATTATCGCAATTCTTATACGGGCAGTTGACGCCTAATACTATCCAGCAATATGAATCGTTTAATGCGTTGAATCCATCGAGTACGGATCTCGACGGTATCAAGCATAGGAACGATCTCTTGAAATCGCACCTTAACGGTATGGCCGGCGATTTGAATAAGCTTATTAACGGCAGTCAATCTATTTACGACCCGCAGCGGTTTTCTGGCGTTAAGCTTTCAGATTTTACCAAGCAGTTCATGGCGCAGAATCCGACTGGCGATAAGCTGGTGCGCTTGAACAGGTTGCTTCTTGAGGCTGCCTATCCAGACGATATCCTTAAAAAGCCGAAGCCTGAGGATGCTATCACCGAATACCAGAAGGCGTTGGACTTGGACCCCAAAGACCAAAGTTCCTACAAGGCGATCGCGAGTCTTTACGAGAACCTTCAAAGAACGGACGATTGGCAAAAGTGGGTTACCGACAGGGCCAATAACACGGGTATTCCGCCTGAGCAACGTTCGGAAGCACTGACGTCACTCGCTGCCAAGCAAAACAGCTGTGCTGGTGAGATCAGCGATACCGACGCGACGAAGAAGAAGACGACTAAGGATGGTAAGCCAGCGTATCAATATGTTAAACCCACAAATGCGGCTGATTTTGACAAACTAAAGGCATGTGTCGCGCAGGGCGCAACGCTTATTGATCAGGCGTTGGCTCTTGAACCGGATACGGTAAAGAACGCCAAGAGTATCAATCCCTCGGCTCTGTCTGACGACGATCTTCAAAAGACGCTCGATCTGCTGAAAGTATATGAATCGGCAAGATCGTATAAGGCGAGTCTTTTGTACGAGGCTTCGCACGTTGCCGAAATGGAGAGTAACAACGCCGAACGCGACGCCAAGAAGACTGAGGCTGACGCCGCAAAAGCACGATTCCTCGAGCTTAGCGACGTCGTAAAGAAGCTTCAGGCCGAGGTTAGTGCACGTGCAGCGGCCAAGGAAGAAGCCGCGACGGGAGGGACTTCGAACAAAAACGCAAACGCTAATAAGAAATAGTCCTGACGTTTAGCTTTTCGGTATAGGTGATGCTCAATTACAATTTATTGGGCATCGCCTTTTGTTTTTGCCTAAAGCGTGTACAACACCAGTTTGCATCAAATATAAGATGATCCGGATCGAGGACATAATCGAAAGAGTTTCGGAAAATCGGCCCAATGCAGATATTGATCTCATCCGCCGTGCCTATCTGTTCTCTGCCCTTCACCATCGCGGTCAGACGCGGGCCTCGGGTGAGCCCTATCTTGTACATCCTCTAGAGGTGGCAAATATCCTTGCCGAGATGCGTCTCGATGAGGTCAGCGTTGCCACGGGTCTTTTGCATGACGTGGTCGAAGACACCCTGGTCGACCTCGAAACCATACGCTCCTATTTTGGCGACGAGACGACCCTGCTAGTTGACGGAATGACAAAGATCGCGAATATAAGCGATCTGTCGCGTGAGAAACAGCAGGCAGAAAATGTTCGCAAGATGGTGCTTGCGATGATCACCGACGTTCGCGTTGTGTTGATAAAGCTTGCCGACCGGCTGCATAACATGCGGACGATGCAATACCTCAAGCCTGAGAAGCGGGAACGGATCTCACAGGAGACGCTCGATATCTATGCTCCGATCGCCCACCGCCTTGGTATGGGTAAGATGCGAAGCGAACTGGAGGACCTGGCTTTTCAAAATCTTTATCCCGACGAATACAGGCGTCTTTCGATCGACGTTGAAGCTCGCCGGCCTGAACTCGAGGAAACCCTTGAAAAGATCAAGACGACACTTACCAAAAAGCTGATCGAGAATGAGGTGCCTTTCGTCAGTGTTGAGGGTCGGGTCAAGCGTCTCTATTCACTTTGGAAAAAGCTGAGGAAACAAAAGCTGCGTATCGAGCAGGTCTACGATCTTATTGCGGCCCGCGTGATCACGGAGAACGATCGAAAGAACTGCTATCTTGCCTTAAGCGTGATACACGATATTTGGACACCGGTTCCCGAGCGGTTCAAAGACTGGATCGCTATTCCCCGGGATAATCTTTACCGGTCGCTGCATACGTCGGTGATAGGTGACGGCGGGCAGTCATTTGAGGTCCAGATACGAACCGAAGAAATGCATCAGATCGCCGAAGAGGGCGTCGCTGCTCATTGGAAGTACAAAGAAAACAGCCTCGGCAAGCAACATGATGACGAAAGCCTCGATGAGCTCCGCAAGACGGTCGAGAGACTCTTGCTCCCCCTCGTAGAAAATGCCGACGATGACGAAGACTCAGAGGATTTCATTGAATCGCTGAAGCTCGATCTCTTTCCCAAGGACGTGTATGCATTTACGCCGATGGGAAAGGTTATCCAACTGCCGAGAGGCTCGACGCCGCTCGATTTTGCTTACGCTATTCACTCGGCCGTTGGCGACTCATGTACAGGGGCGAAGATAAATGGCCGCATAGTCCCGCTTAGAAGCGAGATCCATAACGGAGATGTTATTGAGATCCTCACCACGCAAAATTCAAAACCATCGAGCGACTGGCTTAACTATGCCGTCACATCTCGGGCCCGCAACCGAATTCGCCATTGGATCACGCAGCAGCAGAGAGAAGAATCAGTTGAGATCGGACGAAAGCTATTGGAAAAGGAGGCCGAAAAGTTTCGCGTGCCGCTTAAGAAATTTGTGAATAACGATGCCGAGATGAAGCGTATCGCAAACGAGTATGGCCTCAGCCGCCCGGACGATCTATTTGCCTCCATTGGTTACGGCAAAACATTGCCGAGAAATGTCATTGCCAAGTTCCTCGGTGCAGAGAAATTCAAGGAGCTGGATCCCGACAACCGTAAGGAGACCCGTATAAAGACCGGCATGAAAGCGGTCCGAAAACTGATCGGGATGGGCGATGACGCGATCATTGTCAAAGGTGTCGACAACCTGCTGACGACACGAGCGAAATGCTGCAACCCGTTGAGGGGCGAAGAGATAGTCGGCTATATTTCACTCGGTAAAGGCATAGTCGTTCACAACAAGAGATGCAAGAACGTTTCGCAGTTAATGGTGAATAAAGAGCGAATCGTAGATGTCGAGTGGGCAAAGAGCGGTGACGAACATATCCAGTCGGTACAACTGCTGGCCACTACGGAAAACCGGACGGGTATGTTGGCCGGTATCACGAATGCTATCGCCGATATTAAAACGGGTATTCGCGATGCACGAGCTAATGTATCGAAAGACGATATTGGAATGATCGAGGTCACCGTCGAGGTCTTTGACAAGAAACATCTCGACAAAGTTGTCGGGGCGATCGAGCATGTTCCCGGCGTCATCGCCGTCGAACGCGTGAATGCCTAGAGTGGGTACCCAACTTTCCTTTTCCCCTTTAATTTGTTAAAATTCGCCTTTTGCTTGAGGTGGGATTTTAAGCATATGGCGAGCAATATCGAGATCGTTTCAACGACAAGTGCGCCGGGTGCGATCGGGCCATACTCGCAGGCGATCAAGGCTGGCGGTCTGGTTTTCTGTTCCGGACAAATTCCGATCGATCCCGTCACGGGCGAATTTATTTCGGCCGATATTGCGGAGCAAACCGAACAGGTCCTGAAGAATTTGAGTGAAGTATTAGTCGCAGCCGGAACAAACCTTGGCGATGTGGTGAAGACCACGGTTTTTCTGGCCGATATGAATGATTTCGCCGCTATGAACGAGGTTTACGGCAAGTACTTCAATGAAAACAAACCGGCACGCGCCACGGTTCAGGCTGCGCGATTGCCGCGCGATGCAAAGGTTGAGATAGACTGTATCGCATTGACAAGGTAAAAAACCAAACGCCCCGTCAAAGGGCGTTTGGCAACCAAAGTAGAAGTCGGCATTTCAAATAGATTTCAAGCGGCTTTTACAACTTTTCCGGTTTTGATACAGCGGGTACAGACCTTCATACGGTCGACACCTCCGCCCGGAATCTGAACGCGAACGGGTTGAAGGTTGGGGTTAAACCGCCTGCGTGTTTTATTGTTCGCGTGTGAAACATTGTTTCCAAATTGCGGACCTTTGCCGCAGACATCGCATCGTTTTGCCATATTATTGCCTCCCATCAAGGATGGGCGAAAAAGATTTTTTGTAAAAACCCGAAACGATATTTGTAACAAATTACATTAGCCACAGTCAAGTAAATGACACAGATAGATAAGTTGATAGGAGCAAAAGCAATCGTGCAAACAAAATCAAGAACGGTCCTCGTGATAATGTCGATCGCAGTTTTGAGCATACTTCTCGGAGCATGTGGCCAGAGCGCGCCGTCATCGTCAACGCCGGGAACGGTCGATCCGAACGAAACAGCTGCAAGGGTAAATGGCAAGGTCATCACGATGGAAGAGGTAGACCGCGCCGTCAAGCAGCAAGCCCAGGGGCAGGAAAGTAAGTTGTCCCCTCTAGAGCTCGCCGGTGCTCGACTGCAGGTTTTGCAGACCCTGATCGAGCAAGAGGTCATGTATCAGAAAGCCGAAAAAGAGAACCTTGTCCCCGCTGACGACGAGGTAACCGGTGAGGTGAACAAACAGAAAGTCGACAGTCATATGTCGGCCGAGGAGTTTGACAAGAAGATGAAAGAGGCGGGGTTCGATGATAAATCGTACCGTGATTCGATCAAGAAGGGGCTTGCGATCCAGAAATTGAGAGACAAGATCACAGGTCGCGTCGAAACGCCGAAAGATAGCGAGATCGAAGCCTTTTATAAAGGCAACCCTGAAATGTTCGTCAAAAAGCGCGGCGTCAGGCTGGCTGCGATCGTTGTCGATCCGACCGATAGCGGACAAGGGGACACGACAAGAAACGCCGCCGAGGCCGACCAGCGGATGAAAGAGATCATCGGCAAGCTCTCACAGCCCGGCAGCGATTTTGCTTCACTCGCTCGCGAATACAGCGAGGACCCGAGCAAGCTGCAAGGCGGCGATCTTGGCTACATAAGCGAACAGGATCTAAGACAAAACTTCGGTGATCAAATAGCCGGGGGTTTCATGAACCCGACGTTTACCGTCGGAAAGGTGACCAACCCGATACCTATCCAGGGCAAATACTATATCTTCAAGCTGCAGGAGCGAATCGAAAAAGACGAGAATCTGACGCTTGAGAGCCCCGATGTGAGACCGCAGATCAATCAACTGCTTGTAGATAACCGCAAACAGCTGTTGGCGGCCTCGTATCAGGCGATCGCGATGAATGAGGCGAAGATCGAGAACTTCCTTGCGAAGAAGGTTGTCGATAATCCGAACGAGCTGAGCGGAGCACGTCCGGCTGGTGCGGCGGGGACACCTTCGGCTGATTCGAATACTAGTACGTCGACAACGTCGAACTCATATTCGACGAGCAGTAACTCGGCAAATGCTGCGGTGAAACCGGTGGCGAACACCGGAGCGAAACCCTCGGCGACACCGGCAAAGCCAGCGGCGGCAACCCCGGCAAAGCCGGCGTCAACGAAGCCTGGCAACGCTCCCGCGAACAAATAGCTCGGCCCGAGCTTATATAATAAAAGGCGAAAGGTGCGACCTCGGTTTTACCTTTTGCCTTTTTTACTTTTGCCATTATTTCCAATGCTTTTCCGCCTCACAGACATAAAGAAATCATACGGTGGTAACGAGATCCTACGCGGCCTGTCGTTTCAGGTGAACCCCGGCGAGAAGATAGGCCTCGTCGGGCGTAACGGCGCCGGCAAGACTACCGTTTTCCGCCTTATCATCGGCACCGAATCCCCCGATTCCGGAGATATCGTAAAGATAAACGGCCTAAAGCTCGGCCTTCTCGAGCAGCACGTCGATTTCGCTCCCGGCGAAACCGTTCACACAGCCGCGCTTTCGGCATTCCAACACATCCATGATCTCGAAGCCGAGATGCGCGAGTTGGAAAAGCGGATGGAAACCGATCATTCCGAAGCCGTGCTCGCAAGATACGCCGAGGTTACCGACGTTTTTGAGCTCGCCGATGGTTTTTCGTATGCGGCGAGAGCCGAAGCGGTTCTGCTGGGTGTCGGTTTCCCGCGCGAAAGCTGGACCATGGAAACGCAAACCCTTTCCGGCGGCCAGCGAAACCGTTTGGGAATGGCGCGGCTACTGTTGTCTAACGTCGATGTCCTGCTGCTGGACATCGACGTTAGACAAC
>OCZT010001814.1_pt1 | contig 22215 bp, 20 predicted proteins | sample 1539031 | NCBI WGS metagenome assembly OCZT01 (sample SAMEA3539308, study PRJEB22396) | soil metagenome | biome: tundra; feature: field; material: soil | place: USA | collected 2010-05 | depth 0.15 m | reverse complement strand
TCCAAAAATGAATCGCGCCGTCAGGGTATTTTTGAAGAAATCCCCGGGCTTACGCCGCGGGGTTATAACCCCGTACGTTGGTGCGGGGATCAGTCTGGCGGTGGCGCTGGGTTTCCTTGCCACATCCACGTCGGCTGCCGATTGGCCTACCTTTCGCGGGCCGAACGCTTCGGGCGTCGCGGAAGGCCCGGCGCCCACTATCAACAGAGGCTGTCGCCCAATCAGGGAACGGCACTGAGCGCGTCGCCGGTGTATGCCGACGGCAAGCTTTATTTTCCCAGTGAAGACGGAGACGTGTTCGTGGTGAAGGCGGGGGATAAATACGAGTTGCTGTCGACGAATCCGGTGGGCGAAGTGCTGATGGCAACGCCCGCGATTTCGGATGGGACGATTTTTATTCGGGGGGAGCATAGCGTCTTTGCGATCAGGGAAAAGGCAAAATAGGCCGCTGATGAACACGGATGAACGCGGATAAGATATTTTTAATCAGCGTTTATCCGCGTTCATCAGCGGCTAAAATGTCTTTAAGCCTTGACCTCCGACCTCCAGCGCGAAATTGAGTATCACGAGAAGCTCTACTCGGGCTTCGCGCAATCGCACTTCGCCAAACCCGCGGTTCGGGCGCTGCGGGAGCACATGGTGCAACGGATTCTGAAACTCACCGGGGCGGGGAAGACTTCGCGAATGCTGAGCCTGGGCTGCGGCATTGGCGATACCGAGCTGCTGCTGGCTCCGCATGTGGGGGACCTTACGGGGCTCGATCTGTCGCCCTCGGCGATCAGGCAGGCAAAGCTCGATTCGGCGAATGTCGGCAACCTGCATTTCATCGAGGGAACGCTCGAGAGCGCCGAGATCGGGCCAGCGTCGTTCGACGTGGTGATCGCGATTTTCTTTCTCCATCACTTGCCGGACACGGTGCCGGAGCTGGCGAGCCAGATCGCGAGCATCCTGAAACCGGGCGGCGTTTTTTATTCGCTGGACCCGAGCCGGTACCGATTGTCCGGCGCGATCGGCGGGTTGTTAATCCCAAAACTGATGGCTCGTTATCAATCGCCGAATGAGCGCCAGCTTGCGCCGGGAACGACGGCGGAGCATTTTTCTAGAGCCGGCCTGGACGCGCGATTTGAATACTACGACTTCATTTCGACTCCTCTGGCGGGGCTGTTTCCGAGCTGGCGATTGGGTTACCGGGCGACGCGCGCGATGGACGAAGCGCTGGTGCGGACGCCGCCGCTCAATCGGGTGAGCAGCAATTTCGAAGTGGTCGCGCGCAAACGCTAAACTGGTACTCGCGTGTGATGTGGCGCGAGCTTTAGCTTGCAGCATCGGCTCTTAGCCGATGTCCGACGCCGGCTGAAGCCGACGCTGCAGACTAAAGTCCGCGCCACAAAGGCCAACTGAATTCTATGCAAGCAAGGAAAACCATCTATTACGGCTGGGCGAATCTCGCGGTGGCCGCGCTGGCGATGGTGGCGACGCTGCCGGGACGCACGCAGGGGCTGGGGCTGGTTACGGAATCGCTGATCGCGGATCTGCACATTGACCGCGTGACGTACGCGACCATCAATCTGTGGGCGACGCTGATTGGCGCGGCGTTCTGTCTGCCTTGCGGGCGGCTGCTGGATCGTTATGGATCGCGCATTGTGCTGACGCTTACCGTGCTGTTTTTAGGCGCGACGGTGGTCGGCATGCGAGCGATGCAGGGAGTGGCCGCGCTGTCGATCGCGATTACATTGACGCGGGGGTTTGGACAAAGCGCGCTCTCGGTCGTCAGCCTGGCGCTGGTCGGAAAATGGTTCGCGCGGCGGCTGAACCTGGCGATGGGCGTGTACGCGCTGCTGGTAGGCATCGGATTCATCGCGGCGTTTCCCAGCGTAGGCGCGGCGGTCCTTAAATATGGCTGGCGAGCGAGCTGGGGCAGCATTGGCTGGGTGCTGTTGTTGATCGTCGCGCCGGTTTCCTGGGCGATTGTGCGGAATCAACCGGAGGATCGCGGACTGGAGCTTGACGGCGTCTCCGAACCGGTTGCGACGCTGACCGACCTGACCACGGGCGAGGCGCTGCGCAGTCCGGCGTTCTGGATTTTCGCGTTGTCGAGCTCGCTGTTCGGTCTGGTCTACTCCGGCATCTCGCTTTTTAACGAATCGATTCTGGTCGAGCGTGGGTTCAACGCGTCGGTTTATCACGATGTGTTGGTGATCAGCACGATGCTCGGGTTGCTGGCGAATTTCGGAGGCGGGTGGCTGGCGACGAAGATGCCGATCCAACGGTTATCGGGGATCGGGATGGCTGCGCTGGCCGTCGCGCTGGTGCTGCTGCCGCTGGTGCGAACGTACACGCACGTCCTTATCTACGGCGCGATCATGGGGATCGCCGGTGGAGTGGTGACGGTGGTGTTTTTCTCGGTCTGGGGACAGGTCTTCGGCCGCGCGCACCTGGGCCGGATTCAAGGATGCGCGCAAACGATGACGGTGTTCGCGTCGGCGGTGGGGCCATTGCTGCTGGCGGAAACGCTGCGCTCCACCGGATCGTACGATTTTATTTTCAATTTGCTGGCGGTTCTGACAGTGGCGCTGGGCTTGGGTGCATGGTTCGCGACGCTGCCGGTTCGACAAGTGGCCCATGGACCCGATAGAATAATTTTATCGACAGGAACCGCGTAACCGGAGTATTCTTGTTGGAACGGCACGATCCCCATATTTCAAAGGAGGTCTACCCTATGCTCACCGTCGAGCAAAGTAAAGAATTAATCGCACGCGGGTTCTCGCGGCGGAATTTCGGCCGATTGGCGACGATGCTCGCCGCCGGCTCCACTCTACCGTTCTACAACGAACAAGCGCTGGCACAGCTCTCGATGACCAAGGACATGCCTGCCGACGCGGTCAAGATCGACGCCAACGAAAATCCGATGGGACCCTGTCCGGAAGCGTTGGAAGCGATTCATAAGATGGCTGCCAACGGCGGACGTTACCTCTATCAGGAAACGTTCAACATGGTCGACACGCTGGCGGAGCAGGAAGGCGTGAAGTCGGGTTACGTGAAACCCTGGGCCGGATCGAGCCAGCCGCTGCATCAGGCTGTCCTTGCGTTCTGCTCGCCCACCAAGCCTTTTGTCATGGCCGATCCGGGATACGAACAGGGAGCGGGCGCGGCGAAATATCTCGGCGCGAAAACGATCCGCGTTCCGTTGATGAAGGATTACTCGCATGACGTACGGGCGATGGTGGCGGCCAGCCCCGACGCCGGGCTCATTTACATCTGCAATCCGAACAATCCGACCGGCACAATCACTAAGAAGAGCGACATTGAGTGGGCGGTGGCGAATAAGCCGAAGGGCTCGGTCATCATGATCGATGAGGCGTACATCCACATCGCGGGCGTTTCGCCTTGCTCCGATATGGCTGCCGCCGACAAAGACGTGATCATCCTGCGTACGTTCTCGAAGATTTACGGAATGGCTGGAATCCGCGCCGGCGCGGCGATCGGCCGGCCCGACCTGCTCGAGAAAGTCGGGGCGTTCACCGCGGGCTCTTTGCCCACCACCGGCATGGCGGCGGCGACGGCGAGCCTCAAGGTGAAAACGCTGGTTCCCGAGCGCCGGGAGAAGATCAGAGTCATTCGCGAAGAGAACCTCGCATTCCTGGAGAAGCACGGTTATAAAGTCGTGCCGTCGGTTTCGAACAAATTCATGGTCGATACGAAGCGGCCCGCGCAGGAAGTCATCATGGCGCTTCGCAAAGAGAAAGTCTACATCGGCCGCCCCTGGCCGGTTTGGCCCACCTCCGTTCGCGTGACGGTCGGAACCAAAGAGGAGATGGCCAAGTTCCAAGCCGCGTTCCTCAAAGTCATGGCATAGGGTCCATTTTTTTCATTGCGCACAGCGCAGTGGGCCGCAGTCAGTTTAAGAAAATAAAGTGTTGCGCCCCGCGCCGTGCGCTCAAAAAGGCTCTATGTTTCGAAATGCCCGCCGGTACAACTGGCGGTTGTTCGCAGGCGACTGCTTCGGCGGCGCGATCGCCGCCTTAATCGCGCTGCCGTACGGTCTGGCGATGGCTACGGCCATGGGACTTCCTCCCATACTGGGCGTCCTCACGTCTGTGATCACCGCACCGGTTACCGTCATCCTAGGCCGCAACCCTCTGCTCATCGGAGGGACCAGCAGCGTCACGATCTTTTTCATCGCCGCGGCGGTGAAACAGCAGGGCATCAGCGGCGCGGCGAAGGTGTCGATCGTCGCGTCGGTGTTCATGATGGCGTTCTGCGTCCTTCGGCTGGGGCGCTATATTTCAAAGGTTCCCCACACCGTCGTCACCGGATTTTCCTGCGGCATCGGAGGCATCATGGTGATCTCGCAGTTGCACGTGATCCTGGGGATCGCCAAGCCGGCCGGCGAAAGCCCGCTTACCCAACTGCTCGATATCTTAAGCCGAGTCCCCGCCGCTCATTGGCCCCCGATCGTCCTGGGCGGCGCGGTGATGATCACGGCAACGGTCTGCGCGCGCTTCACGAAAGTGGTTCCCGCGCCGCTGGTTGGCATCCTCATCGCCTTCGGCTTGATGAAGCTGTTTTCGTTCCATGAAGCGGCGGTCGGGTCGCTCCCTCTCACCATGCCTCCGCTGGCGAGTTTCACCTGGGTTGCGGGCGACGCCTATACCGTGCTCTCGTCGGCCTTCGGGCTGGCGGTGGTTTCCTCCATCAACCTGCTGCTCACGTCGCGCGTGGTCGAACATTTCAGAGGACGCCACCAATTCCTGAAACGTAGCGACGCGGACCGCGAACTGGGGGCGTACGGCATCGCCAACATCTGCGCCGGCCTGTTCGGAGCGCCTGTAAGCGTGGGCATTCCCGCGCGCAGCGTCGCCGCGATCCGCTGCGGAGCCACCACGCGGTTATCCAACCTGCTGCACGCGGCCTTCCTCTGCATGTTTCTCTGGTTCGGCGCCGGATTCGTCGCCCAGGTCCCTCTGGCCGCCCTGGCCGGCGTCACCGCCTGGATGGGATTCAACCTGCTCGACTGGAGCACCTGGCATCGGCTCCCGCGCATGCGCGTCATCGATTCAGCCGCGTTCCTGGTGACGACGCTGGGCGTCCTCGCCGTCAGCAACGCCATTTATGCGGTGGCCGCCGGCTGTCTGCTCTACGGCGCGCACTACCTGTACTTTCGATTCTTCCCCAGCCCCCACCTGACCCCTGAAGTTCCCGCGCAAATAGCCGATTAGTGTACCATTGAAGCGAAATTCTTTATCCCAAGTCGGATAAAGGAGGGAAAATGCGCCTGGTTTGCGCGGCCTTGTTGGCGCTATTGTGCGGCCACGCCCCTGTCATGGCGGCGCCGGCTGTAACGCTGGTGCTCCAGTTCGACGAAGGCTACTCCACCCAATCGCTCGACGTGATGAAGCGCGAAGTAGCTTCCATCGTCGGTGAATCCGGTATAAGAGTCGACTGGCGATTCCTCTCCGACGTCCATTCCTCCGATTCCTTCGACAGCCTGGTGGTGGTCCTTTTCCGCGGCGCCTGCATGATGCGGCGGCCCGCCTATTTATTGGACGAGCGCGGCTACTACGCTTCACCTACGTCTCCGATGGCGACGTGCTGTCCTTCAGTGAAGTGGAGTGCGACAAGGTTGCCAACTCCATCCGGCCGGAGATGTCGCGCTCGCAATGGCACAATCGCGATTCCATTTTCGGCCGGGCGCTGGGCCGCGTGCTGGCCCACGAACTGTTCCACATGCTCGCGAAATCGCAGTATCACGCGGGCGATGGCGTGACAAAATCGGCGCTGTCCCCCGCGCAACTGGTCGCCGACAAGCTGAGCATGAGCCGGGCGGACCTGGAAAAGCTCAAGAGGAAGTAGCCGGCAGCCAGCATAAGTGCGGGTTCGCGTTTTTCTCCGCGACAATCCCGCCGTCTGCGCAATCAAACAAGCGTGCGCGCTAAACCCGGAATCCTTCTCCACGCCGAAGGCGCCGCCGTGCTGGCGGTCAGCTTTGCCGCCTATCATCAACTTCAACTCAGTGGAAGCTGGCTCCTCTTCCTCTGGCCCGATCTCCCGATGCTCGGTTACGCCGTGAACGTCCGCCGCGGCGCAGCGCTCTACAATCTTGTTCACACCGAGGTTGGACCCTTGCTCCTTGGCGCGGTGGCCGCATTCGAGAACTGGCACAACGCGCTGCTCTTCTCGATCATCTGGTTGGCGCACATCGGCTTCGACCGGATGCTCGGCTACGGGCTCAAATATCCGACTTTTTTCAAAGACACCCACCTCCAGCGCGTCAGTTCGTAATAGAATTGCATTCTGCTGTTGGATCCGATCCCCACGCGGGGCGTTGTGCTTCCGCACGTTCCCTATGGTCGCGGCTCGGAATCGGTGTTACGCGAAATCAACTGCTTACCGAGCCGCGACCGCAGGGAGCGATCGTCTGAGCGACTTTTTCAGCAATCTCCGACAAGCTGTTTATTCAAGGAGCAGTTCCTTATTGGATGGCGATCGTCACGATGTTCGAAGGCCTTCCGCCGGCGCCTGACAAACTCAACTGCAGCGGCACCCGATTGCCCGACAACGCGCCGGTCGGGATTTGCACGTTCACCTGGTAAAGCCCCACAAACCCCGGCGCAAGACCGGTAAACTGCACCGTCGCGGGGCACAGCCCGATGGCTCCGTTCGCGCCCGGACATCCGATGAGAACCGCGGGTTGCGCGGCCGTGGGCGAGAGGCCGGTCGCGATGGCGCCGTCGGCCGGTTGATTCTGCACCGCCCCGAGCCCGGTCGTATAGATCGAAATATACTCGCCCTTCGCCGCCGGCCTCGACCCCGGGAATGCCCCGGCCGGCGCAACGATGGTCGGCGTCCCCGCGATCAGCACCGCGCCTTGTCCGGAGCCTTGCTGGTTCGTCGTGAAAATCTGCGGAGCGGTCTGGATCGCCGCGGTCACCGTGTTCGATGCGCCTGCGCCCGTCACCACCTGAATGCTGGCCTGCGTCCCCACCGTTTCCCACGGCATCACGAAGTCGATCTGCGATGATGACACGAAGTAAATCGGCGCCTGCGTTCCGTTCACCAGAACCTTCACTCCGCCCAGTGACGTTGGGTACGGAGCCGTCGCCACCGTGGTCGCCGTCGCCAGTTGCGATCCGTATAGAGCGGTGAATGTCCCGGGCGCCAATCCCACCGCAAACGAGTTCGCCGGCGAATCGCTGGTGACCGAAACCGGTCCGGCGGCATTCTCCAGGCCGTTCGGATAAATCGTTGGTCCCGTGGAGACGATTATGGGGTCGGTCAGTCCTCCGCCGCTGCCCGGCGTGTTGACCGAGACGTAATACACCGTGGACGGGGCGATCGGGCCTGCGGAAGCCGCCAACTGCTTGCTATTCAAAAAGAAAGTGGTCAGCGCGTTGCCGTTCAGCATCACCGTCGAACTGGCGGTGAAATTGGTTCCATTCACGGTCATTAGCACGCCCGATAGCGACGCGCTGCTTACCCGCGGAGCGGTCGTGGGAATCGCCAAGTCCCAAACGGCGCGGCCGGCCGTGGCCACGCGCAGAATCCTCGCGCCGCGATGAAGATTGACGCTGGTGACTTTAACGATGGGAAATCCCGAGGCTAGCGGCCACCAGGTCGCGCCGCCGTCGGAGGAGCGAAACACGGAGGAGTCCGTGCCCAGATACATCGTTCCGGGCAGATCGGGATCGATGAGGAGGTCCGTGGGGGCGTCGGTCACATTGGGGCCAAGATTTTTCGCCTGCCAGCTCATGCCTCCATCCTCGCTGACCAGCAGCGCGCCGCCGGAGCGGCTGGACTCCAGGCTGTAAAACTTGGCCGGATTCGCCGGATCGATGACGATTCCGTTCGCACCGTTGACGGAGGCCGCGGCGCTCACCGGCAGTCTGGCGCTGAACGTCGCGTTCGTACCGGCGGGAGCGTTGTTGCTCACATAAGGGACCGCGTCCGCCACCACCACCACGGTATTGGAGGTGGAAGGGGCCACCGCCATCTTGGCAATCGCCAGAGGCAGCGTCGCGATGACGGGCCATGTATTCCCTCCATCCTGGGTTTGCTGGAGCGTGGTTCCCAATTTGTAATAAAGCGTGCTGGGCGTGGTGAAATCCATCATCAGCCTGCCGCCGGAGGATTGGGGAATCACCTGGATCCAGGTGCCCGGCGCTCCGCCCGCGGTCGATCTGTGGACGGCGCTGTCGTCCACAGAGTAAACGATGTTCGGATTCTGCGGATTGATGGCGTTTCCGTTTCCATCCCCGCCCAACCCAACCTCCGCCCAACCCAACGCGCCGGAATATTGCACCGTGCTGTTGTCCTGCAAGCCTCCGAAACTGCGGTTTGCATTGGTCGGGTCCATGGCGAAGACGGGCTCGAATTCTCCGGTCCCAAGTGTGGTGTTCAGGCTCGTCCAGGTGGGAGCCGGGACGGTTCGGAAATTGGCCGACGACCATACGCCTCCGTCGTTGGCCTCGTAGATCGTGTTGCCGTCCGGACTGAAAATCATCGAATGATGGTCGGAGTGCAGTGCGGTGGGACCGGGGTTCTCGTCAATTTCCGTCCAGGTCGCGCCTCCGTCGTTCGACCGATGCAGGTACGTCGATCCCGCGTACACGATATTGGCGTTGGTGGGATCGACGACGGTCAGTGCCGGAGTGCGCGGGCCTTGTCCGTCCGGCGGGTACCCGGTGATGTTCCAGGTTGCCCCTCCGTCGGTGGATTTGTACAAACTCATCAAGACAGGGGCGCCGTTATACGTTTCCGTTCGCAGGTAAATCGTCTTGGGGCTGGTGGGCGCGGAGGCAAATCTCACCAGGCCTAACGAATACTGCGCGGATTGTGGAAGCTGCGTCGAGCCGGAGCCGATCGAGGTGGTCCACGTGGTTCCAGTGTCGAGCGACGTCTCGAACAGCACCGCCTTGTCCAAATAACCGCTGGCGTAAGCGTACGTGGGAGTACTGGTGTGGAACGCAACCTCGTTGATTTCGCCAGCCACCGTCGCGACCTTGGTCCAGGAACTGCCGGCGTTGGTCGTCTTATAAAGGACCGAGGTGTTGGAGGAGCCGGAACAATACTCGGAAACCAGCCACGTGCCGCTTACCGCCGGATGAACCGCAAATGCCTCACCCGAGCAGTTGGGATTATTCACCACCGGCGCCAGTGCCGTCCACGTCGATCCCCCGTTGGTCGACTTATAAAGAGATCCCGAGTCCATCGCGTACAGAGTGTTCGTCAGCGTCGGGTCCAACGCCAGCCACTGGATGGTGACCAGCGGCCCGGCGTCGGACAATGGCAGCCACGTCGTGCCCGCGTCGGTGGTCTTCCAGAGCTTGTGCAGGAACGTCACCGCGTAGATCGTGCTGGAATTGTGCGGATCCATGACCAGGATGAGCACCGAGCCTGACCAAGGGTAGACGGCGCCGATCATCGGCTGGGGGCCGATGAACGCCCATTGTTGAGGATTCACGGCCGCGGCCGACACGGCTGGCGCCGCAGTTCCGAGCAGCGTTCGAACTTCTGTCAGCCGTTCCACGGCGAGCCTGCGCGCCTTAAAATATTCCTGGCGGGCGTCGCGTCCGGCCGGCAAGGCTTCTATCGAAGGAGCCGATTCCGCCTCGCGCGCGACAGCGGGCGCTACCATGTGTGCGACGGCGGAACGGTGATGTGCGCAGGAGGCCGTCAGCAGGGCTGCGCAAGCAATGATCCTAAGCTGAACCACTGCGAGAGTGTAGCATGTTCGCAAGAAACGAGGCACCTCGCCGAGCCGCGACCCTTACAAAGCCAGTGGGCTCCCGGCTGCTTCGTGATATTCTTAACAGTTTGGCATCTATGGCAACTCCCACTCCTATTACGGTCGCCCACGGCGACGGCATCGGCCCCGAAATCATGGCCGCGACTCTGCATATTTTGAAGGCGGCCGGCGCGGCCCTCGACATTGAAACCATTGAAATTGGTGAGAAGGTTTATTTGCGCGGCAACTCCGCCGGCATCGACCCCAGCGCATGGGAATCCCTGCGCCGCACCAAGGTTTTTTTGAAAGCTCCTATCACCACCCCTCAGGGCGGCGGATTCAAGAGCCTCAACGTCACCGCGCGCAAAACGCTCGGCCTTTACGCGAATATCCGCCCCTGCCGGTCCTATTATCCATTCGTCAAAACCAAGCACCCGGTGATGGACCTGGTCATCGTGCGCGAAAACGAAGAGGACCTGTACGCCGGCATTGAGTATCAGGCCTCGAACGACGAGATGCTGTCGTTGAAGCTTATCTCGCGCCCCGGGTCGGAAAAAATCGTCCGCTACGCGTTCGAATACGCGCGCCAGTTCAACCGGAAAAAGGTCACCTGCTTCACCAAGGACAACATCATGAAGATGTCCGACGGCCTTTTTCACAAAATTTTCAACGAGATCGGCGTCGAATATCCGGAGATTGAAAAGGAGCACTGGATCGTCGACATCGGCGCCGCGAAACTGGCCGACACTCCGGAAGCGTTCGACGTGATCGTGATGCCGAACCTCTATGGCGACGTGCTTTCCGACGTCGCCGCGCAGATCGCCGGCTCCGTCGGTCTCGCCGGATCGTCCAACATCGGCAGCCAGTGCGCGATGTTCGAAGCGATTCACGGCTCTGCCCCGCGCCGCGCCGGTCAGAACATGGCGAACCCCTCCGGCCTGCTGCTCGGTGGCGTGCTGATGCTGGTCCACATCGGCCAGCACGAGGTCGCGGAGCGCGTGCACAACGCCTGGCTCCGCACCATGGAAGACGGCGTCCATACCTACGACATCTTTAAGGAAGATACAAGTAAACAGAAGGTCGGTACGAAGGAATTCGCCGAAGCCGTAGTGGCGCGCCTCGGCCAGCTTCCGCAGACGTTGAAGGCCGTGAAATACGCCGCCACTCCTCCGCAGCAGGCGAGGAAAACCAAAGCGGAACCAGCCGTTGCCAAGGAAGAACTGGTCGGGATCGACGTCTATATCGAGTGGCCGGACAGGAACCCCAACTCTCTGGCCGAGATCGTGAGCAAAGCCTCCGGCGAGGGACTGGCTCTCGAATTAATAGCCAATCGCGGCGTCAAAGTGTGGCCCGACGGATCGCCCGAAATCTTCTGCACGGATAATTTCCGCTGCCGCTTCAAATCGGCGGGCGTGGCGACCAATCCGCAGATCGGATTGTTGATGGCGCGCATCATGGGCCTCGCGCTCAACGTCGGCATGACCGTGGCGTTGCGCAACTTCGACGGCAAGCCCGGCTACACGCTGGCGCAGGGGCAATAGCCGCCGGAACGCGCGATAATGAGATCGTGTATATTCCCAAGGCATTCGCGAACCAAACCCAGTTCTTTGGGGCCATTGCCCAAGTAGAAATGCCGCCTCAGGTCGTAAGTGTTACGCCGGCGCTCGGGACCGACGGGGATGGGGAGTCGGCCGTTTTCATTGAGGTTGTTCTCGCGGACGATGCCGTCCCGCGGCCTCAACTGCTATCTTTCACGAGACAGGTTTCTCGGGCCATCGTTTGGCAGGTTCGACCCCTCGAAGAATGGGGCGTGCTTCCTCACTTCAGATTCCTAACCCAGACCGAGCGGTCGCGGATGAAGGAACCGGCATGGGCATAAGAGAATGGCCTACGCCGACGACTTGCTCCAACTGGCTCGAGACATAACAAGTCTCCATCCCAATGAAGCGCACCAACCCAGCCTGCGCCGTGCACTTTCCACGGCATATTATGCGCTTTTCCATCTCCTGATATCGGATGCGGTCGCTAGTTGCAGCGATCCAAAGCTCCGGGCATCCCTCTCCAGGATGTTCGATCATGGCCCGTTGAGGCAGGCCTCCGATAATAAAGTGGCGAAGCTTAACGATTTTTTTAAGCAGCGTCCACCCAAAGGGCCGGAGTATGACTTCAACGAGCGTCTCTACAGCGTCGCGGAAACATTTTCCGAAGCCCTTATAATCGGCACGAAGCCGATTACAATCCGATCAGAGAATGGCAGCCGGCCGAAGCGTCGCTGCTCATCGAAAGAGTGGCGGACGCGTTCAATAGCTGGAACATTATTCGCGGAGAGGAAGCAGCTCGGGACTACCTCATCTCCATGCTTCCCAGCAGAGACAAGAAACAGCCCGAAAGAGCCCGGCGGCCTAGCTTGACCGATATCCCCAAAGGTTCATAATTGATCATGGACGAAAAACCGCTCGTCGGCGTCATCATGGGCAGCAAGTCCGATTGGGAAACCATGCGCCACGCGAGCGAAACGCTCGCCGATTTCGGCGTGCCTCATGAGACGCGCATCGTCTCCGCCCATCGCACGCCGCAATTGCTCGCCGAATACGCGACCGGCGCCGCCGAGCGCGGGCTCGAAGTCATCATCGCCGGCGCGGGAGGCGCAGCGCATCTGCCCGGCATGGCCGCCGCTTACACGGTCCTGCCCGTGCTCGGCGTGCCCATCGAAAGTAAGACTCTCAAAGGCATCGACTCGCTGCTGTCGATTGTCCAGATGCCCGCTGGAATTCCCGTGGGCACGCTGGCCATCGGAAAAGCGGGCGCGACCAACGCCGCCTTGCTGGCCGTCTCGGTCCTCGCCAACTCGCGCCCGGAGCTGCGGGAAAAACTCCGCCTCTTCCGCGAAAAACAAACCGCCAAAGTCTTGAAGGATACATTGAAGGACGCGGGGGCGTGAAGCCAGTCCTTCCGGGCGCCACCGTTGGCGTCCTTGGCAGCGGACAGCTAGGCCGTATGTTCGCTATCGCCGCGCGCCGCATGGGCTATCGCGTCCACACTTTTTCCCCCGACGCCGACACGCCCACCGGTCAGGTGGCCGACCTCGAAGTCATCGCTCCTTATGACGATCTCGATGCCGTGCGCCGGTTCGCCTCCGCCGTCAGCGTGGTGACCTTCGAGTTCGAAAATGTTCCCGCGCCCACCGCGCGAGCCGCCGCCGAACACGCGCCGGTGCGGCCCAAGGGCGAGGTCCTTCACACCACGCAGCATCGCATCCGCGAAAAAACGTTTCTCGCCGACGCCGGCCTGCCGCTGACGCCTTTCCGTACCGTTCTTAACTCCGACGATCTCGCCCGCGCCGTCGCCGACCTCGGCTGCCCATCGATTCTCAAGACCGCCGACTTCGGCTATGACGGCAAGGGACAAGTCCGCGTCACCTCGCCCGAGCAGGCCGGCGCAGCGTGGTCCTCCATCGGTCGCGTGCCCGCCGTCCTCGAAGTATTTATCGCGTTTGAAAAAGAAGTCTCCGTCGTCGCCGCCCGCGGTGCCGATGGCGCCTACGTCGATTGGGGTGTCATCGAAAATCGCCACAGCAACCACATCCTCGACATCTCCATCGCCCCCGCCTCCGTCCCCGATGCCGTTGCGTGCCATGCCCGCGAGCTGACCCGAGCCGTCCTCGAAGCCCTCGACGTCGTCGGCGTCCTCTGCGTCGAATTTTTCGTCGAGCCCGGCGGACGCCTGCTGATCAACGAGGTCGCGCCGCGCCCGCACAACTCCGGTCATCTCACCTTCGACGCCAGCGTGACATCGCAGTTCGAACAGCAACTGCGCGCCGTCTGTGGATTGCCTCTCGGGTCCACCGAACTGCTGCGCCCCGCCGCCATGGCGAACCTGCTGGGAGACGTCTGGAAAAACGGTGAACCCAATTGGCTGGCCGCCCTCGCCTATCCCGATGTGAAGCTGCATCTCTACGGAAAGCTCGCACCGCGCCCAGGACGAAAAATGGGACATCTCACGGCGCTCGCGCCCGATTCCAACCTGGCGCTAAGCCGCGTGCTATCCACCCGAAACACCCTGGTTGCCTGACAAACGTAACGTTAGCCTCCGGAATTGCAGCCGTAGTCTCGCCCCAGCTCAGCAAAAGACCTTATGGACCCAAGCGGCCTTCCGTCCTATACTGACCATAAGTGTTCGTCGACTATTACGAAGCCCTTCAGATCAGCCCCAACGCCGATCAGGAGACCGTCCATCGCGTTTACCGCGTGCAGGCCCAGCGCTTCCACCCGGATAATCGGGAAACCGGCGACGCCGAGACCTTTCGCGTCATTTCGGAAGCCTATCAGGCCTTGAGCGATCCCGACAAGCGCGCCGCCTACGACGTCCAACACCGCAATTCCCGCTATCAGGCCAAGCGCGATCAGTTCGAACAATCCACCTCCGCCTCCACCCTCGCCGACGAACACCGCAAGCGTCATGAGATATTGAACATCCTCTACCGCAAACGCCTCGCCAATCCCGACCAGCCCGCCATGGGACTGCGCGATCTGTTCGACCTGCTGGGAATGCCCCGCGAACAACTCGAATTCAGCCTCTGGTACCTCAAGGAAGGAGGTTATCTCCACCGCACCGATAGCGCGCGCCACTCCATCACGCTCAAGGGCGTCGAACTGATTGAAACGCTAGCCGTTCACCGCAACCAGCCCCTCAAAATCGACGATTCCCGCGTCGCGTAAAGTTTTCAAATCTTCACACTTTAGTACCGATGCACTACGTCTGTTTAGGACATCATCCGGAATTGCCTTAAGGTTTTTGGCTGAGTGCCGGCAAATCCAACTCCGCTTATGATCGATTCATGCAACTGCTCACTCTCCTATCGCTCACATTGAACCGGTCCTGGAAAGATAAACGCGCCCAGGACTTAATCGAGTACGCTTTGATGGCCGGCTTCGTCGCAGTCGCCGCAGGTGCGATCATGCCCAACGTTGCCACCAGCATCAGCACCATCTTCAGCGCGGTCGCTTCCGTAATGACCGGTGCTGCGTCTCAAAGCTAGCCTCCGCGCCATCGCCGGAGCCGTGAAGGCGGGATTGTTCAAGCGCGGAGCCTATTCGCTAAAAACCATCCCCGTCGGAGCCCGATCTTTGAAATCAATGGCCGTTCTCTCTCGCGCGGAGAACGGCTATTACCTTCGTACGATTGAGAAAAGTACCATTTCGCCATAGCCGGGCCTCGTGTTGGTCGATGAAGATAATGACCAATGCAACCGTTTGTGGATCATTACGAAACCCTGCAAATCAGCCCTAACGCGGATCTCGATACCATCCACCGCGTTTATCGTATCCTCGCGCAGCGTTTCCACCCCGACAATGTCGAGACCGGCGATTCCGAAATGTTTCGAGCCCTTATCGACGGCTATCGCATCCTCAGCGATCCCGAAAAGCGCGCCGCCTTCGACATTGAGCACCGCACCACGCGCCGCCTCACCTGGAAAATCTTCGACCAGACCGCGTCCGCGCAAGGCGTAGAGGCCGAACGCCGCAAGCGCTCCGGCATCCTCTCTCTGCTCTACCGCAAACGCATCGCCATGCCGGATCAGCCCGCCATGAACCTCAAGGAATTCGAGGAACTCCTAGGAGTACCGAAGGAACATCTCGAATTCACGCTCTGGTATTTGAAGGATGGCCAGTTCATCGCCCGCACCGACAACGGCCGCTTCTCCATCACCCTCAAAGGCGTCGACCTTGCCGAATCGCTGTCCGAGGCTCGCACCGAATTTCTCAAACTAACCTCCCGCGTCGCCTGACCGTGTTCCGTGTGGCGCGAGCTTCAGCTTGCAGCGTCGGCTTCAGCCAACGAGCGGCTGTTCCATAATAGATTGTGATTTGCTACCTCGACGCCTTCTCCGGCATCAGCGGCGACATGACCGTCGGCGCTCTCCTTGACGCTGGCGCTCCCTCCTCCGCCGTCATTGATGCTCTGGAATCCCTCTCCACCGGCGCGCGATTCGAAGTCGAGAAAACGAAGCGCAGCGGCCTGGCGGCCTCGAAATTCAAGGTCCACCTAAGCACAGACCCTCAAAAACACCGTCATCTCTCCCACATCCTGGCTTTAATTGACCGTTCCCGGATCTCCGCGAAAGCCAAACAAAACGCCTCCGCCGTGTTTCAACGACTGGGTGAAGCCGAAGCCTTCGTCCACGGCCTCTCCATCGAAAAGGTGCACTTTCACGAAGTCGGCGCTGCGGATTCCATTGCCGACATCGTCGGCGCCTGCGTCGCTCTCGACCTCCTAAATGTGGATGAAGTCTGCTCCTCGGCCATTAACGTCGGCAGCGGTACTGTCATCACCGAGCACGGCATCCTCCCCATCCCCGCGCCCGCAACCGCGAATTTATTGGCCGGGAAACCCATCTACGCCCGCGGCCCCGCCATGGAATTGACCACCCCTACCGGAGCCGCCATCGCCGCCACTCTTTCCACGGCCTTCGGCGCCATGCCCCCCATGCGCATTTCGAGCATCGGCCACGGCGCCGGTGACCGCGATTTTAAGGAATCGCCCAACGTCCTGCGCGTCCTGATCGGCGAACGCACCGGCGCCCCCGAATCGGCAGTAGTCAGCGTCATTGAAGCCAATATCGACGACTCCAGCCCCCAAGTCCTCGGCTACGCATTAGAACGCCTGATGGAAGCCGGCGCGCTCGACGCGTCTTTATCACCTCTGCAAATGAAAAAGAACCGCCCCGGCTCGCTCTTGAAGGTCATCGCGCGTCCTCAGGATCAGGAATTGCTGGCCCAGATCGTGTTCGCCGAAACCTCGACCCTTGGTCTCCGCATCTATTCCGCCGAGCGCCGCATCGAAGAGCGCCGCATCGTCGAAGTGGAAACGCCGTTCGGCAAGATCCGCATCAAAGTCTCCGGCCACGGCCACTTCGCCCCCGAATACGAAGATTGCCGCGCGATCGCCGCCAGCACCGGAACCCCCCTCCCCGAAATCCTCGCCGCCGCCCAATCCGCCTACTTGAAGTCCTCCTGATCTGTGCCACATTCGGATGCGATAGGTGGGGCAGGCTGGCAGCCTGCGGCCGATTGGTAATCGGCCCCACGCCCTGCCAATATAGAAGTAACGACTCTTAGATGAATAAATATTACCTCACCACCCCCATCTACTACACCAACGCCGCCCCCCACATCGGCCACGCCTACACCACCATCGCCGCCGATACCATCCGGGCGCTCAAAAGGATGCAGGGCTTTCATGCCATCCTCGCCACCGGCACCGATGAGCACGGCGTCAACGTCGAACGCGCAGCCGTTGCCCAGGGAAAAACTCCCAAGGAATATACCGACACCATCTCTGAAGAGTTCCGCCAGCAGTGGCAGATTCTCGGCCTCAACATCGATCGCTTCGAGCGCACCACCAGCGACCGCCATGCCCACTGCGTCCAGGATCTGTTCCGCCGCTGCCGCGAACGGGGGCAGGTTTATAAAGGCCACTACACCGGCCAATACTGCATCTTCGATAACGCCTATGTGAACGACGCCAAGCCCGGCGGTCCCTGCCCGGATTGCGGCCGCCCCACCGAAACCGTCACCGAAGAAAATTATTATTTCAAGCTTTCCGAATACGCCGGAAAACTCCTGAAGCTCTACGAAGACCAGCCCGATTTCATTCAGCCCGAATCGCGCCGCAACGAAGTCATCGCCTTCGTCAAGCAGGGTTTGCAGGATCTCTCCATCACCCGCACGTCCATCAAGTGGGGCATCCCCGTGCCCGACGAACCCAAGCACGTGTTCTACGTCTGGTTTGACGCACTCACCACCTACATGACCGCCGTCCACGGCGAAAAAATTCATGGCCAGGATCTTTGGCCCGCCGACCTGCATCTCATCGGCAAGGAAATCGTCCGCTTCCACGCCGTCTATTGGCCCGCGTTCCTGATGGCCGCCGACCTGCCTCTGCCCAAGCGCATCTTCGCCCACGGCTGGCTGCTATTCGAAAACGACAAGATGAGCAAATCGCGCGGCAACATTGTGCGGGCCACGCCCATTCATAAAGTGCTCGGCACCGACGCCTTGCGCTACTTCCTGCTGCGCGAGGTAGTCTTCGGCCAGGACGGCAGTTTTAGCTATGACGCGCTGGTCGGCCGTTACAACTCCGACCTGGCCAACGGCCTGGGCAATCTCGCCAGTCGCACACTGTCGATGATCCACCAGTATCGCGGCGGCGTCATTCCGGAATCGCCCGGCGACTCCCACATCGCCGAAGATGCCTCCATGATCACCTCCGCCGCCCTCGAATCCTTCGAAAAATTCGAATTTTCGAAAGCGCTCGAAATGATCTGGAGCCTGATCGCCGCCGTCGACAAATACATCGTCGAGCAGGCCCCCTGGAAGCAGGCCAAAATGGAGGGCGGCGAGCAACGTCTCAATCGGACTCTCTATACCGCAGCCGAAGCCCTGCGCATCATTACCTCTTTGCTCGCGCCGGTCCTTCCCGAATCCGCCGCAAAGATTTATGCCCAACTGGGATTCACTACGCCCATCACCGGAGTCCGCACGAAAGATTTGCATTGGGGCCACCTGCCCGCCGGACAAACCTTGGGTACCGTCTCCGCTGTTTTCCCGCGCGCCGATCCAAAAATCTCCATCGAAAAAATGAAAGAACTGGAAACCGAAGAATACGCCCGCCAGCAAGCGGTCTTAGGGAAAGCCCCGCAGCCTGTCTCACACATTACGATTGACGATTTTCTAAAAGTCGATCTGCGCGTCGGCATCGTCCTCGCCGCCGCCGCCGTCCCGAAATCCGACAAACTGCTGCACCTCCACATCGACATAGGCGAGCCCAAACCCAGAAGCATCGTAGCCGGCATCGCCGAAGCATATAAGCCGGAGGCCTTGGTTGGCCGCAAAGTAGCGATCGTAGCGAACCTGGCCCCGCGCAAACTAAGGGGCATCGAATCCCAAGGCATGATCGTAGCCGCATCGCTGGAAGGCGGCAGCCCATCGCTGGTAAGCTTCCTGGAAGATGTGCCGATAGGCGCGCGCTTGAAATAGGTTTTTGTTTTATCCGCGTTCATCCGTGTTCATCAGCGGCCAATATATTCTTCAAAAATGCTGATTGATTCCCACTGCCACTTGGACAGCGACCAATTCGACCAGGATCGCGAAGCCGTGATCGAGCGTGCTCTCGCCGCCGGCGTAAGCCACATGGTAGCCATCGGAACCGGTAACGGCCCCCCCGATCTCGAAGCAGGCATCCGTTTAGCCGACAAGTACGAAGCCTTCTACGCCACAGTAGGAGTCCACCCCCACGACGCCTCGAAATCAACCGATGAAATCCTCAGAAGCCTGTCCCAACTGGCGCAACATCCAAAAGTAGTAGCCATCGGCGAAATCGGACTAGACTACCACTACGACTTCTCCCCCAGGGAAGTCCAGCAAGCCGTTTTCCGCGAACAAATGCAAATCGCGGCCCAAGCGAAAAAGCCCATCGTCATCCATACAAGAGAGGCCTGGGACGATACCATCTCCGTAATCCGCGACCACTGGGACACCAGTCTAGGCGGTATCATGCACTGCTTCTCCGGCGGCCCCAAAGAAGCGCGGCAGGCCCTCGACCTCGGCTTCTATCTAAGCTTCGGCGGCATCGTGACCTTCCCCAAGGCGCTCGAAATCCAGGAAGCCGCCCGCATGGCCCCCGCCGACCGAATTCTTATCGAAACCGACGCCCCGTACCTCGCCCCCGTCCCCAAACGAGGCAAACGCAACGAACCCGCCTACATGATAGAGACCGCCCGCAAACTAGCGAAACTGCGCGGCGTGTCGGAGCGGGAAATCGCCGAAACCACCACCGCCAACTTCCGCCGCTTGTGTGAGCAATCAAGACTCGGAGACTGACATCTTTTTCGCCCCGCCGCGTTCGAAAATGGCACTCCCTTCGCGGCGAAAAAGGTTGTCTGCCCCCTGGCTCACCGCAGTATTGTGTCGCAGCCGCGTGCCGCGTCGACACCCATGGCAAGACCCTTGCTACACTCAAGAGTTCCAATGGCATTCGGCAAATTAGGCCAAACACTTACCGCGCTCGAAATCTTCGACCTCGTGCGCGAAGACCTCGATAAAGTCGAGCGCGAAATCGGACTCGAATCGATCTCCTCCACCGACGCCGTCACCTATATCGGTCAATACTTGCAATCCGGCGGTGGCAAGCGCCTGCGCCCCGTCCTGGTGCTGCTCAGCGGCAAGCTGTTTTCTGAATCGAACCCCGCCCTCATCCGCATGGCCGCCGTCGTCGAAATGATCCATACTGCCACGCTGGTCCACGACGACGTCATCGACATCGCCAAAACCCGCCGCGGCCGTCCTTCGGTCAACGTAGTGTGGGGCAATCATACGTCGGTGCTGGCCGGTGACTGGCTGTACATGCAGGCCTTTCAAGTAGCTCTGCGCGAGCGCAGTTTCCCTGTCCTCGATCTATTGATAACGCTCACACAAATGATGGTCGAAGGCGAACTTCTGCAACTGGAGCGCATCGGCAAAATCGCCGTCACCGAAGCCGATTACATGGAGCTGATCGATCGCAAAACAGCGAGTTTATTCTCCGCCTGCGCCAAACTGGGCGCCATCGTCGCCGGCGCCCGCGATGTGGACGAAGCCAAACTGGGCGAATACGCCTGGAATCTAGGGATTGCGTTCCAGTTGATCGACGATATTTTGGATTTTACGTCGCGCGAGAAAATCCTCGGCAAACCCGTCGGCAACGACCTGCGCGAAGGAAAGATAACGCTGCCATTGATTTACGCGTTAGAGACGGCCGACGCCGAAGAACGCAAACTGGTGGAAACAATCCTCGCCGACGGCAATTACGACCGGGTGCCCTTCGGCAAAATTCTGCAAATCCTCAACAAACACCACGGAATCGAGCGCGCCCAGGACCGGGCCCGCGAATTCACCGAGAAAGCCCGCAGCATCATTGCCGAATTTCCGAATTCGCCCTATCAGCGGGCCCTCAACGCGGTTACCGACTTGGTTACCGGTCGGGATCGCTGAAGTGATAGAAGCCGTTTTTGTGGTCAATTAAGGTCTCGTAGTCGAACAATTTGGTCATATTATGGTCATTTAAGGCCTCGGTTTTGGCTCCATCGAAGAAAATAGCGCCGTTTTTCAGCGCGATGATGCGGTCGATCTCGGGGATGATGTCGGGCAGATGATGGGTGACCAGCAGAATGCTGACCCCTGACTGGGCCAGTTTCCGCATCGCCTCCCGGACCTCGTGTTGGGCGCGAATGTCGAGCGAGTTGCTGGGTTCGTCGAGCAGCAGCGCTTTGGGATCGTGGACCAGGGCGCGGGCGAAGACGGCGCGCCGTGCCTCGCCGCTCGATAACTCGGTAAGTGGATGATCCGCAAGGTGTTCGATGTCGAAAAACTTCAGCGCCGCGCGGGCTTTCTGCTCCATGTCGGCCGTGACGTGGTGATTGGGCCAGATTCCGATGGATCCGAAAAACCCGCTGAGAGCGGTTTCGAGCGCCGAGTACGGTTTGGTGCAAGTCTCCACTAAGTCATTGGTAACAATGCCTAATAGCGCGCGCAGATCAAACAATCCCCAGGTTTCGCGGCCCCAGATGCGGACGCGGCTCGATTCCGGATATCGCGGATAGCATTCGCGGGTGATGACTTTGATAAGGGTCGATTTTCCGCTGCCGTTGGGGCCTAAAATCGCCGCGTGTTCTCCGGCGGCAATGGAAAACGTGATGCCACGCAGGGCCATGGTCTTCTCGCGCTGGACGAGAACATTTTCGAATTCGATGTAAGGTATGGACATGGTTGGAATTCGTATCGAAGACCGCATCACCATCGTAACCATTCAGAGGCCGGAGTCGCGCAACGCAGTGGACCGGGACACGGCGGAGGCGCTGGCGTTCGCGTTTCGCCAGTTCGATGCCGACCCGAATTCGCACGTCGCGATTTTGACCGGCGCAGGAGGTAACTTCTGCGCCGGCGCGGACTTGAAGAAATTTTCGAATCGCCTGAGCGCGGAAGGCGACGGGCCGATGGGGCCGACGCGAATGCGTTTATCGAAACCGGCGATCGCGGCGGTGGAAGGTTACGCAGTCGCGGGAGGGTTGGAACTCGCCATTTGGTGCGACTTGCGGGTGGCGGCGAAAAATGCGGTTTTCGGCGTGTTTTGCCGGCGTTTTGGCGTGCCACTGATCGATTTAGGAACGGTGCGATTGCCGCGTCTGATCGGGCAGAGCCGGGCGCTCGATATGATTTTGACGGGTCGCGGAGTCTCGGGCGAGGAAGCGCTTGGAATGGTGACTGGCGAATCGTTTGACCGAACCGGGAGGGGCGCTGGATGGCGCCCTGGAACTGGCGAGCCTAATCGCCTCGCATCCACAGCGATGCATGAGGTCGGACCGGTTGTCGGTTTATGAACAATGGGATTTCGACGACGCAGCCGCGGGCGGCATTGATGGCGGCTTGCACGTCGCGCGCTGCCGCGTCGATGTC